>TARA_R110000772_G_scaffold119924_2_pt1 | contig 14016 bp, 9 predicted proteins | sample TARA_R110000772 | Tara Oceans TARA_R110000772 (sample SAMEA4397948) | marine metagenome | biome: Polar Biome; feature: [SRF] surface water layer (ENVO:00010504); material: water (ENVO:00002006), including particulate matter (ENVO:01000060) such as... | depth 5 m | reverse complement strand
GGTCCACCGTGAGGATACTTTGGTATATGAAGTCTTACTTTTCTTTTCATCATAGGTATTCTATTTTATAACCGCCTTGCTCGTACCTCATTATCTCCTCATCAGTTAAGTCCAAATCAATAAAACTATCTGAATTAACTTCCCCTCCGTACTTAAGTTTACTAAAATCGGGTAATTGATGTATTGAGGGTAGTTTAGGAAGAGAGTTCTGTATTGGTATTTCCTCAAACTTCTCCTCCTTGTATCCTGCCTTTTCTACCGGAGCCCTTCCAGGAGAAGGTGCAGCAAGGTCAGAGATTGATTTAATAAAGTTTTTCTTAATCTGGATATCTGCTTTTGCCTTCTCAATCTTAGCTTTCTCTACCCTCTTTCTAGCTTCTGACTCACTTATCTTTTTGTCTATTTTTTCATCTATGTCCTTCTGGTTTTGAATAGCCTGAGCAAATGTTCTAGCAGAGTTGGGGTCAACATACGTGTTACTGAAATCCTCTGGTGGGACTATTTCTTGGTTTGTTGAAGCTGAAGCATTTCTTTTACTTTTATAATCGTATCCTGGATTCTTTGTCAAGAAACTGAACATATCAATAATTACACCATCTGATGAATTATAGACGTTAAGCCTTTTACTTGTGTTAGCATACAGCCCCTTATCTTTTCCAATATGGAAGTGTGGTCCAGTCCCTCCAGTTTTCTCAAGATTAGCGGGATCCGTCTCGTCATAGACACCAACCCCATACTTGTTCATTAGGTTTAACCCATCATCCGTGTTATTAAGTCTAGAAAATAACTCATTACCAAGTAATCCACCTATTCCTCTAGCTGCAATATCTACAGCGTCACCATTGTGGTGGTGAGAGAACCTTCCAGATGGACTCGCTTTACGTCTCCCACTAGTTAGTCTTATGTCTTTATATTTACCATCGTCTAAAAGGTAGACTTCATCCATGAAGCCTTTCATATTATCCCCTAAGGTTCCGTAGATATGGTTATTTGCTTCATGTTCGTCCTTTACTCTAGTTTTTTCTCCTTTTACTTTATCTGGCATGGCTTTTATTGTTTATAGTAATTTCTTTCATCTGAATCAAATCTGTGAATCATCTTAAATCTACTTTCTTCATCTTGTTGCAATCTTAATATGAAGTAATCTCCTCTAAGCCTGTCCTTATAACTGCTCCTATAATCAAGTAGTCTATTGTCAAGATTCTTCATAATTTGGTTACAGTCATAAATCCAAATTGGTAAACCTCCCTTTTCATTCCTTATTAAATCGTATAGATAGTTAAATGACCACTTGCCATTTATCTCTGACTGAAGTATGTCGATTGAATTTGTATTATGGTTTGGATAGGCTAACTCCTGACTTAAGTCATTGTCTTTTTGATGAACAAGATTTAATTGCCCTGAATTCTGTTGTGAATTATATATAAACGCTTTATTAAATCCATACCCATATACGTTTGCAAAATCGTACTTATTGTAATACTTTCTTACATCCATCCAATACTCAATATCTTCGAGATTTGAATTAGTTAACTTAGAAGCTAAGGTCTCCTCTATAATCCATGGGTAAAGTTTACCATAAAATACCTGATAAGAACTTAGGAATGGAAGGTGCGACCATAGTCCCTCTTCTGAAGAATCTGCTGCATAGTTTACCCCTGTTTGGAAGTAGTTATTATAAGCAATATAATAGTTTGGCTTAAATGAATAGTATGAAATCCAAGTCGCTGTAAGCGGACTAAATGCTATTGTAAACGAGCAGTCTTCAAAGCACGCAGTGTCACGTAAATCACATATTACAATAACAGGAACAGGTACTCTAGTATCTATATAGTAGAAGTTTTCCCCATCGTATTGAATATCATCTCTTAGTGGTTTATAATCCAATTTTGTAAGGAACACTCTTTTAAGTCTAGAGTCCCACCCCATAGTGATACCAAGTCCTTTAAATGTATTGTCAAGATCTTTTTGATTTAATCCTGATATATATTGAGAAATCCTTAAAGGCAAGTTTTCCTTAAACCACTTCTGTACTCCTGCAGTAATTTCTTTGAAACCTTTTCCATTCGGCTCCATGTGAAACACTTGTCCCCTCTCAGCATCAGCCCAAAAATGACCAAACTCACAACTTACTTTTGTAACATGTTGCGTGCCTCCGTATCCTAAGTCTGTTTTATTAAAGTTGATAGAGCGACCTGCAAAAATACCGCCACTTCCGAGGTTGCCTGTCTCAGGTGTGAGTCTGTCTCTCATCTGATCAATAGCTCCAAATAGTGTGACACCATTCTCAAATCTAGCAAGAATTGCTTCTGACTCAATGCTATCCATATCGATTAATTTACCAAAAGCCTTTGGGAATGTATAAGCGTCTAATGCTTTATATATTATCCAAGGGTCTGTTAGACTTGCTTCTGAATTATCCTGACCTGAATAGATAGTTGTATTGGTAAGGTCTGTTAGTCCTCTATACAGTTCTTCATTATAATTATCAGGGAGTAGTCTCCAGGGGTACTTACTACGTAATCCTGAGTACACATGATTGTAGAAGAAGAGATTTGGCTGACGTATGCTTACGTCACTTTCTTGTGTAAATCCAATTACATCTTGTGTATTTGGGTAAAAATTCTCATGTCTTTCCCTTTTTGCGTACCTAAAGTTAGAGTTAATAATGCTCTCTACCAAGAAGTCTGGAAATCCGTATGAGTATATGAAAAACTTAGATGGTGGTTTTACATAAAATCCATTTCCTGATGGTGGGTATAGTGAATATATAGATCTATTTTGAGGGAATATAAAGTCCGCAACACCGAAGTCATCCTCGTCTAGTAGGTAGTCAAGGTAGAATGTTGGATTAATATTCTTATAATCTGTATGCTTAAAAGGCGTTCTTGGTGCAAGTCCATGTGCAGTAGCTGTAAAAAATGGAAACTTTCTTTTTAGCGAGAATCTAGATATATATGTATCCCCCCCAAATATTGGGTTGCAACCAATGTCGTCATTTATGTCTCCACAAAATCCTGTATGCACCCAATCAACTGACTGTATACTTCCGTATTGTGCTGGTAAATATTGCTTTAATGATACATATGGAGAAGCAGCTTTTCCTAATATTCTATTGCTTTTACCTTTTCCTGCATAAACTTTGTTAGTCCCCTGTACACTGTTAGGTTGATTATCATAGTTTATATAATCTGTTGGGTAATTTATAAAATATTCTGGTCCTAAATTTATAAGGACTGAACGCTCTCTGTCAAGGTTATTAATATTAAAACTTTCCCCTGTCACCTCGTTAGGAACGCTGAATCTACCAGACTCTAAATATGTTATTTTTGCTATACCTCTAGATGTCTCTGCAGGCAATAAATTAGATTTGAAGTGGTTATAGTGTCCAATAGTTGCAGAGTAATATGCAAAATCAGCTGGAGTACCAAGATTTCTAAACTTTTCAATCCACTCATATCTTAGTGTTCCAACTCTAAACATACCGGTAAAGAGTACACCAAGAGCAATTACTACAAGTAAAATTGTCCCTGCAATACCAAACACAGTACCTGCTGCTGTTGCTTCCATGGCGTATTCTATAGCCTGTATGGCTATATCTAGTCCTACTTCAAAAAATGCTAGAGCAGTAGCAACATCGAAAGCTCGTTGCCCTAAGATAACATATTGAGAGTAATCGTCTACTTTATCAAAGTACGTTGCTGCTGCTCCATATTGATAGCCTTCAACTTTCATCTCTCTTGGGAGAGAGGGTTTATGGAAACTTGTGTCAGGTGAGTGGAATGTGAAAATATTATTTCTAGTGCTGTTGTATGGGTGATCTAATCCTCCGTTCATCACATCATAACCTAAGCCATTTAGTGGATAATTCGGGTAGTATGTTAACAAATCAGAGCCTGCATCAAAATCAAGGTACCTACGCATATCAAATAACATGCCTTTTGCTATAACTGATTTATCTACACTTCTGTCCCCTGTAAATATCTCGTACTTACTTATCTTTAACCTTTCTTCCTTAGTCAATAAGCCGTTAGTTACAGCTATCTCTAAGAACGCATTAATTGCAGTGTTACTCAATGAGAACCCTATTGGGTATATCACACTATCTTTAAATGCTCCGGGGTTTGCAGGACTCATAAATGGAACCTTTACAGAGCAAGGGAATTTATAATGTCTAATAGGTGCGTCACGGAAATCTGTACCTCCTAATAATACATAATTACCATCTATATCTATAAGAGGTGCTACACTGCCTCCACTAACGTAGTAGTTCTCAAATTCTTCGACCTCTAATGCTGACAGCTCTGTAAAATGTAGTAGGGGGTTTATCTTTATACCAGAGGAATCCCACAACTCTTCTGTACATGGGTATTTTTCAATTGACTCCCAGTATGAGAATAAACCATACTGATTTGGTATTGGGTCACAACCTTTTAAATCCGGTATTGAATATTCACAAGTGCTAGTGTATGTCTGACTCAGCCCGAAAATTAAATCCTCAAAGGCAATTACTTCTTGTACCTCTAAATTCCTATGCCATATTCCAAAACATCCACAAAGAGGTCTAAGTGTATGATAAGTTGTTATTACAATAGTGGCTCCAATTGTTCCACATTCAGGTATTACAATAACTGAATAAGCCTCGTCAGGTGTCATTCTAAAGCTTAAAACTCCTGTGTCAGCTGTGACTAGTATATCAAACGATGATAGTGCAGGCTCCCAAGTAGTAACAAACAAATCAGCTGTGTCAGTTAAGTTATTAATAAAAGATACTTCATAATCCACAAGACCAGCACCATGATCTATCTGTACTATCAAATTATCTGAATCACATGGTGGATTAAAGAAACCGTCAAGATTTAAAACTCCTCCATTTGCTATAGTTATTGAAGGAAAAGATCCGAGAGCTCCTGTCCAAGTAAAAGTAAGAACTCCAAGTGCTGCTGTTACACTAAGATTAGGTGTATCAGTAGTTATCTGAGCTCCATTGTTAGTAACAAACAAATCAGCTGTTTGAGTTAAGCTTGAGTTATAACTGAAAGTGTAATTGAGCCCACCAATAGTTATAATTGCACCTCCGGCATCTCCTGTAAGCTCAATACTAGCCTCTGATGGGTTTTCTTCTACTAGAGTAATTTCAACACCTGCATCTATATATATAGGGGAATCAATAGCGATGTATGCTTTGTATCCTGGAGAAAAATCAGCAGCGAGCATCGTTATAAAAGGAGTAGCTGATGGATCAGTTAAATCTACAATAATACTTGCAACGGCTGTTACAGGTGTGCTAGGATTACATTGATCAAAGATTGTAAGCCTATAGTAGTTCTGACATATGTCGTCATTGTATTCTTGAGGATTAGCAGTTGTGAGTTCAAGTACCTTATCGATTATATCTAGAACACCAGCAAAATCTATATAGTACCATATAGCATTTGTGTGTAGCCTGTCTGTAAAACCATTTGGGATATCAACACCTGATGGTGGTATAACATAATTATCCTGTTGTAATTGTGAGTTGCCATCAGCTATGGATATGGTGCTTATCGCACCTTGGTATTGTAGTTGAATTGAGTTACTACCATATGTAAGTGTGCCTACTGGTGGAAAAGGTGGAACTACGTATGTTGGCTCTAATCCCGTACAAAATATATTATTTGGTATGGGGGTCGGTAAAAACCACACTATCTCGCCATCTCGCATGTAGGTATCCATAAAAACCGTATCCTCGACAGGTGTCACACCCTCAATTGTAGCGTAGAAGTCATCAACACAGGGAGGAGGGTATGGGATGTTACCGAAGTAGTCTTCTTGAGGTATAGAAACACTAATAAAAGTTTCTGAACTAGTTGATATAGCTACTACAACCTCTGTATCAAGTTCTGGCTCACTGCAAGTTTCCCCGAACGATGGGGTGCAATCTCCGTCATAAACATCATTAAGGATTGATTGTATTTCAAACCATGAACTTGCGGGATCGTAGGTGCTGTCAAGAATTTCTTGTAAATTTAAGTTTATATAGCTAACAAGACCTCCTGGTGAGCCTGTAAAAACCTCTCCAGTAGAAACTGACGGGAGTACTATATCAACAAAGCAAGACTGTGTCTCCACTATTTCTATCGTTTGGTCTGATATTGGAGTACCTGGAGGCAGTTCACATTGCCCAAGTATTTCTGCTGTGTTTTCGAATTGCCATCTTTTATCTCTTTCGTTTCCTGCGCAGTCTGGATTGTTAGCAAGTATAGAAGCGTTGTTAGAATCTTCAGGGTAGTCTCCTCCAAGAGTCTGAATTTCAAAATCTGTTGGTGGTCTTGGTATTAGTGGGAATGTAGCCGTCTCGTATCCTCCATCCTCAAAGAATTTAATTGCTAAAGGTGCAACCTCGTCCCTCATATAGCCTAAGTAGTTAGATATAAGAGCACCATCTATATAAATATCTTCTTCTCCTATAACCGTACTCCATTTGACCATTGATCCAAGTAAGCTTACAACCCGTTGGAGATTAATCTCTCTATGTGCATCCATCCCATACTGGAATAGGTAACCATTACCAGAAGCCATGCCTCTAGCTCTTTCATAAACTACTCTTCTACTAAGGATACCATTTACCCCAAGCACGGGTTTATCTGTTAATGTAGATATAGATACAGAACTTGCGCCAATTGGATACACACCGTACTCCTTTGCTGATATAGCACCATCTAACCCATTTCTATAAATTATTGCTATTTTGTAGTATTCAAATCTAGTATCTAAATCTGTGATATTAAGTTTTATTGAAAAATTTGTTAGATAGTCTAAGTTTGTTTGGTCGAGTATGTTGTTGTTCCTATCATAAATGGGAATAGGATTTGTTAATGCATAGTAGTCAGAGATTTCTTCCCCTGTTTGTGTGCTATAAGCAACTAGTGCTTCGTACATACCTGCACGCAAGTTACCTCCATTTAGAAGAGTTACAACTTCGATACAAGGCTTGTCATATAATTGGAAGATTCTCATCTTCTCACAATTAAGACAAGTTGGTACAACGTCTCCTGTACAGTCGTCAGTATCCTGTGTGTATATTTCTAAACGGTCAAGTTGTAGATACCTTTGAGGATTTTTAAAATCTGTCCAATATAAAACCCTCCCAGAACTTTCATCTTTTAAATGAATATTACTTTCATGTATAGGGAAGTTTATATCAAACCCTAAGCAACCTGTACACGCAGGTGGGTCAATAAGTTCACAGTAGTCACTGATAATAGTTTCGTAGTGGCAAGTTGCAACCTGTACCTGATCCTCTAAGGGATTCTCAAGGATTACAGAAATTTCACAGTCACATTCTTTTTCTAGTTGTTGAATGCCATCAAAATTGCTAAAGCTACTTATAGAACCTATCTCTGAACACCCTGTGTCAGGGTTTGTTAAAAAGAAGTAGGTCTTGTCTGCATTTATATCAAACTTATGCCCAATAACTTTGAATCCTTCCTTAAAGCCTGAGCAATATATGTTTGAAGGTTCGTTCTGAAGATTAACATCTCCGGAACCATGTTCGTCATGGAAATTACCATTGATCATAAAACTATACTCCGTGTTAGTTAAATCAAACGCAGCTTTGTCTCTGTTCATTCCCTTCTTAGGGCTTGATAAACTCTTACTTCCTTCTTGTTTTGCCATTAGTCAAACATTCTTGTGAAAGCACTTTCAAATTGAAGTGACTCTAATCGGTTTAATCTTTTCCATCTTCTCATTGTTTCCTTAGGCTGTATCCTTGTCATCTTCAATTCATTTGAAGCATTCCTTAAAGCTACCTGCTCTTGCTGTGCAAAAATCTTATAAAGATTTGAGAGACCTGCCGCATCATTATTCCCAAGAAGCCTTTCAGCAACTTTTCTTTTTATGCGGTATTCTAAGTATTCTTCTAAGTGCCCGTTTTTTGATTCGGGTATATCTATATTCCCATCCTCGTCAATTGGGAGACCATAGTATTGCATATAAATACTGCCCTCATTAAAATTGGCTTGTAGTCTATATTTTATAATTACAATCTGGTTTGGATTGTCCATTACAAGTTTGTTTCTACACTTGCTATGGCAGTTATTTCTGTTAAATGTTTTACCTAAACTTAATAATCTTGGGTTGTTATAATTGAATTGAGCAATTCTTTTCTCTTTAAAGTATAAATTCTCTCTAACCGTGTTCTCTTCTAGTGTTTCACAACCGTTCTCACACTCATTCCACTTTCTACTGTACGTTGTTCTCTCCTTGTAGAAACTAGAACTCTGTAAATGATGTAATTCATCATCAGTTTCACAGTCGCTATTATATCCTGCTGGTTCACAAAGGGCTGCAAGGTATAACTCATAGAAGCTCTTAGGTAGGTCTGCGTAACCGTCTTCAACTTGAACTACAGTTTCGTGTAGTTCCATTACATCATTTCCGAACTTCTTCAATCCAAGTACAATGTCCCTATATATAGAGTCTTCATCAATAAGGTTTGCATCTGCATACTTACTAAAGTCTGATCTGATTTCTGCAATTAAAGCGTCAACGTTGCTGTTCATTATTTTCTGTTTAAATTCGATAAGCTAAATGGGTACATCTTATAATTCACCCCTCCCTTTATCTTGTCCCTAATTCCGTGTTTTACATTCTTGCAAAACGAATTGTCCATACTCCAATACTGAAGCGTATTGTTGCTGTCGAGTGATGGTAGGAATATTGGGGAATACATATGGTGGTTAGTATGGTGGTTATAGTTCTCCTCTAGTTCCTTTCCTTTGACTTGCATATTATAAGTCATTTTTCTTGGAATTTTCCATATAAAAAAATAACCTAGTCTTCTAATGTGTACGCCAGCTTCCCTGTCTACAATCTCTTTTCCAATGTGCTTACAAATAGTATTTACTACCTTTCTAAGTTCTTCTCTTCCTCCTACTTTGTGTTTTTCAGGCATCTTTTTGTACTTAAGATACGCTGTATTTATTGTGTGGTCTAGAAGCTTAAATGATTTAGCTAATTTTCTTGCCATCTATTTTACAGTTTGTGACTTCTGATTTTCATCTAAGTTTGGATTTTCATCCGATACAGATGTTCTATAGAAGTTTGCCATCTCTTGTATTGTATCTTTTACAACAAGGTCAAGAAATCTATCTGGACATACAAACTCTAAATCAAGTTTTGAGTTACACCCTGATTCTGCTCCCTCTGAGTCAGTGCATTCAGATATACAGTCTGCTTCATCCTTATCAATTACAATCATAGCGATATCCACTAACTCATTTTCTGAGTCTGGTAAATATAAATAACCATCCATAATGTAAAAATATCCTGCTTTACCTGTTCGGTATTTTCTTTTCTTAACATCGGTGAATCTCCTTGGAGTGATGTATCTATAGTTTACACTTCCGTCAATGTTTATAACACTGAAGATCCCTGCGCCATTCTTTCCAGAGATTCCCTCAGGAAGTTTTTCACAGGATTTCATAAGCTTATCACATAGTCTAAACTCAACAATGTCACAGTCTTTTGTTTTAACTCTTTTTAATCTTACACACGGGATATTTGAAATAAGAGCGTCTTCCTTAAAAAGCGTCATCTCATCATTCTTCTGCCCCATAAGGAACTTAGCCTTAGTTCTAGCTACACCGATTATGTAACGCCCACTAATATGAGAGTCTTTTACTAACGCTTTAAGTCCGTTTGCAATTCTAGATATTATTTCGCCATTACTTGTCATAGTTCAAATTTACTAATAGTTACCGACTAGTTCAAAAAGATTGAGTTTTATAATACAAAAACCCCCTAACCAAAGTCAGGGGGTACAGGTAGGTAAAAACCAACAAAACCTTACCTGTTTATATTAAATAATAATTAAAATATTTTAGTAAGTGTTACAATCTTAGATGTTGTAGAATTGCCAGCATCTCCGACAAGGAATCTAGCACTTACCTCAAGAGGGATACCTGAGACGTTTGTCGTATCAACTACTGAAGTTGTAGTTAAACCTGATGAAATATTATTAAGTACTCCACCGTATTGTATACTACCTGTTAAGCCAATACTTCTTACAACAATTTCTGCTTGAAGTACAAAGTCACTGCCGCTTGGTGATGAATGAGTTGCAAGAGAAACACCTCCAAATTCAACCAAAATGTCAATGTCAGTTGCAAAGGTCATCGTGGCTTGTACATGAACTTTTAACATAAAAGTATCACCGACACTTAATGAATTTCCTGGAAAAGTCATTGATCCTACACCTGAACCTACAAAATTTGTGAAACTAGTTGTAGTACCAGGTAGAGCCACATCAGCGGTAGCTGTAAATATCCCAGGTATTCCATCGGCTCCATTTGTTCCATTTGTTCCATTTGTTCCGTCAATTCCATCAATAGCTACTATCTGCCATGCTGCTCCATCCCATACGTAAGATGTACCTAAAACTGTATCGTAATAAGCATCGTTAAGATTTGGAGCAACTGGAGCAACTGCAAATGATCCTAGCCAAGTTAAGGCTATGCCATCTGCACCGTCTAATCCGTTAGTTCCGTCAGCTCCATCAGCTCCGTTACGAACTTCAAAAGTATCCGTTGTTGCGTTTGTATATGTTACAGTGTATGTATCTACAGTGCCTTGAGTTGTTACAGGCTGTCCTGCTGAATTAGATGTCCAAGCTATCTCTAGAATTCCATTTCCATTAAGACCGTTAATACCATTGGTTCCATTGATACCATTAGTTCCGTTACTTCCATTAGTTCCATTAGTTCCGGGGTCACCTGTTGGTCCAGGTACTAGCGAGTCTGCTCCAGTTTCACCTGTGTCGCCTTGGTCACCCTTGTCACCTTTTTCTAATGCTCTATCACACATGTACTCAGCTAATCTAGCTAATGCGTCATCATATGTTAGATTACAGTCTATCCCTAAACATTCTATTGCAGGGCCATTGTATCTTAATGGCGTTGTGCCACATGAACAATTATTTTTATTACAGTTATTACAAGCCATATTCTTTATTTTTTTATATTAATGTTACGGACAAGTAATCGTTAGTCCTAGTTGATTTAATGCTGTTACTGTATTAGCTAAATAGTATTGCGGAGTACCGTTATAAGTTTGAATTGTTAATTGTGGCTCATCCGAACCGGAAGCGGCAGGTGGTGGCGTAATCAGCACAAGATCTCCGTTTACATAAAGTCCATTTCCATAATTATTTGGTGGTTGCGCTGTCGGTAAAAAATCGAGTCTATTGTAACCTTGAACTCCTGTAATTTCAATTTGCGCAGTAACTCCCGTTGCTAAAGGATTGACAACATCATAAATTTGCCCTACCTGGTAATTAATTCCGTTACGATTAATTTGGTTACTTGTTGGTGCTGATGGTATTATTACTCCAGCACCGTCTGTAGCGACACTAAGATATCCAAAAGTTCCTGTAGTACCTGCTCCAGAAAGCATAAGATCTACTCCAAGGTTTGGTTGGCTAGCAGCATACCCACTCCCAAGGTTAGACCATGTAAACGTAGCTATACCACCAACCTCAGCTACAACATTTATCGTAACTTGCATGCCAACACCTGCTCCTGTTGTTGTTGTATCACAAAGATACGTCCCTGCAGTCCAATCAAGTTCCATAGAACCAATAATGTTTCCAAGCATCCTGTATGTTGTAAGGTTATTTATAAACACAAGAAACCCCTGTTGCACATCTAAATTAGCGTTGTAATTAAAAGGTAAATCTCTTAAATTAACTGGAGGTGTGTATAAGCCATTATCTACAAAAAGTGCCTCAACAAAGTTTCTTTGCTCAGGTGTACCATTAACTCTAAACATTGTACCTTTTACAGTATAAGCTTCAAGGGTTGAGCTTCTAGCAAGCGCAATATCAGCTAAATACGGAGCTGTTTGAGGGGTGTTAGGATTAAATGTTGCCCCCGACCAATAATCATTTTTAGATTCATCACTAAATACTAAGTTAAGTACCATTGTAACAGTTGTGTCAACGGCTCTTCCGTCTGCGTTTCTCAAGGTGCCAAGTTGCAGTATAGACCGTTCAGAGTTGTCTTCAATAACTCTTACTCTCTCGTCGTATAATACTTGACTGCCCCCGTATAGTGGTAATAAGCAAGTAACTAATAACTCGTCTCTCATTACTTGAAGCGCAGGTAATGTTGGTCCCATTGATCCAGATGAATCAAACCATATATTTATCTCTGTCTTCTCGTCAATTTGCGGAGTAGTACAATCTATTAAGCACCAAGTATCTCCGTTCCAATATTTAGTTGGACACACTTCTGGTTCTAATAATTTCCACGCATCATCAAAAGTTCTTATACGTATGTTGCATGAACAAGGGTCAACCCAATTAGTGCCATCAAAAACTTTATATACTCCCATTTTATTATTTTAAGGACAGTTTTCAATCCAAAGATCGCCTGCCTTTATTACGTTACTTCCTGTAATACCGTTTACACCAAAACCTTCTATAGTTCCATATTGAGTATCAAAATCTCCTTGATTTGGCTCTAAGTTTTGTACAAATACAGCTATGCCTCTCCCTGAGAATCCAGCTGTTCCATTAGCTCCATCAGCTCCATTGACTCCATCAGCTCCATTGACTCCGTTAGTTCCGTTAGTTCCGTTAATACCATTGGTTCCGGCAATGCCGTTATCACCATTAGTTCCGGGAGGTCCAGCCACTATTGAGTCAGCTCCGTTGGTACCATTAGTACCGTTAGTACCTGCTGGTCCTATCTCTCCTTGAAGTCCTCTTACATTACATGTTCTACATGTACCACATTTACAACTCATCTTATTAATATTTTATAGTGATTTAAAATTCATTATTATGGTAGTATTCTACTTATGAATGGTGTAGTAAAGAAATCCTCAGTTGTCATGAAGTTATCAATAATCCATTGTTCTGCGCCAATGTAAACCAATTGTACTGCTTCGCCAGAGCCAAAGTAAAGATTCACTGTGTTATTAAACGAAGCTCCGGTTGGGTTATTACCAGTTCCGTAAACTACTAATTGTGTTAAGTCACAGGCTATTTCTACGATTCCATTTCTAGAAAGAACTTTAACAACATCGCCAACTGATGCTCCTGTTGGTAAGGTATATATCGATGATTGAGTGCCGGCATTCTGATTGAAATGTACATACCCATGATTTACCTGTGCGACAAGGTCACAACCACCTCCTGAACATACGTTTGTTATCCAAGTTAATCCTCCAGCTCCAGGGACTCCTTGAGGACCTGTAGCACCTTGGATTCCTTGATCTCCGTCAATTCCGTCAGTCCCATTAGTCCCATTAAAACCGTTAGTGCCATCAATACCATTAGTGCCATTGGTTCCGGGAGGTCCAGGTACTGTTGAGTCAGCTCCGTTTGTTCCGTTTGTTCCGTCGATTCCATCAATTCCGTCGGTTCCAGGTTCTCCCTGAAGTCCTCTAAAACCTCTTTCCCCAACTTCTGCTTGAGGGCATGTGCAAGAATTCTCGCACTCATTACATTTACTACAACTCATTTTATTAATATTTTATATATATTTTAGTAACTTATAACCAGCAGTATCTATTCTTGAACCTGGATCTCCAAATGCTGTCGCACTAAACATTCTAATATCTATGATGTCTCCATCATTAAAAAGAATCTTTTTACCATACATAGCAAAAGGTATTTTATGTTCATATCCTGCCCAAGAAGAATTATGAGGTATAACTGCTTCAGAATATTTTGTACCTTCAACAATTATTCCGTTCACGTATACACCTGCATGTATGTACATTCTTTCTGTTTGAACTGGGGGTGCGCCTAAACTTGTAGTTGTAAACGTACCTGAAAATAAGAATTCATGATAACCGCCTCCTCCTACTGGTACTGTGTAAGAAGTTCCTGTAACTATAACGGGAGTCAAAGAACCGCTAGCACCATAATCAGAAATGAGTGAGTCCACTAACACCTGAAAGTTTGCAGGTCCTCCATCAGCTCCATTTGTTCCGTTAGTCCCGTCTGTTCCGTTAGTTCCGTCTGTT
>TARA_R110000772_G_scaffold267639_1_pt1 | contig 14037 bp, 17 predicted proteins | sample TARA_R110000772 | Tara Oceans TARA_R110000772 (sample SAMEA4397948) | marine metagenome | biome: Polar Biome; feature: [SRF] surface water layer (ENVO:00010504); material: water (ENVO:00002006), including particulate matter (ENVO:01000060) such as... | depth 5 m | reverse complement strand
AAAGATGTTAAAGAGCTTATATTGCCAGACGATAGTATAAAACCAAATTGGTTAGCAGTGCCTTTGCAGTGCGATAGACGTCTTGAGCTACTTACATTCTTAGAAGATAATAATATACAGACTAGAGTTACCTTTGCTGGTAATGTTACTAGACATCCAATCTATAGAGAGTATTTGCAGGATTTTGCAAACTCAGACCTTATCATGGCTAATGGGTTCTTATTAGGTGCTCATCATGGTATGACAGTGGATGATGTTGATTATGTGTGTGATAAAATAAAAGAGTTTTTTACAAAATGAAGAATGTTTTTTTAACAGAAGGGAATTGGCAAGGATCAATCCCACACGACCATCCTGATATGAGAAATGATAGTGCATGGATGCACTTATTGCAAGCTACACATCGATGCTTATATGAATATGAGCAGGTTAAGGATTATGATAATGTTTTTGTTATGTTTCCTAAGGGTGTTCTGAATCTTAACATGATTGGGTTAGAAGTAGCGAATAACATCAATCCAGTTTCTACACTATTATCTCAAGATATAGGCTCAACACTAAAGCAAAATAATAAAAAAGTACATTACATACAAGAGGGTCCAACGTGGTTGTTTAACGATTATAGTGTCATAGATCAATTCAATTTCTACAATCTACTGTCAAGTATGGATACTATATTTGCACACAACGACTTTGATATAAAATTCTATAAAGGATTATTCCCTAGCAAACACATCGCCACTATTCCACCCGTAATGATACATCACCATTTATCGACAATAACTCCTCAACCAGAGGATAAGGTGATGATTGGAGGCAACTTTGCTAGATGGTATGGAGGTTTTCAGAGCTATATTGTAGCAGATGCCTTTGGTGTTGAGAAATGGATCCCCAGCTCTCACGCGCAAAGAGAGTACGAAAACCAAATTGAAGACATAAACCATCTCCCTAGAATGAGATGGTTAGATTGGATGAAAACCTTATCTACATTCAAATATGCAGTACACCTAATGCCTACAGCAGCAGCAGGGACTTTTAGTCTTAACTGCGCCTACTTTGGAATACCCTGCATAGGTAATAAAAATATAGACACTCAAAACTTATGCCATCCTAAATTATCTGTAGATGTAGATGATGTAGAAAAAGCACGAGCATTAGCTACACAGCTACGAGAAGATGAAGAATTCTATACACAATGCAGTGTTGAGTGTAAGGAAAAATACAAAGAGCACTACGATGCTGATAAGTGGAAATCTAATATAAAACGGAAATTATTAATATGAAAAAAGTTATAATTACAGGAGGAGCTGGCACAGTAGGTACAGCTTTTATAAAAAAATACTACAATGATTATGATTTTTATAGTCTTAGTAGGGGTGAAGAGCAAATAGCTGAGTTAAAGAGCAACTTTCCCAGAGTTACAACGCTAGTAAGAGACGTGTGTGATCTAGATCAACTAATAAGTACTTTTGAGTCTATAAAACCCGATGTAGTGATTCACGCTGCAGCTATGAAGCATGTGGATTTAGCTGAAGTGAATCCCACTACAGCCGTTAATGTTAACTTGAATGGAAGTTTAAACGTAATAAGAGCTAGTGTGCGAGCAGAGGTACCAATTACCATAGGTGTTAGCACTGATAAAGCGTGTGCTCCCGAAAACGTATATGGATATACTAAAAAGACTATGGAGATGATGTTTGCAGAACACCACAACTCTAAAACTAAATTTGTATGTACTCGCTTTGCAAATGTAGCAAATAGTAGAGGTTCTGTCATTCCGTTCTTCAAAAAGTTAGCAGCTAAAAAATTACCACTTAAACTGACCAGCGTTGATATGAATAGATTGATGTTCTCTAAATCAGCTGCAGCTAAACTAATACATGATGCTATTGATTATGCTTCTTCACAAGAAGAAAGTTTTGTGTTATCCACAAAAATGAAATCAGTAAACATGCTACAGCTAGCTAAAGTGTTATCTGACGACATAGAAATCGTAGGACTTAGACCAGGAGAGAAGTTGAATGAAAATTTAATAAGTAAAAAAGAGCTACCCTACACTAGAGTTGTAGGTGACTTGATCTTCTTATTTGAAAACAAACAATCGATAGAGGATAACTTAAAAGAAACTTTTTCATCACAAAACGCTGCCTTAATGACAAACGATGAACTCAAAACTCTGTTAAACTAAATGAAAAAGTCTCATAAATTTAAACTAGTTATACCTTCCTATAACAATCAAGAGTGGGTAGAGCCTAATATGGCTAGCATTATAAATCAAACATACTCAAATTATGAGGTGCTATACATTAACGATGCTTCTACTGATGACACTCTACACACAGTAAAACACATTATACGCGAATATGATTTGAGCAGCAAATGGACAATAGTCACAAATGAAACAAATCAAAAGCGTGGATACAATGTTAGTCCACTCAACAAGAATATTATAGACTTTATGGATTCGGATGAAGACATCTTGGTTTTTGTAGATGGTGATGATTGGTTAGTTGACGATAAGGTTTTAGAAAACCTAAACAGCTATTATAATAAACACCAATCCTGGATGACTTATGGTGGAATGTACTGCTACCCTTCGGGAGATGTAGCTAATCCACAAAACACTCCATACAGTAACGAAGTACATGCGCACAATTTATATAGAAAAGATCATTGGAGAGCGAGTCATCTAAGATCATTCAAATGGCATTTGTATAAGCAAATCAAAGAAGAGGATATGTTGTATAGCAAGACTGGAAAATACTACTTTCATGCTGAAGATCTAGCCACCTCTTTTCCTTGCTTAGAAATGTGTCCTCAACACAAAATAGGTGTTGTAGATTTTCCAACCTATATGTTTAACGCTACTCCATCAAACAGAGAGCGAGGAGTACAAAGAGAAGCTGATGCTGGTGAAGCATTGGAGTCTGAGATTAGATATCAAAAACCTTACAACACTCTACATGAACCTTTACAGAGTGTAGATTTGTTCAAATGGAATAGATTTGATTTACCAATTAAAACTTTGTTTTTAAAAGACTATAGTAGAGGCATTGCTTTTGGAGAAGAAGTATACAAGGAGCATTTACGTCTATGGAATGGTTTCAAAGAATACAACAATCCTGACAAAAACACTTATAAAAAGTTTCGAGATGCCTTTTTGCAGATTGAAAAGGATATACGGAGTAATAATTTTGATTGGAAGCGATCTCCCATCGTAATTGATCAAGAATCACACCTACTAAACGGATCACACAGAACAGCAGCGAGTGCGTTTGTTAACACAGAAGCAGAGTTTGAAGTTGGTGTTGATATGAAGGATGGACAGAAGGTTTGCGATTATAAAATGTTTAAAGAATTAGGATTGCCCGAAGATTATATGGATGCCGCTGCTTTGGAGATGGTGAGACATAACAAAAATCTACTAATGGTCAGTCTATTCCCATCAGCTAATCATAGTCGTGACATTGATCACATACTCAATAAATATGGCAATATAGCGTATAGAAAAGATGTGCATTTAAACAACATTGGCGCTTTTAATTACACCTTACAATTATATAAAGGCGAAGCATGGGCTGGAGATTGGCATAACAACTTTGCAGGATTTCGAGATAAAGCAAGGTTGTGCTTCACAAACGAAAACCCCATGACAGTTTATCTAGTTGAGTTTGATGATCTAACACAAGCTAGATCAGCTAAAGAAGACATAAGAGCCATCTATAACATAGGTAACCATTCAGTACACATTAACGATACACATGAAGAAACTCTAAGGCTATCGAGATGCGTCTTAAATAAGAATAGTATAAGCTTCCTCAACCATTGCAACATAAAACCATACCAAAAGTTTCTTCAACAAGTAAGCTACTATGAAAATTATATCATAGAGAATGGTTTAGATTTTGAAGATTACTGCATATCGGCTAGTAGTGTACTATCGTTGTATGGTTTACGAGAGGGTAATGATTTAGACTACCTTCATACAGACTCTAAACAAATACAAGGCCATCCGGATATACACTCTCACAACGAGTACGGTATCGATAGATATACTAAAAAAACAAAAGAGATTGTGCATGATCCAAACAACCACTTCTATTATGGCAACTTGAAAGTCGCATCCTTAGACATCATTAAAGCATTAAAAACTCTTAGAGGAGAACTAAAAGATATAAAAGATCTTGAACTTATTAATTCTATCGCATGACAAACATAGCTATACTAGCAGCAGGGCCACCTAAACCTAATAGGAATCGGCACTTAGAAATGACTGGTGACACGATTATAATTGATCATGTCATTGACAATTGCAGAGTACCTAACACAAAAATACACGTCATAATTAATCCTGAAAATTTAGATCTAATCAACCATGTTAAGAAGCATAACGATGTTACGATTTTGTATCCAGAAGACGGAACAATTTATGGTACATTAAAAGCAGCACTACATCCAAAAGGTGACACGGTGTTGGTCATGGGGGACTTAGTTAACTTAAAGCAGGGAGATATTAATAGGTTTGTCAACTCAAAGCACAGATCAGCAACGTGTGTGTATGAACAGCCATGGGGAGATCATATAGTATCGATTGTACCCAGCCTTCTTAGGAGAGGGGATTGTGGTGACTGTATCTCTAAGATCGCTCAAGAACACAAAGAAGAGTATTTAAACAACAACACACAATCAATGTGTCGTTGGTTTTTTAAACAATTCATACCAAACAGAGAGTTAGATGAGTATATACATAACGATGTAGGAACCTTTACCTCTTTCACCTTTTTTAAAGAGATATGGTCAAACCCTGAGTGTAATGAGTTTGAAGATAAAGGAGCAATCAAATTTAACCACCAAGTGTATTTAGATAACGACTAAATCTCTTGCTTTATTCATAAAATTTTACTATATTAATTAAAACAACTAACATGAAGAAAACAATTAAACAACTACTAAATGACAGCTCAAAGATTAGTACCGTTATAGGTGCTAACAATGCGTTGATAGCAGAAATAGCACAACGATCAGGATATGATGGTGTATGGGTGTCTAGTTTTGAATCGCATGCCTGGAATCTCCTTCCAGATGCAAACATACTAAACACTACTGATTACTTTGATACTATTAGCAAGATCAGTGATAGAATTGATATACCAATTTTAGTAGATGCAGACGAAGGAGGACCTAGCTCTATAAACACAATTAGAATGGTCCGAGAGTATGAAAAGGCTGGAGCATCTGCAATGTGTTTCGAAGATAATCCTTCACCAAAAAGGTGTTCGTTTTATGGAATGAAGCAGAGTTTGGAAACACCACAACTAATGTGTGGAAAAATAAAAGCTGCGGTCGAAAAAAGAACTAATGAAGACTTTGCAATAATAACAAGAACTGAAGCTTTAATTCAAGGACACGGACAAGATGTTGCAATGGAAAGAGCTAGAATGTACAATGATTCAGGATGTGATGCTTTCTTAATCCATAGTAAGAGTAAAACACCTGATGAGGTTTTGAAATTTGCTGATGCATACCATAAAGCTGGGTTAAGAGCACCATTAGTTTGTGTACCAACCACCTACAACACAGTAAGCAATGACACTCTTTTTGATGCTGGAATCAGTCTAGCTATTTATGCTAACTACTCTGTAAGAGCGTCAGTGAAGGCTATTACTGAAATCTTTGAAAAGATGAAGCAAGGAGGATCTTTATCCGCAGCTAATGATGACGTTGTGTCTATGGAAACCATCTTCGATTTAATTAGAGTTGATCAAATGAAAGAAAACCAAGAGAGATATGGTTCATGATCTATATGAAAAGCTTATTGCTGAAGGATACAATTTCTTCACTGGGGTACCAGATAGTGCACTGAAACCTTTTCAGAACGCAATAATACAAAACCATGCAGAGGATCATATAATTGCAACAAATGAAGGTCAAGCTATTGGCATAGCAGTTGGTGCTGAATTAGCAGGCAAAAAAGCTTGTGTGTATCTACAAAACTCTGGCTTAGGAAACACAATTAATCCTCTGACTAGTTTATGTATTCCTCACGGCATTACTCCTCTATTAGTCATAGGACATAGACACACTCTACCACAACACAAAGTTATGGGTGAAGTTGATGAGGATATGCTGAAGTTAGTAGGGTATGATAATTACATAATAGTAAAAGGTGAAAATAATGCTAAGTAGAAGTCAAGCAATTCAAAACATATTCAAACAACATGGCGACCAAGCTATCTATGTATCCAATACTGGATACCTATCAAGAGCTATACACAACGAATTTCCTGACGCTCGTAATATTTTCTATATGCAGGGAAGTATGGGATTAGCTCCATGTATTGGATTAGGATTAGCAAAAAGTACCGACAAAGAGGTTGTCGTGTTAAGTGGTGATGGTGCCTTGTTGATGCACTACGGTATTACCTTCAATATAAGTGATGAAAGCTTAAGCAACCTACATGTATATGTGCTAGATAATGGATGCCATGAGTCGGTAGGATCTTACAAATGCTCAGAATTACCAACTAATATTCCAGGCATCGACGCAGTTGTAAAGATAAGTTGTGATGGTAAGGTAGATAGGGTTAAGTGGAATTGTCAAGAAAATACAAACAACATAAAAAGACTCCTAAATGAATAACATTCTACTTAATCCAGGCCCTACCAACACAAGATTTTTAACTAAAGTAGCTCAATGGTTTGGTTCAGATGTATGTCACAGAACTTCTGAGTTTAGCAAAATTTTGCAAGAAACTAAACAAATGTTATCGATCGGATTTAATGGTAATAGAACGTCAGCTAAGCATGTTGCTATCATAGGAGGCAGCGGTACAGCAGCAATGGAGTCTATGGTGTCATCTCTTGTAAAAGACGGTATTGTTGTAATAAATGCAGGTGTGTATGGACAACGTGCAGTTGACATGATGAAAAACTATAAAATAAAACACAAGGAAGTTAAGTGTAAAACTATAGGAGATTTAGATAGTGGCGATGAGAGTGTAGAGGCAGTTTATTTTGTAGAAAATGAAACAACAACTGGAGAGCATTTTAGTGTAGATAAAATGGCATTACTATATCCTAATGCAAAGTTGTATGTTGACGCTACATCATCCTTTGGTGCTTCGAATTACGACTATGTGCATCACAAAATAGAAGCTTTGTGTTTTTGTAGCAACAAATGCTTACAATCAACTCCAGGTTTAGGTGTAGTTATTTTCAACAACAAATGCACAATTAAAAATCGATCGTATTACTTGAGTTTAAACAAATACATCACAGATAAAATACCATTCACTCTACCCGTCCAATCAGTTTATGCTTTACATCAAACCTTAAAACTAATAGACTATTCAAAACAACGTATAGTGTTTAACAAAAGAAGGGATAAGTTAATTCGAGAGTTAGGATTATTTGGAATTTATTGTGTAAACACAACTCCAAGCAATTCTATTATAGGATTTCAACATCCTACCTTGAGTTATGAAGAGTTAAGAGATCGTCTATCAAAAAAAGGAATTGTAATATACTCAGGCATACCTGGAATTGACAATAGTTTTCGATTGTCAACTATGAGTGTATTATTTGATAGAAAGTTTAATCGTATAAAAAAAGCATTTTATGATACGTGTATACGTTGATATGGTTGGTGATTTGTTTCACGTTGGACATCTTAACATGTTCAAGCAAGCCAAAGCGCATGGCGATTACTTGATCGTAGGTGTTCACTCAGATAAGACAGCTGAGTCTTATAAAAGAAAGCCTGTAATTAAACAAGAGCATAGGTATCAGATGGTGTCAAACTGTGAGCTAGTAGATCTGGTGATTGAAGATGCCCCACTAAAAATTACTAAGGATTTTATACTTAATAACGAAATTGATTATATTATTCACGGTGACGATCTAAGCGTTGAATCAGCAGAGATGATGTACAGCATACCTATGCAATTAGGTATTATGAAAACAACCTCCTACACTAAAGGAATATCAACTTCAGAAATCATACACAAAATAAAACAATCATGACGTCAACTTTAAATGTTCCTTTTTATATATCTACAAACAACAAACATCTTCATGTGCTGCAAGTATTTATTGATCTGTTCAATAAACACCTACCACAACAAGAATTGCATATTTTAGGATACGATCATCCTAAATACAACTTACCGGCAAATTGCAAATTTATTTCTATGGGAGAGCAGGGAACAGTCGATGAGTGGTCAACAGATTTGCGTAAGTTTTTTTTAAGCTGTAATGAGTCTTTTTTTATATACGGTACTGAGGATGCTTTTATTTATAAGGATGTTAGTGTTGAATTTGTTAATCATCTAATTGACTTTGCTAAAACAAATGAGAGTGTAGGTCGTGTTGATTTAAGAGATGCGCCACTACAACACTACAGTACATCTCTCAAAGAAAGTTGTGTTGACGATTGGGGTAGTTGGGATCTACTTAAACTCGATAAACCAGAGAGTGATTGTGCTATAACCTGTCAGTTTTCTGTATGGAACAAAGAATACTTCTTAAGATACTTGCAAGATGGTTTATCACCATGGGCATTTGAAGGTACTGCTAAGCAAGCTTGCCACGATAAGGATTTTGATGTATACTTAGTAGATAAAAACTATCCTATAAGAATTGCTGAAGGATATACGCAAGGTACATGGACTAATAAAAATACATGGTACCATCTATTAGATGACGAAACAAGAGAACAAGCGTTAAAATAAAAGAAATGGAAAAGATTTACTCAAAAGTAGAACCAGGAAAACTACTACATGTAGTTAATAGGTTAGCCGAAATAGAAAATAGAAGTGATGTAATTCCCAAAGAAAACTTTATTCAATGCGCAACTTTGAGAATGCCAAAAGACAAGACATTTAGGCCACACAAACACATAACAAAGAATAGAACGTATTATGACCAAATAGCACAAGAATCATGGGTAATTATTAAAGGACGTGTTAAATGTAAGTTTTTTGATTTAGATGATACACTAATAGCTGAGCCAATACTTGGACCTGGTGATGCTAGCTTTACTCTTTATGGGGGTCATACTTATGAAATCTTAGAGGATGATACAATTGTATATGAATATAAAACTGGACCTTATGAAGGACAGGAATTAGATAAAACTTTTTTAGATGAGCAGTAAAGATATAGATAAAGGTTTCTTTGTGGACAGATTAACACAAAAATCAAACTTAATTTTCATGGATGTGGGGACTTATGACGGAAAGGATAGCTTAGAGTTTAGTCAATTATTTCCAGACTCTGTAATATACTCCTTCGAAGCAGATACTAGATCTGTAGAGGTTTTTAAAGAGGTTGTAGGTAAAACTAAAAACATCAAACTAATCCAGACAGCTTTATCTAATGTTGATGGTAACATTGAGTGGTATGCTAGTAAAAGTGACACAAGACGTCATTATGATTTTCAAGATGATTGGTCTGCTTCTAGCTCTATTAAAAAACCTGAGAATCATCTAAATGTTTTTGAAGATATTGGATTTACAAAACCCTCAAAAGTTAAATCGACAAGACTCGATACCTGGATGACACAGAATAAGGATGTAGATCATGTAGACGTAATGTGGGTAGATGTTAATGGAGGAGAATCTGAGTTTTTAGAAGGCGCGATGGATACTATAAACAATAAGGTGGAGTATCTGTATATAGAATTTAACAAAGTTGATGATCGTGCACTTTACAGTGGTGCACCTACAAAAGACGATATTAAAGAAAAGTTGAAAGGATTTGAAGAGATTGGTGTATATAATTTTATGGGTAATTTTGGTAATGTGTTATTAAAAAATAAAAACATAATATGAGCTTTAATACGGTAAAAGAGTTTGAAAACAAAATAGCCAAATTTTTTGGTTCACCTTATGCTGTAGCGGTTGATAGTTGTACTCATGGTATTGAGTTGTGCGTGAGGTATCAAAACCTATCTTACATTAAGGTTCCGAGAAGAACGTATATTTCAATTCCATTCTTAGCTCATAAATTAGGAATACAACTACAATGGACAGACGAGGTGTGGCTTAATTATTATAAACTTAATGATCATTTCAAACCCATATACGACGCTGCTGTGTTATGGAGGAAGAATAGCTACATAGCCGGATCGTTTATGTGTATTAGTTTTCAATTTCAAAAACACCTATCCTTAGGAAGAGGTGGTATTATACTATGCGATACTGAGGAGGATTACGATAATCTCAAAAAGATGGTATATGATGGCAGAGATCCAAATATTCCATGGAGAGAGCAGGATATTGAGTGCTTTGGGTATCATTACTACATGACACCAGAAACTGCGCAGATGGGATTAGACAAACTAAACGATGCTATTTCAAAGACCGCAAGACAGTGGACATTTACAGATTGGCCAGATTTATCAAAAATGAAAGTGTTTAACTCAACAGAAGGATTAGATCCTTATTTACAAACACGTTAAATATTAGGTTGTTCGAATAAAAAACCGTATAGTAGGCATATGAAGAAAGCATTTATAACAGGAATTGGTGGACAAGATGGAAGCTACTTAGCTGAATATCTAGTGGAGTTGGGATACGAGGTTCACGGTATCATCAGAAGACATTCTACTGCAGAAACACAAGACACAAGGATAGAACACTTAGGAGATAGAGTACACACATACTACGGTGACTTATTAGATCAAGGCGGGATTGAAAGATTGTTAGATGAAATTCAACCAGATGAAATATACAACATAGCAGCCCAAAGTCATGTACGTATTAGTTTTGATATCCCACAATTCACAGTACAAACTAATGCGATAGGCGTATTGAATATGCTAGAAGCGTATAGAAGATCCTGTCCTAATGCAAAGTTTTACCAGGCAAGTAGCTCTGAAATGTTTGGGTTATCAGTAGATGAGGATGGGTTTCAACGAGAAGAAACACCAATGAATCCAGTATCTCCGTATGGATGTTCAAAAGTATTTGGTTATAATATTGTACGAAATTATCGAAGAGCATATGGGTTACATGCAACTAATGGCATTTTATTTAATCACGAATCACCGAGAAGAGGCAGCAATTTCGTAACTAATAAAGTGTGCAAAGCAGCAGCTAGAATAAAATTGGGATTGCAAGACAAATTAGAATTAGGTAATATGGATTCATATAGAGATTGGGGTCATTCAAAAGACTATGTTAGAGCAATGCATGCAATAGTTAATTACGATACCCCATCTGATTTTGTAGTATCAACAATGGAGACTCACTCGGTTAGAGAGATGTGTGAAGTGGTATTTAATCACATAGGTTTAGACTACAAAGACTATGTGATTCAAAATCCTAAGTATCTACGACCAGAAGAGCTTCCATATCTTAAAGGAGATTCGACAAAGATTAGAAATATGTTAGGATGGAAGCCTACCTACACTTTTAAAGAAATGATGGAAGAGATGGTAGATTTTTGGTATATGAAGTTCGGAGGTATAAAAGATCCCATATATCCAGAGGGCAGTCTTTTAAATGAACTTCCTCCTAATAATTATCAAACAGGAAATTAGTATGAAAAAAATAGTATACGTAACTGGGTGTTTAGGATTCATAGGATCTTATGTTACACGTAAGTGTTTAGACAAGGGATGGTATGTCAAGGGAGTTGATAAGGTAACATATGCAGCAAACAAATCAATACTTAAAGAATTTGAAGAGTATCCTAACTTTTCATTTGTAGGTTGTGATATAAACGATTTATACTTTCTATATGATTGTGATTACATAATCAACACAGCTGCTGAAACACATGTTGGTAACAGTATAGCAAGTAGCGGTGAGTTTGTAAAATCAAACATCGATGGAGTACATAACCTTTTAGAATTGATTAAGAATCACAGAGGTGAGCAGGATAAGAAACCAGTACTGATACACTTTAGTACAGATGAGGTTTATGGTGATATTGATGAAGGTAGTCACACAGAAGACGCTCTTCTTAAACCAAGCAATCCATACTCTGCCACAAAAGCAGCTGCTGATATGTTAATAACAGCTTGGGGTCGTACACATAAGATTCCTTATATGATTTTGAGACCAACCAACAACTATGGCATAGGTCAGTATGTTGAGAAATTGATTCCTAAAACTGTCAAGCTAGCTAATCTCGGTCGCAAAATTCCATTACACAATCATGGCCAACCTTACAGAAACTGGCTACATGCAGACGATACTGCAGAAGCTGTCCTTACTATAATCGACAAGGGAGATATTGGTGCAATCTATAACATTGCAGGAGGCTTCGAGCAATCCAATTTCGATACAGTACGTAGTGTCTTTGATTCTATGGGTATTGATATTTCAGATGGAGGGAAGGAGAATAAACATATAGATTATTCTTACAGCAGACCAGGTCAAGATGTGCGATACTCGTTAGATGATTCTAAACTTAGATTGTTGGGTTGGTCTCCTAAAAAGTTGTTTAATAGAGAAATAATGGGTATAGTTAGTTATTATAAAGACAAATTCATTTGGTAGATTATGGGATTATTTAGAATAAAACACACAGACTTTGAAGAGACGTTCGATTCAGATCAGTTTGACACGATGCATGCTCACGAGTGGGCTGGATCTAATATTAAAAGAATAGAAGAACCAGCTTGGCAGCAAAGATATAGCTATGAAGCTTTGTTGATTAGCAATCTTATAAAAGAAAATCCACATATAAAAAACGTACTAGAGCTTGGATCGGGACCTGGCATATTGTCGCAAAAAGTACAATTAGCACATCCAGAACTCACCTATCACCTAGTCGATAAACCGCATGCAGAGAAGTACTTTTCTGATAATAAGTCTAAAGGTACCTTTTTTGTAAAAGATTTATCAAGTAGTTTTGATACGGAAGGTTTATTGGATGAGTATGATTTAATTATTACTAACGACTTCTTGGAGCATGTTCTCAATCCTTCAGTCATTGTGCAGACGATACATAAGCTAACGAATAAAGATTCTATATACTTCATAAGTAATCCAAATTGGCGAATGTCACATCAATGGGTTTATCGAGGTTTATTTGACTTTGATAACTTTGTATACTTTTTATATACTCACAAATTTAAACTTGAAGGATTCTATGGATCAGAACTCAAAACACCGGCTTATCCAAGAATAAGTAGTGAAACGTTGTTAGGAGATGAAAATTTGACTGATTGGAATCATTATATGATCTTTAAACACAGAACATGCTAGATAAAAAGAAACTAATAGCGTTTGAGAAGAAAATAGGCGATGCGTTCAATAATGGTGAAATAGCTGCACCTATACATCTGTATCATGGAAACGAAGATCAAATACTAGATATATTTAAAAAAATAGACGTTGATAATGATTGGGTATGTTGTACTTGGCGAAACCATTACCAAGGACTACTCAAAGGCGTACCACCTGAGGTGTTGGAGTCGAATATTAGAGATGGCAAGTCTATGGTAGCAAACCTACCAAAATACAAGTTTATATGTAGCTCAATTGTTGGTGGGATTCCTTCAATAGCAGCTGGCATAGCGTTAGCTATAAAGTTACAAAAAAAGCAGAATAGAGTTTGGTGTTGGTTAGGGGATATGAGCGCAGAGACTGGACACTTCCATGAAGCTTATAAATATTCTCTAAATAATGATCTACCAATCACCTTTATAGTTGAAGATAATAAAAAATCTGTATGCACACCTACTCCAGAGGTTTGGAAACGAACTACTCCATACTTCCTAGAAAAGGACTATGAGGGAGGGATTGTTGAACAGAAGAATTTAATATATTATCAATACGACAATAATAAATATCCACACGCAGGTGCTGGATTAAGAGTACAGTTTTAGTTTATGAAATATTATACAGAAATACAAAAAGCAATGAGTTTGCTCGCAGAGCATCCCGCTACTATGTTTATAGGGCAAGCTGTTGAATATGAAGGAACCGGATTGTTTGATTCACTAAAACATATCGATCAAGCAAAGAGGTTAGAATTGCCAGTAGCTGAGTATCTTCAATCCGGATTAGCAAACGGAATGGCGAT
>TARA_R110000772_G_scaffold55604_5_pt1 | contig 14062 bp, 14 predicted proteins | sample TARA_R110000772 | Tara Oceans TARA_R110000772 (sample SAMEA4397948) | marine metagenome | biome: Polar Biome; feature: [SRF] surface water layer (ENVO:00010504); material: water (ENVO:00002006), including particulate matter (ENVO:01000060) such as... | depth 5 m | reverse complement strand
ACTCTATTTTAGAGTATAGTTAGTAGTATAGGGATTAAGCAGTAGCTCGTTTATTTACTATGTTAGGTTCAGTTAAGTTAGTTCTCTTTTCAAAATTGGAGTAAGTTAATTGAAAGATGACTTTGATAGAAGACACAAAACCTTCAGCAATGAAGTATTAGAATGGATTATGCAAAAGAGAGGTATGTATGCATCAGACCCACTTGAAAGACTTATTGCAAAAGAAGAAGAAACTGAAAGAAACAAAACAAAAGAACTCAGTGAACAACTGCACAAAGAGCATAAAATGCAATTGAAAAAACTAATGAAAAACTTGTCCAAATCTGATAAATATATTATCCATTCTTACTTTTGGAAAGGACATACTCTGGCTCAGATTGCTAAGCATCTTGGCTACAAAACTCCTTCAGCTGTTTGGAAAAGAAAGAAGAAGATACTGAAGAGACTTAAATCAGGAACTCAATTATGAAAAAACCACATCCAAGAAAAAGTGTCAATTACACAAAAGCTTTGAAAACAGCTATTCATGATGGAGACTTTGAGGGTATTATCTCAAACATTATGCTCTTAGGTGTCAAACACAATTCAGAACATAATTGGCAAATGAACCCAAGGACTTTCATGGAATTATGTACAGTCCTCTTAAAGTTCAGACAAGAGTTTGGAAGTTCCAATGACATGGATGAATTATTCAAAGTGCTTGATGGTGGTAAGTCTGATGATGATGAGAGTGCAGCTAAGTGAGTGCATTAATGCAAAGGCTGAGAGAACATCCTCGTGATTTCTTTAAGTTTCTGATGGTATTTGATAAAGATGCCAAGAAACTGGTGCCCTTTGTACTCAATGAAGAGCAAGAGCTCCTACTTGATACACTGCTTGAACATGACAGAATTGTAGTTTGTAAAGCAAGACAGATTGGTTGTTCTACTCTCATTCGTGCATACTTCTTATGGAAGACTTATGTCTCACAAGAACCCACTACTTCAGTCATTTTGTCGTATACAAGAGAGTCTGCAGACCATTTGCATGCTATGGATAAGGGCTTCTATCTTAATTTACCAGCTCCACTTAAAAGAAAGCTGTCTAAATCTTCAGCAAGAACTCTAACATTTAAAGATACAAAGGCTACCCTTCGGTCTTTTACTGCTGGTGGCAAGGCTGGAAGTACTCGCTCATTCACTTTCTCAAGTGCACACATCAGTGAATTTGCATTCTTTGATGACCAAGATGACTTATTAGCCAATGTAATGGCGTCTGTAGGAAAGGGTCAAATCATCATAGAAACGACTCCTAACACTCCAGGCGATAAGTACCACGACCTTGTCATTGGTGCACCTCAGAATGGCTGGCAAGTATGCTTCTTCCCGTGGCATAAACATAAGAAATATCAGACAAAGTCTCAGTTTTCAAAAGATACTATTCCCTCAATGACTGATAAAGAATCAGACATGCAAAAAAAGTTTGGTCTCTCCAAAGCTCAAATGTATTGGCGCAGAACTCAAGTAAGTTCAATGGGACTTGAAAAGTTTCGTAGAGAGTTTCCAAGCACTATCGATGAAGCATTCATCAGTTCATCACGTTTGTGGTTTCCAACAGATGTTTTAGATAAAACTGCCAGAATACCAATGAATGGTACAAGATGGACAGATGATGAATACATTGATGGAGATAGATACTACATGGGAGTAGATGTGGCATTAGGGACTGGAAGAGATTATAGCAGCATAGTTATTATTTCTGGTACAACACTACAACCAGTGTTTATTTATCGAGATAACCAGATACTTCCGGAAAAATTAGCAGAGATTGTGTGGGAGATGCATCATCAGTATGATGAAGCGCATACAATAGTAGAAGCAGATGGTCCCGGATACACAGTCCTATACCGATTGAAAGAATGGAAAATGAGAAACATGTATAAAAACAAAAGAGGTAAAGACTGGCATACAAGAGCTGATAACAAAGTCAAAATCTTTGACAATGTTAGAGGTTTATTATGCAATGATTACTTCGATGCTTTACCACAACCTTTATGGGCAGAAATGAGAAATTGTGGAATAAGCGATAAAGGAATACCAGGACATCAAAAAGGTGGGTATGATGACACTACCATTGCATTTTGTTTAGCCCAATGGTATGCATACGAATATCCAACACCAACTATTACACAGACCAAACGTACTATGATAGAAAAGTTCAAATCAAAACAACGAGCTCGACTCCTTCGGTCAAATGGTCCAATCCCTTACAGACGCAAGGAGTGGTAAATTGTCTTTAAAACCAAAAACATTAAAAGCTATTTGTGCAGTACATGATAGATACTGGACTGACAAACGTAGAGACTTATACAGATACAAGCAAGCTTACGAAACTGAATTTTGGGATAAAAGTGAAACATTTGGCATGGGCGATTTTGGAATTCAAATTCAAACAGCAGATGCTTATGGCTACATTGAATCTTTTGTGGCTTCTTTATTCTCTCGCAATCCGGGTGTTATCTTTAAAGATGGACTTCGTGCTCGAGGTAATCGTAAGATTGCTGAGCATCTTGCTAATGACTTCTTACTAAGACAAAGAACTGTAATTGAAAATGCAGCAAGAATGGCACTCATCTATCCGATGGCTTTTGCAAAACTAATGCCAAGAGAATCTAATGACATCTATCGTAGAGTTGACATGTTTGCTATTCCTCCATGGGAAGTAATTGTTGATAGACAAGCACGAAGATGGGAAGATTGTAGGTATGTGGGTCATAAATACTTCTTGCCCATTGCAGAAGCAAAGAGACTCTTTGGTAATAGGGACTTTGAAGCACAAAGAAAACAAGAATACTTTGACCGTTCTTATCTTGAAGATGAAGACCCAAACTTAGATTTAGAAATGTTTGAGTTTATTGAAATCATTGAAATGTATGATTTGCAAGAAGACATGATGTATTTCTGGTCTCCAAACTTTGGTGATGGCGAGAAGATGCTTGAACAATCTGAGATACCATTTGATAACGTATCTGGCGAAAAGGTATTGCCTATTGTGCCGCTTTATTTCAATCGTATACCAGATAACCCGTTAGATGGCTATAGTTCTCTCAAACGCATTTATGACCAAATCTACGAAACAAATCTTATCAGAACTTTCCAAGCCAATGGCGTACGTAAAGCGTCAAGACAGTATCTTGTGCGCAAGGGTGCAATGGATGAAGAACAGATGGCACAAGTTGCTTCTGGAATTGATGGTCTCTTTATTGAGATAGATGATGACAACATCAATAATGTAGTTATTCCTCTACCACAAAATCAGACTCCACCAGAATTACAGTTCTATTATGACCAAGTGCAAAGAGATAAAGACAAAGGTAATATCCTTGCTCCTTTCACAAGGGGTGAAGCTACAAAATCAAGTGCAACAGAAGTTGCAGCTCTTGCCGCATACACGTCATCAGAGATAGGTAGATTGGCACGAGAGAGAGATTCAATGATAGAATCGTTAGCAATCACGTACTTAAACATCCTTCGCTTGTACCTCGAAGAGAGTGGCGATAGAAACATTATCAATGTTGATGGTCAACCTGAAGTTGTGCAACCATCAGACTTAGCAGAGAACTGGACTTGTTATGCACAAGACCAAGCAATGACTCCCATTAGTGAATCAGTGCAAAAGCGAGAGTTTATTCAATCTATTCCTATGCTGCAGCAATTGGGAGTTCCACCACAAACTCTCTTAAAAGAACTTACAAGGTCTCTTGGTCTACCAGCATCGTTTTATGAAGAAGCACAACAAGCAAATAAAGAAATGCTGGCACAACAAGCATCAGCTGCAAGTGCAAAACAAGCAAGCGGTGAAGTCCAAATGGATGCTTCTGAACTGAGTCAAATGGGTGCAACTATAGGCCCTGGTCAATTACAACAAATAATTGGCGGAACCAATTAAATTACACAAATGGAGTGAAAAATGCCTGGAGAAGAAATGATGGAGATGGAAGTGATGGCCACAGGGCCTGAAGACTTACAGAAATTAGCAGATGATGCAGATGCTATTACTGAAGAAGTAATGCCAGTCATCGAGGGAGACTTTAGTCTCAATAGAGTAAATAGAGTAGTACAGTCTCTCAATAGAGTTGTGAAACTATTTCAAGCGCCACCATACCCTGAGTTTGATGCAGTCCCTGAAGGAGGTATCTATCCTCCAGAGTTCTCCAAGTATCTCTTGATGGTATCAGCTGCTGTTGACCAAAGTGGAATGGAAGAATACTCTTTCTCAATTCCAGAGATTAAATCAGATGCAGACTTATTGGACTTAGCCGGCAAATTAGATGCTGTAGCAAGTGACAAAACTATGAAAGCTTTTCTCAACAAACCTCAAGGAACCGGTGAGTTCCAGACTGAAATGGGAGTACCAAATACTCCTGATGTTGTAGGTGGTGAAATCAATCAACCCAGTTCCTCGGAAGCATCAGCTGACTTGGACTTATTTATGCAAAGAATGGCATAACAACAAGGAGTATATAAATGAGCTTAGACAACAACAATGTATCACAAGGTGAAGCCGTGGGTGTTACAGAGACTGTTCAGACTCAACAATCAGACGAACTTAGCATTCAAGATGCAGTATCCGCTATCACAAAAAAGGCAAGCCTTGGAAGAGATAAAATTGGAGAAGCACTTGACACAGCTAAGAAAGGCGCAGTAAGTTATGAGGGAGAAGCTACAATAGAATCTCTCGCAGAAACTGAGGGTCTGGATGGTGGAGGACATAAAGGCATTGACTACAATCGTGTTATACAGTCCCTACCAGAAGATGCTCAAAAGCTTCTTTCAAACTTAAGAGCTGACTACACTCGAAAGACACAACAATTGTCTGAAGAGCGAAAAGCAATTGAGTCGATGAGAACTTCACTTACGAATACAGACTTTACTCAAAAAATTGATGAAGTTGCCAATTCAGAAGATGTACAATTAGACCCTTATGATGACTCATCGTTCAATAAAAGAATTGAACAAGAAGTTGCCAGAAGGTTACAAGACATGATGAAACCAATCCGTATGGAGCAGGAACTCAGTACTCGTAGAAATGAATTAGAGAAGTTCAAAGCAGAACATCCCGACCTTATGACTATGAAAGATGATGTTGCAACTCTATTGAAATCTAATGAAGCACTTACTCTTCAAGATGCTTACCACATTGCAAAAGGTCGCAAGACTGGCTCAAGACTGGAAGAACTTGAAAGAGAGAATACGCTTCGTAAAGATAAAATGCGAGAAGCTGGACTAAAGATTAGTACAGGGACTCGTGGGTCTGATAAGCCACCAAAAGGACTAAAAGGCTATGAAATATATAAATGGCTTGAAGCCCGCAAGAGTAAAAGATGATAAATAAAAGCCCTCTCCACACCCTCGCATTATTCAGAGAGACAAGCTTGGAACCCTGTACGCAGGATACTCCATTCCTAATGCAAACCAAACATACCTATAAAGGTAAAAACCCAAACTTTATTTACGGAGCCTAACATGGCAATTTCAAATGACGTCTTGAGTTCAACCCTACGAATCTTACTTGACGAAGAGATAGACCAGTTGTTTCAAGCAACACCTCTTCTTAAAATGATGCGTGACAAGGGTGGAGTCGAGACTTACGATGGTGGACAAAAATTAGATGTACCACTTATCTTAGAAGAACATTCTACAATAACACAATTGGACTCAGGATACGAGCCAGTAAACTTAGCAGTAAAAGACTCATTGCGAAATGCTTCTTTTGAATGGTGCGACTTTGTTGCCCCTATTGTTCTGACAAAATCAGAAGAGCTATCCAATAGAGGAGAGAGAGCTATTATCTCTATTCTGGAAGCTCGATTGAAATCAGTAATGGGTGCCCTGAATCGTGAAGTTGAAAAGCAGATTGTTTCAAATGCATCTTCTATTCTTACAAACTTGCAAACCTTTAACGGTAATGCTGGAGCAAATGCAAATGGTTCTGGTACTGGCTTCTTTGAAGATATCGTTCCTGGTGCTGGAAACTCTGTCAATACTATTGGTGGTCTTTCTAAAGCTACTTTCCCTCGATTGGAAAATCAGCGTGCTACTGGTGGTGGAACACTTGCTATTGGAGACATGACAAACTTGTACATCAGTTGTCAAATCAACTCTCCGAATGGTAAAGGACCAGATTTGATTATCTGCTCTCAAGGTTTCTTCAGCGCATACAAAGCTCTTATCCAAGCAAACAACGAAAGATACATTGATGACTCAGTACTTGATGCTGGTCGTTTGTCTCTGATGTTCAATGCTGCTGCTTTGCATGTTGACCCATTCATGGGTGCTGCTGCACAGAATCCTGGTGGAACTCCTCCAGCAAATGCTTCAATCAACTCTGCTTACTTCTTGAATTCAGAGTACATCAAACTTGCATTTGATTCCAGCGCACAATTCGAAATGGATGACTTTGAGCATGTCTCTGGTTATGCATCACGAAGTGCTAACATCTATACACGTATGCAAGTGTATTTCCAACATATGGCTTCTCAAGGCCTATTCACAGACGCGGAGGCATAAGACTATGGCTACAAATACATTAATTCAAAAGCTCTTTGGAGTGGATGAAACTGGTGTCGGGGAATCCGATGCTGGTGTCTCAAACAGACAACAAATTGAAACATTCAGATGTTCAGAAGCTATTACTGCTGGTGCAGTTGTATCTTTAGACGTTAGTCAAACTTCCAATGGCCTTCGTGGTATGGTTGTTGCATTAGCTGATGCTGCTGACTATATCCCTGTAGGGGTTGCTGTTAGTGCTGGTGCTATTGATACTTACATCGATGTTACCATTCGTGGTATCGTTGAAGAAGCTCTGACTAAAGGTGATGCCGTTGCTATTACTGCTGGTGACCGCTTGGTTGTTGGAACTGCTGGAAAGCTTGAAAAAGCACCTTCTTATCGTTCCGACCAAAAGGAAGGTGATGGTGGAGCTGGAACTGGTGCGGTAACGCAACAAGCTCTTATCGTTGCAATTGCAATGGAAGACCAAGCTGCTGATGGTTCTTCACGAGTGTTCGTACTTAATAACTACTAATTCTGAAGTTGATGCAAATCAATGGGGGATGGCCTCTTTTGGCCATCCTCTCTTTTTCAAGGAGAAAAAATGAACTTATCGCAAATCAGAACAATGATTGGGTCTATTATAGATTATGACCCACAAGTTCAGTCTTATCAAGATGAAGTAAATAGGATTATTAACCAAGTACATCTTGAGTTCTTTACGGCTCATCCTTGGAAGTTTTCACAAAAATCTATAGACATTTATACAAGACCAGACATTACAGATACACTTGCACAAATAACTGGAGCTGGTTCTGCAGATACTCTTCCTAACTCACTGATAACATTCAGTTCAAGTACTCTGTTAGATACAGATAATAGGCAAGGCCAATTAAGAAGAGAAGGGGATGTAGTTCAAATCCTCGGAAGTGCAAAAGAAGAAAACAATGGACTCTACATTTTAGACAAATACAACAATTCAACAAGTGGCTTTGTATCCAAGTACTCTGAACAAAATAGAGTAAATTGGGCTGGCTCTGTTTCTAATGAAGTTGTAACTGTAAAAATACAACAAAGACGCCTTAAAATGCCATACGACTGTGTTAATATCCTATCAGTCGGCATTAGAAACTTAGAAGAAGCTGGTGTGGGCACAAATGCAGTGGGTCATACTTATCCAATCTCAAGAAGAGAAGATGAAGAACTCAATCTGAGAGATGACTTTACTGGTACTCCTACTTGCTGGATACCCTATGACCAACCACCAGATACAGTCTCAAGACATGTCAGAGACTTTATTCCTCGTAAAGGTAAAGACTTTCATGTTACATCAGTAGATGCTTCTGGTCTTGCTTGGCCAGCTGGTACTTATGAATTCAAGATGGCTTATGAACTCCACGGAGAGATAGGTCCTCGAAGTGATGCAGTCTCTGTTGTAGTGGCAGCTGATGAGATACCACGCTTTGCATTTATTGATACTACAAAATTAGGCTTTTATGGTCTTCGCAAACACATCTACTTTCGCATTGTGAGTGCTGCTGGTTTAGATACAGTTGCATTCTCTGAACCTTATTTCAGACACTTATCTGGCTTCTTAGCTTATTCAGCAAGCACATTTGATACTCTGATTGTAGAAGATACAACTACTACATTTACACCACCTTATCAAGATGCTTGGTGGTCACTCGATACTGTACAAGGTTTGATGGCTGTGCCAAGGGAGAGACAAACAAATGACAATCACTGGCAAATCAGATTGCACCCAAGACCAGCTGCTCAAACTCCAATGCGCATCAGATACATGTTCTATCCAGATGAACTTACTGATGATTTTGATACTCCTCAAAGTCCTGTCGATACGCATAGATATCTTGTCTATCGGTCTTGCCAAGAACTCTTTATAAAGCATAAAAACGAAAACCAAGCACTCTACTATGAAAAGAAATCTGAAGAAGAGTTAAGAAAGATTGAGAAACGATGGTTAACTGAAAGGTCAATGTACAACATTAAGCGTTCTTTTAGAGGTGGTCCAACAACACTTAGGCCATTTAGAAATCTCACCCATGGCATAGGAGCAGATGGTTTATAATGAAAACTCTATCATTCAAAATACCATCACAGATGGGAATAGATAAGTCCATTCCAGCACCACCGGAAACTGCTCAAGTCCTCAATAACTGGGCGTATGACCCACAAACAAAGGCTTGGCAATCAAATGTAGGATACGAACCTTACTTTGGAAGTCCAAGTCAAACCAATGGACCCTTCACCAGTGCCAATGGTCTCAACAAACCTGTCGATTCTTTGTATGCTTTTCAAAGACATAATTCAGCACAACAGTTTATCTTATTTGAGTGCAATGGCAAACTATGCTATCTTTCACCACAAGTTACCGCGGCTGGTGGTGAAGTTGTTATCTTAGAGACGGATAGAACGATTCCTAACCCGACCAGAGAAAGAACGACGTATGAACCTTTTGGTAGATACGTATGTATCACAAACGGCGTTGATAGACCCATAAAGTTTAGAGGTGATGAAAGAGTATTTCCTCTTGGTTGGACAGATTTACCTGGACCACCATCCGTCTTTAATTCTCCTACTGTAACTGTGGCTGGTAATGTTTCTACTTTTGAAGCTGCAGATGGTTTCTTTGGACCAAGTAGTTTTTCACAATCAGACTCAACATTTCCTGGTGTAAGTTCAGACACTGATGCAGAGTCAGTTGTTTACTTCTATAAAGTAAGTTTTGTAAATGAGGCTGGTTCAGAATCACCTCTTTCAAATGAGTCTAATAGATTTAAGTACACAGCTGATGAGATTACAAGAACAGTTACCGGAGTTCCTAAAGTAGTTCCCTTAATGACTATTCCTGTTGGTCCTACTGGTACTGTTGCACGAAGAATATATCGCACCAAATCCAATGGTGACCAATCTCTATTTTATCTTGTAGATACAGTTAAAAACAATTATGCAACAGAATACACAGACTTTAGAGAAGACAATCAGTTAGGACCTCAAGCTCCAAACAATTCAGAATCAGTTCCTTTCCCTGCTCCATCTGGTAGATTTACTGCATCATTTAAGAACTCACTGTTTATTGATGGTGGCCTTATGGACCCAACAAGACTATACTTTTCAGCTCCCCTGGAACCTGATAGGTTTAAAGCACTTAGTTATCTTGAAGTGGGAACCAGAGAAGGAGGAGACATAGTTGGGCTTGAAGCTTACTACAATTCCTTACTGGTCTTTAGAGAAAATGCTATTGACTTAGTTAGAAGTAGACCAGATGGCTCCTTTGACTTGGTACCCTTTGTAGAGGGCATTGGAACTTGGTCCAATAACACAATTGTAGCAATTCCTAACATAGGCATAGCTCTTCTCTCAAGAGATGGCTGCTATCTTATCAATGGAGGTCTTGATGGTGGAGCTGACTTGACAATCAAGAAGATATCATCACAAATTGATGAATGGTTTGAAAGACTTGCAATAGACTTAATGCCTTCAGCTGTAGGATGTTATTCACAAAGAGACCAAGAACTACACTTCTATGTACCACAATCTGGTCGACCAGGCTTACATCATGGTCTTATCTTTCATGCAAACAATGGCCAATGGTCTACAAGAAGTGAGTTTCCAGTCAGATGTGTAACAGTCGATAAAGACTCAAATGTTTTGTTTGGCTGTAATGAATACTCTGGCACTGTCAATGGCCAAGAAATACGTAGAGGTATTTATGCAATCTCTCGAAAGAAACAAAGAGGTGTCAACTACTTGAATGATGCACTAAAACCTGGCTTTGCAACAACTTCTCTATTCCAATCACAATGGATAGACTTAGGAGAACCATCACTCAAGAAGTATGTAAAGTATGTGTATGTATACGCAATAACCGGCGGAGACCAAACAGTTTCGGTAACCACGTATAAGGACAGAGATAGAACCGTAAAATACACTGTAGGCGATTATAAGTGGCAACAAGGCGACTCTGCAGACCAAGCAGTGTATGATACTGCAGTATGGGATACAGCTCAATGGGAAGATAGAAGACTTGCAATGATAAGATTTCCGGTGGCAATGCATGCAGTCCAAGACTTTTCTTTCACTTTAGAAACAACAAACTCAATTCACTTTGTAGGCTATGCATTAGAATTCAATGTTGATGGAGCTAAAGCAATTGGAGGCAAAAGATAATGGGATACAGATTTACTAAAGAAGACATACGAACACAACAGATAGTAGATGCGAGACAATTTGACCAAGCAGTGGGTACATTCGTAGATGTGCTTAATGGTGGCTTAGATAGAGATAACATACCACAAGGCTCTATTGGTACAAGCCAGATGAATGACAATGTCTTTTGTAAGATGTTCTTCTTAAATGACCAATTTGCTGCAGATGAATATCAAAACATTGATGCTAACACTGATGGTATCAGTCCAAATAGACCCAACTGTCAATTGGGTGGTATGACTTATGGCAAAGAGCCACTCATGTCTGGTGGAGGATGGGTTGAAGGACCTAAGATGTCTATTGTTTCAGAAGAGGGTATGCTTGAGATAAGTTGGCATTGCTCTGAAGTAAAGGGACAATACTGGGCATACTACAAAAACCATACAACTGCCAGAGTTGCACTTAAGTCATCTCAATGGGAAATACGTATTGATGGCAATGCAGTATACACTGGACCAGACCAATACGAAGTTAGAAACACTTTTATTCATAGATGCAATGTTCCAATCTCAAGAGGTGCACATACAATATCAGTGCATTATAGAGTACAAAGACAGAAAGAAGATGGAGAAGACTCTGTTATTCTTAACTGGTGGGGTGGACAATTGGTTGGAATCAATAGATACAGATAGGAGCTCCAATGGGCAACATACAATTAAAACAATTTTATCCTGACAATGGCGTTACAGATGCAACAGAAGCAACTGCAAACTATACGGCTATTGAAGGAAGTACAACATCACTTAACTTAGACAATGTAGGAGCTGAAGCTTTAGAAAGAGCTCACTTTTCAACTCCTTTTGCAATGCAAGTTAAAGATGCTTTCTGGTTTTCAAATGGCTATGAATTAGCTTTGGGTGCATCAGTGAGTACAGATGCAACTTATCCAACTGTAACAAACTCCAATCCTACATCACCAGATGCTGGTGTTACAGACTTATTTGCAAACATAATTTTTATAGTCAATCATGATTCAACGGGTACTGATTCGAATGTGTACAATAAAGGCACTAAGATACCAGTGGGTGGAATGGCAGATGCTACAAACTCAACTGGAGTTGCGCTTGAAGTGGGTGATGTTGTGCACCTTTTCTGGTCAGTTAACTGTTGGTCATTTCTTCCTCAAAACTCTCAAACTCTTGCTGATTATCCTTGCAAACTTATTGATACTGGCCGCTCACAGGGCACAGTGATGGACCATTCTTTTGTATTCTATCCTCGATTGAATTGTGTAGATGGTCAACCAACAGAAACAAACTTCAAAAGAGTAGATGACACAACGTATGGTATTATGACAGCAGATACTTTTGATTATCCAACAGATGGCATCATTGAAGATACAGCTACAAACCCAAGTAGATGTGCGAATGGTACAGTCGGTGGCAATGGAGTGAAACCATTCTCAAATGGTAAACGTAAAGACCATTGGTCTTGGACTCCCTTAACGATGGGTGCGGGAGGAAGTACGAGTGGTACTAAAGACTTAGCAAAATTCTTTGATGGTGTTGTTGGCAATACCCCAGGAGCTGATGCACTTGGAGGACCTCGCTTACATTCAGGCCAAGTATACTTACAAGTACAAAGAGCTCAAACTCTTTATGGTGCACAATTGTATACTACTGGTGCAATGACAACTCACAAGCAATCTGCAAGTCAAGATGCACAAGAAAGAAATGGGCCCACTCTTGAGGCTGATGCTGTTGTTACTTCACAGGGTGGCTTTGATGGAGACTTAGGCATTGAGAGTACTTCTATTGGCTACATTATTTATAGAAAGGAGTCAGTTTAATGAGTTATATCAAACCTTACTCATTCACCTCGGGTACTAAGATTGAAGCTGCTAAAGTACAAGAGAACAATGAAGCTTTGCAAAAGTATGTGAATGGCGGCATTGTAGCTGGAGACTTTGGCAATAGTTGGGTAGAAGCATTCCACGTAATGAAAGGTTTATACTTTCCTTTTACGAATCAATACGAAATGGAATCGTGCGAATCGATGGGTATGCCAGACTATCCTGTTTATCACCTCGGCTACTTTGGCCAACAAAATTTTAAGATAGGTGGTTCTGGAAGGGGTGAAGTACCAGGTGCTGGTATAACTTTCCACTTAAAAGCAGATGCACAAGTGTTCTTTTCAATTAGTTTGTCACCAAGACCTTTAGCTATTGGTGCAGCAGGAGCTGTGGACCAAGCTATCATTGGTCTTCGTATAAATGGGAGTGCAATCAATTCATTACAGAATAATTTTGCTGGCCAATCAGACCTTTCTACTGCTGGAGCTATTCCAGGAGTTTATAGAAGAAGAACTCATACTGTACAATACACTGCGGCCTTATCTAAAGGCGACCACACCATTTCACTTGTAGGACAGAGTGGTATTATATCAGTACCAATAAAGTTCTATAATTATACATTACAAGCATTTTATTAGGAGATAAATTATATGGACCCGTTATCGATGGCACTTATTATGGGCGGCAGTGCAGCAGTTAAAGGAATTGGACAAGGAATTAGTTCATACCAAACTGCACAAGGCCTTATGGGAGATGAAGAGCAAGAAATGCTTAAACGTCTTCAGCGACAACAAGAATTGGGGATGTTAGGATACAGTTCTGGTGAAATGTCTGAAATGACAAATCAGTATAGAAATCCACAACAAGCTGTTGCAAAAGCACAAGGCGACCAATTAAAAGCTACAATGGCAAATCAAGGACTGGGTGCTGCAGATGCTTTCAAGTTAGCGATGGTACAACAAGAGCAGCAAGCTGAACAAACTGCAAAGGTAGCAGATACAGTCAATGCAATGCAAGCAGCTGAAAGACAAAGAGATGAGCAATTACTCTTGGGTCTTAGTGCAAAAGAAGCACAACAAGATGCAGCAAAGAAAGCAGCAATAGTACAAGCCATTACTCTGGGTATTGGTGGAGCTGTTGAATCTGGAGCTCAAGCTGCACTCTTAGCAGACCAAACAGGTTATCAAAAAGGATTAGATGCACAAAGCTTAAAGCTGCAACAAGAATACTTAGATACTCTTGGCAAAGTCAATCCTTATCTCACCGGAAGCCCTTTAGGCACACCGGCATCCGGAGGACAATAAAATGGCAGAAGTTAAAGCTCCATACGTACAACCCACTTACACTCTATTCACAGATACCTATCTTCGCACTCAAAGGCAAAGAATGGATGAAGCATTGCAAATGGCTTTGATGGAAATAGAGAGTCAAAAAGATTTACTTGATTATTATCAGAAGACTGAAAAGAGTTTGATTGATTACATGGAGAAAGTAGGAACTGCTTCCACTG
>TARA_R110000772_G_scaffold32890_1_pt1 | contig 14071 bp, 7 predicted proteins | sample TARA_R110000772 | Tara Oceans TARA_R110000772 (sample SAMEA4397948) | marine metagenome | biome: Polar Biome; feature: [SRF] surface water layer (ENVO:00010504); material: water (ENVO:00002006), including particulate matter (ENVO:01000060) such as... | depth 5 m | reverse complement strand
ATTATAATAATTAAAAAATAAATTATGGCTGTAAGCATAGATACTGTTTATCAAAGAGTATTAGCAATATTGAACAAGGAGCAAAGAGGATATGTTACTCCTCAAGAATTCAACTTATTTGCTAACCAAGCACAATTGGATATATTCGAACAATACTTTTATGATATTAATCAGTTTGGAAGAATACCTGGTAACGATACAGAGTTTTCAGACATGCTTAACATACTTAATGAAAAAATAAATATTTTCGAAACGACTGGCAATATGGTATGGAACACTACTTCTCTTCATTGGGAAACTCCTGCTGACTTATACAGAATAGGTTCTATCGTTTACGAAAACACAATTACTACAAAATCATTGTACCCTGTACCTAACACAGTGGTAACAACAAAGATTCCAGTTGAAGCAGAGCGTATAAATTATAATGAATATATATACATAGCTCAATCAGGAATGACAAAACCAACAAACTCAAGACCTGTATTTGTAGCCAGCACTTTAGGCTATAAGGTGTACGGGGCCTCTGAGGTGACTATAAATGATGTTAAGTGCAATTATATAAAGAAACCAATTGAAGCCAACTGGGGCTACCAGATGGTCTATGGAGAAGCTTTATACGATTCTACAACTTCAACTGATTTTGAATTACACGCATCGGAAGAAACGGAGTTAGTTATAAAAATATTAGAATTTGCAGGCTTATCTATTAATGATATCCAAATGTACCAGGTGGCTGCGGGAATGGAATCACAAACTAATCAACAAGAAAAAGCATAATATATGGGACTTATAGATAAAACGCCAGAAGAATATTACTTAGGCCCAGATGGTGTATGGAATAGCCATGATGAAGACTATGGAAATTATCAATTTGTACCTATAAATGATATTATAAATACATTTATGGTTGCCTACGTAGGCGAAGGTAAAAATATTTCAAAAGTAAAAAGAACGGATGTGCAATTTCACGCTATGCGGGCTATACAAGAATTTAGTTTTGATCTACTACCTCAAGATAAATCTATTGAAATAGATGTACCACCAGGTTTGTTTGCTATACTTCCGCAAGACTACGTAAATTACACAAAATTATCTTGGACAGATTCACAAGGTGTTGAGAGACCAATATACAGAACAGATATCACTAGTAACCCTGTAGCTATTTTACAAGATAGCGAGTTTGAGTACTTGTATGATAATGACGGAAATATATTAGAAGCGGATCAGTCAACAACCTTAACCCGCTGGGATAAAAATTCTACAAGCCAAGTAGCTGGAGATAGAAGCAATGCTTGGGATTATAATAATAATCCAGACTTACTAGGATTGTATGCTTATGGCAGACGATACGGATTAGACCCAGAAAGAGCACAAGCAAATGGTACTTTTTATATAGACAAGGTTAATGGTGTTGTTAGATTTAGCTCAGATCTTAGAGGCAGAGTAATAACATTAAAATATATAAGCGACGGATTAGCTTCTGATGGAGATATGGTTGTACATAAATTTGCGGTAGATGCCATATATAAATACATAGTTCACGCTATACTTTCCACAAGAGCAAACACACAAGAGTATTTAGTCGCTAGATACAAAAGAGAATTAGCTGCTGCTAGAAGAAATGCTAAAATTAGATTATCTGAATTAAAATCTCATTTAATCGTTCAATTAATGCGAAACCAATCCAAGTGGATTAAACATTAGATATATGCCGGAATTAATACACACGTTTAACGAAGGGAAAATGAACAAAGATCTTGATGAAAGATTAGTTCCTAACGGCCAATATAGAGATGCTTTAAATTTAGAGCTAGCCTCATCTGATACTTCTCAGGTAGGAGCGTTCCAAAATTTAAAAGGTAACCTAGAGAAAGCGTATTCTAGTTATAATGAAAGTACGAAAGTAAGAACATTATGGGAACCTTCTGTTTATATAGATGTCCTACCTAATGCTTATTGTATAGGTTCTATAGCAGATGCCAACTCGGACAATATATATTGGTTTATAGCTTCTGACAACGTAAGCGTAATAGCTGGTTATAATACAGTGACACAAGTTACTTTTCCATTAATAGTAGATACTGAAGGTATTTTTAACTTTAGCAAAGATTATTTAATTACTGGTATAAACATACTAGAAGGTATGTTAATTTGGACAGATAACCAAACAGAGCCTAAAAAAATATATATAGAAGACTGGGTTGGATCTACGTTTAATTTTATTACACATTCTCAAATATACGGTAGAAACTTTATAGAATCAGATACAACAGTTATAAAGAAATTTCCGTTAGAGCCACCTGCTATAACAGCTTATTCAACCTCTGCTAAAGACGACCAAGGTAATGCTGCAATCGTAGATACTTTAACTCTTTTTTCATTCTACGAAGAAATACCCGGCGGTGATGGCACTATAGGGCCTATGAGTCCAGCTAATGGTCCTCAAACATTAACTTGGACCGGTAATAATTTACCTTTTTATAGAGCTGGTCAATATTTGCTTTTAACGGATTCTAATGCGGACCCTTTAAACCCAACCGCTGTTATACGCGTTAGTATCGATAGTATTATAGGTACAGGGTCTAATCAAACGGGAGCAAAAGTAACAGTGCTTTCGGTAGGCTCATCGGATGATGGAGAATCAACCGTACAAACACTTTATAACGTTACTTTAGAAGAAGACAAACCTTTTTTTGAGTTTAGATTTGCTAGGTTCGGTTATAGATATAAGTTTAAGAATAACGAAATTTCAGCATATTCACCATTTACTAATCCAGCATTTATCCCTGGAGAATTTAACTATTCGCCTAAGCAAGGTTATAATTTGGGTATGGTTAATAATATAAGACAGTTGGAAATTTCAGGCTTCGTTCCACCTAATGGCTTAGGATTAGAGGATGTAGTAGCTGTAGACATATTATACAAAGCATCAAACAACGCTAATGTATATGTAGTTGATACTTTTAAGAGTACTGATCCGGAGTGGATTACCAATACATTTAACATACAAACCGAAATAATAACATCTGTTATTCAAAGTAATCAGTTGTTAAGACCTTATGATAACGTGCCTAGGTTTGCTTTAGGCCAGGAAATAACTGCCAATAGATTAATATTTGCAAACTACACGCAAAATTTTAACATGCTTACCTCCTCGATGGAGCCTCTTCAGGTTAATCTAGCTGTATCTACAAATTTTGTAGAGGTATTAAATGTGGATACTAATGGCGTTACCCAAGGGTTTGGCATTGATGGCAAAAGTGTGTGGCCTTCTGTAAAAACATCTAGAACCTACCAAATAGGCGTTGCATATCAAGATCAATACGGTAGAACTACTCCTGTATTTACTGGTAAAGAAGCTTCTGTTACTATAGATAAAGCCGATGCTTATCGAGCTAACAGCTTGACTGCTAAGTTAGTTAATGATAAACCTTATTATGATCAAGGGAAATCTTTTTCTACCTTTAAGTATTACGTAAAAGAAACTAGTCAAGAATATTACAATATATGTTTAGATCGTTGGTATAATGCTGAAGACGGCAATGTATGGTTGTCGTTTCCTTCATCAGAAAGAAATAAAATTGACGAAGAAACTTTTATTACACTAAAAAAAGAACACGATAACAATAACCCTGTAACAGAAGATGCTAGGTACAAAGTTATTGCAATAGAAAATGAAGCTCCTCAGTACTTAAAGGAAACTAGATTGTCAAAAGGTAGGTCTACTGGTTGGGAAGATATTGGGGGGTTTCCTATAAAAGGAGCCTCTGAAATATGGTTTGATAATATTCAAAAATTTGATAACGATTTTGGAGCAACAACTAGAACCACTTCCGGGCTGCAGGTTAGAATTTTGACAGGAAATAGCACTAGTGAATGGTACAAGGTAACATCTTTTGGAGTAGCTGGCGTGGATAAAATAAGAATAACATGCAGCACCTCTTTTGGTGAAGATATGGATTTTACATCTTCTACTCCTTATGGGTACAATAATAGAGTTGACGATCTAAATTTAGAATTAGCTGAAATTCAAACATTAAATAAACCTGAATTTACAGGTAGATTTTTTGTTAAAATAAATCAAGATAATTTATTACAAACCAAAATAACAAACGCAGGAGCTAGTATAGGATCTAAGTATTTGAGAAAAGCTCTAGGATATACTTACCGCTTTGGAGGATTTCACGGTAGCCCTGGTTTTTGGGGTAATAATAGTGTAGGTGGGACAAACTGGACTAGAGCAGATGCCCAAGGTAGTAGCGAGCGATTTTACATATCAAGTTTATCTACTGAATGTACTAAAGGGAATTATGCTGGAGCTACAACCGAGGCTTTAGGAGGTACCGGGACACCTGGTAAGTTGAGAGTTGGTTGGTCTGGCGGATATGGATACGGGTTATCAACCGGAGGTATAGTGCAAAAAAATCCCGCCTTGTTAACTCAATTAAACACTGCAGGTTCGTTATTTAGATTTGTTGATGCAGGAAATGGAAAAGCGGACCCAAATGGTACTATATACAGAATAACTAATACCGTAGAAAGAAAAATAACTAATTACGATTGTAAGAATACCAGTAGTAGCGCCGATAATTACGAAAACACAACAAATCAAACAACGTTTTGGGTATTAGATATAGAACCTATAGAGAGTAATTTATGGGGTTTACAATGGGATCCAACAAAGGATAGTGGAGGCATTGCGGGGTGGACATGGGAAACAAGTGCTAGTGGGGATAATTATATAGGTATGGAATTTTTAGGATTAGATACCGGCGACGATTCTTTTACTACAAGCAATCCAGCTATTTTTGAAACAGAACCTAAAGAAGCTGCGGAGCTTGATATATATTATGAAATTGCAGGGAATTACCCCATGTCTCAACATGGCGAGATACACAATTTAGATTGGTTTAATTGCTATTCATTTGGTAATGGTGTTGAATCCGACAGGATAAGAGACGACTACAATGCTCCCACGATAGTTAACGGTGTAAAAGCTAGCGCTGTTTTAGATGCTCCCTATGAACAAGAGACAAGATATAATGGCTTAATATTTTCGCAAATATTTAACTCAACGTCAGGTATAAACGGATTAAACCAGTTTATTCAAGCCGAAGATATAACTAAAGATGTAAACCCTGAGTATGGTTCAATTCAAAAACTGCACTCTAGAGACACTGATTTAATTACTTTGTGCGAGAACAAGACAATGAAGATTTTAGCTAACAAGGACGCTTTATTTAACGCAGATGGAAGTACTAACATAACTTCGAACAAAGCTGTTTTAGGTCAAACTATAACTTATCAAGGGGAATATGGCATTGGAACTAATCCAGAATCATTTGCGGAATTTGGTTTTAGAATGTATTTTACTGATGCTAATAGAGGAACAGTAATACGATTATCAGGCGATGGAATAACACCTGTTTCTGATTATGGAATGCATGCATTTTTCCAAGATAATTTACCTATTAATAAAAAGATAATCGGGTCTTGGGATGCTAATTCAAGAAACTATAACGTTACTTTAAATGATCTTACACCTTATTGGCAACAGACATTAGGAGCAGGTATGACTGATCGATTAAACAAAGATCCTGAATGCGATGCGTTTATTAATCAATATCCAACGTATTCAACGACAGTTTCATTTAAAGACGATATAAACGGTTGGACGTCTAGAAAAGTCTATATACCAGAATCAGGAGTTAGTTTAAACAATAAATACTACACTTTTGAATCCGGCAAGATATGGGAAATGAATTCAAATCCTTTGCGTAATACTTTTTACAATAGAGGTCCTTCAGACGAAAGCTTAGGAGCATATTATGAAAGCTCGTTTACTGCAATTTTCAATGAAAGCCCGGTGTCTGTAAAGGATTTTAGAACGGTTAGCTATAGCGGAACAAATTCTCGTGAATATGTATATAAGACCAATGCTACTGGTGAAAAAGAATATTCTTTAGCCCAAATACAAGCTCAACAATTAATACCAACATCATTTTCAACAACAGAAGGATGGTATGTAAATTCCATAGTAACAGACTTACAAGAAGGAAATCTTAAGGAATTTATAAATAAGGAAGGCAAGTATTATAATTACATAAAAGGTTTACCTACATTTTTTGTAGATGATTGCAATAACAACGTAGACTCTCAAGAATTCAATGTTCAGGGTATAGGAAGGGCTACTTCTATAACCGGTAGCGGCGTTACTGTTTTCGATGTGGTAAACTCCCTTGACCCTAATTGTCTATAATTTTAAATCATAACTATGCCTATAGCTAATTTCACAGTAAACCCAGTAACATTTTCATCTGAAGCTGGAGTAGATTTTACCATTAACAATCCAACAGAAACCTTGCTATTAATACCTAACGCAGGGTATAGGTTAACAGCTGCAAACTTCTCGGCTAATACGCCTTTGCCTAATTACGTGGATTCAGTTGTATTTACGCAAGCTGGGTTAAATGTTAATTGTATTATAACTTATTTTTCCCCAAGCTTCATGCCCTCTGCGGATGTATTTGTACAAGTATGCTCTACAGGAGTTGCAGAACTAGCTCAATTTTCTGTTAGTGGTGTTGTTAATTTTAGCGGTTTGCAAAATGTTTCTGTACCAACAGCCCCTAGTCAATTATATACAGTTGTAGGTGATTTTAACAGCGCTGCGAATGTAGCTACTTTTACCGTAGAAGCAATTCCTGGTTATTTTTTCCCAACCACACCTATTGCTTCGTTAGCTATAGGTAATGAAAACAGGTATAGCATAACATCTGCAAATGTGTTAGATACAGGCGGGAATATAATACAAACAAATTTTAATGTTGCTTACACTTTCCCGTCAATAAATATAACAGGAGATTTAATAAATGTTTCTGGTATAGCCAATAAACTGTATAGCCCACCTATCGAAATACAGGCTTACACTATAAACACAGGAGCAGTATCAATAGCTGGCGCAACAAGGGCATTTACTGTTTTTGGAGTAGCTGGGGCAGCGTGGAATTTAACATACCTTGAAAGCGTAAATAATACTTTAGTTGGACAATTTTCAGGGGTAATAGGTAGTGGTGGTTTTACTAGTGTAGATATAGTTTTTCCGTCATCTGCTGTGGATGTTGTGTATACTTTTACCTTAACAGGTGATTTATCTGCAACCTTTTGTACGACATTTCCATATACTCCCTGTGCTACAGGCCAACCTTCTGTTTGGGAAATATTGCAAATAACCGATTCGTCTGTTTCATTTCAATTTACATCTAGCGATTCAAATATAACTGTGGGGCCAGCAGCTTCATTAAGTTTCCCATTTGGTTCAATACCCGGCCTGCGTACATATAAAGTTCAAGCGTCTTCCCCTAATACCGACTTTGTTTGGACTACTGTACCTACGGCTCAGAGCTGGACTAATCAAGGCCAAAGCATTCCTGACTCTAATCAAGTTGTACAATCGCCTTTAAACATTGTTATAGAAAATCATCCAACTAATCCTAGAACTTTGGGTATAAAGTTTTCAACATTAATTAACTCGGTGGGGTCTCAGGATTTACTAAGTATTCTTAATTTAGATAATTTTTTACAAGGATCTAGCTATACACCTATATCTTTGCTTTACGGCACGAATGAAACAGAGGTGTGTTGCAATCCTTCTTTAGTCAACTACTTTATACAAAACGGTGAAACTTTTGATACAGCTGCAGCAATATTGCTATTCGACGGCTCTCCTGCTCCTGATGGATTTTACATGGAAATTTCAAATTATAGAGAGCAAGTAGCTTCGTCTCTAGGCGCTTTAACAGTATGTCCTACATGTATAACTTACAATAGCGTTGTAGAAGTGATTGACTGTACTGATGAGCAAGGCGTTGCTACTACTATTATTGAAGAGGGTAATATAGTTGTAGGAACTCAACTTGTATCTACAAGCGGAGGTAATATAACCAATTTACCTATAGGTGTTTACAGAATGTCTAACAACCTTACTGATGGTCAAACTTACAATTTAACTAATATTCTAATAAGTAGTTATATTATTCAAGTAGATAACAATGGAGATATTACTAGTATAACAGAATGTTAAAATTAATAAATATATATGGACCTAATAACATTAACATTTCCAAACAAGATAAACGTATCTACTCAAGTGGGTGATACGTGCTACTATAGTAATGATATAAACGGCGTTGATATACAAGTCATGGGTTTAATAACAGCTATCGACAGGACTTTAAACTCTATTACAACTGAAATAGCTGCAAATAAAGAAAGGCCTACTATAACAAGCTTTATACTCTTTAGCAAAACAGCTAGTGTAAATACTAACGGTTTGAAAGGCTACTATGCTGAAATGCAATTTAAGAATAATTCCACTGATTATGCGGAATTGTTTTCCGTAGGCTCTGATATCGTTGTAAGTAGCAAATAATACGTGATAATAACCTATAAAACAATTTAATATATGATACCATTATTAGGCGCAGTACAAGGTCTTGCTGGAATAGCAGGTGGAATGATAGGAAGTGGAGCAAGAAAGCGTGAACAAAGAGCAGCTCAAGCGGAATTCAATACGAATAAAGCTCGAATGGAAGGTGCTGATACATCTAACCTATCAATGAACCAGGAAAATACCATGGAGGATCTGACTGTTAATACACAGCAAGCGGATTTTATTAACCAACAGCAACAAGCTGGAATGGCTAACACGATGAGCTCTCTGCAAGGAGCAGCTGGTGGTTCCGGTATTGCAGCGCTAGCTCAATCGCTATCTCAACAGCAAACAGCAAATGCTCAAGCGGCATCTGCTAGTATTGGGCAGCAAGAAGCTAGCAATCAAATGGCTGAAAGAAGAATGGCTGGTCAATTGCAGAATCAGGAATTACAAGGTGAATATGGAGCAAGAGCTGCTGAAAAAGATAAAACGGATACTATGTTAGGTATGTCACAACAAAGATTAGGTAATGCAAATGATGCTAGACAAGCGGCAACTTCTTCTCTAATTGGAGGTGTAGCTGGCTTGGCTGGAGCCGCTGCTGGTTCGGGACTTTTAAGCAAAAGCGGTTTTGATTGGGATAAATTTACAGGGAAAAATGGCAAATAATGCATTAATACAAGGCGCTGCAAGAACAGACAAAAAGTTTTTAGACGCAGGAAATATTGTAGGCAAAAGCTTTAGTCAATACGACTCCTCTCTTGCTAAACAAGCAGAGGATACCGCTGCTAAAAATAAAGCAATAAACAACAACGTTAACTCTCTCATGGACAAAATGAAAACCGATGTGGATTTCACTAGTTTTAGTTTAGAGGAAACAAAGACCATGCGCGACTTCCTAATGTCCCAGAGAAAAAATTACACCGACGCAGCCAAAGAAGCAGCTAAGTTTGATGACAGATCCAATCCTGAGTACTTGCAATATATTGATATAATGCAAGGCGTCAACAACAGTGTTAAAAATATGGCTAGTCAAATAGGTGCATATAAAAAAGGCAAAGTGGATTATGCTGAAAATCAATTAGAAGGTAGATACTCTAATGGCAATGGAGATGCTAATAGAATTGCTGCAATTGCCTACGGGTTTGCTAATATTGATAAAGATAATAAAGCTGATCCAGGCATTAATGCTCCGTTTAAAATACTCCCCGGAGGTAATTTAGGATTTGATATCGATGGAGCTGAAATATCTTATAACAACATGGAGCAACCGTTTTTAAGAGATGCAAAGTTAGGTACAAAACTACAAGACGATATAACTTTAGCATTTAGCAAAGGCCAACAAGGAGGGGAGTTAAATAAATACATACTCGAAGGTTACAAAACCGATTTAGAAGATATGCTGAGTAACCCAAGTGCCCTAAAATCAATAATATACGACTTTGAAAGCTCGTTTAATACTAAGTCAGTAGCTAAGAGGCTTGATGAAGGAACTATAAACTTAGAAGAAGCAAGAGAGGAGGTTGTTAATTTATTTGTAAATGCTAGAAAAGATGTTTTTAATGAGGGCAAAAAAGAATACGACATAAAACAAAATAAAGCAGCAGGCAAATTTAGCTCATCAGAAATTCAACAACTAAAGGAAGTTAACGATAAAATAAAGCTACTAGATAGTGAATCATCTATGGTAAAAAGTATGGGTGGCAGTAATTCTAGGTATGCAATAAAAATAGGTGAGTCATATTACGAAACAGACAGACTAGGAGGTCCTTTAGACGATAAAAAACCTTTATCTAAGGCTCAAGTAGTAGAATTGTTAAACTTAAATGTTAGAGGCTTAAACTGGAAATAAAATTAAATCATGACAGATCCAATATATAAAATTAACGGCATAGAGGCTACTAAAGCGGAAATAGCCGAAGTAGCAAAAGAAAGAGGCATGTCTACTGAAGACTACATGTCCAAATTTAAAGCAGTACTTGTGCCGGGAAAGAAGAAGAACTCTGTATCAAATGTAGATCCAGATCCGGATCCGAATGCAGAGTCATGGTGGAATACGGGATTAGGATCGGGAGATGGTTTTTCGGAATCAGCAAGTCCTAAAAAAACAAACATAAAAACAGCTTCAGGTAAAAAAACTGTATCCCCAAATTTTTTAGCTCCAATACAAGGTATTAAATTTGATAAAGCTACAGGCTCTTACATTCAAGCTAATAACGAAGCTGATATATTTAGGCAAGAAGAAGAACAAGCTGTTCCTGCTTTACGTAAGTTATACGAGGGTACTGGTTTACAATTTGAGGAATCTAATTTTCAAAATGATATTAACGTTCAAGGAGAAGACATTCTCATGGGCCTACTCACGTCTATGGATGTAGCTGAAGTATCTATACCTGGAGTAAAAGAAACTATTAAACTTCAACTAGACTCCGACAACCCAAAAATAACCGCTAGCAATCTAAAGCTATTAAAAAATTATTCTGAAAAATATAAAAGCTTTTTAAAAGCTCCTGTAGGAAATAAATCTGACATTACGAAGTATAAAAACTGGGTTGATAATGATAAATCTATAAAAGACGCAGAAGTAAAAGCTTCGAATGATTACTTAAAAAATACATCTTTGTTCACGGAAAGAACAGAGACAAAAGTTACGGGATATGCGGGTCCAGGTATGGCGCCAGGGCAATCTATGAAATACGAGGTTGTGGTAAAACCTTACGAAAAAGAATTGCAAAACACTGCGGCTGCTTTAAAAAAAATGTACCCTAAACTATCGGCAGCTGAATTAACGTCAAATACTCAAAGACTTGTTAGAAATCAATTATACCAATCCAAAGTTGTTGATGCTAAATTAGCCGCTAGAGAAACAGCTATAAGTGACGGTATAATGTCTCAAGAGGATATGTACGCTGCTGCTTATTTTATTACAAAAGATCAAGGAGCAAAATATAACCAAGCAACAAAGAAATTAGACGTAATAGCGGACAGTAAAAAAGACCTCAATAACGTTATTGAAATTTTAAATCAAGAAACCTTTTCCGAAGAAGACAATAATATTGTTTTAAACTGGGGAGCACGTAATGGCTTAGCTATTAATCCAGATGCAGAAATAGTTACATTAAAAAATGGACAAAAAGTATCCTCTAGTTTTATAGACGTAGCAAACCAAGTGAATGCTACCGCTAAATCCCAAGAGCTTTTATACAAAAACACCACTAAAGAACAAGATGATGCTCTAGCGGAATTAGACGACGCTGCTTTAACTTCAACTGCTGCAGGTAAGAATTATGACTTGCATGAAAAATACTTGACCAACGTAGGTATAGGTAGTTTAGATCTAGTGATGGGTGGAGTTGCGCTTTTAGGCTCAGCTGGTACAGGCCTTTACGGATTAGCTACCAATGATTACGGAGCTTATGAAGATGTGACAAAATTTGGAGCTGATTACTCGCAGTATTCTCAAAAAATAAGAGAACAATACACAAGAGACGTTTCTTTTGAAGAAGGTTTTAATAGTCCAGGTAATTTTGGAAAGTTTTTAGCTCAAGAAGTTTCAAATCAAATACCTATACTTTTAGCGATGGCGGCATCTGGAGGTACAGCTGCTCCTTATGTTATCGGGGCTACTAGCGCGGGTTCACAATTAATGGATATGCAATCCGAAATAGCTTTGGATTTAGAATTAGACCCTGAAGGTAAGCCAAAATACAGTCAAACAGAAATTTGGCTTAAATCTATTGGTGTTGGAGCTGCTGAAGGTGTTTTTGCAGGCTTAACAACTGTGCCTATTTTACAAAGAGCGAATAAAACCTGGATAAATGCAGGTAAAGAGCAGCTGCTTAAAGACAATTTAAAAGCATATTATAATTCCATTAGCAAAAGAGGTATTATATATGAAGGAATATTAGAAATGGCGGGTGAGACCGCAACAACTGGAGCTCAAAACCTTATAACAGAAAAACCTTTTACAGAAGGAATGGATCACGCTGGCTTTTCTGGTTTTGGATTTGGATTTGCTTTTGCAGGCATTCCATTTTTGAAAGGAGCTTACAATGCTAAATTCTCCAGTTACGAAAATTTATCTTCAGCAAGAGCTATACAGGAAGATATAAACAAATTAGGTAAATCTTATGCTAACGCAAAAACAGACAATCTAAGAGCTAAACTAAAAGAGCTTATAGAATCAAAAAGCGTTGATTTAGCAGCTGAAATAAGTAAGCAAGAAGATTTAATAAACAATAATCTTAATTCTAGAGGTGCTCAATATATTATTAGTAACATAAGCCAACAAGCAAATCTTCAAAGGCAAGCTAAAGCCATACAAGAAGCAGAAGGCTTATCTGCAGATATTAAAAAAGCTAAGCTAAAAGAATTACAAGAAGAGTTTAACAAGCTTGTAGCGATAAAAAACAATGCTCTACAAACCGGAGCAATGCTTAAGAACGAAACAGAATGGAAAGCTTTTGAGAGCCAAGATCCCAATAAATACAAGGAATATATTGATACGGCTACAAGTCAATTATATGGAGAAAAGAAAGGCAAAGACTCATCAGATAAAGACGTAAGTAATAGGGCTTATGATTTATATTACGGTGATCTTGTAAGAGCGGAAAATTCAAAACAAAAAAGTAATAAAGGAGCGTTTTCCGGTAAAGATTTTAAATCTTTTGAGACAGTAGCGGAAGCCGAAGCTTATGTTGAATCTAGGGCAGATTTAACACCGGAAGAAAAAGCTAAAATAAATTTAGGACTTAAAAATGGTAACGACGGTGTAGCTATGAAGCCCACTGATAACAACAAAGCTGTTACTTTAGCTGTTGTTGAAAATCAAGTAGCTAATCAAAGAAAATATACTAGAACTCACGAAGTTGGTCACCAAGCGTTTTGGTCAATATTTTCAAACCAAAAAAACGAAGGAGCTTTTCAAGCTATATCTAATCAGTTGCTAAAAACTTTAAAGTCGATGGACGCTAAGGTTCATGCTGAACTGCTGAGCGACTCCATATATACCGACGATGGGGCTTTAGATCCCGCTGAAGTAATTTCAAAAGTTTTAGAATATGCTGCAGAAGGCAAAATAAATAATAGAAAAGCAAAAGGTATTGCTGGATTATTTGGTGTTATGACTCAGCAAAAATTTGGATCAGAATATGATTTTGATTTTAGAGGAGAAACAGATATATTTAATTTCGTTGTAGGTATTGCTAAAAAAATAAGTAGCGGAGAACTTTCAACCGCAGATATTAAAGCAACTAAAGAATCTAAGCTTGTAAGCAAGTTAGAATCTATAGAAGGCGTAAGTATTACTGACGACTCAAAAACTAATATAGCAGCGTCTAAATCAGTTTTAGATACTATAAATGAGTTAGTGCCTGCTGAAGTTACAACTCAAGACCAATATTTTAATAGAAAAGTTTTTAATCCAATATACAAGGCTACAGAAAACAACGGTGTAATTAGTAATTATGTAAAATCTAAATCACCTAGTAAAGAAGTAGCTGCAAAAACAATAAAAAGCATACAAGAAAGATTGGTTAATTATGATCCAGCAGCAGAAAGAAAGAAAGCTGGTAATAAACAACCTATTACTTTCGGTGAGTTTATATTTGCTAATACAAATTTTGGTAAATTAGA
>TARA_R110000772_G_scaffold8129_1_pt1 | contig 14094 bp, 19 predicted proteins | sample TARA_R110000772 | Tara Oceans TARA_R110000772 (sample SAMEA4397948) | marine metagenome | biome: Polar Biome; feature: [SRF] surface water layer (ENVO:00010504); material: water (ENVO:00002006), including particulate matter (ENVO:01000060) such as... | depth 5 m | reverse complement strand
CTATTTTTATTCTTTTCTTTTTCAGTGTTTTGTCTTTCTTTTTCAGCTTGACCACCTAATCTTGCTAGGTCTTGTTCAGCAGCTTTACCAAAATCAGTTACTATAACTGGATCTGCCTTTTGTACTAACTCTTTTTTTGGTTTTTTACCACCTGCGGTACCAGAGCTGATACCATCAACACGTTGAGATAGTTTCTTTAGCATGCTGCTTGTATCTGCAGATACTTTGGTAAGTAAGGATATAGCTTCTAAGAGTTGAACATCGGCCATGTAAATATTTAATTACATTACTAAATTACAAATAAGTCTGGCGTCAATAATAATTTTTCTTGGCTACTTGGTACTGTTATAAATTCTTCTTCATAACTTCTTACCTTTTCAATAAACTTAATAACTGGACTTAAAGTAGAAAGATTTATCTTCTTTATAAGTTGTAAGTTTTTAAAATCTTTCTTAATTTTAACTTCTTCACCACCTTCAAATTGTATAGAGTCTACAAATTTTAAGATTTCATAAAGATAAATATCACTTATTAAGTTACCTGATGATGGGTTATCTTTTAATTTTTTAGATAAAATCTTATTAACTATTGTATCTTCATTTAAAGTTGGTACCGATACGTTGAATGTAAAATTATCTTTTTCAATAATTTCATTAAAATTAATAACCTTTATAGTTTTATTACGTTCTAAAATCTTCGATAAATCAATAATTTCATCATCCTGTTCAACTTCATCTGAAATTTCTTTCCTGAAAGAAATAATAATATTTGCTCTATCTACTGAAGTCATTTTTTCAAAAACTTCACTATCTGAATTTTGTTTAATAATATTGTTAAAACTCGTATTAAACTTAATAATAAGATAAATTGGGTTTGATTGTAACAAGGATATATCAGATATTGAATCCAAAATAACACTTTGTTGGTCAACTGTTAAAGATTTTAATTCAATATCACCTTGCAGCGTAGGTGAATAAGCAATTACATTTGTTTTATTTGATTCTATCTGTTTTAATAGTGAATTAAAATTATCATCCATATCGTTATTTATTGAGGGGTATTATTATTACCACTATTTTGTTTTTTACTCTCTTCTTGTTCCTTTATAAATTTATTAAGAAAAATTCTTAATTCTGGTAAACCATACATATTAAAAACTGATGGGTCAAATTTTAAATAACTCATTATATTATATTCTATATCATACATTTCATTAAGATCAATTTCGAACAAACCTTTTATAAAGTTTAATAAACTACTATCATATAAATTTATTTCAATATCACCCATATATTTTAGATAAAAATTTGATATGTATTCATTAAATTGATTAGTTAATTCTTTAGTTTTAAAACCTATTAAATTTTGCAGTATAACCTCTTTCTGTTTATAAGTGTATTCTTCTATAATTTTAGTTTTACCATTAATTTCAAAACTGTTAAAATTATCAATTAGGCATTCAAATTTACTCCTATAATGTATTTTTCTAGGAATATTGAATATTAAAGAATCATATTTAAATTGTTCATTTTTATACTCAATACTATCGATAATTTTATTAATATCATATTTAAATATTTTATTATTAAAATTTAATTCAAGTTCTTCTCCTAAAGTAATGCTTCTTAACAGTAACAATATCTTTATTTTATCACTAATATTTAACTTTTTTTTACTTTCGACTTTAATATCTATTATTTCTTCAAATACATCAACCACTCTATTATCTTCAGCTGATATCAGATTTTTAACCAGATTTTTATATTCAAAATAACTTAGTTCAGTTATCTTATAGTCATCGAAATAATATGAATTCATTAAAATATTGGATTAATAGCTTTTAACATCTCAGTAACACTAAGATATAAATTACTACTTATTTCATATTTATCAAATGTCCAAGTTGTGTTAAAATTCTTAACTGATTCATCTTCACCAATAGAGTAATCTCTATTAGAAATAGATGTAGGTACACAATTATAAAATCTCCATATTTTTCTCGGTATTTGAGATAGACCTTGTTTACTTCTTGTATATTGTACTACTGTTAAATTTGTTTTTGGATTTTTTTTAACTTCATTAATATCATTAGGATTTCTAGCTACTAAACCATAATGTGATGCCATAATAACCCAAGGTCTTATTACAAAATCTACAAATGATGTATTAGTTTCCCGTAAGCTTAAATTGAAATTACCAAAATTACTCCTATTTTTAAGTACTGCTCCTGGTATAAAACCTCTATTGTTTAGTATTGTGGCTTTATCTGCTTCTACTTGATCGTCAGGTATACTAAACTGATTTGCAAATATACAACCTACCATACCTTGATTTTTAAAATTGGAAGTGGTTGCTTTTGCTAAATTAATATCAAACCCAGTTGAATTAACCACAGGTTCTAGATCTCTCAACACTTGAGTAGTTAGACCTAACGGAAAATTATCTATTAAAACAATAAATTGTGTATTTAAAGGTATAGAAGTATTCCATTGACTTAAACTTCTTAAAAATGAATCTCTAAAGCTAATTAAAGGTGATCCAGGTAAATTAGTACCTAATAATGATAGACCTGGTTGAGCTAATGTACCACCTACTATGTTATTAATAGGGTTAGTGACACCTCTTAACACATTATTAACTGAATTTAATATTTTAGTAGGCATTTAAATATATTTATACAAAAAAAAGGCTCTCACAGAGAGCCTTTTTACAAACAAAATAAATTTTAAGCTGTTTGTCTAAAGTAATGGTATGTAATGTCTACATCAAAATCTTGAACTGTACCATCTGCAGTTACATCATAAGCTAACTCACCAACACTTTTAATAGCAACACCTACTAACTGAAATTGTGATACTCTGTCTAATTCTTTGTCTAATAAAGCTAAGTCGATAACACTATCAGCAGTAGGCATAAAGTAATTACCAGTGCTATCAGCATCATTAAAAGTATCATTTAAAACTTGTAAAAATCTATTTCTTAATTCATAACTTTCATCACATCTAAAAGTAATTTTATAACCAGCGCTGTTGGTATATTTGGTTATACCTGGTACATTGAACTCTAACCCCATATATGGCACTGTTTGTGTGGTAACCTCTTTACCAGGTAAGCTAGCTGTTTTAGCATAAATTAAATCATCTTCATCAAAACTAATTTCTGTTCCTCCTCCGAAGTTTATATTTAAAACTCTGAATAGATTATTTCTAGCAAAGTCTTTTGTTTGTGCTTGCGTATAAAAATTCTGTATTGTTTGTCTTGTCTGTGCCATGGTTATTAATATTTATTCATCTATACCAACTTTAATTAAGTTGCTAATAATATTTTATATGAAACTACTAATAGGTTATATATTCCTATTAATATCCGATTGCCATCCAGCTAGCGGTTTGTGTAGAGGGGTTGGCGATGACACCAAGACCACTCCGAATAACCATAGTAGTCGTAGAACCACTACGCACACCTATAGCACCATCTTCTGTAGCGTCAAACACACTTGTGATATTAGCGACACCAAATACAAAACCATTTGGAAAGGCCACCGGAAATGTAACGGTTATATCGCCATCATGAGTGAGATTCGTCGTTCCAAACTTCGTTATTAAACCATTTGGGGCTGATAGACTATCTTGACCCGTGTAAGTGGATGGAGTAAACCCACTTGAACCGCCTACTCCTGCATTCACTTCATTAACCGCAGCAACTAAATTAGTTTTATCAGTAGTAGTTAAACTTGCAAGTGTACCTATATCATCTGAATTATCATCAATTTCACCACTTAAGTAAGCAATATCAGCACAAAGGGTTCTAATAGATGTCTCAATAACATTACTATTTTCGATATCATCCACCGCGGCACTAAGTGCTAAAAACTCACCACTTAAAAATAATACATCACTAACAACTACCGAAAGATCAGCAGCTTCAACCTCGGCAGACAGGGCGTCAAGATCCGTTCTATTTAAATCTATTTTACCACTTAAATATTGTACATTAGCCGCTTGAGTAGTTCCTCCACCTTGTAGTTGTGTAATATCAAAAGCATTTGTAACAATACTAGCACTTAAAAAATTAACGTTTAAAGTATTTTGTGTATCATAAGCTGATAATCCAATAAAACTATCACCTGCTAATAGACTAAAAGGAATTGATTTTGATCTATCTGTTTGAACATCAACTATATATAATAAATCTGTACTATCAAATTGAATCGGTGATAATGTAGGTAATTCTGTTAATTTTCTATTGGCCATGTTATAATGTTACTGAGGTTAATTGTCCACCTAAAAATGTAAATGTGGATGACGCAATAACAAAACTATCTGTTACCCCTGCAGGTCTTGAATTAAACTCCGCACTGAGAGTTATAACATCTCCACTTATCGTTAATATATCGGTAGTAAGTGGCCCGACATCAATATTAGCTGATTCAAAATTACTAGATAATTCTAAAACTTTTGTTGTAAAACTATTTACATCAGTAGTTAAGGTAGTAATACTATCATTAACCCCACTTAAAAGATTTTGATATGTTATTTTATTAGATGTACCTGCAGTTGGGTTTACAATATACAGTATATCATTGTTACCTGCAACAGTAATCGAGTTTAAATCTGATACTTTTGTATCCGCCATGTAATTATTTAATTAAATGACTTCGTTATTAAACTAATTCGTTGAAATCTGTACCTGTTTTGGTTGCGTAGAAGTTAACTAATATAAACTCTGCAGCTCTGGTTGGCTTTAAGTATATATCTACCCTTAATTCATTTGAATCAATAACATCAGGTGTATTATTTCTTTCATCGCAAATAATGAGATAATCATATAAGCCTTCTGTATTCTTAACGTTCTCAAAAATTGGTGTTAAAGTATTAACAACTCTTGTTCTTGTTAACAATGTATTTGGTTCAAATATAAAGTTTCTAACTGTATTCTTTGTTGCTTTTTCAAGATATAAGAATAAACGTCTTACATTAATTCTATCGAACGCACTTGGTAATTTCTGTAACGTCTTTTGACCGAATACAACTGGACCTTCAACTGGAAACGATGCAATTGGATTAATAGAAATCTTATACATCTGATCTCTTTGCTTTTGAGTCGGTGTTAATGCTAATCCTGTTGCTCCTGTTAACCTACCTCTAGTAAATCCTGCTGGTGCAAACCATGGATCGAAAGCAGAATCTGTATTAGCCATTATTGATGCAAGGTAACCTGATGATGGGCAATATGATAAACCACCGTAAACAGCGTCTGTACTTTGTATCCACTGACCGTAAGTAGCAGCATAACTTGTATTTACTTGTGAGCCGAATGCTTTAATTGGATTCAATATATCACGCGAGAAGTTCTTATTACTATCTTGTAAAGTTAAGAAATTATCACCTGCTACGAAAATCGATCTTGGTAAGTCGGCAATGAAAATATGATCTTTTCTTCTAAATTCAGCAAATGTTGTAAATCTAGTTATAACATCATTCCAATAACCTCTATAATCTAACGAAGAACTATCTATCGTATTATTATCTAATCGAGTGGTTCTAAAACCATCAATTGCTGAAACTGGTGCTTGATCATCGTATATATTAGAACTTAATGTTTGCGCGGTTGAATAAATTGTCGATAAACCACCGTCAACTGTAATATCAATATCAAATCTTTCTGTGTTTTCAACAGTATCTAATAGTCTATCGATTTTTTGAGGTACATTACCAATAATCTTACTTGTAAGTTCTGTAGTTGCATATGAACCAAGTGCAAATAAACTATCAGCTGTACCTGGTAGCTCCGTTCCTATACCATCAACAGCTGCTGAAAGCTTTGCTGTTGTACCGGTTGTAGCACCAAATGTTGCTGAAAGTATTGGCCAATTACTAGTTAACTGATCTTGTATCTTAGTTGTTATAAATCTTACTTTTGTTAAAGGCTGTCCTTCTGGATCTAAATATGTAACACCTGTTCTGTTACTTAAGAAATCATTAACCATGATATCCATGCTTGGTAATTGATTATCTGTTTCAACTCTGAATGGAATTGGTTCACCACCTTGAGGGTCATTAATTAGTCTATGGTAATCCGTTGAACCAACTATTGTTTCTTGAAGATTTAATGCTAACTTAATTGTATTGTTTGTTGTAGGTGTTGATCTAAGTCTGAATAATCCAATAGATAATGTATCATCAAAACTATGAGATGAAATATCATAATCAGTTAAGTTTTCCATTTGCTCTGATATACTACCATCAGTATAACCAAATGTATTGCTATTGTTATCAGATCTAGATGAAAGTAAATTATCTAATCTAGTTGATGGTAAGTCAATAAAACTCTCAACATTCAAATCATCGGTACTACTACTTGTTGAAGCAGCAAGTGTTTCAATTTTAAGAATACCGTCAAAGTCTGTCGCAGGGTTTAAATTTGTATTATCAATTGCACCAACATAAAAACCTTGAAAAGATTGGTCAATTGTTGTTTGCGCTTTATTAATAACAAGTATTGCAGCCTTACCTAATTCTGCTAATGTGCCGAAGTTAGCTGATGTTTCATCAACCCAACTAAAACCGTTTCTTTGTTGAATATTAAAGTATGTTTCTTGATTAATTGTAAAGTGCTTAGGTTCGCCAATTAATACTGTACGTGTACTAGATGTTACACCTGTATTAGTAAATCCTGATAAAACCTTTACTGCTGAGGCTGCGGCATTAATCGAAACTGCAGATGCAGGGTATGCTAATACACTATAATTATTACCAAAACCAATACCTCTATCGTTTCCATAAGGTACTCTATAAACAAAAACATTTGCTGGGCTATTGAATAATGCTCTCGCTGTATTTGATAAGTATAATTCTGCTGGGACTGTGGGACTACCGTAGATATCAATGAATTCACTTTGTGATGTTACTTGAATAACTTCATCAGTTGGTCCTCTATCTGCAAAACCAGTTATTAATACGTTAGTACCAATTGGTACTATAGGTCTTATAGATTGATCGATTTCTCTAATTTCTACACCGGGAGATTGGATTGTACGTGACATATACTATTATTTATGTCTCCCCGAGTAAAAAATTATACCAATTCAACTAATAACTGAGAGAATGCAAATTCAAAAGTTGTTTCTATTTCACCAGCAGATCGGTAGTTAAAATCAATACCACCGAGATCGACTGGAAAAGCATCAGTATAAACAAATTTAACTTTAGTTTTATCAAATTCATCTAATGCATATAAAGTTATGTCGGTTTGGTATAACTCTGGAGATGTTAATGTTTTATTTTGATTTCTTTCTTTAGTCGATACATTAGGAGTCTTAAAAATATCCTTACCGTTAAACTGAGAGTTCTTTTCATCGTTTAAAAGGTCTAACCATTTATATATTACCCAATAATTATTAAATTCGTTATCTATTGTAAAATTTACTGATACGTTTTCATATGCAGGTCTTGAATGCTTAGAAACTTTAAACGATTGACCAGCATATCCAAGATTTTCCTCAGGTACCCTTATTGATGGTACAACTGTACCATAAACCGAAAATTGTAAGCTATTTTCAATAATTACTGTATTTTCTCTAGCGCCAAGATATTGTTTACTTATATCTTTTAATATAGGGGGTAAATTTAAGACAAGTAAAAACTTATCTAATCTACTTTTATTGAATTGGGATTGATTTATTGTTGCCATACTTTAAAACCTTGCATATGTAATTGATCTATTTCACTATTAGTATTAGAAGCATTGCCTATAATAACTGGTAGTGTATTGTTGAGCCCGCCTTTTTCATTGGAATATAAAGAAGTTGGGTCCATAAAATATTTAATACCAAAATCCATTTGTTGCAGTTCTAAAGGTCTGTTATTTGTATCTTTTTTTGTCACCTCGAAATAAGTCTCAACTATATCATTATCAAGTATGATTAAGTTCCACATCAGTGAGGTGACTAAATCATCGTGATAGCCCTTCTTTGCATTCCATGTACCGTTAGCAGCTTTTACATAGTTTCTTAACTCTTTAACTGTTCTTTTGTCGTTTATCTGTACTGATTCAAGTTCGTTAACCCAATACCGCATATTAGTAACTGCTTTATATTTTGTATTTGTATGTGAAATTATTCCTAATTGTTGTTTTTTCTTATTAGCTAATGAACCTCCCCAAGATACAATATTTTCATAGTCGTGAGTATTTTTAAGTATATCAACTACCTGACCACCGCTATTGTTTCTTTCAACACAAACTAATGGATTACCCCAGTGCTGCAATATTTCATAAACCTTTTCAGTAAAGTTATATGGTGATATTTCATTGTTATGATAGCATGCTACTTGTTTAATGCTGGTTAAATCGGTATAATCTAATATTTGAACAACCGATGCATCTTTACCTAACCCTTCAGCAGTATCAACGCTTGCTATATATATACCATCTTCTTTAGGTTCATCCCATAAAAGATATTTACCATCATCGAATACAAATTTTGGTTCAACAGCCTTACTATTTAACTTTTCAAAAAGTTCGTTATTAACTGAACTCTCACCTGATGAAATAAATTCACAATTAAATTCTTGTTCAAATGCTTCTCTACTGCCAATACTATTGATAGTTTGTTTTCTCCATTTTTCATCTCTGCCAGGTACTTCATTCCATAAAATTTTATCACAAGCCCAATCGTTTTCACCATTCTCAGCCCCTGAATATAATTTGTAAAATAGATTATCAGTACCATTAGCGGTTGATGCTATAAAAATTTTAGATTTTTTGGAAGACGAAACAATCGGGTATACTGATTTCCAGAAATCATCCACTAAATGTGATTCAATAAAGGCCAGCTCATCAAGAATCAAACAATTAACCGATTGACCACGAGCAGCGGTACCAGTCGTTGTAGATATACCTATTTTTGTACCATTGGCTAATAATATAGACGTTTTACCATATTCTTTAACGCCTGGTTTTAACCAATTAGGTAATTCTTCATATGCTAGACGTATTCTACTCATTATTTCAAGAGCTGTGCCTTCTTTATTGGCTACTATAAGGATACGTTGATCATTATTAAAACAAGCAATCCACAATGCATATATTGTCATCATAGTAGTTTTACCAATCTGTCTACTTGCTAATAATATAAAGAAACGATTATCTCTCATCTTACGTAATGCCCTTTTTTGGCAATAATGTAAATCAATTGTTTTCTTTCCTTCATCTAAGGATATAATATAAAAGAACTTCTCTGCAAAGTGTAAAATATTTTTTTGACACTTTTTCAGATCATTTACCATGTCTGAAGTATATTCGAATTCCGCCCCCACTGTAGGTAGATTTGGATTATTCATATAGTTTTGTTTATTTTTAATCATCGCGCTATAAATATTTACATGACTCGAGTAAATACTCTAACCGAAATATGGAATACATATAATAATAATATTTTATCTGAAAATGTACCAGGTGAAAAAGCATCCAAAATGGGTACTAAACCAGGTAAACCACCTGTTAAGGCCAATGATATAAAGAAAGGTTTTGATAATGATAATAGTTCCGGACCTGGTAATGTAGAAGTTTTACAAGAGCCTATTGACCCTAAAACGACTAATAAAGAAGACGAATTATATAATAGCGCAGACCTTTCTTCTGAAAAATATACTAAAAAAGATAAAAAACTAGAGAAAAAGGTAAAAGAGAGTATAAATAATTACATGAAATCTACTTTTGATAAACTATTTGAAAATGTTATGGGTGAAGAAATGCACTCTGATAACGAAACCCAAGAATTAGACGCACTCGGTATTGATACTGAAGTCGAAGAAACAGACGAGGGTGACGTAACAGTTACACTTGATCGTGAGATGGCTAAATCACTTTGCGATCTTTTACAAGCAGCAATGGGCGATGAAGACGACGATGCTGAAGTTGAAGATTATGAAATGGAAGAAATGGAAGAAAACGAAGATGAAGAAGACGAAGATGAGCTTGACGAAGCAGTGGAAATGCATGCAGTAGCTGATTCAGCTGGTCTTAACTTAACACATCCAGGTCATAATAAGATTGGTAAGTTAAAGGCAAAGGGTAATAAAGCATCTGATTCTGCTAAAATTAGAGTTGAAGGCGAACCTAAAGCAGTTGCAGATAGTAAAGCTAAGCTTACAAACACTAAAAACAATAAAGTAGATAGCTCACTAAAAGCTGGTGCAGACTATATTAACTAAAAAGTAGATCATTTTAAAAAGGCGTAACCAATTTGGTTGCGCTTTTTTTTGCTTAAATATAATTATGGACCCATTTTCTACCTTTTTTACTAATCATAGACATAGGAGAGCGATCCCCGGGGCTGGGGATCCAAGATATACGAGAAAACATCAAAATATTGTACCTGATTATGTAAAGACAGACCCCACCAAAAACCCTAAAATTGAATTAATTAGAAAAACTCCAGGTAAACAAATATGTGATACTAAAACTCTAGAGTATATAAGAGGTGAATATAATGTTATACCTTATAAGGGGGAGGTAAAAAAATTAGGTAGTACTGGTATTAAACTATATTTTGATGATCGACTAAATAAATTTGTAATAGAAAATGAGTCAACCAAATTATAATAATGAATATCCTGGTTTAGTTCAAACCGATGAAACCTGTTACAGGTTTACTGATAAAGCTATACAATCAAGTGAACGTGTGTTGTTCTCTAATTGGTGGAGAGAACAAATAAATCAATTTGGAGTTAAAGTTAATTATTTCGTTAATACATATAATGTGTTAAGTGCAGATAATTTTTACGGTGAGCAAACTACAAAATCATTTGCTGACCCAAGACAAATAGTATTAGCAGTTACTTTAAATGAAGATGCTGTAACTCTATCGCGATTTGGCTTTGAAAGTGATGATGAAATAACAGCTTATATCCATATATCGTCTTTTTATGATGATTTTTATACTTTAAGTACATACGATACACAATATAATGTAGTTGAACCAAAAGCAGGTGATGTTTTTGAATTAACTGAATATGGTAATGATAGACCTAATAATAGGCAATCGAAATACTTTGAAATAACCCAGAAATTAGATCAGGACGTATCTCAAATAAATAATCTACAAGGGCATTACGTATTTTTAATAAAAGCTAAACGTCTAGACTATACTTTTCAACCAAATATACCTTTCAATAATATTTCAGCTACAACCAGAAATGAAGGGGTATCAGGTAATTATCAAGTCTTCGAAGATTCATTCGCAGGTAGGTTAGCTGGTGGTGAAAACGAACAGAGTCAATTAAAGAAAGATGGTTATGATCAATATAACATAGATAACGTTAGCAAGACTGATGTTTTTGATATGTCAAAAAATGATACTGACGTCTATGGGGATTATTACTAAACAACAATAGTTGCAAGCCAGTTTTCAGCTTCTTTTATAGAATTAAAGTTTACTTCTTTTAAACCTCCGTCGACGTTAAAAATATACGTAACGATCTTTTCAGCTGGTACGGGTTTTATATCTTGAAGTATATAAATCTTATTATACGCAAAAAATCTTGTATTTTTTTTAGTTTTATTTATAAACGTCGTCCCAGGGATAAATTTCATCAGTATCAATTCCTTTTAAGTATAGTTGGATATCGTATTTCATATCTAGATATCGGTCATTAACGTATTTTTGAAATGCAGTAGGTTTAATCCAAGCTGAACTATGCTCAGAATCATAACCTATTCTTTCAGCTCTACTACAAGCTACATTAACACCTTCATATAAACATGCAAATCTTGCAACAAAATCTATACCATACTCTTGAATAATATCATCAGTCTTTTTTATCATATATAGATTGTATCAGAGTTCCTATTAAAAAATAAATTATTCTATCTTCATCTATATCGTATAAATTGATAATTTCTTTTATATTATATAAATTAGAAGAAAGAATCTTTTTATTTAAATTAAAAAAGGAATTATCTAAATCTTTATTGTTTTTTGATTCTATTTTAGATACTTCCTCTTCAAGCAGTTTAAAAAAAGTTTCAAATGATTTAAGTTTTTTATTTTTTTGGTAAACTCTACCGGAAAGTATTCGTTTTTCCTTTTCTATATCCTCTTCTTTAAAGAAGTTGTTAATTTCTTCAGATGTAATTTCTTTTTTTATTACAGGTCTGTCAAAGCCATTCGGTACTTCCTTAATAATTTTATTAATATGTTCCATTAATATTACGTAACTACTGGGACTGTAACCATTGCTGTACCTACATTAACAGCGGCTCTAATTTCATTTTTACACTTATCACAACGATAAATTGTATCTTCATGTATAGATAATAGTACATTTTGTTTTGCACCACAAGGGCAAACTACCTCCATACTGTTATCAAATTCTAGTTTTTTAATTTCAGCGCCTGCCTCTAAAGCTTTCTTTATAAGGTAATTTTCATGGACAGTGTTAAAAAAATAAAAGAATAATACTTGTAATATGGTTGCTAAAATAAAAACAAACCAATCTTTAAATATTATACCAAATAAACCACTAACCATTAAAGTTAATGCTACCGACGTTAATAGTTTTCTCATTACTTTATTTTACCTACCCTTTTAGAAATATCAACTAAATACCCTTTCATTTTAACTATATCTTTACCAATATGATCTAAAGGCTTCTTATCTTTAATTACTTCATTAGTATTAGCAATTTTTAAAAGCTCTTCTAAATTTTGCAAAGCAACAAAGGCAGTGGATGCAACATCATCAAATTCATTTAATGGATATGGTACATTTTCTGGAGCAACATCACTTCGTTGCTGTTTATTCATTATATCTCGAACACTGGATGGTTGTGATGGATACTCTGTTTTTTGACCGGGTTGGTCTCGGACGACATCGGGCATCATGTCTTGACCCGGGTCTTCTTTTATTAATTTTACAAAGTCCTTAAATTTAGTAGTAGATTGCATATAAATATTTATAAATAATAGTATGAGCTTATACCAAAAACGATTTAAAAAGTTTTTATCTGAACAAGATGATGAAAATACCGAGTTAACAGATCAAGAAGCATTAGCTTCTACCCTTGATCCCGAAACATCTCCTGAAGATTTCGATGTAGATGTACCTACTGCAGGGGAAGATCCAATTAATACACAATCAAAACAAATGTTTGAAGAATTAGGCAGCTGGATTCTTAAGATGGATGAATTTTCTAATTACCTCAATGGTACAACAGATAGTATACAAACTTCATTAAACGGTGCTGAATCAGATACCATTTTTGATAGCATTTCAAATGCTGAAACAAAGAAGATTGCTAGAGTTGCAATGGAAGTTTCATCATTAAGTGAAATCTTAAAAGGTTATTTAGCAGGTGCTAATGATCCTAAGTATAAATTCAATTAAATTAATATGAAAAACGATAAAGATTCAATTTTCGAAGCTTATACCCAAACTTTAACTGAAGGTTGGGAAGCTGGTACTTCGAAAGCACCAAAAGGTAAATCATTTGATATGTCAAAAGGCGGTGCTCCGAGTGGTGTAGATGCAGCAAGCGACGGTTCAGGTGGTAGATATAGAAAAACTCGGCCTCCAAGTGCTCAATCTAATAAGACACACGGTGAAATGGAAGAGGATAACTTAGATAATACATCTCTTGAAGAATTGTCTATTTTATCACCTGAAGAGTATGAAATGGTACAAAACTTTGAAAATTTTGATGCTGATGATTGGGGATATAATAAACTTCAAAAATTCTACTTTAGAAAAAGAGAAGGTGGTGAAGATAACGAAAGTAGAGAAAAAAGTATAATGAGAGGTAGAGAAGCTGCTAGTGCTGAGCAAGAAATATTTTATAAAGAGCACGGTGCAGATGCATTTGAAGACCATTACGGGTTTGAATACCCTGAAGAAGACGAATCAGTAGGTGATTCTTCTAATTTTGAAGATAAGGCTGAAAAGTTCGCAGGAGTTATTGGAGATATTGAGTTAGAATACTTAGTTAATCTAAGTGGTGGGCAATTTGAGATATTAAAAGGATTTTTACAAGATGAAATGGGTTACCGTGATCTTGGTCAATATAAACGTAACTAACTATTTTTAATCTCAGTTAA
>TARA_R110000772_G_scaffold192671_1_pt1 | contig 14096 bp, 5 predicted proteins | sample TARA_R110000772 | Tara Oceans TARA_R110000772 (sample SAMEA4397948) | marine metagenome | biome: Polar Biome; feature: [SRF] surface water layer (ENVO:00010504); material: water (ENVO:00002006), including particulate matter (ENVO:01000060) such as... | depth 5 m | reverse complement strand
ACATAAAATATGGTGAAAAATTTGCTAATTTTATTTCCAATAAACCTTTGTTAAAATCTATAATAAAACTATGGATGAATAAAAAGATAAAAAATACATAAATGGCTTCATTTAGAATAAATATAAAGTATTTCAATTCATTTTGGCTTAAAAAAGCTATATACATAGGTGGACAAAATGACTCTGGTCTCAACGACCCAGCGGTTAATGTATTACCAACTACCGCTGGAGTTCCTATGCAAGGAAGAGGGGGTTGGGGTTCTTGTTTTCCTGGTTTACCATGGGAAACAGCAGATTACAACGGTAGTAATTACCCTGAATTCGCAATAGGTTTTGGAAATTCTGAAGTTACTAGTATAGGTGGAGTAGATGGTTTTTATGATGAAGCTGAAAATTGGTTTATGGAAGCTGCTAGGTATCAATGTGGTTTTAACAATGTGTCTACTGATTACGGAGTTAAAGCCTATTTAAAAGAGCAATTTAATAATTTAGAATATAGACCTAATGGCTTAATATATTCAGGTGTTTATAATTCTAGAACAGGAGTTAATGATACAAATGTTTTTTCAGTAGGAGAAAGCATAACTAAAGCTGCAGATCCACAAAAAGGTAGTATTCAAAAGCTATACGCGGAAGATACTAATTTAATAATATTTCAAGAAGATAAAGTAAACAGAGCATTAATAGATAAAGATCAATTATATACATCTGAAGGTGGTTCTCAAACACTTCCTCCTGGGGTGGTTATAGGACAAATAGTTCCCTATAAAGGTGAATTTGGTATAAGTAAAAACCCTGAATCATTTGCTGTTTATGGTTTTAGAAAATATTTTGTAGACAAAGATAGAGGATCAGTCATGAGATTGTCTAATGACGGCTTAAGTGAAATATCAGAATACGGTTTATCTAACTTTTTTAGAGATAAATTAAAACAAGTTCAAGAAACTCCAAATCCAATAATTGTTAAAAGAACTTTTGACTCTACTGTTGGGTTTTCAACACCAAGTTCTAGTAATTCTAAATATATAGGACTAGAAGTAGGTGAAGGACTAATAACACCTAAGGTTGGTGCTCAGTTAATTGTTAATGGAAATCCTTTAGACATATATGTTACGGGAAATCAACTTAATAAAGCTTATTTAACTGATTACTTCACTGCCAGTTCTCAGACTTTAACTGGAACTGCAAATTCAGCCACTACAACGGTAACTATAAATAGTGGTACCTTATTAAGTACTATGGTTGGTGGTACTATTACAGGAGGCTCCCCACTTCAAACAAAAACGATTGCATCAGTAGACGTTACTAATAATACTCTAGTTACTAATTCAGCATTTTCACCCAAATTAACAGGTGATAATTATGTAATAAGTTATCAATCTTTAGCAGATGGTGCTTCTTTAGATTTCTCTTCTTTCGAATATGATAGAATTCCAGCTACTTACGACGTATATGATAGAGCATATATACTTTCTATACAAAAAGGTAGAGACTCTGTAAGTGATTCTGAAGGTGAATTTAATACTTTAGCATTTGATGAGAACGTATTGGGGTGGCCAACTTTTTATTCTTATAAACCAAAAGAGCTTTTCAGTTTAAAAAATACTTTTTTTACAACTAAAAATGGTCAAATATATGAGCACTATGTAGAAGGAAATGGATCAAATAGAAATAAATTTTATGGTAATGCGTCTTCTCCTTCTTCTATAACTTTTGTGTTTAACAATTCAGCTAATGCTAATAAAAACTTTTTAACTATAGGCTATGAAGGTAGTAATGGTTGGCAAGTTAATTCATTTGACTCTGATCAACAAGGATTATTAAGCTCACCAAATAACTTTTCAAATCCTATTGTAGCAGGAAGAGAAGACGTATATGTAAATTATATTGATAGTAGTGTAATAGTAAAGAGTTACTACGAAGGTTCTTATGATGACCAAGGTAATGAGTGGCCAAGTACTTTATATCAACCAATAAGAAGAGGTGGCTTTGATTTAAAAGAAGGCAAATATGTTTCTAATATTAAAAATAATAGCGTATCAAGACCTGGTGAGGTTGTTACTGGTCCAGATCAGTTTGGTGGTTTTATCACTAGTGGTATAAAAGCTTATGTAGCAACTGTTAAAATGTCAACAGACAGCTCAACAGATTTAGGTGCTCAAAAACAATTATTTGCTACTTACTCTAATCAAGTTCTTTCTTCACAATAAATAAAATTTAATAATGTTAAATATACGTAAACTTACAGAAAAAGACTGGGACACATTAGTATCTTGGTGGGACTCTTGGCCTGAATGGCAAACTCCTTCAAAAGATTTTTTACCAGATAATGGTAAAGGTGGTTTAATAATAGAAAAAGATGGAACTCCTATAGTTGCCGGATTTATATATTTAACTAATTCTAAGGCAGCTTTATTAGAATGGATAATATCTAATCCTAATTACAAAGAAGATGACAGAGATTTAGCTATAGAGCTCCTTATAACAGGCGCAGAGAACTTAGTCAAGACTTTAGACTATAAATTTATTTTTTCTATAACGCAACATAAAAAATTAATGGAAATGCACAAAAAACTAGGATGGGTAGTTGATGAAAAACCATCACATGAATTAACAAAAATATTATAACATGGCAGTAGTAACAGGTATAGCAATAGCAGCTGGAGTAGGTGCGGCAGTGAAAGGAATAAATGCTGGCATACAGGCTAAAAAAGCAAAAGAAGAACAAAAAAGACAAGAGCAAATAGCTGGAGATAAAAAGCTAGCTTTAGAAGAATTAGAAGCGAATAGGCAAGAAGTCATAAATCCAGCGGCTAACATGGCTAATGAATTTGAAAACATAGGTGTTGCAACTCAAGCAGCAAAGTTTGAAGCTGAAGAAGCAGATATAGCTTTAGCAAATACACTCGACACTATAATGGCTACTGGAGGCGGTTCAGGTGGTGCTACAGCGCTAGCTAGAGCAGCTTTAGAAAGTAAAAGAGGTATATCAGCTAGTATACAAAAACAAGAGCAGTCTAATCAAGTTGCTAGAGCAGAAGGAGCTACGGCTGTTTCAGAAGCAAAAGCACAAGGTGAAGCTTTTAAATTCCAAGCTACAGAGGCTAGGGAGGATGCTAAAATAAATAGAACTCAAGTAGAAATAACCAATGCAGAACAAAGAGGTCAACAAGAAAGAGCTAATAGAACGGCTGCTCAAATGGATATGGTAGGTGCTGTTGGTGATGTTACTTCAGCATTTGCAGGAAACATGACAGGTGGCAAAGGATTATTCGGTTAAATAAATAAATTATGGCAGTAAATTTTTCATATAAAAATTCAGGTTTAAAAGGTGGGGCTTATTCTAATCCTCAACAGGTTGTTAACAAGGAGTTTGAAATGTATCAAAAAAAACAAATACAGTTTCAAAATCAAATAGATAAAAGCGTAAGCGGTATATCTGCTAAGAATGCTCTTGAAAGAGCTTCACAAGAGCAACTGTTTGCTGATCAAAACGCAGAGCAAAGAACACAATTTGACAAGGTAGCAGGTATAAAAGAAACTGGATACGGAACTTTTGATCAAAATATGAATAATTTTTTTGATGGTCAAACGCAAAAGTATTTTGAAATTAAAGGTAGAATTGCTGATGGTAGTATATCTCAAATAGAAGGAAATAGAGCATTGTCATATTTGAATCAACAAGTGGTAGATTTTAAAAGTGCAGTAGTGCCAATAATGACTCAAGCTAAAGGTTTGCAAGAAGCTTTAAAAATACCACCAGGACAACCAGGTTCTATAAGCTCTAGAGTACCTACTGAACAACAAAAAGTTTTATTAGATTTAATTCAAGGAGGAAACGTTAATATAGTAGACAGTAATGGTCAATTAATGTTATTTAAACCAGGAAAAGAAGGTTCAGAATCGGCTATGTTAAACGTTACTGAATTAATAAACTTAGAAGCAAATGGGCAGGAATACTACAAAACAGTACCTGATATATCTGAGTCTCTTAAAACTGCTTATAAAAATGTATTAACTCCAGGAGGTAAAGATAATGCTGACTTTATCATGTTTGAAACTAAGCGTGTAGGAGATCAAGATGTTACAGTTAAATATATGACCACAGAGCAAAGGCAAGAAGCTGCGCAAGCTATGGTTAATGCTAATCAATTTAAAGGTATCTTAGATGACGAAGATAGAATGAAAACCGTTTGGGCTGATTTAATGGGCAAAGACACTGATTGGATGAATGTAGAGGGAGCTACTGCTGAGGAGACAGAGGCTAATATAAAGAAACAAAGAGACGAAGCTTCTATATGGATGGCTAATAAAGCTATAGAAGACAATGCCGCTGCTGAAGGAGTTAAAATGGCTGTTGGCAGAACCAAGTATAAAGCCCCAACAGCAGGTAAAGCTAGTAAAGAAACTTTAACTAACCAGGCTAGAGAAGAGAGATACAATGTATATTCTGAAAAAGCTGATGTATTAGCTAAAGGAAATCCGGAGGAAGTAGCTTTAGCGTTAAGTGAAATAAATCCAGTAGGTAAGACTTATGCAGTTGTTGATGAATCGTATGTATTAGGTATGATGAGTGAAGAAAATAATGAAAAGTATAGTAAACTTAAAACTGATGAAGAAAAGTCTAAATTTGCAAAAGAATTAGCTGATAAAAATAAAATGCCAATAGGATCTATAGTTGATGAGCAAGGAGATATTATACCTAACACAAACACAGCTGCTGGTATAAGAGCTGCTTTAGCATCAGAAGGATCTATAAATTTAGATCAGCAAACAATATATTCTAAAAGAAGAAGTCAAGCAGCTGATCAGGCTTATAAGTCAATAGAGCCTAAACCAAGTTCTGATAAAAAGTTTTTTGATTACAATGGAAGAAGGTATCTTAACCCAGCTTACAAAGAGCCAGGGGTAAATGATAATCAACCATCTAAGTCTTTTACAAAAAACATACCGCCGCAGCAAGGTGGAACTAGTATAGTTAAACCTTAATACAATTATATGTCAAAATATACAATGCGAGATTCCACAGGTCAACTGTGGCATGACGTAGATGATAGTAATTTCTCTGATTTCATGTCAACATATCCAGATGCTGTTATAGTTGAAGAAATAGACGAAGAAACAGGTGATGGGCAAGAGGTGAGCACTATAGATATGCCTATACCTGAAGATTCTGTTGTGGAAGAAGTTATTGAAATTAGTCCAGATGATAAATATAGGAATAAACTACAAAAAGATTTATCAGGTTACGACCCTGTAAAAGAAATATTAATTAAGACTTACGAGGACTTACCTACCGAAAGCCGTATGAAGTTAACTGATAAAGATGCTAAAATAGCTGCTTCAGGTAATTTACAAAACATAAGTGATAAAGGTAAAGAAACTATATTAACTAACTATACTTTTCCAATTGGCTGGACAGGTGATAAAGATTTTAATGGATTTATAGAAGTAAATAAGCAAGCTAAAGAAACTATGGGTTTAGATGAATCATCTGAATATGATTCTAAACTAAATAAATATAACGAAGATCTTAGCAATGCTTTGTCCAATGTTAAACAAGGGCAAATACCTACTAGTGTATTAGATGGAGATCTTGGAGCCAAAATTGTCGGTCATGAGGAAAAGCAGGTGTATACTACTTTAAATAACTTATACTCAGATTATGGGTTTAAGTTTGAAAAAACAGGCATTGGAGATAATGTAAAAGTATTTGCACCTAATGGTCAAGCTACTGAAATATCTTTAGACAACTGGACTAATACCGGAGATAAAGAGCAAGCTACAAAGTTAAAAAGTTTTTTAGATCTTAATAAAGGTGATTACAATCCTAGTAATATTAAAAAAATTGCAGCAATTGGAAGTGGAGATTTAGATATAGCAGCAATGGAAAAAATTGCTAAAGACGAAAAAGGTGAAGTTGATTTTGATTGGGTTACTAACGTATTTAAAGATGAAAAAGTTTCTGATGAAATAATAAAAAACTTTGATGCGGTTTACGATGCTGACATTGTAAAAGAAGAAACACAAAAACTAAATAATCAATTAGTAGATGTTAATAAACAGTATTCAAAAAATAAAGCAGCGTTTAATACCTATAAATTAGATTTACAAAATTTACAAAACGAAATAAGACAAGGTAATTTATCTAATGATGAAATTGCAGAAAAAAAATCTTTACTAGTTAAAACAGAACAAGACATATTAGCCACTGATAAAAGACTAGGTGATTTGTTTAGCACTAAAATACAACCGCTTCAAGCACAGCTACAAATAGTTAATGCTAAAAAATACGTAGTAGAAGCTGAAAAAGGTAATATAGCAGGAATAACAGCAAATACTATATTAGGTGTTGGTGATAAAATAACATCTTATTTTAACGGAGGTATGCTAGCTCTAAAAGAAGAAGATATTAAAAAGTATTGGAGTGAAGATCCTGAGCAAGGTAAGAAAGCTTTAGCAAGAGAAGCCGAAATGGCTATATCTAAAATTACTGAAAAGTATGGAGCTGATGTTACTAACGAATACGAGCAAGAGTTTAACTCTACTGTAGCGGGAGGTGTATACACTTCTATGGTTGAAATGGGTAGTATGATGTTAGTTGCCGCTGCTACTGGAACCGGGGCTGTTGGTTACGGAGCGTTAATGGGATTATCTATAGCTGGTGGAGAGATGGAAGAGATGATGGGTGAAGATTTTGAAGGCTTGTCAATGAAAGAAAGATTTGGTTTAGCTACAACAATAGGAGTTGTTAATGGTATTATAGAAGGTGCTGGTGCTAAATTTGGAGGCATGATAGGTGGAGCGGGTGCTAAAGGAGTTAGCTCAGTAGTTAGAAAAGGTATATTAGGTAAAGTAATGGGTAAGCTAACTAGTAAACAAGTATCTAAAGCTGCTATTAAAAAAGCTACTAACGAGGTGATAGAAGAAGGAATAAAAACAGGTGTATACACTTATACCAAAGCTGGTTTAAAAGCTAGTACAGCTGAGGCATTAACTGAAGCTTTTCAAGAAGTTGCTACTAGAAAAATTAAACAAGGTGTAAACAGCTGGAAAGAAAAAGAAATATTTGATAAGATGGCAACTGAAATAACCATGTCAAATATTACAAGGGCTGGTGCTATGGGGTTTTTAGCAGGTGGCCCAATTGGAGTTATATCAGCAGGCTATAGAGCTAGCAAAGCTAATGCAATAGATAAAATATCTGATGCTCAGTATAAAATAGCAAAAGGTTTTACTCTTAACAAGAGTTTTCAAGAAGGTTATTCTCAAGATCTACAACTGAGAGTAATGGATCCCAACGATACTATGACTAGGGATCAAGCTGATACAATACTAAGAGATTTAAGTTCGCAGGGAGCCACAATGAGAGAGTTAGATGGCATGAGTTTAACTATTGAAGGTGAGAAAAAAGCATACACTCTATTGCGAAGAAAAAAAGCTTTGCAAAAACAAATAGATAAAGCCACTGACAAATCTATTGTAAAAAAACAAAGAGAAGATATAACTCAAATAAATGAACAATTAGAAGCTATTAGCCTACAGTACAATTTTGAATCAGCATTTGAGGCAGGATTAGAACAAGCTAAACAAGCAACTGAATCTTCTGGTAAATCTTTTACAGAGTTTAATTCATCTAAAGAGTTTGAAGCTAAGATGAAAGATTTAGGAGAACAAGATGATGCTGGCTTTAGAACTACCTCTGGATATATAGATGGTGATGGTAATATATATATAAATAAAGAAGGTGCTAAAACACTAAGGGACATTTCAGTTGGGCAACATGAGTTATTGCATGGCGTAGTGGGTAAACAATTAGGGAATGTCGGTGGAGAAACTGTTCAACAGTTTAAAGACTCATTATCTAAATCAGAGTTAGACATATTACAACCTAGAATAGACTCAAGCTATGGTGGTGATCCAACAACAGAAGAATATTTTAATACTTTTGTAGATGCTGTCGTTAAAGGAGATATTAAATATGATGAAAATATATTTACTAAGATAGGGGATTTTATAACAAAAAATTTATTGAAACCTATGGGGTTTTCTAATGCTCAACTAGGTTTTAAAGATGGTAGACAAGTTTACAACTTTGTTAAAGATTATGCTAAACAATCAAGACGTATAGCGCAAGGACAGCAGGAAGGATTTGAAGGTGAAGTAGGAGACATAGTGGCAGAGGGTACTGAAGGTAGAGCTTCTGGAGCTAAAAGTGCTCAAAAAATTTCTGACTCTTATAAAAAAATTGATGAGTTTTCAAAAAATCCAGACTTTGATATAGACTCTGAGTTTGACACTAAAAGATTATTAAAAGAAGCTGGAGGTATTATAGAGTCAACAACATCTAGGCTTTATGACGGAACTGCTCAAATGAACAAAGAGGATGTTTCAAGAGAAGATTTTAAAAGAGATTTAGAAGCGTTGTTTACCGAGATATATAAGGGGTACGACGAAGACATGGATGTAAACATGCAAGGTGCTGGTAGACAAACTAGTAATCTATTTAATTTAAGAGCAAATAAATTAGCTACAGATACCTTTAAACAAACTAGCAACGAAGTAAGAGCTGACCAAAGCACTTTACAAATAGCAGCTGAAGAAGACACTTCCAAAGACACTAGAACTGATAGAGAAATAAGACAAGCAAAAAGAAAAGGAGTTAAGGTTAGAGAGAAAATACCTAAAGTTTACGATGTAGATAAGGTTGTTAAATCTATAAGATCTAGAGCTAAATCATTAAAAGCTAAAAACATAAAGCAATTAAAAGGTACAGCTCTTGAAGAAATATCTATAATGATAGGTAGAGATGAAGAGTTAGGTAAATCTATATTTAAAAAGCTAGAGAAAAATTCTGATCTTAATAAACCAGAAATGTTAGCTATACAGAACTTTATAAATTCTAATGTTGATGTGGCTAAAGGTTCTTTACTTGAAGGTTATACTTCTGAGTTTAAAGCTACTGGTGTTGTAAACAAACTATTAGAAAAGTTTTATAATAAACGTAGTGTAAGAGCTAAAACAGGCCCAGGGCTAAGTGTACAAATTAAAAAGCCTAACATATCAGACGCTGAGTTTAAAGAAGCTTTTGGAATTACAGGTAAAGATCAAGCTAATTGGAATCAAAAAGTTGTAGCTAAAAAAGGTGGTGTAAGCGATATATTAAAGGGTTTTATAAGAAACTTTGATCAAGTAATATCTAGTCAAGAAATTAGAGAGCAACTAATAGAAGATGGAGAGCCAATAGAAGCTACAAGAACTCTTAGAGACGGCATACCTTCAGGGTTTTTTAGTACACAAACTTTAGGTAACTTAGATGTAGAATCTCAAGTAGCTATATTAGATTTATTAACATCAGATAAAACACTTGAACTTGCTGAAGATCTTAGAATAAATGGTAAAAGTAATTGGCTTGGTGCAGCTTTAAAAGATATATCTACTCAAGAATTTAGAGAGCAACATGCAGTTGCTCGTGTTGTATTACAAAAAATAGGTGATGAATTGCAAATTGAATTAGATCCTAAAAAGTCTTGGCAAAAATATGTAAAGAAAGCCGCGGATGTAAAAATTAATGAAGCTAAAATAGGTATATACTCTACTCTAAAACAAATAGCAAAAGCTAGAAAATTAGATATAAAAACAGGTTTTGAAGTTTATGAAAATATAGATGACATAAATCTTTTAAGAAGTGATATAGTTACACTTATTGAAGAGTTAAAGGTAGAGCAAGTTGTAGATGAAAATGGTGTTTCTAAAAGAGCTATTTCAGATGCAGAAATATCTAAATATATATTACCAGCTTTAGTGGGATCTTATAAAATGGGTAAATACAAGCTTAAGGATAATAGAAAAGCTCCCTCTATAAAGTTAACTGAAGGAGAGGTTTTTATAGATGAAGGAAATATTAGACAAGGTATATTTGGAAGCGCTACAGATGCTGAGGCTAATGTGAATATAGATAGTAAAGAAAAAATAAATAAACAAATATACGCACACGATGCCTGGTATAATCAAAAACTTAGTAAAAAGCAACAAAAAAAATATGGAGTAGAATTTTTTGACGATTTACCTTTAGGAAAAAGAGCTAAGTTTGTTAAAAACGAAATACAACCTGAAGGTTTAAGAGCTAAGGAAATACTAGATATAGTTGTTAAAAAAATGGCTTCTCTTAGATCTGAAAATGAAATAACAGCACAAGCAGCATCAGTGTTTATAGATCTACAATTTGCTAGAATGGATGGTCTAGGTAAACTAGCTTCGGATGTTAGGTTTATACCTAACAATACCAAAGCAGATTTAAAGAAAATATTTAAATTACCTAAAGTAAAAAGAGGAAAAAACAAAGATGGCAGTCTTAAATATATTGAAGATCCATTTGTATTAGAACATACTATACCTGGTAATAGAGTTAAACTAGCTGCTTTTAATGCTATATTAGGAGGTGATAAACAATCTATGGATTTATTTGATTCAGAACTAGAGCAGTATCACAGTGCTATAATACCTTTTTACTTTGACAGTTTAGTTAATAGAAAAGATGGTAAAGAACTATATTTAAGAACTGCACCGGCTATTAGAGAAGCTGGAGATTTTGCACTAAGTGAAACAGGTAGATATGCTGATGACTCTATATTTCCTATGTCTTTGTACGATGTATCTGATGACACCACATATGGTCAAACTCAACAGCTAGAAGAAACAATAGAAGAATCAAGAGAGTCAAATGGCTTTGAATCAAAAGATTCAGGTGTTCAAACTGATATAAACCCAAATGGTTTCTTTTCTAAAACTAATGAAGACATAATAAATGATTTTAGCAAGATGGATGAAGCTTTAGCTATAGCTAATTCATTAGATCAATCAATTAAAAAAATTAGAGTATTTGACTTTGATGATACACTTGCTTATACTGAAAGCGATGTATTATTTACTTCACTTGACGGGGCAAAAGGTAAGCTAAACGCTGAAGAATTTGCAAAGCAAGGCAAAGAGTTGCTAGATCAAGGATATAAGTTTGATTTTTCAGAATTTAATAAAGTAACTAAAGGTAAACCTGGTCCACTACTAGATATAGCTAAAAAAATAAAAGCAGCTAGAGGTAATGAAGATCTATTTGTACTAACTGCTAGAGCTCCTGAAGCTCAACAAGCTATATATGAATTTTTAAAATCACAGGGTGTTGAGTTTAAAAAACAAAATATAATAGGATTAGGTAATTCAACTGGTGAGGCTAAAGCACAGTGGTTAGTGGGTAAAGCTGCTGAAGGATATAATGATTTTTATTTTGCTGATGATGCAGCTGCTAACGTAAGAGCTGTTAATGAAAACATGTCTAAGTTAGATGTAAAATCTAAAACTCAATTAGTAAAACAAAATAAAATAAAGCCAGGCAAGTTTTCTAAGACTAAATTAGATTTTACTACTGACGGAGTAGGAAACATGAAATCTAGTTTTAATATTAAAAACAAAAACTATGTTGTCAGTTTAGATCCGGTAGATGATCAAGGTGATTATAGATATGAATTTGAATTAAAAACAAAAACTGGCGCAACTCAAGATATAACAGGAACCGGAGATGCTGTTGCAGTTTTTAGAAAAGTTTACAATGGTTTAGTTGATGCTATAAAACAAAATACTGATATAAGAAGAGTTGAGTTTAGTGCCACTAAAACAGAACCTAGTAGAATTAGTCTTTACACTTCTCTTATGGAAAAACTAGGTAAAGATCTAGGTTGGGAAACAGATGTGTGGGAAACTACAAATTGGAATGGTACAGGAAGTTTTGATTTTGAAATATCTAAACCTAGAACAAAACAACCTAGCTCTGTTGAAAGAGTTTTAAATGTGGTTGATATTAAATCTAAAACTCAAGAGTCAAGAGGTAGATTTAGCAAGCAAATGAGTGATGACTTTAATAGAATAATAGAAGAGACAAGAGGTTTAGGTAGAGAAAAAACTTATTCAGAAGCTAGAGCTAAGCAAGTAGGTAGTCAAAAAGGTAAACGTAAATTTTGGATACCTTATTCCGCTGAAGATATGCTAGGCCTTATATACCCGCTACTAGGCAAAGGTAAAGTTGGAGATGCTCAAATGAAATGGTTTAAAGAAAACTTGTTTAATCCTTTTTCTAAAGGTATGGAAAGTTTATCTGCTGCTAGAGTTCAGCTAATGGCAGATTTTAAAGCGTTGAAAAAGAATATGGACGTACCTAAAGATCTACAAAAAGAAGCTTTTGATGGGTTTACTAACGAGCAAGCTGTGAGAATGTATATGTGGGATATGCAAGGGATGGAAATACCTGGAATTTCTAAAAGAGATTTAAAAGATGCTAAAAGAGTAATAAATTCTAATGAAAAGCTTAGAAATTTCGCTCAAATGCTTATACAAATAAATAAAGGAGATGGTTATCCTAAGCCTTCTGAAAGTTGGTTAGCAGGTACTATAACAACTGACTTAGTTGATGGTCTTAATACAATTAAGCGAACTAAATACTTAGAACAATGGCAACAAAATGTTGACGCTATATTTAGTAAAGAAAACTTAAACAAATTAGAAGCTGTACATGGTAGTAATTATAGAGAAGCTTTAGAGAATATGCTTACTAGAATGAAAACTGGTAAAAATAGAATAGAAGGTAGTAACAGGATGAGCGATAAAGTGCTTGACTGGATTAATGGTTCCGTTGGTGCTATAATGTTCTTTAACACTAGATCAGCTGTTCTTCAGTTAATATCATCTATAAACTTTGTTAACTTAAGTGATAACAATTTATATGCTGCTGGTAAAGCTTTTGCTAATCAAAAACAATATTGGTCTGATTTTAAAATGCTAATGAACTCTGACTTCTTAGTAGATAGACGTAATGGACTTAAAATAAACGTATCAGAGTCAGAGATAGCTGATGCAGCTAAAACCTCTAAGAATAAAGCTAGAGCTGTTCTAAACTACATATTAAAGAAAGGTTTTTTACCTACACAAATAGCAGATAGTTTTGCTATAGCTTCAGGTGGTGCTACTTTTTACAGAAACAGAGTTAATACTTATTTAAAAGATGGTATGACTCAAAAAGAAGCTGAATCTAAAGCTTTTACTGATTTTAGAGAAATATCAGAAGAATCTCAACAGTCTAGTAGGCCAGATAAGATATCACAACAACAAGCTAGTAGTCTAGGTAGAGTTTTATTAGCATTCGCAAACACACCGATGCAGTATGGTAGATTAACAAAAAGAGCTTATCAAGATTTAATAAATGGTAGAGGAGATAGAAAAAGTAATATAAGTAAAATAATATACTATACCGCTGTTCAAAATATGATATTCAATGTGCTTCAACAAGCAGTTACAATGCTTGGTTTTGGTGACGATGAAGAGGACGATGAGAATAAACAAGAAAAATACGTAGATGTAGCTAATGGTATGGCAGACTCTATATTAAGAGGTTTAGGAATAGCTGGATCTGCAGTTTCTGTAGCTAAAAACTTCTTGTTAGACTTATATGAGAGATCTGGAAGAACTAGACCTGAATATGTAGACTCTATATATAAATTGTTACAGTTTTCACCGCCAATTAGTAGTAAAATATCTAAACTTAGACAAGCTGCTTGGCAATTTGATAGTAAAAAACGTAGAAAAGAAATATTTGATAAAGGATTTGCTTTAGATAACCCAGCCTATGAAGCTGTTGGAAAAGTTGTATCTGCTACAACAAACTTACCTGTTGATAGAGTTTATAATAAAATAAATAATATTGATGCAGCTTTAGCTGAAGATACTGAGACTTGGGAAAGTGTAGCTATGCTGTTAGGTTGGCCAGAATGGCAAATAAAACCTAAACCTAAGTATAAGAGTAAAAAAAGTGGATATAAATCTGATTTTAAAAAACGTAAAAATAGAAGAAATAAAAAAGTTTTTAGATAAGGAGCAAAAATACTGGGCACCATACCCAAAGTTCCTGTAACCAAAAAAGGGGAGGTCATTACGACTTCCCCTTTTTATTTGGTAACTATTTTTAGTCTTTACAAAGACATACTCCTAAACATAATGGACACATAGTATTTAATTTAAAGATTTATGTTATTTCGCAAGCACCACCGACG
>TARA_R110000772_G_scaffold33702_2_pt1 | contig 14220 bp, 18 predicted proteins | sample TARA_R110000772 | Tara Oceans TARA_R110000772 (sample SAMEA4397948) | marine metagenome | biome: Polar Biome; feature: [SRF] surface water layer (ENVO:00010504); material: water (ENVO:00002006), including particulate matter (ENVO:01000060) such as... | depth 5 m | reverse complement strand
ACCATATGTTTTTTCAACTAATTCTTCCATAACTTCTTCAAACTTACTTGATTTTAAAGATAGTAGTGGAAATTTACCCGTTTTTTTGTAAATTTTATTAGCGGCAACTACTGATACAAAAGGTATGTTTGCTTTTACTAATTGTTTTAATGATACCAAATCAAGTCTATCTAAATGTTTTGAAAGAGCTGTCGCTTGTTCTGGTGAAATTTTCTTAGGCATTGTAGCATATGATTTTTGTAATCTCTTAATCATATTAGAAGTAAATTCATCTAATTTAACTTCTTCTTTAAGTGGTCTTGCTTCAACCTGTTTTGAATTGCCTACACTTGATCCAACATTCATTTGTTTTGCTTTTGAAACTGCTTGTGTATATGTCAGTGGACCACTAACTCTATCACCTTTTTTTCTTTTACCACCAGGTGCTCTACTATCTGTATAATCTTTTAAAGCGTAAAGAGCAAACGTTTCTTCTAGCTTAACTTCTTCATTCTTAACTTCTTCATTCGTTTCTGGAGTATATGCCATATAATCGTGTACAGCAGTGATGTCATCTTTTGCTCTCGTAAGTTTAGATTGGACCCAAGCTTCTAATGGATTTCCCATTTCGGATTTGCCTTTTAATATTGAAGACAGTTGTAATGCTTTATCAGCAATTGCTTCTAATTGGCCTCTCGCCATTGATACTTCGTGGTCTTCTTCGTTTAATTTATAAACCTCTCTCAAAGCTGATTCCATTGTTTGTCTGTATCTACTCATTATAGTTCACTCCATATTTCGTCCCAATTGGAAACTTTGTTTTTTAATATTGTCTGTAAAGATTTTTCTAATTTTTGTCTTAGAATAACTGCATCATCACCAACATATCTTTTGTTATGTAAATATTCTAATGACTTGTATGCATTTGCTAAATCTTTATTACCTAAAATTCTATCTGCTATATAAATTCTTGTAGCAAAGTGGTCGTTACGTGCTGTTTTAGCTCTTATGTATTGTAAATCTGTTTTAGAAGCTGTCGCTTCTGCTAATAATCCTAGTCTTACTTCTTTTAATGTTTTCATTGTTGTATCTCTATTACTAGATTCCCTTTTCCTTTGTGTACTCTGTGATAATTTTCTTTTTTCACATAGTACGTATTTCCATTTACTAAATCAATTGGTAATTGGTTATCATATTGTATCTTCCAACTGTTACTTTCAATGACATAGATAACTCTATCTTCTTTATCTTTATGCCAAATTAATTCACTGTTATCAACTTGTTCATCAAAAACTCTTTTAAATCTATTTTCAGAAACAAATGAATCTGAAAAAGGATTACCAGTAAAAATTTCCACCGCCACTCATTCCTAAACTTTTAGCATATCGTGGCAAATTACAAGCCCAATACGCTGCTGATGTTTTATCTTTTTGCTGGTCACATTTGTGTCTAGCAGCAAAACTTTTTCTTGCTTCTGGATTTTTAAGTTTTACACTTAATCCAGTTGTATCTCCCCAGGTAACTTTCTTAATCTTGTCACCATCTCGGACAAATACATAAAACTTTTTTGGTCCGCCTCTTTTTGGTTTGTTCAAAGGAGGATCTTTTTCTTCTTCAGCAATTGGTATATCTAGTGGTACTTTTTTATCTTCAAAGATACCAAAATCACCAATGTCACTTTCTAATACTTGTTTATCCCAATCGGATATTTCAGTTAAAAGACCTTCGTTAAACAGTTCTCTAGCTTCTCTAAACAAACTATAAAATTCTTCACTGTGTATTCTATAGATATTTTCAGAAAACGGTATGTTATTCTCAACGTGATACATTACCGACTTGCTAATCTTATCTTTATAATCAGTAAAACTCAACATTATATCTTCTCCATCATTCTTGTTACAACTTCATCTAACCTAGATCGCCATTCTTCAGCATATCTTTTCTTATATTTATCTATTGTTTCATCTGACAATGACCATTTTTCAACATCTTCTTTCTTTATGTTCTGTACGTCTTTTATCACTGGAGTAGTTATCACTTGTTTTAAATTCTTTTTAGGATCACTAGGTTTATAACTTCCTCCTTGAAATTTAGGGTCATACTTAGCCTGACCTGGTGTTATTTTATTAGTATATTCAGCATAATCGTGTCCTATATCGTATGCTTCTGGCACACAATTTGGTACTTTTTTTCCATTTTTCATCTTCAATCCTACTTGTTTATAACCTGTCCAACAAGCGTCCTGTAACTCTTTTCTAATTTCACCAAACATCTTCTTATATTTTTGTGTGTGAATACTTGGTTTAGTTTTAGCTTCTTTATCGCCAGGAGCTGGTTTATAACCAGGTTTTGTTGTGTCTTGTGACTTGAAGTGATCTGCTCTTTTTGATTTTACATCTTTAGATAGTTGTTTGTAGTATTTTTTAGGTTGAGTTCCATCTTTACTTTTTACATCTTTATCTTGTGGTAATCTATCCAAATCTTCTTTAGTTACAGCTTTAAATCCGTAATCAATATCTAAATTGTATTCTCTCACTTCTACTTCTCTGTCTGCCGGAATAGGAATACAATCCCATATCCAAGCTTTGTGCAAATTATTGTTGTTGTCTTCTAAAACAACATAGTTAGTTCCTCGTCTTACGACTTTACCTTGTACATCCTCTTTGATGTAATCTATTTTGTCTCCTATATTAAAGATTACCTCTCTAATATATAAATCTCTTATTTGATTTTGTTCAAATTCTTCCATTGAGGCTATTGGTCTTGCGCCAGTTCCTACGGCAGACATACCACCAAAACTAGCGGCCAATCTCATACCTTTTCTGACATCTTTCATAATTTTATCAGCGTCAGCTCCTCTTGGTAATCCTTTTTTAAAAGTTTGTAAATCTCCTTTAGCGGCCGCCGCTCTCATTTTACTTGCTGACATACCCATTGCTCCTTCAGCGTCAGGATCTCTTTCTCCTGCTGAGGCCACTCTTATACTATCAAAGTCATATAATCCGTGTCTGCTTTTAACACCGTTATATTTTTTTAATATGCCTTCAAACTCTCTTACTCTATCACTGCCGGCAACCATTGTAATTTCTTTATACCCTTTGTTGTATAACTTGGTAGCAATATCTAAAATCATATTTGAAGAATTGATTTCTATTTTGCTAGCGTGACTAGAAAACATTTGTTTCATATAATCTAATTTTTGCCTAGGACTTAAAGGATTCTTTTTACTATCTTCGCTTCTACTTAAATAAATTCTATAATCATCTGTTGGCATACTCTTAACTTTGTTAATAAGTTTTTCGTGGCCAATAGTTGGTGGATTAAATCTACCAAAAGTAAATGCTATTGATTTTCCTTTTGCTTCGTCCAATAATTCTACTTGTTCGTGTACCATTGTTTGTAGTTTTTTGCCATCAATATCTTTAAATGTATCGGCAACAACGGAAGCGTACCATCCAATATCGTGTCTTAATGGTAAACCTTCTTTTGATTGTTCTTTCTTTTTTCTATCAATAACGTCTTGTAAAATTTTAGCAGCGTATTCATATCTCTTTTGAGTTGTTGCCATCATTTTAATTTTAGTAACTAAACTTTTAAACCAAGTAGTTGCTTTTATTTTTACTTTGTCTAATGTGATTGCTTCTTCTAAATTTTCTTCTTTTAATGGTTCTTTGCCAAGTCGTTTTCTAACAATGTTTAATTGTTTGATAATCTCTTTTTGTTTTGGAGATTGAGCAAATGTACTTAAAGCCTTGTTCATCAATTTTAAGTGTTCAAGTTCATCACTTGATTTTGATTCGGTTTTCAAACTATCTATTTCAGCGTCTGTTACTATTCCATCATCTAAAATCTTTAGACATTTTTTGTAAAATTTCAAGTAGTGATATTTTTCTAACATCTTGTAGATAACATTTTTAGGTAATCTATTCTTAATACCAAATTGTCTGATTTCGTCTGGCGACATATCAGTATCAAAGGCTGCTCTTCTTTCTGCGTCAACCATAGTACCTACTTTAATTACATCTTCAATATCGTTTTCTATTTCTTCTAGCTTGTCATTAATTTTATCTTGTAAATCTAAAACATCATTAGGATTTAATTCTTTTAATTCATCATAATCAATGATATCTCTTTTGAGTTCACCTTTAATGACATCTAATTCTTGTACTTTTCTTTCAAACTCTTTTACGTATAGACTTGGATCAAAAACAAAATCTTCTGGTCGTTTAATAAACTTATTGTTTTCTACATCAAACACAGCGTCTGCTTTCTTTTCTTGGTCATCATACGTTTCTTTAGATGTAAGAAAATAAAAATTGATTGGGTGTTTTGTTCCTGGAATTTCTTTACCTTGAATATTATCAGGATTTGTAGAAGATAGAAATTGTTTAGAAAGTTTTAATCTTTCTTCTTCCTGTTTCTCTTTTGGCACATCAAATAGAACATTGATATCTAGGTCAGCGTCATTTCTATATCTCTTTGTAAGAATAGAACCAATTAATCCTGCTTTAATAATAGGATATTCTTTTTCAAACTCTTTTAATTGATCGTCAATTAACTTCTTAACACTAGATTTGATTTTTGGATTAGAAGTATCAGCCTCATCAAATACACCTGGAGCATATGTTCTACGAGGTATATCAATAATACTCTCTTTCATATGTTTAAAGTATTGTACTTGTTTTTCTCTATCAATAACATCTTTTTTAGTATCGTAAGTACCTAAATTCTTTCCTTTTTTAGAAACTAATTTATACTTACCATCTACTTTAACTATTGTTTCCTGTACTTCTTTAAATCTTTTTATCATACTCTTTTTCTTGCCTCTAGTTCTTTTTGTATCCACTGTTTAGCAATATAGTTATCAGGTTTTTTAGTTAATTGACTTCTAATAAACCTAGAAGCCTGATTTAATGTAATTGTAACCAATTCTTGGTCACTCTTATTGTTATCTAATATTAATAATCTATTAGGACTAAAAAGTCTTTGAAAGGCACCAATGTTTCTTTGTACTCCATCCCAACTTTTTTTTACAACATAGGCAGGCACTTGTCTTTCTCTTTTCTTTTGTCTTTCTAAAGCAACCTCTAAACTTGTATTAACAAATATCATATAACAATCATAACCTATACTTTTAAGCATATTGTATTGTCTTGTTACAAGGTCTAAATCTCTTCCTGTTGCATCTACAATCAACCCTAAACGGCCTTGTACATATGTATCTAACATAGTGGATGCTGTCATCTTTGCTCTTTGTCTAATAATGTTTCTAAAGTATTCTTCCTCGTTAGGCATTTTTAATGAAAGATTGGCCGACTTTAAACCTTTTTCAAATGCTGAATCAGAATTTACCAATTTTAAACCTGTGCCAGCAAATGCTGTTTGTGTTACAAATGTTTTACCAGAACCTGGTCCTCCAGCTAAAAAGAAAACCTTAAAGATACCTGGGTCATAAACACCCTCGCTTATAAATGATTTTAATTCTTTTAATGTTTTCATTTTACTTTATCTATAATTGTTTGAGCTATCTTTTCAGGTGTACTACCTTCAGCTTTTATATTTATTATACTACTTTTAAAATAATCTAATAATGGTGCTGTTTGTTGATGATATACTTCTAATCTCTTTTTAATAATTTCTGGTTTATCATCAGCTCTACCTCTTGCTGATAATCTTTTAATAATTTCTTCTTCACTTACTTCAAGGTTAATAACATAGTTGTATTGAATACTTTCCTTTTTCATTCGTTCTGCCTGTTCAACATTACGAGGGAAACCATCAAACACATACCCGTTTTGTGCGTCTGGCTTTGAAACTCTATCTTTAACTGCCTTAATAACAATTTCTAATGGAGCAAATTTACCTTGTGCTAATAAATCTTTTACTTTAACACCATCCGGTGTATCTTGTTTTGCTAAAGCTCTCATCATATCACCCGTGTAGATATGTGGTATGTTTAACTTTTTAGTAATAATTTCTGAGTAAGTTGATTTACCAGAACCTGGTCCACCAATCATTATGATTTTTGGTTCATTAACTGCCTCTGAAAAAAATTGACTAAATGTTTTCATTTTTTGCCTTTAATTTTTTTATAATACTATCTTTTAAGTCATCACTAAAAGATTCCAAATATCTTTCTTTTTTATTTTCTAAACTTTGTTTATATGATTCGTCTAGTTGTTTTTTTTCTATTTCTACTTGTTCTAAAAAATCCATTATAAATTTCTACCTATTGGTTGTTCAATTAATAGTAAATCAAATATAGCACCAGCACCTGTAGTAGCCCCAGCCTTTACTCTTACTTCTATATCTGTTTTTTCATCAAACTCTAACGGTACAGGATAATCATAGTTTACAGGAGCGCCTGAAGAACCAAACTTGCCTTTAATATTAAAGGCGGTGTTGCCATTTGTTGGTGGTCTTGCCATTATTTCAAATTCACACTCTTTTGCTTTTTCTAAATTACCTTGAAACTTCATCAAATAACCTTTTTTATTTGTTGGTATAGTATATAGTGCCATTAAAGTTTGACCTTTACTTGCTAATATTTGAGCAGTAGTTTTACTATCTGCTGTTATTGTAATTATACCTGAATTTGTTGAACCTGTGTTTGCTGTTAGTAATATTGCTCTAAAAACTCTAAAGAATTGTATTGAACCAGCAGCGCCACCAATTGTTAATGTTTCTGATACTTCTTCATAATTAGCATTTAAACCAGAAACTAAAACTGTACCACCGTTGTCATCACTAGTATTGCTTGAAGTTGCCTGTGCTGTACCAGCACTAGCAATATATGTGTAAAGATTTGAGGCGTCTATAACACTTTCAAAATCAGTGCCTACAGTTGGATTATAACCAAACTTATTGATATGACTTACGCCTCTAACTAGGCCTCTAGCAATATCAATTCTATTATCATTTAAAAATTTTGTTGGTGTTAATGACATTATCCTTTTACCCAATCTTTTTCAGCCGTGAAGTTAGCTCTACTAAATTCTAATCTATCTACCAACTTAACAGCACCAGCCACCTTATCAACGGCCACAAATCCTTCAGGCGCCGTTACTTTATAACCTGTAGATGTTCTTAAAAAATGACCAATACTTTGTATCTCACTCAACTTACCTACTAAATAATTTTTAGCATTTTGTAGAGTAACGTGTGAAGCGATGGCAAAATAGAGTGCCTGTTTATTCCTATCTATAAATCTTGAATTGGTTTTTAATATATCTCTATATTTGTTTTTAGCATTTTCTGTTTTTCTAGAGTCTATTTCTGCTCTTAAAGTTTGTTCGTAATATTCTTCAAACATATCTACCAATGTTTTTACCTTAGCCATATTACCTTGTGTGTTTCTAATAAAATGATTAAAGAAAGTTTTTAATCTATAACCTACAGATAGAGCATCGGAGGATGTTTTACTCATTTCATCTAGTATAGGGCCTGCTTTGGATAATGATCCTTCTGCCATTTTTAATTTGGAATCAAAATTAGATAATTCTGATGAAGTTAATTTAGCTGAGCCGCTTACGTCTGTGTAAGCAGCGTCAGCTAGGAATACGGAAGATATTCCAGATTTACCCGATACTGTACCAAAACCTGCTCTTAAATCTTTCATTTTCTTACCTGAATAAGATGTATGAAATACGATACCCATTCTAGCTCTTCGTATTCTTTTACCAATATCTGAATTAATAGGCACGGCATAGGTAATAGTGTTAGGTGTAAATGTAATCATATTTTCACCGTCAATGGTCGCTGGTTTTAAATCTGATTTATCGAATAAAAAATCACCTTGTAATATACCAGTTATGTTTAATTTAGCTAACTCTCTTAAAGCTATAGTTAATTTATTAGCTAATTGGCCACTGTGATTTTTTTTTATATCACCTACTGTGTAATTGATCTTAGGAGTTACATTGAATACTGATTTTGTACCGACAAAGAATTTGCCGTTTTCTGGATTGATACCAGCAATAATAGCTGGAGCTCCGTCCCATTTGACGGACATATTGACTTTCTTGCCAGATGAACCAGCAAGCATATTTCTAACAGATTTTAGAAAATTAATAGCATTAACTCCTCCTTTGGAGCCTCTATTAATAATATCATCCTCTACGTGTTCGAGGTGTGTATTTTTTTCTTTGGTAATGAATCCTTTAAAACTGAACATTTTTCTCTCATTGTTTCCATAACTATAATCACGTACTCCATATAAATCAACTTTACTTATATTTATAAGACTTATGTTCTAACCCATAGGAAATTAGGTATGCCACCATTAGATTCCCATACTTTGTGTTTGTTTTGGAAATTGGTTAATTTATGGGCATCCTCTTCAAAAAAATATTCCGCAATTACATTTTCTGTTGGTTTTTCGATTACTTGCCATATAAGTTCTTTTCCTCTTTTAACCATCTTTTTCACATAAGATAGTGGTGGTTGTAAATTATTAGGCCGTCTATCGCCTCTGTGGAACTTTACCTTTTGAGTTTTTGCTTTTTTTGTTATCATTATATAATTTTCATATCCCAAGATATCACTTTTTTCATTGTAGTGGACTTGCTGGGTTCTGTAAAGTGTGAAATAAATTTAGGTACTACAATCATTTGGCCTTCTGTTACCGGTAATGGATAGTAAATAGTTCTATCTGAATACCAATCATTCCAAGGTTGTAAGTATTGTGTAAACGGTGCTTTCTTATCTTGTTGTAAATATAAGATACCTGTTAATCCAGTTGAACCGTGATTGTGTGTTGTATGATAATCACCTTTTTTATATGATACTGACCAGATGTCTTCAATCTGAATATCTTTTTTTATTTGTTGTGATAACATATTTAATTCTTCACTACAAATATTAGCAAATGATTCTGCTAAATTACTTCTGTCGCTTTGTCTATTAGTAATAAAAGTTTGCATACCGTGTTTTTTTTCAGGATATGCTTTCAACAAAGTTAGTAATTGTTTTTTCTTTGTGCTAAAATTTAGAGTTGGTATTGTCCAATACGGTATTCTAAACAGCGTTTCTTCCATCATATTAATTTATCTCCTTTTCTTCTGGTTTAACTTCTTCTGGTTTAGGTTCTTCAAGTTTAGGTTCAACAATTTTTTCTTTATAATCCAATCCTATTTTTTCCATAACCGTATTAAAGTCTTCTTCAACGTGCCAAAAGTTTTTGCTTGACCATAAAGCAACTTTGTTGCCAGCCAAAATGTCCCTATATACGGAAACTATATGATCTATGTTAATCACTATTTCTTTTCCCTCAAATGGGGCATTTATATTTGTTAATACTACAAATTTACTCATTATTTCTCCTATATTTTAAAATCAGAAAACTTATCATAAGCCGTTTCAGGATTAGGAAAACTTCCTTTGTCTTTGGTTTGTACTATATTCTGTGCCGAATTTTCTACATCATATAATCTCATTTTACTCTTATCTACACCTACAATAAATGCCCTATTGAGACCAGGATCATTGTATCTGTTTTTTAACTGTTTAACTTTCATTTGACCTAAAGCATCCAATTCTTCATTAGACATTAAAGCAAACATAAAGTCAGCGGTTGCCGGCAAACCAAAACTTTCAGATGTATCTTCTAAACCAATATCAGTAGATACGAAACCTGTTCTTGTTGTTTGTGTGGCACTAAAGATAGGTAGATTAAATTCAACAGCCAAACCTCTTAATTCTTCAGCAATAGCTTTGATATAAAAATATGATGATATGTTACCACCTTTAAAACGACTACTAGCACAAATATTTAGATAATCAATAAACAACACATCAGGTTTAAAACTTTTCTTTAATGATAATTCATTAATCAATCCTCTAAAGTGACCACTATGAGCAGACGCCGTTGGATATTCTTTAATAATTAATTGACCTGTTGTTTTGCTTCTTAACTTGGACATTTTACCATCATAAGTTTGTTTAGGCATATCGTGTAAGTCGTCCATACTAACATCCATTAAGTTAGCGTCAATTCTTTCAGCAATTCGTTCTTCAGCCATCTCTAAAGTAATGTATAAAACATTTTGTCCTTGTGATAAGAAGTGAGAAGCACAGTGACACATAAACAAAGATTTACCAACACCTGTTCCTGCCAAAGCAATATTTAAAGTTTTACTTGGAACACCACCTTTGGTAATTTTATTGAAGAAAGATAAATCAAATGGATATCTTTTTTCTTTTGTATGATACCAATCAAATCTACTATTAGCGTCATTAATATAATCGTGTCCAATATGATTATCAAATGAAACAGCTAATGCCTCACTTAATATTCCTGGTATGGACTCTGGATGTTTTTCTTTATCTTTGCCATCTAATATTTTAATACCAGATAATACAGCATTATGTACAGCTCTGTCTTTACAAAACTTTTCTGTCGTATCTAACAACCACTGTAGATCAGATTTTTCATCATTGAAATTAGTTACAGTATCTTTAATAAGTCTTAATTCTTCTTCGTTAATATCTTTTCTACGGCTGATTTCAATTAGAATAGATTCTTTTGTAGGTAAGTTTTTATATTTGTGTACAAAGTTTTCAATTTCTTCATACAATAATTTTTCAATTCTGTTTGTAAAATAATCAGGCTTTACAAAAGGTAAAGTCTTACGAGTAAACCCCTCATTATAAAAGAAGTTTCGTAATATAGTTATTTCTATTCTTTCGTTATTTGTCGAAGACAGCTGTTCCATCCTTTACTTGTTTTTCTAATTGTTCCATTAATATATCACCTATAAAATCAATAAATTCTTGCGAATCTATATCTGCTTTATCTGGATTGACTATTATATCATAACCAAACCTCATTGGCAACTTTCCATCAGGATTTTCATCCTTAGCAAAAGCAACTTTATCGTACTTATAAACCACATTTTCAAATTTACCGTCAATGATTTTAATACAGGTATAGTCATCACCTTCTCTTTGAACAAAAAGGTATCGTTTTTTATTCTTCGTCTGATCCGTATGTGAATTTTTTTTTGGCATAATCATCAATTATTTTTAAGTTTTCTTCATTAAAATATTTTTCAGGATTCTCATTGATGGTTTTACCAAATACTTTTGAACCATCAGGCATTTCGTATCTTGTAGATACTTTCTTAAATACACCAGCTGCTTCTCCAAGTTCTAACAAACCATAGTATTGGTCTAAACCTGTTTTGTATGTGAGTCTTACATCAATCATAGCATTTTCTTTTGTTAACCTTGACTTATAATTTTTACAATGAATAATATTACCAATTACTTCGGTACCATCTTTTTCTTTTCTTTTACTTAAATAAACTATTGATGAAGCAGCGTACTTCAAACCTGAACCGCCACCCATTTCTTTTTGAGGGAACATAGAACCAATAACATCATATGTGTGATTGGTCATAATCATAGGAACACCTGCCTTACCAAGTTTTAAAGTTAATACTCTAAATGTAGATTTAACTATTTGTGATCTAGTCATATCTCTTGTTTCTTTACCTGCGGCTGTGTCTTCCATTTCTTTTGTAGTAGATAACATTCCCAAACTATCTAATACAAACAACAAAGGTTTTCTTTTATCCTCTGGTTGTTCAATATACTTGTCTAAAACTTTTAAAGATTGAGTTCTAAATTCTTGTACTGTTGAAACTGGTACTACGACCATTCTAGTAGAGTCTACACCTCTACTTTCAATCATACTTTTGGAGATGGCACTCTCTGATTCGAAATAAATTACACCTGCGTCTTTGTCTTTATCTAAAAATGCTTTTACAATTCCTAATGCGAAAAATGTTTTACCTGTAGCGGCCTCACCTGCGATAGCAGTAATCTTGTTTGCTGGCATTCCACCGTAAATTGATCCTGATAATAGAGCATTAAAGGCATAAGATCCTGTGTCTATAAAAGTTGTTACATCTGCTGTATCAACACCCTCACTAACTATTGTAGCGTATTCATTACCTGTTTCTTTAATTATGTCTTTTAGAAAGTTGCTCATATTTCATTATCTCCTGTTCTGTCTTTGTTATTACGTACCATTTTATATCCATACTATAACAGATTTCTTTGATTTTGTCAAGCTCCGTTACTGGAAAAGAATGGGTCATATATTTATTTGGTTCTTTATATATCGTTATATTCATCTAATAATCTGTATATCGGCTGTTGGTGACCATATTTCAAGTTCTTTCCTCAAACGATTATCATTCTTACAATTATTATAACGATTTGTTGCTTTCTTCTTCCACCACTCTATAATGTTATTTAATTCATACTTATTATAGTTTTCATCTTTAACTATTTTGGTGTCTTTACCATTTACTATATCTATATAATTTTTAATACCATAGTTACAGGTATAATATCTTTTTCTTTCTGTTAATTTCTTAGCATTGTTAATGGTTGTGTTAAAATTTTCTAAATCAGTTCCATCTAAACTTCTTTTTACTAAACCAATAATGGCCTGTGTCAACTTTAACTTTCTACTTGAAGCGTCATCTTTGACCAGTTTGCCTACGTTGTTTTCAACAAAGGTAGATAAATCGTGGAAAGGTTTGCCGTGTATTAAAGGTATAAAATCACTATCAGTTAGTCCTTTGTATCTTAAATATGGTTTCATTCCATCATATTGACTTGATGATTTACTATTGCCGTATAAACTTGTGGTTTCAAATAATGATAAGTTCATACCATACTTGTCATTTAATTTTTCTCTTACCCAATGACTACAACATATGGCAGCCAATAGTTTACCACCAAGGTAGTTGTAACCAAATGGTTGTGATGGTACAATTACAAAACCCATAATGGCCGTCTTGTTAAATGTAACAAGTTCAGGCACATTACCTAATAACTGATTACGAGGTTTCATATTAATCACTGGCGAACCAGCTCTGATAAAACCAACCCATTTGTTAGACTTCTTTTCTTTTACACCTATCTTTAAATTTTTACCAGGTACACTTGACATATTAGTGTGTGATGATATTAAATTTAAATATGAATTAAATGTTGTATTATCTGGTTCTGTTATCTCAAACTCCATATCTTCAGGTGACATATCAAAGTTATCAAAGATTTCTGTTTCCGGTCCCATACCTGGTAAACTAGCAGATATAGTATCGTTTAATTGAGATAACTTTTGGTCTCTCATATATTCATCAATTCTATTGAACTGACTAAAATAATCATTAAATATTTTAGAGCAATATAATGCTTGATCTTTATTTAGAGTCTTCTTCATTCCATTTCCATAGTAAAATCACAGGTAGTAATAGGCATAATATAACATATAAAAGCGATAAAAGCAAGTCCATTATTTAAACTTATCTGTTTGGTTTCCCCAGCTGTCCCAACCTGGTCTTTTTGTTCTGGCAAACAATTCGATATAGGGGCCCTCCACCAACCTTTCAATTCGATTATACATTTCATCTGGTTTTCTGGAGTGTTCTCTGCGTTTAGATACAACTAGTTGTTGTACGTCTTTATTGATTCGTTTTGGTTTACCTTTTGTAGCAAGTAAACACATTTCAGGATTGGCTCGTGTCCAATAACCCATTCCTGTAAAATAATCAGGATTAGTTTTGTTCATTTTTACCCAAGTAAAGGCAACTGTCTTATAGGTAAAACCCCAGCCTTCTATAACTTCAAATGCTTTTTTAAGAAATGGGTCTGTAACCCACATTAAGAGAGTTGAATTGTCCTCAGCAATTCGCTCAACAGGTAAAGAAACAATGTCACTAAGACCAAGGCACTGATAATGCTTGGTAGCGTTTCTTCCTTGTCCTTTTTGCGAATATGATTTAAAATACCACGGAGGATCAGCATAAATTACTTTATATTTTTTGTTACTAATACTTATGTCCATAATTAAAAAATTGATATGTTGGTTAATCATATCTAATATGATCTAAAAGAAAGCCTCCAAACTGGCCTTCTGTTCATTTTCCCAACCAATTGATTGTAATATAAATCTCATTGGATCTAAAAATGTTTTTTCAAATTGTGTTTCATAGTCAATGTATTCTTGTAATTTAAATTCTTTAGGTAGTGTTGTTATGTAGCTAATGACATCAAATTTAAATGGATTAGCTTCTATCAATTTTAGAAATTTAAGTTTGTCGCCCTCTCGTATAAAAGGATATTTGTTTTTTAAACCAAATCGTTTTAGGTTTTCATTATATATCAAAGCACCTTTCACGTGTATTGGCGTACCTTTAATGAATATATTACTACTATGTTTATACT
>TARA_R110000772_G_scaffold57747_9_pt1 | contig 14235 bp, 6 predicted proteins | sample TARA_R110000772 | Tara Oceans TARA_R110000772 (sample SAMEA4397948) | marine metagenome | biome: Polar Biome; feature: [SRF] surface water layer (ENVO:00010504); material: water (ENVO:00002006), including particulate matter (ENVO:01000060) such as... | depth 5 m | reverse complement strand
ATCTAATTCCATTAGTGCATCAGATGTACCAAGTTCAACATTTCAAAATACTATAAATCAAACTACGAACAACGTAAGTCAAATTACACCTACAATTTAGTAGGTGTAATTTAAAATAAATAAATTTATTTTTTACTTTAATATACATACATTAACTCAATTTATTGATGAAAAAAACTGTAACTGACCATGGCAACTTTATACTAAGTGCTGAACTAGTATCAAAAAAAGATTGCAAAGATATAATTAAATTTATAGATACTTACGAAGAAGAACATAGTGTACTAAGAGATTATTCAGAAAAAAAAAGAAATACAAATTCTAAAGAAATAGAACTTTCAGCAAAATTAGATTTACCCAAAGCAAAGGAAATTGACGATATTATATTTAAAAGGGTAGGTGAAGCTATAAAGAAATTTATAGTAGAAAATGTTCCTAACGCACATAGTTTAATGAATAATCTTGAAGATACTGGTTATCAATTAAGAAAGATAATCGGCCCTACATTAGAACATTCAGATGGCATAGAAATAAATATTTTTAAAGATGCGTATAAATACAGAGTAGGAACACTTATTATTTCACTTAAAGACACTGGAGATGAAATAGTATTTCCGCATTTAGACATAACTGTTCCACTAAAACAAGGAACTATTCTTTTCTTTCCACCATATTGGACACATGTTCATTATAGTAATTGGAACGAACAGGAAGGATATAGGATTCAAACCTGGCTTACTAATAATAAGTCTATATAAAGATGATTACAAAACCTACTATTTTAGTAGGTTTTTTTGTTTGATTAAATATTGAAAATAGATATATAGGAATGGCAAAAGTATTCACAAATAAAACATCATATTCTTTATTAAAAACGAATCCTAAACTTACAGGAAATCTAAAGATGGTAGTTGATAGTAAAGGAGATATTTTTATTGAAACTATTGATGCTAGTCCAGAACTTACAAGAAACAAATATAAAAAAGTTAAATTAGACTTAGAAAATAATTGGTCTAGTTCAATTTACAATTTTTTCAATAAGGGATCAATTCCTAAATCAATTTTATATGCACTAAAAGACAATGAAGATTTCTATTCTATAAAGACAGATTTTAGTAAACAATATTATACTGATTATCAACAAGGAATTAAACCGAAAATTTCTAAATTGTACGATGAACAAATTTCTTACTTTGCACCAATATGGTTAGAACCTAACGATATACCTGAACATTTTGCAATTTTCAAAATACCGGAACCAGTTTCAGTTTCTACTAAAAATGAGGTAAATTCATTTAATGCTGATATTGAAAAGCAAATATACAATACAAACTATTTTGATACTTTTTCGGATTCAGGAATAAGTGGCGCAACCGCTAGTGATTACTTTTTTAAAACGGTACTTTCTAAGTCAAAACTACACAAAGTATTTGATATGGGTCCGGATTCTACTTTAGGTAAGTATCTAAGAAATCACATAAATGACATAGAAATGCCCGAAAGTTCTTTAACTATTGATTGGAATATAAATTCTAATAGTACAGTCAACGGTATTTCATTAGAAAAAAGTGGATTTGCAAAAGAAGCATTAGATGTATTTAGTGAAGCATTTCCGATAGATAGAACAGTTACGGAATTTGACAATTTTATTACAAATCAGTTTGAAAATAAAGGGATTGTACACCCAAATATAGTAAACTTAGAATTTTTATTTGACGATGAAACTGATGTTGATTTTACTATCAATAGATATTTTGGTATATATTTCAATAAAAATGATATATCCAAATTTAATTTAGACAGTAAAGCATTTTATGATAAAAAATATGATAACATACAACAAAATAAAGAAATTGATTCCGTATCTTCAGTAGATGTTCTTTCTGATTCTAATATTGTATTAGAAAACAAAGAAGGAATAAAACTATTTGTAGATTATGGAACAGAATATGATGTACTTAGTTCAGATATAAAAGGTAGTAACTTTTTACCTTACGTTTATTCAACAGATCGAAATTTCTATGATTTAGAAAACAATGTTGACTGGCAAAATAATGAATTAGTTTTAAAGGACACAACTATAAATACAAGAGATTTTAAGGGGTTTACTAAAGATAGTGTAGGTATAATTCCTTCTACAAAAACAAACAAGTCAGGTAGGTCTTATTTTGAATTTAAAATTACCGGAACTACTAATTCGTTTGAATTAAGAATAAAAGATGTTGATGAACACAAAACAGATTTCAATCTAAGACAAGTTTTTATCGGTGATACCGGAATGGCTGAAGGAACATTTACTCAAAACAAGTTTTCTTTAAAAGGAAATCCAGACGAAATTGCAAATGCAATAGTTTCTGCAATAAATTCATATTCCAATATAGACGAAGATTTCAATATGAATGCAATTACTAAATTTAATAAAGTAATTGTTTTTACTAGAGGAATTAATGAATATTGGAATAAGTACAAATACTTAATTTATAGTGAAGATACCAATTTTCCTAATACAATTGAAGTTCCTTATAAAACTTTTGGTAATCTTACAGATTTCAATACAAAAAGAGCTGCACCAGGGGCACAAGGTGCAACTGCACCTGCATTTTTAGATTACGATAATAAGGTATCTACCCCGCCTTCATCCATAGGACCGAGTAATCCAAACTTTAGTATCTTAGAAAGTAATTTTACAAATGGAAACAATGAAAGTAAAAATAAAATAAGAATTCCTATTGAATTTAGTAGTTATTTTAATACTTCATTATTTTTAAAAACACAAACTTGGTATTCCAGAATTGTTTCTGTTGATGCATATTTAGATGAACCAGTTTTTCAAGGAGGTAGAATCGTAGATTTTACTAATTTCGATGGCTATAAAACTATAAATTGTTCTGATGATGTTTGGGTATCGCAAGGTGCTCATTCTGAATTATATGAAATAGAAACTAATAAGGTTGGATTAATGTCAATGTATCCAATTAAACAATTTGATGTTGACCAGTTTAGAAGTGAATATGGAAAAGACGGAGATGGGAATATAAACAAATTGAATGGTCTTTATACTGAAAAAGGAGGTACTTGCGGAGATATTTCTTCTACTTTAATTAGTTGTGGAAATAAATTCAATATTTCATTTCAAATACAAAACTTCAAAGATACTGGATTTAAGAGATTAACAGGGAAAATAGATGAAACATCAAATGATATTCCGACTATTACTAATGAATACGATAGACTTTCTGAAAATAAATTACCAGAATTGTCAATAAAAGGTAGAATTATTCCTTACATTAACAAATGGGTTTATGATGACGATGGTAGAGATGTTAGGGAAAATAATTACAGAATGACTAGCAACAGTGCGTTTAGTTATGATAATTTTTCTCCTTCATCTAAAAACATTTTACCTGATTTTAGATTCTTTACACACGAATGGTATTACCTACAAAAATATCCATATTACTTAACAACAAAAGAAAAAATAGAATCCTTTTCGTATTTTGAAAATATGATAGAAAACGGTAGTTATGCAATTGGCGCTACGAATGATTTAGGAATAAAAGACATAACAGAAGATAAGTTTTTAGAATACTTTACTGAATATAAGGTAGGTAATTACTATTTTCCAGCAAAAAGAAAATATTCTATAATAAGTGGAGGTAATGAAGATTCCTTTGCCGAAACATTTTTTAGGGGATCAAAAATAAAATTCAAAAGAAGAATTGAAAGTGATACAAAATTAAATTCTAATATAGAAAACATAGGAGTTTATAAAAGTAACGAATTCAACGGATATAAATTTAGTGCTATCTTAACTAACAATACAGATAACGCATTAAACTATTCTGTAATAGAAAATAAGAAGTACAAAACTATAACTATGATTATAGAAGCCAAACTACAAGATTATTTTTTAAACTATGATAACTCAGGAGCAACGGGTGCAACTGCCTTATTGTTAGATAGGAGTTCGCTATATGTTTTAGAAGATAAATTTTCTAATATTGGACCTACTCACGACTATGACAATATTGAAATATCTGGTTCAATATCTCCATATGTAGGTGAGGTAGGGAATTTTGTTCCTAATTTTACACTCGATGGTACCATTTATACAATAAATGGTACTCAAAATGCATCAAATGGTTCTTTACCTAATTTTATAAGTCAAATAAATCCTACTACAGACGGTAAATATGAAAAAATAGAAATACAAGTAAATACAAGCGAAAAATTAGTTATAGATGACATTGAATCAATAACTAAAAATACAATAAAAGCAGGTAAATTTGTTTTATCTAGCGGAACATCTGAAATTCCTTTAAGCATTGGTTATTTTGGTTATTTTCCATCTCCAAATGATTGTTTAGGATTAATACCTACATATGTAGGTGGGGGATACAATGCATATAAAGGTTTAATGAATGAAATAAGTTTTGCGTCTATATTTGATAAAATAAATACAGGAAGTCCCGATGTTAATTACATTACAATAGATGAAATACAACTACCTTCGGGAGCAACCGGAGCAACAGCAATAACAAATGATTTCCTAATAGAATTTGAAGACTATTCTACAAACGCAAAGGCTGATTATATTACAACCGAACCTATTATTTTTAATGGGGTATCGAATAGTAATTTTGAACCAATAGGTTCTAAAACGGTAGGTTTGAACAATACTTACTTTTCAACAATGTTTAGATTCAATGGGAATTACAATCCAAAAGTTAATGATGTAATTTACTTTAGTGAAGATTTTGACACAAAATTTACAACTGATATAAGAAAACAATTAAGATTTACAAATACAAATTTCTTTAGTACTTATCCCGGATTTGGATTATATAAACAATTGTACATTAATAAGATTAACGAACAAAATCCGTTAACAATTCTTTCATTGAACAAAGAAAGTTCACTAAGACCAGAGTTTTGGAAGGTAGGAGAAATTTCTATTGATAAACAAGATTCTTATATTTTTAGGAGTTGTTGGGACCACAATTTTCATAAAAAGTATGACAGTAAAACTAATTTTACAAGTTTTCCGGGATATATTGAACCTAAAGAAGTAGGAAGTTTCTTAGCATCTACAATTATGAATATACCCGATGATGTAAAAATTGAAAAGTACGATTCTACTAATATTATTATTGATGTAAATTTAAATAATACTATTTCAGGACAAATAAAAAATACACAAGAATTAATTGATACTATCAATCCGAGTTTAAAACCTTTATTTGATAAGTACGTTAATGATGCTTTTAACTTTCAACAATTAGGCACTTTTGATGATGACATAGAAAGATACATAAAAACAAACATTTTACCTAGATATTTTACTAAAAATATTTATGCATATGTAAAATATAGTTCTAAATCTTCGAATGAACCTATTTTAGAAACAAGTAAAACTGAACAAGAATTAATATTAGATGGATTTATAAAATTAGAAAATATAAGTTTCGTTCAACAAAAATTTAATGATTTTGATTTCAAATTTACTTATAATAAACCAAGTGATAAAAATGTAACACTTGCCTTTATTACTAAAGTAACAACGGTTTAGAGATTGATTAAATATTCTAAGTTCGGGGTATTATATCCTTAAAATAAAGTTTACCACATGGCAAATATACATATAAAAGAATTATTCGGTTCTGATAACATCACAGCTTTAACCGAAAAAGTTAATTTCAATTTTGACCAACTAATATTGGCCGGAGGAGGACCAGAAGGACCAATTGGTGAAACTGGGGCATCCGGACCAGCAGGTTCTGCTGGGGTAAGAGGTTCGCAATGGGTGGGCGGTTTTGGTGCTACTACAATTAATTTACCAACAGATGACGTTTATAGAGATAATGACTTTTTATTAAATGACGGTGGTAGTTTTGTCGGTGGCGCAACTGGCCAAGTATGGTACTATAATGATAATACAAACACGTGGAATGATACTGGAATAAATTTAAGAGGACCAAAAGGAGATCAAGGAGGTGCTGGTGATGGTGCAATTTCTATATTACCAGGGCTAAAACAAGATGTTTCTACTATCGACACATCGGATTCATTTATTCCTAACTATACTGATACGAACGCATCACTAACACCAACACTTGGTAAATTTATTACTAACCTAGCTAATAGCAATGACCGAGATGACTATATGGATAGTACCACATGGTTAAATGCTGGTTTAGATTTTATAGGAATAGGAAGAGGAAACAATTCACTTGTTTTAGGTAGATACGCATCTCTTTTTTCTACTGGATTAGGTGGTCCAAAATTTGAACCAGCAACCGGTAATAAGGTAATGCAGAAATTTCCAGTTCTAGAGGCTGATGTTCCTATGATTTTGATTTCACAAAATGATTACAAAGACCCGGGGGATTCGGGAGGAACAGTAACAAACACTAGTAATAATACTTATACTAATGGTATTTCGATAGGTTTAACTAAATCTCAACCTAATGCTTATTATTCATCAACTGACCCATTTAAAGATAAAAGAATGAACTATACTGATAACGCAAATATTAGTATAGAAAATAAATTCTTTGATTTAAAGATTAGTTCATCTCAAATGTTAACTTTGTCTGCAACCACTGGTTCATCTTTATTTAGACTTGGAAATACTTATGTAAGAACCGGACAAGCTTTAGATGATAGGAGTACTAAGTTAGTTTCATCGACTTATACACATTTTGATTTAAAAAATAATTTTTTTATAGAATTACCAGATTCTGGTAGTCAACTAATAACATCAGCAGATTCTACTTATATTGAAAACAAAAGAGTATTTGCAGAAAGTAGTACCGATTTAAGAGATAACGTCTCTAAGTCTTTTGTTGCAAGTAAAGATGATTATGCACTAAACAATGCTAATGAAATTGTATTACTAAATTCTAGTTTACTTGAAGATAATACTACAAAGGGTAAGAATATTAACTACGATTCTACGATAAACTTTGATTCTAACTATAAAGGGTTTCCTTTTAGAATTGGTCAGACGACTGTAAAAACTGGGCGTATGCTGGGTAGCACTGCTGGTTCTGCAACCGGAGTACCTATTATAGACCCGGACCATCTAAACAATACAATAAACATAACATATCAAGGTCAAGGATACGACACGGCTTTTATACAATATTCAGGTATAGATAATAGATTTACTACTACCGGAAACATAAACGATCCAAGTGATATTAAGGATAGTGCGTCTGAAGGGGTTATACCGAATGATTCGATTTTATCGAATGCTTTAGGTTATGACATAAGAACCCCAGTAGGTTTTGTATCTGGTGTTAATCAAGATAGTTCTAGGTCAATGTCGAGAATGGGTATTTATCCAGGATTTTTTAGAGGAAAAACAGATGATAATGGTACTTTTATTGCTCCTGTCGATGCAAGACAAAAGAAATTCTTTGATGTTGCACATAGAATGCTACCAACCGGTTCATTAGATGTATTCGGTACAGTAAGAATAAGAGAACAAGAAACAACAGATAACGGTGCAAAAGATGGATGGATTGCAGTAAACAAAAAAGATGGTATCTTAGGATTTCAAGACCCTGGACTTTCTTCGGTTGGAGTACCTACGTTTTCAATTATGATGTTTCCAGAAATGGCATCAGATAAATTTAGTTTTTATACCGCAAGTCAAAAACCTTTCGGTACAACCGTGCCTACAACTGCAAATGGGATAGGTAAATTTGGGACCGGAGGAACAAATGGGGCATTTTCGGCATTTCCAGGAAAAGGTTCAGGTGAATTAAAAGATTATTATATTTGCAATGGGGCTGTTTTGGCAGATACTAGAGATATTTTAGTAACTGGACCATTTTCAAAAATGCAAGGTATGAACATTGATGTTAGAGTTTCTGGTTCAGCTGACGCAAGAGTTGTAAATAACAAAATAGTATCAAATATTTCAAATAATACTGATTTTGATTATGAAGTAAACCCTGATTTTATATCTCCTGATGGGTCGGTGAATCAAAACAGCTCTGATTTGGAATTTTCTACCCATGGTCAAGTTGGACAATTTTATGCAGACCTTATGAATGGAGATTCAAGTGTTAAACTTAACGACCACGATCTTCCTCAAAACAGGGCGTTTTTTCATAAACCCAATGTTTGGGGATATAGTATATTGGCTGGTAATGAGATAGAATCTGGATTTAGAGTTGTTCTACCTAATTATTTTGGTAGAGTTGCAAAAATGCAATTTCCGAATTCTGAATCAATAGTAAGAGCAATATCTGGAACAAAGGTTAATAAAGAATTCAGTACTGACCAGTTAGACGTAGGATATACTTACTATACCGGGCTTTTTAAAGCATACAATAAAGCTTGGATGATGAAATCTATGTTTGATTCGGGAGGGTTTCCTTACCTAAATGGTCTACAACTGCCGAGGACTGTATCCCAGACCCCATCTCACAGACACGATAAAGGAACTTATAATATTATTGATGACCCGGAGGGTCCTTCAGACGAAGCCGATTACGGTTCACATGAACACGGTTTTACCTGGAGTAATGGAAACCCAAATCAAAGTGTGAATACCGTTGAAGAAGGTAAGGAAAACGACACAAAAGCGCCCGACAATGGGGGTACTACTTTAACAATAAATAAGGATAAAAGTACACACAAACACGCTAATTCAGCGTTTGCTGGTGAATCTGGTTTAAATCCAGAAGTAGTAACTTCTAGTTCAAGAAGTTGGATTGATGGTCAAGGAAATGATTTTGTTGGTGGAGAAACGCAAACAAATTTTATGGATCAATATAACAAAACTGGATTTAAGACCTCTAGGTATTTTGCATATGATGTTACCAATACCACCTATTCTGCATTTAGTAACTGGTTTAAGTATGAAGTTGTTGCTGGTTCACCAGACGAATCTGGACAAAAATTTATTACACCACCGTTTAAAGGTACTATAATGGCAATTAACCTAAGAGGATTAAAAAATCCAAATAGAAACAATTCTCTAATAACAGATTTACATTTTCTTGGTGGAATTCCAAAATGTGGTGCTTCATCATCTGCAAGTTATACCGACATGAGTTGGTATTCGTATATACAAAGGGGTAAGGTAAGTAATGAGAACAATTTTACTACTACGGATTACTTAGACACTGCTTTTACATACACTGCTGCTATTTCTTACGAATATAGCCTACTTGTACAAAGAGTAGGAAACCCGAAAATGAATGCATATGAATACGGATACAAAGCAATGGGAAGAAATGACGATACTATGCATGCTGAAACTTATGTTGCGGATGGTTCGGCAACGAGCGCATATACATCTCCTTTAGCATATGACCCTGCAGATATTAACAGAGTGTATGATTTATATAGAACAAAATTAACACAAAGAGATAAGTTTAATGTTGAATGATAATGAAAATAGGTAAATTAGAAATATCGACAAATACATTTATTATTGCTTTACTAGTAGGGGTTATTCTCCTATTAGTAAAATGCAATGATGCTTCAAGAAATAATTTAGAAGCGCAAAGTATAATAAGTAAAAATAACATACAAGTACTTAACGATTCAGTAAAATACTTGAAAGGAGAAAACGGCCAATTTATTGCAGAAAGAGGAGTTCTTATTGCAGATAAAAAAAGTTTAAAAGATGTAAATTCTGAATTATATAATAAAATAAATGATTTAGAAGAATCTATTCCTAATCTTAAACCAAAGATAGTAATTGATTACAAAACTAAAATAGAACACGATACAGTTTACATAAGTTCTAATTTAGAATTGATTAATGATAGTACTTATATTGTAAATTTTAAAAAAGATACAATATACGATGAAAATAATTCTAGAGAATTAAAAGGAGAGGTAACTATCGGATTGAGTAGTGATAGTATTTCTAAATACAATAATGTAAAGGTTAGTAATGTAAAATTAACTAAAGACATAATTAATATGAATGCAACTTTAGTTTTAGGCACAAAAGACAATGAATTGAAAGTTTGGTTAGAAAGTAAGTATCCTGGATTTGAAGCTAGTAAGATAGATGCTGTAACTTTAGACCCATCTATTCATCCTGAATTAAAGAAATTAAATAATAAAAAGTACAGTGTTGGTCCTTACTTTGGATTGGGAATAGGTCAGAATTTATCTATCTTACCTACATTCGGAATTGGAATCCAGTATAGTATTTTCAAATTTTAAATAAAGACAATGAGTATATTTCTAAATTTAGATTCATCTGACTTCTTGCTCGAGTATACGTACTACGATTCTGCAAGTCCAGAAATAATAAACACAACCAATGCACCTTTTTATTTGATGCAAAACGGATATGATGATAGTTCATTATTGATGAATCAAGATGGTTATGAAAGTACAACAAATAATACAAGAAGTCGATCTGTTGTTCAAATTGATGCACAATCAAAAGAATTTGCACTTTTAACAACAAACAAATTAGGTACTGTATATAACGACTACGATAGTAAATTAACGAATACATCGAGTTTACCTTTAACTTTTGCGTCAGTAGAAGGAATAAAATACGATACGGTTAAAATGCATTTTATTCAAGGATTTACCTTTAATGATTTTTTCTCTGGGATAGACATTGATATTAGTATCAAAAATCAAGAAGATAAAAAAATAAGTTTACTGAGTGCTATTTATAGAGTAGAGGATAATTTTGAAATAATGAATCCTAATCCATTCTTATATTCGGGTAGACAATATTCGTCTTACATCGAATTTAAGATACCAGCTTTAAGATACTTACTTGCTACTTTCGATGTAAGTTCTACGGACAACCTTGCATATAAAATTTCAAACGGTAAAGGTTTCTATGCAAATACTTTATTAGATATTAGTGCTGGTAAATTTTCAGATTTAAGAAAATTAGATAATCAAATTTATACAAAAAGAATTTCTGGTAATGTTACTTCTATTTCATCAAAAGATGATTTTTCAGAGGTAGGTGTCTATGTTAATGAAAGTGCAAGTGGTGATTTTATAGAATTCTACGGAACATATAATGGTGCTATATTTGGTGATTATATTCAATCTCTAAACAATAGTGGAGTAGGTAATCATATTGCAATACACAAATTGACTATAACAGAACAATTACCTAATACCGTAGGTAGTTATAATATTGTAGGAAGGTATAATCCTTTAACAAATATACCTGATTTAAGTGATAACACATATTTAGCAAATTTCAATGCTGGAGATTATTGGGTAGCAACAGAAACTGGATATTCTTCGCAAATTAGTCAATCAGTAAGTAAAGGTAATTTTGTTGTATATGACCCATCTAATGCTGGACCAATTAAAGTTGATGTTATTGATTCTTACGATATTCAAAATTATGCAAATATTTCACAAACAATAATAACAGGAGAACAAGAATTCATACAAGATAGCAATTTTGAAGATTCTAACAGTTTTAGACCAGTATTGAAATTTGGAGGTAGTGCATTATCTTATAAATTGAATTATACTTTACAAATATTCAATACAAGTACTAATTCTACTATTGAGAAAACTGGTTCGTATGTTAGTTTTGAACCACAAAAATATGGAAAAGAATTATTGAAATTAAACACTAGAGATAATATTCAAGTATTTAACGTATTCAATAAAAAACCAATAACAACAATAACAAATTCAAGTACGGCTACTATTAGTAATAGTATAGAAGGCACTAGTTTATATAGTAAAAACTTAACGGCATTTAAACAATCTAAGAATGTATATTCTGGGGTTGTAGATGTTAGTATAGATGTTGATGGTAATATATCACCAAAAGTAAATGCCGAATCTGTTACAAATATAAAAGGACAAGGAACAGCAACAGTTTACATTTCCCCATTTGATACTTTTTTACAATTTGGATTATATGAACAATTAGAAGATAAATCTTTTAGAAGTATTGACTTGAATAAGATAGGACAAATTTTTATGAACTTTACAAATAAAAAAGGTGAAATTATAAAAATAGAAAGTACTAAAAATCAAAACATAGATGAATCTAAAGGGCAAGTTCTTTTTAGAGTAAATTCAGAATTATACAATCAAGTAATTGATTCAGATAGTGATGTATTTTTTATAACTTCTAAGGTTGGTGAAAATAGTCCAGAATCTCCTATATATACAGGTAGATATAAAGATTATGCAAAAATTGTAGATGATGAAATAGAAATATTATTGACTCAACAAAGACAAGCAATAAACGATTTGAATAGTGAGGTAACCGATTTAGAAAAAAGACTATTAGTTTCAATAAAAGAAAATCTAAATTCTAGTTCAACGAATGCGGAATTAGAACAAAAGTTAATGAAAATAATAAAATCTAACCTTTCTACAAGTTCAACTAATAAAGAATTAGAAAAAAAGTTAATGGAGGCAATATCACTAACTAGTATTACAAAAAATCCTGGTTCAACTGCCAATGATAAAGCAATTGATGATAATTCAATGAATATTAAATCTAGCACATTTAATCCATACGGTCCGACTAGTGTTGCTGGCCCGACTAGTAATCCTAATAGGATTTTGGGACCAACTAATAGATAAGTATATTAAAAAAATTATATTATGCGACACCTTGCAAGAAAAGATTTATTTTATATAGAATTTACTAAAAAGTTTATTCCAGAAAAAATTGAAGAGTTCTATAAACCCTATGTAAAGAATATGCCAACTCAGTTGGAAAGTCCTAGAACACTTGTAGAAAGTTCTTTACAAGGTGTTACTATTCCTAGTTATCAATACGAAGGAGTAGAACAAGGTTTTGTTGATACTCTTAATAAGAACGAAATAAAAACAACTTGGAGAAGTACTCTAAATGCACAAGAATTAACAGAAAAGAATCTTACATTAACTTTTAAACTATTAAATGGATATGTAAATTATTGGATTCTTTTAGATACGTTTTTCTTTCATTATGATATGAAAAATCCTGAAGCGTTTATTGGTGATATTACTTTAAGAATGCTAGACAATCAAGAAAATGTAATGTTCAGTAGAGTATATCGAGATTGTATCTTGACAGGAATTAGTGATTTCGAACTTAGTTATTCTGAAAATATTCAGACATTTGAAACATTCAACATTACTTTGCAATATAGTAAAGTAGAATCTACTTTTGCGAATCCAGGAAACCCTAATACTTTTGATACTAATCCTAGTAAACTTACTGGTAAAATATCTGATATTAAAATACAATCCGAACAACCATCACAAGAACAGGAATCGGAACCAGAACCAGAACCAGACCCTCTATTATTAGATTCTTTAAGTGGATCAACTGGTGCCTTTAGTTTAAGAAAATTAAATTCTTCATATACTGGAAATGCTGTACAAGTAAGAAGGTCAAGTGATGACACTACGCAAGATATTGGTTTTGTAAATAATCAATTAGATATAGCAAGTTTAAATACTTTTTGTAGTGGTACTGATGGGTTTGTAAGTATATGGTATAATCAAAGTGATGTAAATAATAATGCAATACAAACAACTTCCAATAATCAACCAAAAATCTATGATTCAACAACTGGTGTTGAATTAGAAAATGGTAAACCAACTTTAACTTTTAATACTACTGTATATGGAACAAGGCATTTATTTGTAAATGATGTGAATTTTGGTAATATTAATCAAATATTATCTACTTTTGTTGTTCACAAATCGACAAATGCTGGTACTCAAATGATAACGTCAAAAGGGTATCTTGGAGATTCTGAACACATGATATACTTAAAAAGTGCAAAATACAAAACTGTATTTGAAACTGATATTATTTCAACTGTTGATTCTGCTATAAATTCTCAATATTCAATGGCTATATTTGCTTCAACTGGTTTAAACGGTTTTAATCAATTTAAAAACGGTTTTTCAATAAATCAATCAACTTTAACCGCAGATTTAACAGGTATTAATCCATATAAATATGGTATTGGTTATAATACCAATACACAGGGTTGGGGTTATATTGGTAATATTCAAGAATTGATAACTTTTGATAATGATTTAATTAATCATAGGGTTACAATAGAAAATAATATAAATACAAATTACACAATATATTAATATGAAAGGCTATAAATATAATACCGAACAAGAAGCTATAAATGCTCGAAAACTATCAGCAGATTATAAAGGCTTACCAATTAACCCAAATGACATAACCATTTATTGGGTAAATTATCAATTTTCAGAATCTGATAATTTTTATTATAT
>TARA_R110000772_G_scaffold18400_22_pt1 | contig 14262 bp, 16 predicted proteins | sample TARA_R110000772 | Tara Oceans TARA_R110000772 (sample SAMEA4397948) | marine metagenome | biome: Polar Biome; feature: [SRF] surface water layer (ENVO:00010504); material: water (ENVO:00002006), including particulate matter (ENVO:01000060) such as... | depth 5 m | reverse complement strand
CCGCTAGCGGCAGGCGCGCAGGAAACTGACCAGCGCGTCGCCCGATCCTTTCAGATGGACGGAGAATTTATTGCCGTTCAAATTGACAAAGGCGCGATTGCCGCGCGCCAGCGCCGGAAACAGAGAATGATTATTGGGCAGATAGAATTGCGGCATCGTCAGATCCTCCCCTTCGATCTGCGCCGGCAGCATCCGGGCCAGGATGCCGATCGATGCACCGTCATCAACCCTGATCGTAAATCCGAACTGGTCGTCCGGCACCATTTCCCGCGGTGTGGCGATGATCATATGTCCTATCCGCACCGAACCATTTTCGAGTTTTTCGCAGCGCATCGTCCACAGCCGGTTGTCGGTTTCGGGGACCATGAAGGATAGCAGCGCCGATCGGCCGTCGCTGTCATTGTGCCATACCATGCCGAAAGCCTGTCCGGCATCCGGATAATCCTCGCGCGACGGGATCGTCGGCTTGGCCGTTTCCCCAACAATAGACCCGGATTGGGTGGCACTGCCAGGCGATGCCCCCAAAGCGAGAATGACGAGTGCGGCGGACAATGTGTATTTTTTCAACATGATAAATGCCCTAACAACATCATTGGCCGACGGGTAGCCGGAGAAAGACTCATATTGGTTCTAATCTGCACATGCTGCCATCGCATCGCGATGCCACTCGATCCGCCCGTCAAACTCGCACCCTGCCTTAGCTTCCCTTAACATCTCCCCGCTATTTTCCGGTCGGTGAAACACCGCAAAACAGCGCCGCTTGCAAGCCGCCACCAAAGCACATCAATCCGCTGGTCGACGTTCATCGCGATCACCGCAGTCCTTTGTGCAGCGCTGTTTCTCGCGATCTTTCTCGGCGGCGGTCCGGCTACCACCGGTTCCGCAGCGGTCAGCATCGATCCCCATCGCGCCAGTTTCGGCATCTGCTTTGGCGCAGAGCGCACCACCTGCGTAGTCGACGGCGACACCATCTGGTTCGAGGGCCGCAAGATCCGCATCGCCGATATCAATACGCCGGAAATCTCCAGCCCCGGCTGCGCCTCGGAGCGGCTGCTTGGCGAGCAAGCCAAGATGCGGATGCAGGTCTTACTCAACCAGGGCGCCTTTTCCCTGCAATCCATCGACCGCGACCAGGATCAATATGGCCGCGACCTGCGTATCATCACCCGGGATGGCGAGAGCCTGGGCGAGACGCTGGTCGCCGAGGGGCTGGCCGAACGCTGGCAGGGCTATCGCCGCGACTGGTGCTAGGCCGCCTTATCCGCCCTGCGTGACAGCAGCCAGGCCAGCGCGAACAGCAGCATGAACAGTCCGTCGACCATCGCGCCGAAAAATACGGGACCGGTCTCCACGCGCCCCTGCACATAGAGGATCGTCACCGGCAGAAAGAAGGACAGTTTCTCGAGTATCGAGATCGGGATCAGCGCGCGATAGCGGGCCGGGTCGACGGCGATCATGATGAAGATCAGCTGGAAGACCAGGGCGATCCCGATAAAGCCGTAATAATATTCCGGTCGCGGACCTGCTTCGCCGAACAGCCCGGGGAGCAGGGCAAAAAGGCCCCATGCGGCCGCGAGCGCGAAAATAATTCGGATGGATTTCATAAAAAGCCCCTGACAAACTTTACACACTTTACAGTGTTAAAGGAAAAAACCGCAGCTCCTCCCGCATACGCGATTTTCCGCGCCTTTACGGGCGAAAGATGCAGTGGTCGAGCAGCACAGGTCATGAGCATATCGTTATCACAAGGCGATCCTGTAGGACAGCGTGCGATCCGAGGGGTCGCAAGAAAATATGGCAAATGCAGCGCGACATGATAGTCGGTGCGGATGAAACAATATCGTGAATATATCGGCTGGGGCGCGATTGTCGTCGCGGCACTGACCTTCATCCCGCTGCCCCTGCCCACCCTGCCGCCAATGCGGTCGTCGTCGATGTTCCTGCTGTTGCCCGCCATCGGTCCGATCTTGATGATGGCCTCTCCGATGCTGCTGTTTGCCGCCGGGATCGGTCTGGTCAAGGGCCGGGACGGCGGACGGAAGCTGTTCGTGGTCTGGGCCGCAATCGCCGGCCTGGCCGCGTTGGCCGCGCTGCAATATGATCCGGTCGAACCTGCGATTGATCTCGCGGTGATTGGCGCTTGCCTTGCCGTCGTGCTGTGGGGCGACTGGAGAAGGCTGTTGCCGCGGTGAAGGCGGTGGTGAAAATCTCGTCATCCTGAACTCGTTTCAGGATCCCTCGCGGTTCGCGCGCTGCCGGACGAGGTCCTGAAACGAGTTCAGGATGACGATGAGGAGAGGCAGCTTTGACGAAAGCGGCATTTTACTCGCGCTGACCTTGGCTCCGCCGGATCATAGCAGCATAGACAATCGTCATGCCTTTCCAGCCGTGCACCTATATCATGACCAACAAGCCCCGAGGGTTACCCTATATCGGAGTCACATCCGATCTGTTGAAACGCATCTACCAACATCGCGAAGGCATCGCGGACGGATTTACCAAACGCTATAATTTAAACAAGCTGGTGCTGTTTGAACAATTTGGAACGATGGAACGCGCCATCCTCCGGGAGAAGCAGTTGAAGCGCTGGCATCGACAGTGGAAGCTTAACCTGATTGAGGCAACCAATCCGCGGTGGCGCGATCTGGCGGAGGATTTGGGGTTTGAGCCATTGCGGTGAGCGGGCAAAGCGCGGCTATCCCTCGTCATCCTGAACCCAACCTTGGTCATCCTGAACTTGTTTCAGGACCTCTCGCGGATTGCGCTCTGTGGGACGAGGTCCTGAAACAAGTTCAGGATGACGATTAATTCTTCAAGGTGATGATGAAGGGGGCGGCCAACCCCTCCCCCTTAATCTACCGGCATTTCATTCCGCTGCGATCAACCTCGCGGCCCAGCAGCGCGCCGCCGGCTGCGCCCAGCAGGGTCCCGACGGTGCGATCGCCGCGGCTGTCGATTTCACGGCCGACCAGCGCGCCGACGGCACCGCCGATGATCAGGCCGGTGGTGCCATTGTCGCGCTTGCAGTGATAGCGCCCGTCGTCACCGCGCCAGATGCGCTCGTCGCGGCTCACGCGGCGGGGTTCGTAATAGCGGCCACGGTCGTCGTAGCGGCTCTTGTGCTTCTTGTTCTTGTATTTTCCATAGGCCTTTGCATGGGCCGGCGGATCGGCCAGCACGGCGCCGGCAGGCAGGACCAGAGAAGCGGCGGCGATGGACATGAGGATATTGCGCATGATGAAACTCCCGTTGAGATATTTTCTGATAACGTAACCGGGCTTTACAAGTTGCAATATGAATGATGGTTGACGCGCCCCGCCGGCATCGGCCGACGGTCGCGCCGGAACCACGGTCTAGCCCATCTTGCTGTCGGCGCTCCAGATACCGGCACCGCGCGCGGCGATGAACAGGAAGATGAAGCAGTAGAGCGCGGACAGCTCGCCGCCGTTGGCGATCGGGAACAGGCCGGCGGAGCCATGCGCCATCCAGTAGGCCGCGGCGCTCATGCCGCTGGCGATGAAGGCGGCGGGACGGGTGAACAGGCCCAGCACTATCAGCGCGCCGCCGATCAGCTCGATCGCACCGGCAGCGTATAGCAACGGGTTCAGGGGATATTCGAAGGCGACCGGGAAATTGAAATATTTCTGCACGCCATGGGCCATGAACAACAGCCCCGCGACGATCCGCAGCAGCGCATATGTATGTTCGGTATAGCCATCCAGAAATTTCATGTTCATTCTCACTCGTTGATGTGGTGGGCAAGGATTAGGCCGGGCGCGCATTAGCGTCAATCCGCCTCACGGGGCGGATCGGGCAACAGACTGTTTCCGTTTCTGACATGGCAGCGGCGCGTTCCGGACCGGCGGGCACGGAACAATTGCGCCGGTCCGGCGTTGGTCAGGCAACAGAAAGAGGAACATCATGACCGAAGAACGCAGCATCAACCAGTCCCAGCGCGACGACGCGCAAGCCCAGAAAGTGGCCGAGCAGGCGCAGCAGCAGACCAGGGCCAAGCGCGAGGATGTCTCGGCCAGCCGCCGCGACGACAGCACCGACCCGGCGCAGATCATCCCCGACGGCACCCAGGACACGGTCGACCATATGAAACAGATGGCCGAAAGCGGCCGCATCGAAAGCGGCGCCTTTGCCGGCGAGCGCAATGATGACGACGAGGAAAGCGACCTCGGCATATTGGACAAGGCCGAAGATGATGCGCCGCTGAGCGAGAAGGGTGGCGCGGATTATGGTAATAGCGGGTGAAGGCGGGCTTTCCATTTTCCTCTCCCACAGGGAGAGGCAAGTAAAGCTTGTCAGCTTGCTGACTAGCGCAACTCGGTGAGGGGTTGTGATGCTCTGAAGGGCTAAAACCCCTCACCGACTGCGACTAGCCCCGGATTGCATCCGGGGAAGTCTCCGTTGCCTCTCCCTATGGGAGAGGAGCCAGAGCCCAAAGTTTGTCAAAGTTTGGGCCAAGGACGCGTTTTTTGCGCGATGTTGGATGGATTGTTGCAAATGTAGGAAATATTGTTGTTTACTATTTTCTAACCGAAAATCGCTTAGCTATCAGCATGACAAGCGCGGCGACAAAATCGCAATATTATCCGGGACAGTCGTGGTTCTTCCAGCGGAGGGCCAAGAAGTCCAAACTCGCCGCCGTGCGACAGCGCGACGGGGATGACTGCTGGTATTGCGGCAATGTCATGCGCTTTGGCGGCATTCCGAATACACGCAAATATGCGACGCTTGAACATTTGCAGCCGCTATCCAAAGGCGGCACATCTGCAATGGAAAATCTCGCGCTCTGCCACAAGAGTTGCAACGGCCATCTCAAAGATTTTGAACGGGCGCATAAGGAGAAGATGCAGGCCGGTATGCGGGCACGCATTTAGTGTACTGCCACCGTAATTCCGGTGGTTAGTCTTCAGACATTAAGAACGCAAAAATAGCCTCTTCTGCATACCGTCTTTGAAATTTCATATACGATGAAACTGAGAAACCATAAACCACAAATAGAGCAAGAATGGAAGCAAATCGCTCATACCCGAACACAAGATCACTTGCCAATACATTGATATGATAGTGACCGCTCAAACTAAAGTGCAATAGGTAGTAGATCTCCATCCAAATGCACGATAAGAATATGATCGATAATGAACGAAATATTCCAGAAATTACTAAGTAATTGTACATCCTACTTACTGCAATCGGATAACGATTCATTACATAGTGCTCGATTTCTTTGTACCAAGGGCCATTAAGAGTTACAGTACAAATGCCCTTTTCCACAGCTTTTCGCCGAAGCCGGCTGATTGAAAAATATGATATTCGGGATTTATAATATGAAAAGCCACCCACCCAAATTATCAATAAATACAGAGGGATAACGGGTAGAAGGATAATGAACCGGCAGATCGCAAGTTTTTTATTCGGCTTTCGGAAACCTTCTTTTGATTTTTTGAAAATAAAGGCAGTAACCAGCTCGAGATGATCTCGTTCCTGCGCCATTGTTGAAATCAAAATGGCACTACTTGCTTTACCAAAAAAGCTCTCAATTGACTTCTCTGTCAACAGACTTGAAGCAAACGCAATCATATGGCCTAGAAGATACACAGCGAAAAGGAGCGACAGAGTCGACACTGCCTGGTTAGCGAAACTAGTGCCAATTTCGAATTCGAATTTTGGGAAGCGAAATCCAGAAGGCTCAACGACATAGTGATTGATGAGCGGCAATGAAAAAAGGCCGCATCCAAAATATACCACTACGTCATAGTTTGCAAAAGGTGGCTTTATAAGGTCTTTGATGTCTGCCACAGCTTATCAATCAAATGACTTTGGATTGAAACTAACTGTTATCAATTATAGATAAATTTTTGATCGATTTTAGACAATCAATGTAATTGCTTAAAATCCAATTCTTGCTCTTCCCACTTATCAGAGGCACTCCGTCCTTCATATTTACAGCGGCGTCAGGTTCGTTATCAGCAATCGAAGCTAACAAATACAAGGCTACCATTTCCCGACTGACTTCGCTCGCTTTGAGACTGTTCACTGAAATATCGCTCACATCAAATGTCCTTTGTTCAAATCGGCACCCTACTCCGCAGCAACCCCCGCATCTTCAAACATATCCGGCCCGTCATCCACCGGCGCATCCTCGTTCGCGACCTTGCCCTTGCGCTGGTCGAAGCTTGACCAGACGTCGTTCCATTCGCCCTTGGTCGCGCCTTTGGAATATTCGGTGGCGCGGGCTTCGAAGAAATTGGCGTGTTCGACGCCGTTGAGCAGTGGCGCGAGCCAGGGCAGCGGGTGGTCTTCGATCATGTAGATCGGCTGGAAACCGAGCTGGCCGAGGCGCCAGTCGGCGATATAGCGGATGTAGCGCTTGATTTCCTTGGCGGTCATGCCGGTCACCGGGCCGTCGCTGAACGCGAGGTCGATGAACGCGTCCTCCAGCCGCACCGTCTTCTGGCAGCAGTCGATGATATCGTCGCGGACCGACTTGGTCAGGCAGTCGCGTTCCTCGACGAAAGTGTGGAACATCTTGATGATGCCCTCGCAGTGCAGGCTTTCGTCGCGGACCGACCATGACACGATCTGGCCCATGCCCTTCATCTTGTTGAAGCGCGGGAAGTTCATCAGCATGGCGAAGCTGGCGAACAGCTGCAGCCCTTCGGTGAAGCCGCCGAACATCGCCAGCGTCTTGGCGATATCCTCGTCATTCTCGACGCCGAACGTGCCCATATAATCGTGCTTGTCCTTCATCGCTTCATATTCGAGGAACATCGAATATTCGCTTTCCGGCATGCCGATCGTGTCGAGCAGGTGCGAGTAGGCGGCGATATGGACGGTTTCCATGTTGCTGAACGCGGTCAGCATCATCTTGATTTCGGTCGGCTTGAACACCCGGCCATATTTGTCGTGATAGCAATCCTGCACCTCGACATCGGCCTGGGTGAAGAAGCGGAAAATCTGGGTCAGCAGATTGCGTTCGTGATCGGTCAGCTTCTGCGCCCAGTCGCGGCAATCCTCGCCCAATGGCACTTCTTCCGGCATCCAGTGGATCTGCTGCTGGCGCTTCCAGAAGTCATAGGCCCAGGGATATTCGAAGGGCTTGTAGGTTTTGCGTGCTTCCAGAAGTGACATGTTAACTCGTTCTCCGCTTTTTACTCATCCATCCTGTCCCCGTTAGGGAGAGGAATTGCTCCTTTGCTTTTCGAATAAAACGGCCCCCTCCCAAAAGGAGCAAAGGGAGGGGGCAGTGGGCAAACTGCCTAGGCCGCGCCGCTTACTGGCAGGCGAGGCATTCGTCATAATCCGTCGAACCGGCGGTGGTCATCAGTTCGACCGTCTTCGGGTCGAGCGTGTTGTCCGCCTCGACGCCGCCGGCGCCTGCCGGTTCGCTCATCATCGTCTCGCCACCGGCAAAGCCGGCGCGCTGGATCGATTTCGAGCGCAGGTAATAGAGCGACTTGATACCCAGTTCCCAGGCGCGGAAGTGGAGCATCAAGAGGTCCCACTTGTCGACATCGGCCGGGATGAACAGGTTGAGCGACTGCGCCTGGTCGATGAACGGGGTGCGGTCGGCGGCGAGTTCGAGCAGCCAGCGCTGGTCGATCTCGAAGCTGGTCTTGTAGGCGTCCTTTTCCTCGGCGCTGAGGAAGTCGAGATGCTGGACGCTGCCGCCCTTCTCGAGGATCGAGTTCCAGACATTGTTGCTGTCCTTGCTCTTTTCCTGCAGCAGTTTCAGCAGGTGCGGGTTCTTGACCACGAAGCTGCCCGAGAGCGTCTTGTGGGTGTAGATGTTCGCCGGGATCGGTTCGATACAGGCCGAGGCACCGCCGCAGATGATGCTGATCGACGCGGTCGGCGCGATCGCCATCTTGCAGGAGAAGCGCTCCATCACGCCCTGGTCGGCCGCATCGGGACATGGACCGCGTTCCTTCGCAAGCATCATGCTGGCCTCGGACGCTTTCGCCGAAACATGCTTGAAGATCTTGAAGTTCCACGATTTCGCCAGCGCGCTTTCGAAGCCGAGGCCGCGGGCCTGGAGGAAGCTGTGATAGCCCATCACGCCGAGACCGACGCTGCGTTCGCGCATCGCGCTATATTTCGCCCGCGCCATTTCCTCCGGCGCGCGGTCGATATAGTCCTGCAGGACATTGTCGAGGAAGCGCATGACGTCCTCGATAAAGCCCTTGTCGACCGACCACTCATCCCATTTTTCGAGATTAAGCGAGGACAGGCAACACACTGCGGTCCTGTCCTCGCCAAGGTGATCGCGACCCGTGGGCAGTGTGATCTCTGAACAAAGATTGGAGGTTGAAACCTTGAGACCCAGATCGCGGTGATGCTTGGGCATCATCCGGTTCACCGTGTCGCTGAAGATGATATAGGGCTCGCCGGTGGCCAGCCGTGTCTCGACCAGCTTCTGGAACAGGCTGCGCGCGTCAACAGTGCCGCGGACCGAACCGTCTTTCGGCGATTTCAGTTCGAACTCGGCACCGTCGCGGACCGCTTCCATGAACTCGTCGGTCAGCAGGACGCCGTGATGCAGGTTCAGGGCTTTCCGGTTAAAGTCGCCCGAAGGCTTTCTGATTTCTAGAAATTCTTCAATCTCCGGATGGTTGACGTCGAGATAGCAGGCGGCCGAACCACGACGCAGCGAACCCTGTGAAATGGCCAGGGTCAGGCTGTCCATCACGCGGACAAAGGGAATGATGCCCGATGTCTTGCCGTTGAGGCCAACCGGCTCGCCGATACCGCGAACGCTGCCCCAATAGGTGCCGATGCCGCCGCCGCGCGAAGCGAGCCAGACATTTTCGTTCCAGGTATTGACGATGCCGCCGAGGCTGTCGTCGACGCTGTTGAGATAGCAGCTGATCGGCAGGCCGCGACCGGTGCCGCCGTTGGACAATACGGGTGTCGCCGGCATGAACCAGAGCTTGGAAATCGCGTCATAGAGCCGCTGGGCATGCTCCTGATCGTCGGCATAGGCGTCGGCGACGCGGGCGAACAGATCCTGATAGGATTCGCCGGGCAGCAGATAGCGGTCGTTGAGCGTTTCCTTGCCGAAATCGGTCAACAGATCGTCGCGGCTTGAATCCAGCGTGATCTTGAAACGGCGCTTCTCGACGCTGTGGCTGTCGCGCTCCGCTTTCAGCTCCTTCTCGTCATTGGCCTTGGCCGAGGCAGCTTCGGCAGCCGCCTTCTTGCTGACTTCCGGTTCGCTGATCGGTTTTGTGTTTTCGGTTTTGCTTTTTGGCGTATCCAATACTTCCGCGCCCATTTCACTCTCACTCACATCTGTTCCGGACTCGTTTTCACTGTCACGGTTGTCTCTAAAATCCATCAAAGCCCCCTAAATCACACTACTAATCCAACGATCACAGCGGCCTACGGGCCGTTCGATCACCGGGATTTTTTTCGGGCGTTTGTTCCTGTCTTGTTCGACTCGGGCCGAAGCTCTAATCCTAACAGTTATATCACCCGGGTGGGCATTTATTTTCGTGCCCGAAACCCCTTAAATATGGTTGCATTTGGCACAAAGGGAGCTGTCCACCGAGTCGGTGTTGCTGACGACTAACACTATAAGTTGGTGTGCCCCCTCGGCCTAACCACAACCTATAGTGGCTGAATCGAGATTTTATGCAAGAGGGTAAATGACATTTTAACGACTCCGTTCGTCGTATAAATGAATCGCTTCGTCGAACGCCGATTCATGCTGCAGTGCAGCGACGCATGGACTTTCTAAGCGCGGAGCGAAGTGCAAGAGTCGATCGCAAAATTTACAAAAATAACTATCCACTGATTATACACAGGGGGGTCGCGATCAATTTTCTCCACCAGATATGGTGGTATCATTATCCGTAATATAAATTAGACAAGCTGTCTCGGCATCCCTCACAGATCAGATCGGCAATTATCATGGACCTGAAACTCGAAAACAAAACGGTGTTGGTTACAGCGGGTAGCAAAGGCATCGGTCTTGCCACCGCACTCGGTTTTCACAAGGAAGGCGCGCGGGTTGCGATTTGCGGACGTACCCGGGAGAATCTCGATACCGCCGCGGCGCTCATGCCCGGTTGCCACATTATCGCCGGTGATGTGTCGAACGCCGAGGACATTGAGCGGATTGTCGCTTCGGCCACGGAGACGTTGGGCGGCATCGACATATTGGTCAACAATGCCGGCGGCCCCCCGCCCGGCCTGTTTGTTGATCTAGACGATTCGGAATGGGCGAAAGCGGTGGAACTCACCTTGATGTCCGTCGTCCGGGCGACCCGCCTGGTCCTGCCGCATATGCAGGCGCAAAAATGGGGACGGATCGTCAATATATCCTCGTCCGGTGTGAAGCAGCCCGTGCCCGGCCTTACCCTCTCCAACAGCATCCGCATGGCGGTGCTTGGCTGGGCCAAGACGCTGGCCAATCAAGTCGGTCCGGACAATATTCTGGTCAATACCGTCTGCCCCGGCTCCACCAATACCGATCGCATTACGCAGATACTGGAGACCCGATCGGCGGCTTCCGGGAAATCTGTCGATGAACTCGCGCAAGCCATGGCTGCACAGATCCCGCTTCGACGGATTGGCGAGCCGGAGGAGGTTGCCAATCTTGCGGTGTTCCTCGGCTCCGAAGCAGCGAGCTATATCACAGGCACCGCCATTCAGGTGGACGGCGGCTCGGTTCAGAGTCTGAGCTAGATCTATTGCCCTTCGATTGCCTGCCGCCAGCGGCGATCTTCCGAGACCGCTATCGCTGCTCGCGATCGACAAGAAGCTCGGTGGCCGGCTTGCGGCGGAGGGCGACGATGAGCACGCCGCCGATCGCCAGCGCCGCGCCGATGCCCATGCGCAGGTCGAAATCGTCATTGGTAATCCACACCCCGAGAGCGATGGTTGCCAGCGGCGTGATCAGGGTAAGCGGCGCGAGAAGATTCGCCTCGTAATTGTTGATCAGATGATAATAAGCGGAATGCGCACCGACCGACACGATCAGCGCGGTGAACAGCACCGCGGCTGCGAGCGGCCATCCGGCTGCGGTGGCAGCGGGCCATTGTCCCTGCTCGAACAGGAGCGAGCATAATGTCAGGGAAATGACCGACACCAGACCGACCCAGGCCTGGAAGCGCAACGGCGTGACATCGGTCACCCGCTTCATCAGCACGGCACCGGCCGAACCTGCGAAGGCAGCGGCGGCGACAAACCACAGGCCGGCCGAAAGCGTGATGCCGGCCGGGCGCCAGATCACGATCAACACGCCGACCAGGGTCAGCCCGATCCCGATTCCGCGGCGCCAGTGGACCCGCTCGCCCAGCATCACCATCGAGAGCAGGATCGTGAACGGAACCCCCAGTTGCAATATGATCGCCGCCGCCGACGGCGAGGTTGTCTGCAGGCCGACGAACAGCAAGGCAAAATTCCCGCCGCCCATCAGCAGCCCGATCAATATGATCCGCCAGGCCGGGCGCGGCATCGGCAGAAGCCACGGGAACATCACCAGCGCCACCACCGCGAAACGGAGCGCTGCATAGAAGATAGGCGGAACCGCCCAGTCATCGACGATGATCTTGCTCAGAACATTGTTGGAGGCCCAGATCAGGCAGATTAATACGAGAAGCAGGAAGTCGCGCACGCGCATAATGGGTTCCTTGGACGAGTGATCGATTCTTCCTGGGTCCCGGTCCGTAACGCTTCATGCGGTTGGTCGCAATCGCGGCATCGATGAAACGGTCGATTATATTATGTGCCGACGAGCGCGGGCGGACGATATTTCGGGAACGGCGGATCGCGCCATCGAACCGGTACAACCTGCGCTAGCCGCCTGGCGCTGCGTCACAAAAACTTGCCCGGCCCGGCCATTTCGGTCAATAGACGGTCCGATCAACCATCGTCAGTTTTCCGGAGCCACTATGACCACCACCATCAAGACCGCCGACCTCGTCGAAAGCGTCGCCGATGCGCTGCAATTTATTTCCTATTATCACCCGATGGATTATATCCGGGCGCTCGGCAAAGCCTATGACGCCGAAAAATCGCCGGCGGCGAAAGATGCCATTGCGCAGATCCTGACCAATTCGAAAATGTGCGCCGAGGGCCACCGGCCGATCTGCCAGGATACGGGCATCGTCAATGTCTTCGTCAAATGGGGCATGGATTGCCGGCTCGATGACACGTCGCAATCGATGCAGGAAATTGTCGATGAAGGCGTGCGCCGGGCCTATCTCCACCCGGAGAACAAGCTGCGCGCCTCGATCCTCGCCGACCCCGCCTTCACCCGGCGCAATACCAAGGACAATACCCCTTCTGTACTGCATGTCGAAATGGTGCCCGGCGACAAGGTCTCTGTCGATGTCGCGGCCAAGGGTGGCGGATCGGAGAACAAGTCCAAGTTCAAGATGATGAACCCGAGCGACAATATCGTCGACTGGGTGCTGGAAATGATCCCGCAAATGGGCGCCGGCTGGTGTCCTCCTGGCATGCTCGGCATCGGTATCGGCGGCACCGCCGAACGCGCCGTACTGCTCGCCAAGCAAAGCCTGATGGATCCGATCGACATGGGCCAGCTCAAGGAGCGCGGCCCCCGCAACGATATCGAGGAAATGCGGATCGAGATTTTCGACAAGGTCAACGCGCTGGGCATTGGCGCACAGGGCCTGGGCGGGCTCTCCACCATTCTCGACGTGAAAATCAACGACTGGCCCTGCCACGCCGCTGGCAAGCCGGTCGCGATGATCCCGAATTGCGCGGCTACGCGCCACGCGCATTTCACTCTCGACGGCAGCGGCCCGGCCTATCTCGAAGCGCCGAAGCTCGACGAATGGCCGGACGTCAACTGGACCCCGTCGTCGGAAGCGAAACGCGTGCACCTCGACCAGCTCGATGCGGCCGAAGTGGCGACGTGGAAACATGGCGACCGGCTGCTGCTCAACGGCAAGATGTTGACCGGCCGCGACGCCGCGCACAAGAAGATCAAGGATATGCTGGAAGCCGGCGAGCAACTGCCGGTCGAGTTCAAGGGACGGGTTATCTATTATGTCGGTCCGGTCGATCCGGTCGGCGAGGAAGTGGTTGGCCCGGCCGGTCCGACTACCGCGACGAGGATGGACAAGTTCACCGACATGATGCTGGAACAGGGCCTGCTGGCGATGGTCGGCAAGGCCGAACGCGGGCTGGATACCGTCGGTTCGATCAAGAAGCACAAGAGCGCCTATCTGATGGCGGTCGGCGGCAGCGCCTATCTGGTGTCGCGCGCGATCAAGGGATCGAAGGTCGTCGGGTTTGAAGAGCTCGGCATGGAAGCGATCTACGAGTTCGAGGTGCAGGACATGCCGGTGACGGTGGCGGTCGATGCCGAAGGACAGAGCGTGCACCATCTCGCGCCGCTGATTTGGCAGGAGAAGATCAAGCGGGAGGGACTGCTGGAAAAAGCCTGACATCGCCGGCGATGGGGCAAGGCGTGGAGCCATCCGGGATATCCGGATTATATCTGTTCAAAAAAACGTCACCCTGAATATGTGCAGGGCTTCAAAATCGAGTTGTTCGAGACGCGACCAGTGGGCATATTGCACCCCGGTCGCGTCTCGTCAGTACAGGTTTAAACCTCGTTACGCGTGGTGGTTGTCGTCGTTTGCGCAACCCCGCCGTCCGGCGATATGTCCCGCGTACGGGTCCGGCGGGTGGCGGACATCAGCCCAATTCCGGCCAGTATGATGACTCCCACTCCGATATAGGTCGGCGGTGCGCCCAGCAGAAATGCACCATAAGCGAGGCCGCCGATAAACACGACAAAGCCAATCATATAAATTGAAAAAGATGACATTGATGATACTCCTCTTGTAGCCAGCAAACGCGCAGATCGGATTAAGGTTGCTGCCTTGACAGTTTTTTGACAGGCCATGCTTTCCGCTGGCGCCGGTTACATGCCGCTAGCGGCGACCTGCATGAATTTGGGTTTACTGGACGGTCTGGAGGCGTCCTGGTGGACCGGATAATTTCCCGGCGGCAAGGCCGACACGGGCATGCCGGCAACGCACAGGTCGTAGGGCGATACCCGGTGACGGGTGCACAGGCCGCCAGCGCCATCGCTGACCAGCGGGGTTTCAAACTGGACGCCCAGCATGGCTTCCTTCGCGCGAGTCACGGTACAGACAACCAACTGGCCACTGCCAAGGTCGAGCACCAGTTGAGTTCCTAGCGGAACCCCGAGCATGCCTTCAAACCTGGCCCCGGATTTTGAAAGATCGCGCATCACCACCTCGTAGC
>TARA_R110000772_G_scaffold31754_3_pt1 | contig 14277 bp, 20 predicted proteins | sample TARA_R110000772 | Tara Oceans TARA_R110000772 (sample SAMEA4397948) | marine metagenome | biome: Polar Biome; feature: [SRF] surface water layer (ENVO:00010504); material: water (ENVO:00002006), including particulate matter (ENVO:01000060) such as... | depth 5 m | reverse complement strand
CTTTTTGAATCTTTAGTTTTTCAGTTGCATAAGCAGTCTCACTTATCTTCTTATTCTTTAACTTTTCATCTAGGATAGCTATTTCCATCTTAGCAGCTTCTTGTTGAATAGCAAGGTCTTCCTCTAAGGTTTTCTTTTTAAATCCTTGTGATTCTAAAAACAATGCAAGCTCTTCTTCTTGGGCTTTAATTCTATCCTCAAGAGCTTTAGCTGCTCCACCACCAGTCTTTGATTTATCTGGGGTAAGGGCTATTTCAATATCCAAGATTTCTTTCTTTAGGTCTAAGATTTCTTTTCTATTCTCTATTAACTTCTTTCTTTCTTCTTCATTACCAGCAGTAGCTTCTCTGGAGGCTTGTCCAGCTCTCTCATATAGATTCAAACTCTGTAATATAGCAACCTTAGTTTTTTCCCATAGGGTTATTTCCTCTACTTTAGAGGTGTTTTGCTTTAATTGCAGTTCTAAAATACCTATTTGTGCTAGACTATTGGCCTTTCTAGCCATAAGAAGCTGTCTTTCCTTTTGAACTAACTCATCAGTGTTCTTTCCTTGCTTCTTAGCTAGGGTAAGTTGTGCTTGAACTATACCTAACTGACCATCTAGTATTGTAGACTGTTCATTTAACAAACCTTTTTGGGTCTCTAAAGCCATATTAGCCCCTTTAATGAAGTTTACTATATCATCCCAGTATGCCACTACTAATCCTAAAGCAACAACAAAGGCACCTATCCCTGTAGATATAAGAGCAGTTCTAGTACCCTTTAAACTAAAGTTAAACACCTTAGAAGCTTCAGCAGCATCTCTAATTTTAGTAGCTAAACCTCCAGTAAGAGAATCTAGTATAGCTATAGCACCACCATTGTCCCCTACTTTACTTAATGAGCTATCAGCTTTCTTAGATGACCCATCTACTTTACCTAGATTTTTATCTAGCTTTTCAATCTCACTATTTGCTCCTGATGCATCAACATCTATTTCTATTACTTTTCTAAGTGCCATTTTCTTTTTTCTTGTTTGATTATTTCTTTTATTGTTGAAGGTTTTTTATATTTACCCTTTGCTATTTCTATTCTTTCTGAGTATCCATAAAAGTCATCCTCAGATAATAAGTCGTGTATTAATGTTAACATGTTAAAATATATCGTTTAAAAGTTCAAAATCCACTATACTAGTAGTTAAATTAGATTTCATATTATTTATTATGTATCTCCTACTATCAATTATCAACCTGTCATTTAATTTTAATGAGCTAAGTATGCTAAGAGGGAGTCTACATTTAAAACTGTAAGTTCTCCTTCTTGGACTGAAAATTGCAGAAACATAATCAGCATAGTTATTAGCATATAGAGTATTTGTTATTGCCTGTCCAGTAAATTCGTCAATCTCACTGTTAAATATTGTTGAATATTCTCCAGTTGAATCTATGTGAGATACCTTCCAATATAGGTTGTTTGATACTGCATTATTACTCGGTGATATAATTGAATACCTTTTAGTGGGTAAGCTAATATTCTCACTAAAGAATAAATGTGGCTTCATAAGTACTGGAGATATATCTTCATCAGTTACTAGTCCATATTGTATTAGTGTTGTTGAATCATCATTTAGGTCTTTTAACCTTTCATATATCATCTGCTCAAAAGGTACTTTGATTTTAAATTCACTACCTTGTATGGGCTTTCCATTATCATCCAGTACATCAACGTTAATATCACCATAGCTAACACCACGTGAATCTTTTCTTTGGTCAATTAATATTGTTTGTCCCTTTTCAAATTCAAAGTTAACACTTGAGATAATCTTACCTCTATTTAAACTATGGTCTGAAGTATCTACATATTTAGATATATCCAATACATCACCAGCACCATACCAGTTGTTAAGGGTGTCTATAAAGAACTCTGTATCACTAGTTGGTATAATAACTAAATTGAACATATTAATTATTCCACTTAGAAAATCACTAACCTTTATATCAGGCATATGCTCACTTACAATTAATGTTGATAGATAGCTTAAAAATGTAGAAGAAACTACTTCTACTCCAGCACCACCAGCTAAATTAAACCAAGTTAAATTTCCCTTCACTTGCTTTCTAGTAGTTATACTAATATCATAAATGAAAGGGTCCTGACTCTCTAAAAACAACTCTACCTCCACATTAAAAGTACCACTATCTAAAACCTTAGCATAATAAGTAATTGAATTACTACCTGTTTGAAGATTTGATATTTCAACTTTTTCACCACCATTAATACTAGCAAATAATTGATAATCAATTTCAAGATAACCACTAAGTGGGGCCACATTAATTGTAAAGTCTAATCTTTCTGTTCCAAATGCTTCTCCGCTTGGTGATGATATTAAAGTAAGACTAGCTTTATTAGTGCCTAAATCCCAAAAGTTTGCTGTACCAGAATCTCTGGTCTCTATATCAATTGGTACTTGGCCTGAAGCAGTGTTAATCTTATCTTTAGTAGTTTGCAACCACATATATAACTCATCAAATATAGGTAAGCTAAAGAAATCATCACTGAAAGTCACTGAATATTTTAACTGTAGCCTTTCAATTATCTGTTTAACTAATAAAGCTGGCTTTAATTCGGTCCAATCTATACCACATGCTTGATTTATATTATCATAAGCTATATTAACCAGTTTATCTATATTAATATCATTACTTATATCACTATCATAAAAGAATTGTCTTTCATTTGATAATAAAGGGTATATAATATCATATCTAGTCACATCAGTTGGGTTAAATAACCCTGATGTCATACCTATTCTAGTTGTTATATAATCTCTAGCATGGTTATTAGGGCTAAAATCTAAATCACTTAATTTATCATCACCAAATAAGTCAGTTAATGAGGTTAAATTACCGAAGAATGTTATTTTATAGCTTGAAGGTTCACCACCTTGTATCTTAACACTCTCTAATCTAATCTTTCCTTCTCTAAATGGTGCATAGTTTAACTCTATTCTAGCTTTCTTCTTAACCCTAGCATCAAATCTATTAGTATTATCTGGTTCAAACCAGTACTTAAATATTCTGTTGTTTCTCTGGCTGGCTGGAACTGTAAAACTAAGTGAGAAATCAGTGAACACTTTAGATATATCATTAACATTCTGTACAGTAGAGTTAACTACTATATTCTCATTATCAAATAAATCTAATAACTCATTCTCCAGGTATATCTGTATCTGTCTATCCATTACACTGATTGTATTTTGTTAAAGGCATATTCTGCTTTTACTGTGTGATTTATTACTTTATCATTAACCCTTGTTTGAAGGGTCTTTGATGAGTCTGTTATATTAATTGGAATAAAGTCATTGTTCTCCACATCAACTATATATACATGTTCTGATAATAACAATTGCACTATTCTCTCATTGGAACTCTCAGGAAGGTACCCAGAGTTCATTGTAATGCTTTCTAAGGCACTTACATTGTATCTTTGCTTCTGATGTAATCTACTGTCATAAGAACCTCCAGAGAGCAAATTAGCGTTAAAGGAATCACTGCTAGTTTTAACTTGCTTTTGATTAGCTTTAAAGAAACTAAATATTTCATAGTTACCAAACTTATTTAGGAACATAACATTAACTGGCTTATATTTACATTCTTCTCTTACCTCTAATTGAATAGTCACTGGGTCTCCAACTATAGGTGTAAATACTACATTAACAATTTCACCATCGGCATATGAGTTTAAATATACCCACATTTGTTTTACCTTGGTTGTTAAATTATCTTCAACTGTAAAGTTATATACTGTACCTCCAATAGTTGCCCCTAAGTATGTACCGTCATTAAGCACACCTATGTTAAATGCATAATCCTTATTTACCACATAATAATTACTGGATAAGTATATACCATTTGCTGGTAGGTTAGGGTTATTACCCTCTTTAAAGTAGTTATAACCATCTTGCACATAATAGTCTCCACTGGATAATAAGGCCCCATCTTGGTCTTTTATTTCATATGCAAATCTCACTGTGCCTCCGTAAGTATTATTTGCCACTCTTGTATCTCCATAGGTAAATGGTAAATATCTAAAGTACTCCCTTAGAAAAGGGGATACATCTAATACCAAAGAAGTATCTTCTGTAGTAGGTACATTCTTAACTATTGAGAAATCACTTAGTGTTGGTAAAGCTGAGGAGTTTATATCAATACCCAGATTAAATACTACTTGGGTTATACCAGAGCCAGATAATACTGGTTGGTTGAGGTAAAAAGGACTTCTTGCTTGAATTATATTTGCCATTGTTTAATTATTTCTTAGTGATTCTTCTATTATGTTTTCTATGTCTTCTGAATATGCAAATGCCACTTCATCTGGAAGACTGTTAAATTCTTTGTTAAATGCTTTGGTAAAGAAAAAAGAAGGTTTTATACCTTTCTCAAATACTGACTTAGCAATTATATATGATAAACTCTTTCTCTTTAAGAATTTACCCTTACTGTCTCTGGGGGCAATTCCCTTTCTTACTGACCATCCATCAAATGCTGATGAAGGTGGCCTTTTATTAGTGTAGCTAAAGGGGGAACCATGACTAACTTCTGTTCCATTTATACCCTTATCTATTATCTCACCATAATCAGCCATCTCAATCTCTAAAGTGAATTTAGTCTCCTTAGAGACATCTATACTCCAATCTAGACTCCTATATAGATTACCCGTAGATACTTTACCAGAACTCTTTAAATTAGCTCTAGCTGTATCCACAATTGCTTGTCCGAAGTTTGATAGGGCTTTACTTGTTAACATAATGAAATCTCTATATTAGGAACCTCAACATCAAAACTCATTGCCCATCCATCTAGTAAGTTCTCTCTGCTCTCATAGAAAGGCTCTAAAGTGGGTAAACCTACAATAGTAAAATCATCTCCCCTTTGAACTAGGGATTTAAACACCCTATTTAAAACAGCTAACATGCTATTCATATTATCTATCTCATTATCATTACCCACAAACTTATCAGTTCTAGGCTTAGGGTTAATATCTCTAATGTCCATGGCAAATACAGTCACATTGAAAGTAATTACTTGTACATCTAATGTTGCTTGACCTATCTGAATATGAGATAAAGGAAATATATTCTTTTTATCTATATCAATTTCAGATATATCTCCTTGGGTAATTGTATTGATTAACACATCTTGATTCAATGTAGTTCTTAATACATCTAATAATTTATAGTACTCTCTCATCTTTATTTTTTATTTAAGTATTCTTTTTCTGATTTCTGCTTATCCTTTAAATATGAAAGGTGAAGTAGGGATGAATGAAGTGGCTGTCCAGTAATCTCTTTAAATCTAGTATGGTCTCCTTGAGCAAGTGTTTCAATTGATATATACCAACCCCACTTTTCTCCGAAAGACTCTCTAACATCAACTGTGCTTTCTTGTTGTTCTCCTTCAATAACTTTTGTAAACAGCTCTGGATAATACTCAGCAATTCGTTGCTTAAAAGATAAAAAAAAACCAATGAACTAATAGCAGCATCAACTGGCATATCAGTAAAGTCTTGATTTATTTTTCCACTGTAGGCTTTAACGTTATATTGTCCCTTCTTGTTTATCTCCCCAATAACAGGTCTATATAAAACAGACATTAACTGTACTAACTTATTTGTGTCTCCTAAAGCTGAATCACCGTCCACAAACTCTCCTAATGACATATCATCTAGGTCAGGTATAAAACCATAAGTAATGCCCTTTAAATTGAATGTATGGACTAATTCTGGTTCCTCTTTTAATACCTCTAGTATGTGACCACTTATTTCAAGGTAATCTTTTCTCTTAATCTTATCTACTTTATCTAAAGGTAGTCCACAAAATATCTGTAATATCTTCTGTCTTAGGAAGATTTCATTATCTTTATTCTTCTCGGCCACATCTAAGAACTTTTGATAGTCCTTTAGTTTTATATCCGATAGTTTTTCTGGTATGTTTAGTTCTACATTCATATTAAATTAACTGCTTATTTTGAATCTTGGAAGATTTTATTAATAATAATAACTGCCTTTGTGTGGGTCTAATAGATAATACATTCTCATCATCAGAGCATCTGAATAATCTGGGGACCTACCTATGACCTTTTTAATCTCTTGTTTGGATAACATCTTTATCTTGTTGAGGTCTATACCGCTAGGTAATCTAACCATCTCTAGTTCCTCTTGAAGCATCTTAAACAGCTTATCAGGTACATCTACTGCTATCTCATTTCTATTTACCATCTCTGCTAATTTATAATAGCACTGGTCTTTTAATGAAGCAAAGTTTTCTATCTTACCTTTGATTTTAATGGGTCTGGAGTTATTAATAAACCCCTGACAACTTAACATGTCTTTAACTCCTCCACCTACACCATCTTCATCTACAATAACATTATTGATATTAACATTATATTTTAACATTAACGTTTTAATGGCATCTACACTTTGAGGTATTGTAGATAAAGCTAGTTCTGTATGGTCAATTACCCTTAGTCCATCCCACACAAAGATTATAGTCTTATCTTTTCCAAGTCGTGCTATATCTCCTGTGATATATTTAACACCTGGTTCTATAATATTGTTTTGCATCTTAGTTATACTCTCATTTTGAATTAGCTGGGAGTTATCCTCACTGGCCTCTGCTAAGTATAGCTCATTAAATATCTTGGGAGGTAAATCCTTCTTAGCTTGATTAACCTCTTCTATTGTTAATATACCTTCTTTAACTGCATCATAACAGTTAATTTTAAAGTAAGCATACTCTGGGTCTGTAAATGACTTCTCCTTTAACTTATGCATCCAGTTAGATAATCCACCAAAGTTACCAATCATCTTACAAGGGGCTCCTGTTGCAGTTAGTGTTGACCTTAATGCATACCAACTTTCTACCTTTGCTCTTGGGGCCTCATCAAATACAGCAGCATATACATCCTCTCCATATAAGTTATCAGCCTTGTCAGCAGTCTTAAAGTGTATCTCTGCTCCATTAGGGCATACAATGGTCAGGTTGCTCTCATTTACTGTATAGACTCCTGTTCTAACTAATCTTGCTTTAAGTCTTTTAAAAGCTATCTTAGACTGTGAATATGTAGGGGCCACCCACCAATAGTTATACCCACTCTTTGCTTCAGAGGAATGTGCCTTTTCAAACAGCCACCATATATGACTGAAAGTTTTACCAACTTTTGTTGAGGCTTCTGTTATAGTAAACCTTGAAGGGTTATACAGTATGTCCTTTTGATAACTTGTTAGCTTGGGTTTTTTAATATTTAGTTTCATATAAACTTTATTTATTCATCTGTAAAATCTATTGTAATAGTCTGTTCTACTTTGTTCTCTTGTTTATCTGCTAACCCTAGCATTCTTGCAATAATGTTCTCTTTATATATTCCAGAGGTTGCTCCTTCTATCATGTCAGACTTGATAATCGTATCTATTTTCTTTATGATGTCGGAAAATTTATCATAAATACCATCTTTATTGGTCTTATAATCATTAATATCTGCTATTACATTGTTCATACTAAGCCACGCTGAAAACCCTAACCAAGTTAAGGGAACCTCCATCATTACTTGTGCTGTAATAGATTGTTTGGCATCCCATACTCCTTTAGGTTTAGCTCTTGATGGTCTTTCTTCAACATACTTTTGAAAATGTCCCCAAAGTTCTTCTGGGGATTTTAGTTTCTTAGGTCTTCCTACTTTATTTTTCATTTTTATAGAATTTAATTTCGTTATATACTTCGTTTAATCTCATCTTACCAATACTCTTATCATTAATGTTTATGTTATAAGAAGTTGGGTCTGTAAAAACAATCTTTACTTCTCCATTCTCAATTGCCTTTTCAACATCTACTATAATAGTATTCTCTCTTACCATTTCTTTTAGGAACTCATTGAACAATATAGTAAGGTCTTCTTTTTGTATTGCTGGATTGAATGTTCTTGTGGGTCTATTTCTCATAAGTCTCATATACTTTATTAATCATATCAATGTACTTTTTCCATATACTAGCAGAGCATGTTCTACACCCCTTAGCTGATATTGCCATGTTATGAACTTCTCTAATTAATACCACTATTAAGTCTTGGTTGTTAATTGATATTTCTCCTGTTCTATCCATATCCTCTTTAGCTTCCCCCCACGCTTCATATTGTTCTTCATTCATGCAATTTGGCTTGTTATAAGGAAACATCTTATTTAAAGTTTCTTTCCTCTTCCCACAGTTGCAATCTCCACCCTCTGGAGTAAACATCTCTACAAGGGCTTTAATCCCCGTAGCAGTGGTTATTTTCTCTATGGTGTCTCCTAGACCTTCACTCTTTAATGATACTTCTTTCATCTCTTCTTTAGACTGTTCTACCTTTAATGATGCTTTATAAGTTTTGTACTGCTTACTCCTTTTATCAAGGGATTCATAATATTGTTTATCTTTCTTCATTTTACTGTTTTTTTAGTGTCCCCGCCTACGATATGTGACAGGGAAGATTGTTATTGTTTATATTCTTTGTAAATAATAATCGTTATTAAGTACGCTATTTCTTAGTGTACCATAATTAAGCTCTTCAGCGATAGCTGCTTCTTTTATTGTATCATACTTTGCCCCTGTGATAGTATTAACAACTGTCCTAGCTATAGGGTTATTATTACCATTTTGATTTCTAACCTTACTAATAGGTAAATTATTATCAATTTGATACTTATATTCAAACTCTAATGCATCCTTTCGGCTATTGAATTCTTTTAAGATTATATAAGTAGGAGTATAATCCAGTTTCATAAAACTCTTATGTTTTTGCATTCTTTTATCTAGTTTGCAGCTTACTCCAGCATAATCAAACTCATTTATTCTATATACATAGACTTTATCGTTATTTTTAATATTTTTACTCATTGTATTTTAGTATTAAACCCCCAACATTTTGTCAGGGGGTAGTTGTTATTGTTTATTATTCGTATCCGTAATCTTTAGACACTTCTTTTAGTTTCTTTAGTGCTTCATTCTTATAGTATCTAAGCCTGTCTCTGCATACTCCAGTTTCTTTTGATAGTTGCCTTTGACTTTTCTCTTGATGTTGTAATAAAACCTCTCTGTGTAAGTATGGAACCTCATCTAGCATCTCTGCAACATTCTTTCTCATTTCTAGTATATCATCCTCATACTCATCATTACCTGGTTCTATTATATCCTCTACGTAATGAATCTTTTTTAGTTTCTTTTTACCATCTACAAAAGCATTTCTCATTGTTCTAAATACATACCCAGACTTTATATTTATATTTTCCATCTTACCTTTCTGTATATGTAAAAGTATTTTTAAATACATCTCTTGTACTAGGTCATACTTATCAGTGTTGTTATTGCAAATTTTATAGGCCATGGCCAAATTCTCTTCATGGTTGTCTAGTAGTCTTTTATAGTCTTCTCTCATTATATAAACTGTTGTTTGTTGTTAGTGGGAGATGGCTTTGTTATTTTTGCAAAGCCATAATCCTTACTATATAAAGCAATAAGATGCTTTTTAAAGCTGTGTAAGTAATAAACCTCTTCTCCAAACAGTTCAGAGTGTTTAACTATTGCTTTATTATTAGGGTTAGCCAAACAGCTTACTTCACAGCCATTTGGATACATTTCTTTTATTTGTTCTAGTGTTATCATTATTGTTTAATTAGTTGTTTGTTATGGTAATCATCTACACCTTTTCTGTAGGCTTCTATCTCTTTCATTGTATCAAACTTTAGTTCTTTTATTATCCTCAGCCTGTCTTTTAATACTAGTCTTTCTATTAGTGTTATCATTTAGTTAATTTGTTTTATATATTATCTTTTGCAATATCTATTACTATTAAAGCTAGTACTACTGATACTACTATTGATGTAAATGATACACCTAAATAGTTTAATGTTAATATTACTGCGGATACTCCTAATACTGTTAATAATTTCTTCATTTTAATGTGGTTTTTTGTTAATTTGATTTATTTTTGTAAGCGTTAGCTCATGGATAAAACTTTTATTTTCTTTTAATCTTTCAATGCTTTTTGAATACATTGATTGAATGTTTTGGTGGCTGGTTCCATATTGTATTCCTAAATCAATTAAGGATACCTTCTCACCTGTTATAAGACCTAAACGTTGTATTACTATGTCAGCCCATTTATCTTTCTTTAGAGAGCGTTTAATTAAGTCTATAATATTTGTAGTGTCTTGAATGTTTTCATTACATTCTTCGTAAACCATTCTATCTTCAAAAGGTAATTTTTCATTACCGTCCTCATCTTTACCATAATATTCAGAGAATACTCTAGCTGTTGTGTTTGAAGATGCTTTATTTACTGTAGGCTCTCTAATAATATCTCTTGAATTTGCTGTTGTGTTTAAGATATACATTTGATTGGTAATAACTTGTGTTGCATAAGTAGTAAAATATACTACACTATCAGTATCATAGCTATAAATTGCTTTAGTTAAACCTTCCATTGATTGTGATATAGTATCTTCTAATGAATATCCAGTACCAAAAGCAAAGTTCTTTGCTAGTTTTAATACCAATGGCAAATGTGATTTAACTAAAGTGTTTTTATTTAATTCTCTATCAACGAATAAAAGGTTTATTTCCTCTTCGTTGAGGCTAATGCTATTGTTAGTTATATATTTTAATATGCTTTCCATTATAGTTCCATAGGTATTAAGATAGGTAATGTTCCGTTTAGAATTACTCCACAGCTTATAGCGGGCTTCTTTCCGTTCTTACTGTAAGCAAATGCATAAGCATCATGGTCAATTCCCGTTCCAACTTGCATTCCAAATACTCTAGTTATAGCATTGAATATCCAGTCTATATATGCTTGAGTGTGTAAGTGACCTTGAACTATAGATTGAAACTCTGACTTTATTCTAGTTCTTGCTGTTCCACCTTCTCCATGTACATAAAGCACATTGTCTATCACTGTAGAGTGTACATAAGACCAGTTAGGAGTTTGAAGTACTTCTGAGTAATCTTTTATCCACTTCTTTGATACACCTCCAGAGAATGCTTTACGTGAAGCTATTCTATCATGGTTACCAAGTATCACAGTTGCATTTGGAAATGCTTTGTAGTACCTTGATACTCTATATACAGCTCTTTCTAGCTCTTCTCCTGCTCCAAATCCATCTGGGTCAGAATCATGGTAACTAGAATAGTGTGAGTCTATAATATCACCTATAAATACAACTTCATTACAGTTATACTCCTTGTACATTTTAATACAATGGTCTAAGTATTTATCTAAATCAAATGGACAGTGTAAATCTCCTATTACTAAAACTCTTGATTTACCCTTCTCAAAATGGATAGGTGTATTTTTTACTTTACTTACTTCTTTTTCTTTCTTCTTTACATTCTGTTTTCTTATCTCTTCAATTAAAGACTTTTCTACTGATGTTAATCTAATTACTTCGGTTTTGTTAATTTTGCTCATCTTGTTATTTTTTTAATTTGTTATTTGATTATTATTATTATTGATATGTGTGTGGGGGAAGTAGCAGAAAAGATTATCAAATAGAGGTTTGCTAGTCAAAGATATAGATTTAACATCTGACTTATCTTTGTTAAATACGACTTCGTATGTTGGTATGTTAATTTTGCTCATCTTGTTAATTTGTTATTTTGTTAATTTGTTATTTCAATTCTTCTTATATACATATAAATATGTAGAAATTTAGTAAAAGACTAATTATTGTCAAATTTATATTTCCCTTCTATAAATGAAGCCTTATTTAATTCTAATTGTTTGTAGATTTTTTCATCTAGAAGTTGGTTTGCTTTTTCCCATAACTTCTCTCCAAAGGCTTCTAATAGCTCATTCATAACTTCTAATGGGTAATCATTTGATACCATATCTATTTCAAAGTTTGTCATCTTTCTTTGAATATTAAGTTCCATTAATCTAAATTCTTTATCGCTCATTTTATTTTGTTTTTGTTAATTTATTTTGATTCTTATTATATGCTGCAATATACGACGACTATTCTTCTTATAAAAATGTGTCACTTTTCAACATATTAAATAGCAGCTTTTGTGTTTATTTTCATTTTAGCAGCTTCTTCATTCATAATTTCTACTACATCGTCTCTATCCATTGATTCACAGTATAGAGCATCAAAACAGTAGAGTACATCTATACCCTCTTTTCTGGTTCTTCTTATTACATTGGTCATAAGTTCTGTCTCCATGGTAAAGAGTTCTTTAGAGGTGCTCTTATGGCCTTCCTCATCCTTGTATTGTCCTATTCTGTTCATCATATTTGGTTCTTTTTTATTATAGTAATTGAATAATGGGCTTTGTTGCATCTGGCCCCATGTCTTATTAAAGAAACTAAGGTGCTCTATCTTTACTTCCTGTCTCTTTTGAGTATAATTATCATCGTCTGGGGATATTTTAAATAGAGTCTGTGTCACCATGTCATGTGTAATAGGCTCCTCATTACTTCCACCAAATACTTTCTGTGCTATATTAGGGTGTAAACAAGAGAAATCACATTCTACAAGGCTCTGACCGTTTAGTTTTATCATCTTTCTGATAATTCTAGGCATCATGTTAAAACTATCATAAACTCTCATACCTGACTTCTCATCTTTTATGATTGGATATTTGAAACAGTCTCTAAGGTAGATAAATATATTCATGTAATCATGTACAAATATGTATTTATCTCTACTGTAGGCATCTTCGTTTGTACTGTGATTCTCTGGTAATATTTTTAGCAGTTTATTCCTCTTATTAGTGTAGGTTCCTTCTTTAGCATGTTTGGTTAACATCTCTAGTACTTCTGATTCATCGGGAAAGGTTATATATTTACTCATTGAAAAGGAATTCATTCCTATTTCTGAAGTAAAAAGTTTTTCCATGTTGTTATTGTGCATTTTGTTTCTTAATCTTTTGGCTATTTTAGTGCTTAGTGTGTAAGGTTCTACACCTATTCCATAATACTTGTCTTGAAGTTTGTATTCGTTGCTCCTAGGGGCTAAATTTATCTCTGGCTTACCTGTAATGTAGTCTCTTCCTCTCACTATTATTCTGTGTTTTAACAATAGGTTTATTATTTTTGGATATACTCTCTTACCTAACTGTTCTCCTAAATAAACTGAATATAAGATTTTGTATCCATGAGCTTTATAAATATCATTAGCATTCTCTGCGTTCTTATGAGTACTTTTAAAGTTATCTAAGAAGATATAGCATAATTCTGTAGCTACGTCTGTATCAGGATGTACTGTCTGTAATCCCTTCTTATCTCTTTTAAGGATAGCTTCAAATCTTGCAGTAATTCTGTTTGTTGGGATATATACTATATTCTTTTGTCCTTCTAGTAAGCTAATGTCAGCAGCAGTTAAATTGTATTCCTCTTTAACGTGAGCTAATAATTCATTGTAGTTGTAATCTTTCATAGTTAATTTATTTATGGTCGTTATGTTTGGTCATTTACCTCTGACCATCCCCCCTAGTCATGACTCCAGGAGGGCTCAATTTGCATTGAAGAGGGTTTTTGTACAGGTTCTCTCCTGTTAAGTCCTTGAGTATATCTTAATGTAATAATCTTTATTACGGTGCAATATACAACTTTTTTTCTTTGTGTTAAAAAGTATTAAATTTAAAAGTATGTTGTTCTTAAACTTAACTAATACAAAGGTACGACAAAGATATTTAATATCCTAATTAATGGACCTCCAATTTATATTATTTATTAATATAAAATATATTATTTAAAAGTACAGGTTTTATATAAATATTTTACTGTTAATTTTATCCTAATACAAAGGTACGAATGATTTTAATCACATCCTAATTATTCAACGGTTCTTTTATATTATTTTATCATATAAATTAATCAATCAATAATTAGTATGGTAAAACGGAATATCGTATCTTTGTATATATATAAATATGTAGAACTTTAGTAAAAGACCAATATTATTAAATATATTTTAGAATAGTATTTAAATCCATCCAGAGTAGTAATTATTACTAGTCTATGAGTAGTAACTTTTACTAGTCTATTATTATTTAATGAGGTACTCTGTGGAGTACTAGACCTATTTAAATACTCTGTGGAGTATATCATTACTAGATATTATTTTATATAGTTCTTTTATTATTAAGTATATTTTAGAATAGTAATTTATGCCTTAATTTATTTGAAGTAATTATTAGTAGTATTAGTATTATATATTAGAATTATTAGTAGTAGTATTATTTATATATGTATTTATTAAGTATAG
>TARA_R110000772_G_scaffold93169_3_pt1 | contig 14280 bp, 13 predicted proteins | sample TARA_R110000772 | Tara Oceans TARA_R110000772 (sample SAMEA4397948) | marine metagenome | biome: Polar Biome; feature: [SRF] surface water layer (ENVO:00010504); material: water (ENVO:00002006), including particulate matter (ENVO:01000060) such as... | depth 5 m | reverse complement strand
CAAAAGTAGCTTATCAAGAAAAATTAGCAAAGAAAAAAACTGCAGTTTCAGGTACTAAAGTAAATACAAATAAAGGTAAGATGTCTGCTAATGATAAAGTAGGACCTTCTCATTTAGGTCGTAGTAATCCTCAAAAGAAAAAGTCTACTGCAGATAAAACTTCAGTAGTTAATAAAAAAACTACAGGTATGCAATCTGAAAAGACAGGACCTAATCTGGCTAGAGATACTAAAAAAAGAGGTTCAGTAGCTAGAGGTAATGAGACTTATAACAAAGGACCTGCAATGCTTAAATCTAAAGAAGATAAAAAGAAATCTGCTGCAAGACGAAAAGCAGGTAAAAAGACAGTGAAGGCTAAAGCTCGTTATAGAGCAAAACCTACAATGACAGGATTTGGACGATAAGTATGTCTGACTTTAAAACCCCAGGTGGAAAAACTATTTCTACTTATATTTGTCCACAGACTGCCCATGTTAAAATTAAATTAGAAGAAGGTGGAAAACTACCTGAAGAACTTTCAGGTATTTTTACCTCAAGAGCAATAGCTAATATTTCTATAGAAACCTATTTATTGTCTAATGCAGCTCAACAAAATAAAAAGGAAAAAGAGAAAGTAGAAAAAAAATCTTTTGTAAAATCTTTATCTAATAACGAGGAAAAATAAGTGGCTGTAAAAAAAGAACAAATCTTTAACACTTTTGTTAAAGGATTAGTTACAGAAGCTAATGCTCTTACTTTTCCTGAAAACTCTTCTGTTGACGAAGAAAATTTTGTACTAAATAGAGATGGCTCTAGGTCTAGACGACTAGGGCTTGACTATGAAGAACTTCATGCATTAACTTCTACTGGGTTTACAGCAACACAATTAAAAGAAGGTAAGCAATCTTTTCATACATGGGAAGCTCCTGCTGGAGATACTACTGTATCTATAGGTGTTGTTAGAATTAATAATAAGCTTTGGTTTATGAACCTGCTAACTGGAAATCCTAGTGCTAACTTACTTAATGGTGGTAGTCCTTTAACTCTAGGTTCTTTAAGTAATGCTGATATAGAAACTACTGTAATTAATAATAAATTAATTATTGTATCAAAAGATTTAGCAAAACCTGTAGTATTAACTTATGATAAGTCTTCTAAAGGTGTTTCATCTACTGATATTACAATTGAGGTTAGAGATATTTGGGGAGTAAATGATGGACTTCTTGATAATATTAGACCAGAAACTTTATCTCAAACTCATAAATATAATTTAAGAAATCAAGGATGGAACGAAAATATTGTTACAGGCAATGATACTTATCCTGATTCTTTAATTTATACAGAACATGAATTAGAAGTTTACCCAAGTAATGCAGATGTATGGACATTAGGAAAACTTAGTAACCCTTCTGCAGCTAATTATGAAAAGTATGACCCTAAAACATTAGAAAAAAACTCTACTTCAATCTTTCCAGTAGCTAGAGGTTCTTTTATTATTGATGCTTTTAATCGTGGTAACTCTAGAGTAGGTTTATCAGATGCTACTGGACTTCCTAATGACCAAGAAACAGGAGCTATTACTAGTGTTGCTTCTTATGCACAAAGACTTTTTTATTCTGGTATTACTTCAAGTGTAAACGGAGCAGACTCAAAATCTCCTAACTATTCAGGGTATGTGTTTTTTACAAAAGTTATTACAGCTGATAATGATTTTGGTAAGTGTCATCAAGAAGCTGACCCAACTGACCCAAGTATTAATGACTTAATAGACTCTGATGGTGGTTCTATACAAATTCCAGAAGCTACTAGAATAGTAAAAATAGTTTCTTCTCAATCATCATTAATTGTTTTTGCAGAAAATGGAGTATGGGAAATTTATGGAGATACTGGTGGATTTATTGCTACCTCTTTCCAAGCAAGTAAAATATCTACTAATGGTATTTTAAATCCTGACTCTGTTGTTAATGTTAATGGACAGTTTATTTATTGGTCTAAAGCAGGAATCTATGCTTTATCTTCAGATGCTGTAGCTGGTAGATATAAAGCAGAATCAATCTCTTTAACATCTATACAATCTTTATTCTTAGCTATACCTGATGTAGGTAAAAATAACTGTAAAGGTTTTTATGATGAAAAAGAAAATAGAGTAAGATGGTTATATAATGATACAGCTGCTTATTCAACAGTAAATTATATTAATAAATATAATAAAGAATTAATTCTTGATTTATCTTTACAGGCTTGGTATAAAAATAGTATAACAGATTTAGCATCAGCTAGTCCTTATGTAGCAGACTTCATTGAAGTTCCAGGATATGCTATAGGTAGTGCAGATGTTAGTGTAGAAGCTGGAGTAGAAGATGTTATTATTACAACGGGAGGCAGTGCAAATCCTGTAGTTATAACAGAAGAAGTAGAGACTAGCCGTAGCTCTCTATTTAGTTTTCTAACTATTGTAGGAACTTCTTTTACAATTTCTAAATATAATAGTACAAGATTTTTAGAGTGGTATTCAAAAGATAGTACTGGAATTAACTATGAAAGTTATTTAATTACGGGCTATGAATTATTTAAAGATATTATGAGAGATAAACAAGTACCCTATATTTTCTTTTATTTTAGTAAAACAGAAGATGGATTTACAGCTACAGGTTCTGGAACATCAGCATCTTTTGTACTAAATAATCAATCTTCTTGTAGAGTACAAGCACAATGGAATTGGGCTAATTCTTTAAATAGTGGTAGATGGGGACTTGAGTTTCAAGCTTATAGATTACCAAGACTTTATATTCCAACAGGAGCTACAGATAAATTCGATAGTGGAGATTCAGTTATTGTTACAAAAAATAAATTAAGAGGACAAGGAAAAACTCTTAGTCTTTATATTAAATCTGATTCAGGTAAAGATATGAAAATTCTAGGATGGGCTTTACCTGCTACTTCTATAGATGTAGTTTAATGAAACAAGATAAATATGATGAACTTCTTTATGAAGAGCCTAATGGTTTTATAGGATTAACTTGGAATAAAGAGCTTAATGTTTATATGATGCACCTAGACTGTGATGCTTGGAGTAAAACAGAATTTAAAAGATACTTAAAAATATTTAAAAGAGTTTGTATAGAATTAAGAGAAAGAGGAATTACAGAAGTATATGGATTAGCAAAAGATAAAAAAGCTATAAAATTTAATAAGATGTTTGGAGCTATTACTACTGGACATTTAATACAAGATGAAACTGGTAGTTTAAATGCATTAATAAAAATGGAGACCTAATATGAGTTCAGTCGTAAGTGCAGTAACATCAGCAGCAACAGCAGCTGCTCCTTTTGTACCTGGATGGGGTACTGTAGCTTCTATAGCTTTACAAGGTTATAGTATGATAAAAGAAAGAAAAGCAGGAAAGAAGGCTGCTAGTGCTGAAAGAGACAGAGCAGCTGTTCAAGCTAAACAACAAGAAGACCAACAAAAGTATAGTCAAGTTCAAGCTCAAAGAGCTAGAGTAGCACAACAAAGAAAAGCTAGAATAGCTCATGGAGCAATCTTAGCACAAGGAGGTAGTTCTGGTTTAGGTATGACTGGTTCTTCTAGTTTAACAGGAGCTATTGGTTCAGTGAGTTCTCAAATGGGTCTTAATGTTGGTAATATTAATGTTGGACAAGGCTTTGCTGAAGGTCAGACACAACAAAATATACAACAAGGAAACCTACAATCACAAACTTCTTTAGCACAAGCAGAGCAAAGTGGATGGTCTCAGATGGGAGCAGCTTTTAGTAATCTATCTACTAACTTTGGTAATCCTTTTGATACTGGGGTAAAAGAAAATAAAGCTACTCAAAACTATCCAAATTACTAATAAGGAATATAAATGCCGTTAGACTTAACTTCATTACCAGAACCACAACCTGTATTAAAACCAGGAATGCTTCCTGAAAAAGCGAAAGAACAAGCTTTTTATACGGGAGCTCTTGGTCCTATTGAAAAAGCAGAACAAACTTATGATACTACTTTAGACAATCTTATGTCTCAAGGACAGGATGCAGCACATAGTAATGCTATAGAAAAGTTTTCAAAAGAGCAAGACATAGAAGTTAAGAGTGTTGTAGCAGGAATAATAGAAGATGATACATTAGATAAAGGATTTAAAGCAGACATTTTAAGAAGTTATTCTAATACTGGATTTATAGACCCAGATATTAAAAAACAATATGCAGTAACTTTAGCTGCTTCTGATAATAGTGATACACTTATTGAACAAGAAGCACAAGAAGAAACTGTAGATGACTTAAATACTGAACTAGCCATTGCAAAGAAAGAAAGAGTAGAAGAGGATGATTCTAATTTCTTTGAAAACTTTGCAGGAGAAGTTGTTTCTATTGTTGGATTAGTACCTGCTATTATAGGTGGTACTGTGGATTTTGGTTTTAAAACAAAAGAAGTTTATGACCAAATGAAAAAACATGGAAGCGTTTTAGATTGGGATGCTGTTGCTAATGCTTCTGGAAATGCAGAAGAAGGAGTATTAAAATCTTCAGTTGGATTATCTATTGAACCTCTTGCTAAGTTTTTAGGACTTGATGATGAAATGGATGACTCATATACAACTGCAGCTTTAGGTAAAGCAGGAGAAGGCTTTGAATGGGTAGCAGAAAAAATAGCTGAGAAACAAATGTTTGGTATTAAAACAAAAGAAGAAGCTTTATATGCTGTAGAAGCTATAGGCTTTATTATACCTGCAGGACTTTATGCTAAGAGTGCTTTAAAGAAAATGGGTAAGACTAAGCCTGATTCTCCAGCAGATGTTACTGATAAAGCTAATCCTAAAACAGGAGCTGTTGTTGCTAAAGATGCCTTAATAGAAAAAGATGGTAAGTTAGCTGATGCTACAGGTACTAAAAAAGAAACTATTATAGCTGAAAAAGTATTGCCTGACCCAGACTCTCCCGACTATCCAGTAAGAAATGATATTATTGCTGACATTAATGATAAACTTACTGATGCAACTAAAGACTTTACTCCAAGACAAACACAGATGTTAGAAACTATGTTTGATGATAATTTAGTTAAAAAAGAATTTAGAGTAGATGATTTATCTAGAAGAGTCAATGTAGCTAAAGATACTAATTTATATTATAATCAAGCAACTTCTAAAATTAATATGACATCAGATGTCCTTGAAGGTAAGATGGTATTTACTCAAGGAGCTAATTATGCTTTTACATCTAAAAAGAATATTATGCATCAAGCAAGACAACTTCAAGATAAAGTAAAAGAAGTTAAACGACAAGACTTTACTCAAGCTAAAGATGCAGGACTTGCTGTAAAAGATGGTAAATTTGATGTTCGTGCAATTTCAAAATCTATAAAACAAAACAATGTAGTAATTAGAGACTTAAAGACTAAAACTACAATGACTCTAGATGAGTTTGAAAAAACTAATTTTAAAAAAGGTAAGTATCAAATAGAGTATAACTTTAGAAAGAAGTATGATTTACTTAGTGATGAGATGCTTGGAGAAAGTTTCTTTAATAAAAATATAGGTCTAGGTAAAATAGGTAATGCTCTAAATAGAAGTTCTTTAGGAGAATATTTATTTGGTACAGGATTTACTGCAAAGTGGTTTGAGCAAGCTAGAGCAGACCTAGCTCCTAAAGCAAATAGAATTTCTAATGAGATTGTTAAAGAGTTCAATGACCTTACAATTAAAAATAGAAAGATAAGAGAAGAGATTGGAGCTACAATTAAAGAGATGGAAATACAAGGAGTTGATACATTATCTAAGTCTGAATTAATAAAAAACTTTCCTGATTTAGATTCAAAACAAATTAATGCTCTTGATGCAACTCAACAAGCTTATAGACAAGCTCAAGATACTTTATTTGAAATTACTAACATTGGTGAAAAACAAAGAATGATGTCAAATGGATATAATAAAGGTATCTATATTGATGGTGAATATAAAGGAGCAGTTACAAAAGCTCTTGATGAAGATGCTATTAAAAATATAATAAAAGATAATGATAACTTTACAGTATATGATTCTACAGCAGGAAAGTTTGTTAAGTATGACCCTGAAGGTGGATATAAAATTGTTAAAACAGATAAAAATACACAATTAAAAAATAAAACTGGAGATGCTTTAGAGAGCTCTGATTATGTAATTGTTGGTAAAAATATGGAATTAGATTTATTACCTGAAAGAGTTTTAAATAAAGACCCTGGACATACTTATAGAAACTATAGAAGTAACTTTTTTATTAGAGTAGTTCCAAAAAGTATGATAAGGAATGGTAAAAAATTAAATCCTGCTGAACTCTTAGAGTTTAGACAAACTCGTGGTACAGCTACCACTAGGTTTGATGCTGAATCCTTAGTAGACGATATGTCAAATCCAAAATCTAAAAATTATATTGGTGATGACTATGAAATATTAGATTTAGATGAGCCTAATCTACAAAATATTACTGACTTTACAGCAGAGTATAAGTCTGTAACAGATAATTACCTTAATGCTACTGCTAGAAAAGATATTCTTATTGCTAAAGGAGACCCAGTTCTTGTAGACCCTAAGAAGGCTCTTAATGACTCAGCAAGAAATATTACAAGAACAGGTACAGCAAGTCAATTTGATAATGCTTATAAAGCAGCTTTTGTAAGAGACTTTGGTAAGGTATTAAAAGATGGAAAATTTCCTGATAGTATTGATGATATTAGTTCAATAAGACTTAAAGGAATGACTAGTGCTAAAGCTAATCAAATGGTTAAAGAAGCTAAGAACTTATATACAAGACATGCTCATTTTCAAAGGTCTAGTGCTGTAAATGCTGCAGATACTCTTGTTCAAAGAAGTCTACATCATGTAGCAGATATAATGGAAAAAGCTGTTAAGATTCCTGGATTAGAAAAAACAGCTAAAGCTTCTTCTAGACTAACTAGAGATATTGGTAACTATGGTGCTACAGGTATGTCTAGTGCTGCTAAAAGAGTAGCTTCTTTAGCTTATATTACATATCAAATGCCTTTAAGACATTTTGTAATTCAACCTATGATGTTTTATGAGCAATCTATAATCTTTCCTAAGACTTTTGCAAAGACTATGATGAAGACTCCTGCTCATGTAGTTAATTTATTAGACTCTAACCCTACATTAAATGGGATGGGTACTAAACTTAGAGATATGTTACCTAAAAAACAGAGAGCAGAATTTGATAAAGAGTTAGCTGTAATGAGAAAAGAAGGTATACTAGAGTCTATTGACCAGAATTTAGCAGTCTCTGAAGCTGTTAATGGTGGTATAAAGGTACTTGACCCTAAGTATAATCGTTTAGGAAAGGCAGGAGAAGCTATTGCAAATCCTGCACAAAAGCTTACAGGTGGAGTAAATAGATATGGTTTTGCTACAGGTGAGTTAGCTAATAGGGTAGGTCTTTGGTTACAGAATAAAGAAAGATGGATAGCTAATCCTAAAAATAAAGGTAAAAGATGGGATGACCCTCGTAATATTAAAGAGATTAGTTTTGAAGCTTGGAAACAATCTGGTGCTATGACATCGGCAGGTGCTTTACAGTTCCAAAGACTTCCTTTATTCTCTTTCTTTACACAGTTTCAATCTATTAACATGAAAGGTTTTATGAATGTACTACAAGATAGTGCAACTAATCTAACTAGAGCTGATAGAGTTAAGCTTACTGCTAACAGAATTGCAATGCATGGGCTAGAATTTGGTGTACCTTTAGGTGCAGGTAAAATGTTATATGATTACCTTGCAAACCATGAAGATGAATCTCTAAGAAATACTGCCGAAGCAGTTCGTGATGGTTATCTTGATAGAACTTTTAATGCTTTGTTAAGTACAGTAGCAGGAGAAGACACTAATGTAACCCTCTCTCAAGGAGCTTCTATTAATGCAACTAATGCTTATGCCGATATTACTGGAGAACTATTTAATGTAGTTCGATTTATGGCAGGAGGAGATGCAGAAGCTCCAGGTATTCCTGGTGTACAGGCTATAGGAAATATAGGTACGAAGTTAAGAGCTGTAACATCAATTTTTAAATATAGACCTTTAAACTTAGAGACTGCTTCAGATGCTATGAGAACTTTAGCTGCTACTACTTCTTTAGGTAATAATTTTGATAAAGCTATGATGTACTATGATTTAGGAGAAATAATATCTAAAAATGGTACTAGAAAAGGTATACCTATTACTGGAGCAGAAGCTCTTGTACAGTCAATGGGCTTTAAAACTAGAGCAGAGTTAGACCAGTGGCGACAAAAAGAAATGAGTAGAAGCATTGATGAAAGAGTATCAGGTGCAATAACTAGAATGGATGAAGACTTATATGCTGCTTTACGATTAGATAGAAAAGATACTGACCAATACTTTAAAATCTTAAACTATCAAATATCTTCAATGGAACAAAGTGGTACTTTTACTACAAGTCAAGTAGAAAGAATTATGACTGGCGTAATAAATAAGCATCAAGCTAGATTTAAACTTGGTGAAACAGATAATTTAATTGGATGGGTACTAAAGCAAGACCCAGATACTAAAGGATTACAATCAATGATTAGTAGGTTTAAATCACATCCTGACCCAAATGTAAGAGATATAGCAAATATTCTAGAAGGTAAACATAAGAAAGTAATTTCAGAGGAAATAGACTAATGGCAACTCCACAATTCGGTGTAAAAGCAACAGACTTAGGTAGAAGTAATTTTCAAGGCACTGTACAAGCAGGAGTCGTAGATAAATCTAAAGCTATGGAAAAAGAAGCAGATATGACTGCTCTAGCTAAAGGAACAGAATTAGGTATCAATACCTATCAAGATTATGATAAATCACAAGTACTAGGAGATGTTGCTAAAGATATAGGTGGAGTTATTACTGACCAACAAGATAGAAGTTTAGCAGGTCAACAAGCCCTTGAAGGTGCTATTGTTAAAGGAGCTGATGAGGTAGCTATCATTCAGTCTGAGGCAGGATATGATGGTACTTATCCTACAGTATTAAATCAACAGCTTACAGATGACTCTTTAGGTATTCAAAATGCTATAGCAACACAGACTGAAAAGCTTACTAATGCTAGACAACAAGGTATAATGGGAGACCTAGAGCTTAAAGAAAGACTTGCTAAAATAACTCGTGAGGCTATCACAGCTAACCCTGCTTATGCTAATGAAATTATGGGACATGTTTCTGCTGTTTCTAGTATGAATAATTTAACTGCGAGAGTTGCTGAAGACCTTTCTACAATTAAAGATGCAAAAACTGCTAGTGATGCTAGAGATAAAGAAATTAGAAGAGAAGCATATGATATTGGAATTGCTGTAGAAGACTATTCTGATGAGAATGGAGCTATTAATTATACTTTACTAAAAGATAGATTAAGTAAAAAAATAAGAAATAAAGCTATGGTAGATGAGATGAAATTAGAGGTTGAAGCTGGTACTGTTAAGTATCAAAAGGATGCTAAAAAATTAATTGATGAAGGTCTTCCTAATATACTTAATGATTCTCAGACTGATGACATTGCTGATAAAGCTGTAGAAATAATGAACGACCCTAAAATGACTCCTGCTAATAAAATTATTGAGTTAGAAAAATATATACAAAAACAAGATAGAATGGTTTCTAAATGGTATTCAGATTCAGGAGCTAATGTAAATGCTGCAAATTTAAAACCATTTGAAGATACAAGAAGAGCTAATGCTGCAGGAATATTAAAAAGTTATACAGGAGTGTATAATGGTGAGACAAATGCAAAAGCATCAAAGAATTTTGTTGATTATATGCAAAATGAAAATCAAAGACTATTGTTTGAAAAACATCCTAGATTGATTACTATAATAACTAATCATGAGGTAGTAAAAGATATAGGTATGAATATTTCAGGTGCTGCAGATTTGAAAAATAAGTTCAGTAAAGAAGTAATAGAATTTATGACAGTAGAGCCTGAAACATTAACTTCTCCTGTAACAAACAATTCAGTAAATAATGCTTTTAAACCTCTGCAAACAAAAAATGGAGGAGTAACTTCAGAAGCTTCTATAATTACTATGGCTGCTCTAGACCAGACTCTAAAAGCAAATCCAGAAGAAGGTGCTGTAGAAGCATTTACAGATACACTACAAAGAAGAACTACTTGGATGGCAAATACTCCAGAAGATACAGGACCTGCTACAGCTAATCTTATTAAAGATTTATCTAATCCTAAAATGACACAAGGACTAACTTCTATAACAGACCCTAGTCTTATTTCTGAATTAGACACTGCAGTTAATTCTTATAAACCCATACTTAAAAATGCTTTAGATAGCTTTAAAAAAGAGTTTCCTGAAGCTAAATTACAAATTAGGGAGAATGATGGAATGTTATTTATTCCAAACGCTGATAGAAAATATACTCCCTTTATGCAAAATAATTTAAGGAGTATAAATGATGCAGCTCGTGCTCACTATAATGTTAATAAGCTTTCTCCTAATGGCAAAAATGCAAGTGCATTCTATGCCGACATCCTTGGAGAACCCGACCCAAAAAAAGCACCGAGCCAGTAGTTTCTAACGAAGTTACTGGCAACGAACAACCTAATATTATTGACAAAATAGCAATAGTAGAGTCATCAGATACACATATGACAGATGGCAAGCTTACTGAGTCTCCTAAAGGTGCTCTAGGTAAGTATCAAATCATGCCTAAGACAGCTAAAAACCCTGGATATGGTGTTACTCCTATAGCTGATTTAACAAAAGCCTCTGAAGAAGAGCATAAAGTTTTTGCTGAAAGTTACTACCAAGCTATGTTAAAAGAGTTTGATGGAGACCAAGAGAAGGCTCTAGCTGCATACAATGGTGGTGCAGGAACAGTTAAAAAAGCTATTAAGAAAGACCCTGATAACTGGGTAGCTCTCCTTCCTAAAGAGTCTAGAGAGTACATTACTAAGGTACAAACAGCCTAATGTTAGCAGAGGGAATGTTTATATTAACAGTCTCTTTATCAGGAAACTATGATGACCTTCAATTTGTAGGCTATTTTAATGATTGCCCTTCAGCAATGGTTTATTATGAAGAACATTGTAATCAATATAAGGCAGCAAGCTGCTTACTAAAAGAGTATAGTCTTCTGTCAAAGAATCATGTAGAACCTAGTCCATTTGATTTTGATACTATTAAAGAAGCTCAATCTTGTGGTTTTGTAGGTTTACAAAATAAAGATGTATTTTTAGACTAAAAAAAAGGACATGAGTGAGGGCTCATATCCTTCTTAAAAGTTCCTCTGAGGTTAAGGTACTTTTACAACACTAACTGGAATTTCTTTTTTTTGAGAATATTTTATTCCATATTCAGTTCCCTTACTCTTAGTATTCCAAATAGCTAAGACTCTATCTGCATTATTTATCATTTGTTTTGTCCTAACAAAAAAGTATTTACTATTAAACTCTGCTGTTGGGTCTAATAAATGATAAGGAATAAACTCTACAATATCTATGCCTCTAGCTTCTGCAAACTTTTTAGATAAAGGGTCAACTCCTTTTGCATTTCCTATTAAAAAAGTTATAGGCTGTCCTGAGTGAGTATAAGAATCTAAAAACTTATCTATGATTGGAAAGATTACCTCTGCTTTATCTAAACTACGGCTTCCAATTATACAAATCTTCATTCTAACTCCTCTAAATAATATGCTATTTGTATTCTAAGAAAGAACAAATCAATTAAAACATACCCTACTTTTACATCTTCATCTGTAGGTAAAGTTACAAGTTGTTCATAAAACTCAATTCCTACCTGACATCCTACTATTGGCTGAAAAGTTACATTCATGATTAAGCTCCTATAAATGAAAAAAGAAAACCAAGTAGTAATAAAAATAAAACTACATAGTATACTGCATTTTTATATTTCACATGAACCTCCTGTACAAGCTAATGTCTGTGCACCTATAGTATTATCATCTTCTTCTATAAAAGTTTCCCAATCAATTGTCTGAGGAGTCTTTTTAAGAAGGGCTTCATACTCTTGTTTAGTACAGTCTTGATAGGGAGCTTGTACATAACTATGGTCTGAGTGAGGTAAGAAAGATATGCCACTTATCTCATCAAAGTATTTCCATACCCAAGCACCTACCTCCATCCACTCATTATCTTTAACAGAGATAGTAACTGAAGGTTTATGCTCACAAAAGTGTCTTTGATAGACTAACCAATTTTCTAATTGTTCTATAGCTGTCATATCATTTCTAGTAACTGCTCCTTTAGGAGCTCTCATAGGAAAACTAAACACAGCAGTAGACTCAGGTCTATATTGCTCATCTTCTACTTGTACTCCTTTATCCTTTAAGAAGTCATAGATAGGGTCTTTCTTATCCATACGAATTGTTCTTATATAAAAATCATTGTGCCTTGCATGTATACCTGAAGCAGAATCGACAAGTTGACTGACAGTGCCACTAGGTTTAACACAAGTAATAGAAGCAGAGACAGGTACATCAAGAATTTTAGCATACTTTTCATTAGTTTTACGGGCAACATTTCTTAACCTCTCTAGCATTTTAGGGTCGGGTTTACTTGTAATCTTAGCATCCATGATTCCTGTTAATGATACTCCAAGAAGTCTTTCCTCAGATGTGTTTTGCTTCCATTCTTGTGATAAGAACTTAAAGTCTGTTAAAGTACTTTGAATAGTACCTAATATTGTAGCAAGTACAATTTTCTTTGTTAGTGTAGCTTCAGTATCTGTACTTCTTACAACAACCTCAGAAAGGTTACAGAATTGTTTATCACGAAGAATAATTTCACTACATGGGTTAGTACCATAGTTTAATGTAGAGTCTCTACCTTGTTTACCTGCTTGTGTTTGTGCAGCTACTCTATTAAAGATACCTCGTTCACCTGATTTAGATTTAACTAGAGACAACCATTCATCCATATAAGTTTCCATATCAGGTTTTTCAGTATAAGCTACAGAGTTATTTGCTAATCCTCTCCATGCAAAATCATTATACCATGCACCTGTTTTAGCATCTCTCATTCGTTTATCTGTTAAATTAGATAAGGAGATAAGAGCAGACCTTCTAACACCACCAACAACTACAATCTCTCCAACCATACACATAATATCATGTACTTCTATTGAGGTAAGCTTACGACCTTTAGCAGTCTTAAATATGTCTATACAGAAAGTAAAGAGTCGTTTTAAAGGTTCAGGACCACTAGCTCTACCACCAAAAGTCTTTAGTCTAGCTCCTGAAGGTCTAACTTTACTATAGTCAAAAGTAGGTATATCACCTTCCCATAAACTAGATAATAATTTCTTAAAGGCTTTAGCCCATCCTAGCTTACTATCTTCTACCATAATAACATCATCACATATATCTAGAGCTTCTGGTATTTCAGGTAAGTGTGTTATCTCTTGTCGTTCACAAGAAAATCCTACACCTGTACCATTCATTAATATATATAGAGCTTCTGAAAAAGCTCGTTTATTATTAACAGCCAAATAACTGCAATTGTAAGCACTAATGTTATCTCTTTCACAAGCTTCTCCTGCTGTCATCATAAGTCTCATTGATGGCATAATATCCTGTTTAAGAACAGCTTCTTTAATTGATGCTATATCTTTTTTTAGTACTGGTGTTTTCTCTTCTAAGTAAGATACTAAACGCTGTACTGTTTCTTCCCAAGTCTCCCTTCTTTTTTGGTCAGGCATAAATCTTGCATAACGACTCTGAGCAATTACTGCTTGGTATACTGTTGGTAAATTAGTCTTCATCATAAATCTCATACTCCTCATTAAGGTTATCTACTTCTTTTAAAAGTTTATCAAAATTGTCTTCAATCTTATCTTGAAATTTGTCTATCAATTCTATAGAATCTATTTCAAGAAGCTCCATTAACTCAGTTTCTTCTATCTTTTGAAGTTCTTCGCAAAGTTCTTGAAAGGTTAAATTTCTAACTGCCATTTTTGTTATCCTTTCTTTTTAATGTTATATTATTCTTAGCTTTTAACATAAAACTCTTTCCTAATACACATATACTTATCCCATCCATCGGTACTTGGATAAGACTCTTTAGCGTATGAAATGGCTTGTTCACATGAAGTGAACGACCCTGCATAGACAGGAGTAGCTGAAAAAGGCTCTCCTGCCAAACCTATTAATAAGATAAACTCTAACATTATAGCTCCTTTTCATAAATAAGATTCATTGCTAAGTAATTAATAGCACCTAATATTTCTCTTTCATACCATAAGTAATTAGAATCTTCTCTGTTTGCTACAGCTTCCATAATTTTCTTCTGTGCTTGT
>TARA_R110000772_G_scaffold50336_5_pt1 | contig 14348 bp, 15 predicted proteins | sample TARA_R110000772 | Tara Oceans TARA_R110000772 (sample SAMEA4397948) | marine metagenome | biome: Polar Biome; feature: [SRF] surface water layer (ENVO:00010504); material: water (ENVO:00002006), including particulate matter (ENVO:01000060) such as... | depth 5 m | reverse complement strand
ATTGAGAAGGCAAAGCGTCTACGAGAGCAGTAACTTTGCGGCGAATAGTGCTGATGTATTGGTCTACATCCTTTTTGCTTCCGGTTACCATATTCACAACATCGTCAAGGATTTCTTCAACCATGTCTTCTTTGTCATCTGAGCGAAAGTCAGGGAATTGGTTTTCGGAAGGCATATCGGGCTCCATTAATGTTGTTTATTTATTATAAGCTAAAGACCTAATTTACCACAAACCAGTGTTATTTCATAGCTATAGGAAGGAGCATATAACCATTATGAACCCGAAGCACAAAGAGAAAGAAATAGGCATACAGGCCGAGCACTTGCTAAACAACGAACTACTCAAAAAGTGGTTTGTATCGGCAGAGGCTAGGCTATATCAGGAATTCAAAGAAGCAGCACCGGATGACTTAGAGCTTCTTAGGATACTGAAAGCTAGGTCAGACTCCCTAGAAAATATGCAAAAAGACCTGAAAAGATATGTATCGTCAGGAAAAAGCGCACAAAAGCTGTTAAATGAAGGTAAAAACTAATAAACTATAGGAATGGATATGGATACTCCCACCACAGAGCAACCAGCAGAAGTACAGCCAGCGACTAACTATGGCGCACTAGCCAAAGCTAATTACGGCAATGCCTTTCACGGAGAGGTAGCGGATGCAGCACCAGAGGAAGCAGCACCAGAAGAGATAGAAGCAGCGCCGGTAGTTGAGGAAGCTGTAGAGGAAGTGGCACAGGAGCAGGTAGAGGAATCTACTGAGGAAGCGCCAGTAGAGGCCGCAGAGTCAGATGTAGTTGACTCATGGGAGGAGCTAGTCGAGTCCCAAGCATGGGAGCCTGAGTGGGCTAATAATTTAAAGATCGGCGTTAAAGTTGACGGCGAAGAATCAAAAGTATCAATGTCAGAACTCCGCGCATCCTACCAGATGCAAGAGGCGGCAGAGAAAAGGCTCACTGAGTCTAAGGAAAAGGCCAAGGCGCTAAACCAAGCCGTAGCCGATAAGAGTCAGCAGTTAAACGAGCAGTTTAGCGTAGCTGCCAAACTTATCGAAAACGCAGAGCAAATGCTCAATAGCGACGAGGCAAACATTGACCCCAACCTACGGAATAACGATCCCGCAGAATGGTCAGCAAGAGAAAGAGAGATTGATAAGCGGAGGCAAAACCTAGCCAAGCTTAAACACGATGCTCAAGGTGAGTATCAAAAAGCAGCCCAGCAAAACAAAGCCGAGCGCGATAGACAGCTTGCCGAAGTAATACAAGGTGAGCAGGTAAAGTTATCAACAGCAATCCCAGAGTGGGCTAACGAGGTCATTGCCACAGCCGAAAAAGCTAAGGTATCGAAGTACCTCCAAAGCGTAGGGTTTAGTGAACAAGAACTGAATCAGGCGTATGACTCACGAATGATTGTAATGGCTCGGAAGGCGATGCTGCACGACGAGAGAGACACTAAGATTGAACCGCAGAAGAAGCGGCTAAAAACAATCCCAAAGACTCTTTCATCTGGCGCTAAGAAATCCGAAAATCAAACTCAACTAGAACAGCGAGATAAACTCAAAGCCAAGTTAAAAGCCTCTGGGAAGCTAGAGGACGCTATGGCACTGTTCAGATTAGGAAATTAAATCATGGCACAACCAAGTAATACTTATGCAACTAACGATATGGTCGGCATCCGCGAGGATCTAGCCGATACCATTTATGATGTTTCACCCGTTGAAGTTCCTGTTTCTAGTTCTATTCCTCACGGTGAGGCGACAGCTACGACTCACGAGTGGCAGACTGACGTACTAGCGGCAGCGGCTAACAACGCAGCAATTGAGGGCGATGACGCGGCAAATGAGGCTAGTGTGGCATCTGTTCGCTTAACCAACTTCACGCAAATCTCTGACAAGGTAGCTGGCGTTTCCGGTACAGGTCGGGCAGTTAATACTGCTGGCCGTTCTGATGAGCTCGACTATCAGACTCTGAAACGCGCCAAAGAACTGAAGCGCGATATAGAAAAGGTGATTTGCGACAATAAGGCGAAGGTAGCTGGTAATGACACGCTTGCGCGTCAGTGTGCTGGTATCCCCGCTTACATCGTTACAAACATCTCTGAGGCTTCTGACGCTACTACTGCGAACGGTACAGGCACAAACGCCCATACTGACGGCACAGCTAGAGCGTTCACTGAGGACTTGGTGAAGGGCGTACTGAAGCTCTGTTTCGACAATGGTGGAATGCCAGATATGCTTATGACTGGTGCTTTCAACCGTCAAGTGGCTTCTAGCTTCTCCGGTGGAAATAGCAACTATCAGAAATCAGAAGACTCTACGCTACACGCAACTTTTGATGTGTATAGCTCAGACTTTGGCGATTTAAAGATTGTTCCAAATCGTTTTATGGAGGCTCGAACAGCTCTTATGATTCAGAAAGATGAGCTGAAACTAGCCTTCCTTTCAGGTCGTAAGATGGTTACTACTGACCTAGCCAAGACAGGTGATTCAGATCGCCGTCAAATCTTGTGTGAGTACACTGTACAAGTCAATAACGAGAAAGCTCACGGTGCTGTTTACGACCTAACTGTGGCCTAACCTGCGGGGGCTTTAATTAGCCCCTTCTTTTAATTCGGAGCAAGAGCTTATGCCATATCCAGTAAGACCACCCGTATCTCGACGGTTTATAACTGTTAAGATTCCTGACATTTCTACAGCGGGGCAAGTTTATGTTGCTCCAGGTTTTGATGGAAAGATCATCAAGGCCCACAGCGCGATTGCCGGTGCTATTGGCACTGCTGACGCAGACCTAACCCTCAAGATCGCAACGGTAGCAGTAACTAGCGGCGTTATTACTGTCGCTACAGCATCATCTGCTGCGGGCGATGTTGATACCTGCACACCTACTGCTCTCAACTCGTTTACCTCTGGGCAAGCGATTGAAGTGGAGACTGATGGAGCCTCGACAAACACAATAGAGGTGACTATCACCTTGGAATTGGAGCCAGCATAATGCAGCTATCCACGCCACGAAGTTCAGATTGGACGAGTGTTGTCTCGGCAGATAATGCTGCGGCGACAGCAACCCGTGCGGCGGCTGGTGTTGGAATCAGTCATTATATTACTAGCGTATCCGGTGGATTTTCGTCTCCTAAGAATGGGATAACCCTCATACTTAAAAACGGAACCGTCGAGATGGCTCGTTGGTACGTGTACGACTCCAAGGAGATCACGTTTGGCTCTCCTATCAAGCTGCCCCCTAATACTGTTGCCAACCTTGTTCTAGCTGCCTCTGGCGGTGGCGGGACAAGCGGTACGGCGGTATTGACAGGGTATTCAATATGAGAAAGATGGGGGTAGAGCAGTTAGGTAATTTAACCAATACCGACTACCTCCATACGGGGGATCGCGGTCAGAAAGTAATCACTACGGTGACCACTGAAGACGCGACCCCTGTTTTTCATAAAGCCAAGCTCTTAGCGCAGTCTGTAAAGAGTGGAGGCGATTACAAGTACAAGGCATCCATCAGCGAGAATATGATGAATGAGGCTTGCAATCAAAGCGCCAAAACTTGGGGCATCTCTCGACGAGAGGCTTTTTCTGAGATAATGGGCGGCAAGACAGATCGAGCTAAATCGTTATGGAAGATACTCACCGAAGGGCGAGACTTCAGGAAGATGCAGGCGAAGCACTACCAGTGAAAGTAGCCGTGGTGGGATTGTCTCCATCCACACGACATTTGGTTCCAAAGGACTGGGATATTTGGGCGTTACCGTGGGATAATGAGTACGGGGCAATAGCCTCAAGATTGTTTGAAATGCACGATAGGGGCTTATTAGAAAAGCCCGAAGCACTACGCAAAGAGTCCTATTTTAATGACCTTGCCGAAATGCCCCAACCTATCTATATGCAGAAGCATTGGGATGACATACCCTCGTCAATCCCTTACCCCTTGGGCGAAGTTGCTTCTATTTTCAAAGGGTTCCCAAGAGGTCGATGGGACACCCAAAAGGACTGGTATAACTCTAGTCCAGCTTACATGATAGCCCTCGCCATCCATGAGGGAGCAACAACCATAGGATTATACGGGATAGATATTCTTGATAACTCGGAATACATCCTAGAAAGACCCTGCCTAGAGTACCTGATAGGGCTTGCAGTAGGACGAGGGATTGAAGTTATTGTCCCTGAAGGCCCATCTGCCCTTGGTAAGTTCAGGGGGACGGGGATAAAACTCGGCACAATGGAGCCTGTATACAAGGCCCGATATGGATACTTATGAGCCTTTCGACTTTTGCAGAACTTAAAACAGCCATAGCCGACACGCTAGACCGCTCCGACCTAACGGACAATATCCCCGACTTTATCACCCTAGCCGAAGCGCGACACAAGCGTTCAGCAGATACGGGTGGAATCCGAATTAAGGAAATGATTAACCGAGATGCCTTAACGGTAAATGCTCGACAGATTTCACTTCCTACGGGCTATCTTGAGGCTATTAACCTCAGATTGCTAACCGACCCGGTTACAGTTCTGACTTACACTAATTATTACGAACTAAACCGTATCCGCGTAGAGACTACGGGAAAGCCCGAATACTTTACTGTCGGCAATGAAATTGAGTTCGATAAAGCCCCCGATACCTCTTATAACGGAGAAATCGTGTTCTACAAAGCTGAGACAGCCCTCAGTGATTCAAACACATCAAACAATATCCTAGTTGCAGATCCCGCAACGTACCTCTACGGAGCACTGATAGCCTCTGCGCCCTTCTTAACTGATGACCCGCGTATAGCTTTATGGAAGGCTTTATACGATGAGTCTGCCAGAGGGCTAAATGGAATTACTAGGGGTGGTCGGGTTATCGGGCCTCTACGCTCTAGGGTTTCTGGCTCAACTCCATGATTATAAAATTCCAAGACTGGCAACCGGATTCAGCAGACTACGGCACACTTGGAAGTGTAACCGTGGTGAATGTTGCGCCCGCACAATATGGGTTCCAGCCTTGGCCTGATTTTGCCGAAGTTTCCTCTGCTGTTGCGGCTAGACCTTTAGGGGGAATTGAGGCATTTGATAAAGATCAAGTCAGCTTTATGTATACGGGAAGCGCCACAAAACTTTATCAGCTAGATTCTACTGACCTAACTTGGACGGACTCTACTAATACTGGCGGTGACTACACCACGGCATCTGGCGAGGATTGGAACTTTGTCCGATGGGAAAATAAGATTTTAGGTGTGAACTTTACGAGCAACCCGCAGCAGATAACAATGGGCGCTGCTAATTTCTCCGACCTGACTACAGCCTTTAGAGCTAGGAATATCACTGTGGTTCGTGATTTCGTAGTTGCTTCGAACACTTATGACGCTACAGACGGAAATGTACCTAACAGGGTTAGATGGTCGGCTATTGGCGATGAAACCAATTGGACTGTATCTGCGTCAACTCTTTCTGACTACCGCGACCTGACAACAGGCGGCTCAATTAAAAAGATAGTTGGCGGTGAAGTGGGAATTATAGTATCAGAAAGAAGCATCTTCAGGATGTCTTTTGTCGGTGCTCCTACAGTTTTTCAAATAGACGAGATACAACCCGACATCGGAACGATTGCGGGCGGCTCGGTCACTAATCTTGGCGATTCTGTGTTTATGATCTCGGCGCAGGGTTTTATAGAGGTGAGTGGCGGCGGTACAGGAATATTGCCAATCGGCGCGGGCAAAGTGGATCAATGGTTTTTTGAGGATTATGACCCAGACTACCCTGACAGAATTACAGCGATTGCCGACCCTGCTAATAATAGGGTGGTTTGGTCGTATCCAGGAAGGTCGAATGTATCTGGCCGACCCAATAAAATGCTTGTTTTTGATAGAACTTTTCAGAAATGGTCACTGATAGAGCAAGAGATAGAATTACTGCTAAGAAGCAAGGGGTTTTCCTTTACTCTAGATCAGTTGGACGCTCTCGGATTTTCCGACTTAGACACAATGACCATTTCGCTTGATGACAACGCATTTAAGTCGCTATCCTCGCAGATTGCGGGATTTAGTTCGGACTTCAAATTGGGATTCTTTTCTGGCGCGAACAAGACAGCAACTCTAGAGACTGCCGAATCTCAACTAAACGAGGGATACATGACAGCCCTTAATGCGTTCTCACCGATGGTGGATGGGGCGACAGTAACGGCGAATATAGGATCTAGGAATAGGCTCTCTGATGCAGTGACTTGGGGAAGCGATTTAACTCAAAGCTCTAGCGGGAGATTTACTGTTAGGGCTAACGCCAAGTATCATAGATTTCGCCTTAGTGTGACGGGTGACTCATGGCTTGACGCAATTGGCGTACAGATAGACCAGCCTGACGCTCCCAGAGGTTCTAAACGTGCCTAATCTAAGACAGCGACCAGACGCGCCAGTAGAACACGCTAATGAGCAGTATCACAGGAGACTGATAGCTGAGAGGGCTAATGTGGGCCTTCCGCTTGATGGAACTAAGGCTATGTCTGCCCCGCTTTTGGTAATGACTTACACGGTGGCGACACTACCAACAGCATCGCTTTACGCTAATAGCTTAATAACCGTATCTAACGAAGCTGGCGGCTATACGGTAGCTTTTAGCGATGGAACTAATTGGAGGCGCGTACAAGATCGCGCAATTGTAAGCTAGATGGAATACACACAGCAGCAACGACTTGCCCGCGGCAACGAATTAATTAGCGTCTCTTTTCAGGGCGTGTTGATAGACAACTAGGGTTATATAATGGGAACTAACATACCTTATAGTTTGACCAGTACTGGTCAGCGCGGCACTTCTTATAGTCCCAATATGCTGTCTGGTTTTACAAATAGGATGAACGGCATTGGAGACGCTGGCGGTATTATGGGAGGTGTAGGATTTAATCCTGAAGAGAATGAGGATGCTGAACTATACGTCCCAGTTGATGAAGACACGCTTGCAAGCAGGCAAATTTTAAAAAGAGAACTAGCTAAAATAGGCCGTCAAAATAAAGTAAACCTTCTTACTGACGATCAAGTGAAAGCCCTTATTAACCAAGTTAATGCTGGGAACTTAATAACTGCGGCACAGGTTGATGCGCTCCCTGTTTCAAGTTCACAAGTACCGCCAGTGCTAGATGATTCTAGTTTTAATCCAAATTCTGTTTTTGATGGGCCAGTAGTCGGCGCTGGAACGGTTAATACTGCACCTTTGTTCGACACAACATTTGACCCAACGCTAGTAACCGACCAAAATAACGGCGACCAAGGAAATACAACCATGCCTACCTACGAACAATCCGAAATAGATTCCGTCATGGCTCGCGTCAACTCTGGCGAGCTATCGGCGGGGGATTTAGTTCTTATGTACCCTGAAGCTGGTCTTAACGAGGCAGAAATCCAAGCCAACATAGACGCTTACAATGCTGCTAGCGGAACTGGTGTGGCTGGTAGTGTAAATACTGGAAGTAATGTCTCTATTGCTGGCCCTAGAACTGGTGGGTTTGCCGGGCCTGTCAGAGACGGCACTGGTGTGGTTGGAGATCAGACACTTGTGGTTGGAGATGGGACTGGAGTAGTTAATGATGGCACTGGTGTGGTTGGAGAGGGGACTGGTGTGGTTGGAGAGGGGACTGGAGTAGTTAATGGTGGCGCACCTGTTTACACGCCACCAACTTATACAGCTCCAACTTACACGGCTCCAACCTATAACGCGCCGAGTTCTGGTGGGGATTCAGATCATATAATTACAACACGCGCAGAGCCTCCCGCTTACTTGCAGCCATTCTTAAATGAATCAGTAAACTACAGCAGAGGTGCTCTGGGTGCTCTAGGTGACACTCTTGGTCGGCCTAATGCGCTAATAAGCCCGTTTAACCCAGTACAGCTTGAATCTATGAATAAGGCCGCTGCGTTTGCGCGTGACCCTAGAGGCGACTTAGTACAGTCTCAAGACGTATTGAGAGAAATCTCTGACGATGCAGATATCAGGGAGCTAGCTGTTCGCGGTCAGAACCTCATAGAAAGTGGTGCGGGTAGGGAAAGGCTTGGACAATTCGAGAACACTGCGGCTGGAAACCAGATAGGCATTAATGCGCTAGAGGGGACTGCTGCGGGAAATAGCTTATATGGGGGTCCAGGATTTAATGAGGCTGTCGCTGCTTCTATGCGGGCAGCACAACCAATAATAGCCTCCACGTTTTCTAAGGCGGGATCTGGTGGATTAAAGTCAGGACTGGCACAGATAGGGATGCAACAGGCGGCTAGTGATGCTTTTGCCAGACAATACGGGCAGGAACGTGGTAATCAGCTTAATGCCGCCAACAGTCTTAACAGTCTAGCCTTGAGTAACCGAGGAATGCAGACGGACGCAGCGGGCAGATTGCTGAGTGCTGACCAGCAGGCGGGTAATACACAGCTTCAGCTTGCTAACGCGGATAGGGCTAGGCAGATGCAGGCAGCTCAATTGTTGCCGCAATATGGTCTAATGGGTAGTGATATTCTCGGCAGTATTGGCGGGCAGCAGCAGAGCCAAGACACAGCACAAAGACAGGCCGGAGTGGATCAATACCAGAAACTTATGGACTTCTCATTCGGCAACTTTAATCCAACCTCGCTTATGGGGCAGTCGCAATCTCAGCCCGTTTACCAGAACAGGGGCGCGGGTCTGCTCGGTGGCGCAATGACCGGAGCCAACTTAGGAAGTCAAGTGGGCGGTCTATTCGGTGGTAGTGGTGATAAGTGGGGAGCTGGCATTGGCGGCTTATTAGGCGGGGCAGCAGGCGGAGGGTACTTCTAATGGTTGGAATTACAGATAAATTAATGGGCCTTTTAAACGACCCTCGAACAATGGACATCGGCATGGGCTTGCTCTCAGCCGGTGGGCCTTCATTCACGCCCCACAATATTGGGCAGGATATGGCTAGTGCTTATCAGTACGCCAATAGCCGGGAGGGTGAGAGAGCACAGCTAGAGATGCAACGGATGCAGCTTAATCAGCAGAAAAAGCAGCAGGCTGCTAGGGCGCAGATAGGACAGATTTACGCTAACACACAGACCCCACAGCAAATTAGTCAGGGTGTAATGGGACAGATGGGCATTCTAGGCGCTGGCCCCGGTATGCTTAATCCGCAAACTCAGGCGCAATATGTCCGAGCAAACCAAGGGCTTAACGCGATTAACAACCAGAGACAACAGCAGCTTCCGGGATTACTTTCTGAGGCATACCCAGAGCAATATGGGGCTGCACAGATCAAAGGTTTATTTGCGCCACAGGGCTCTCAGCTATCTAGCGGCCCTAGAGATTTTGCGATTATGTCTGGAATGCAGCCTACAGACCCAGGATTTATGAAGGCTTACCAACAGTACGAGATAGATTCAAAGCCTATTGACCCAAGCAGGCAATTAGCCGACCAGTTAGCTGGGCAGCAGATACAAGCTAACCTCGATGACCAAGCCGCGAACGCTGAATTGACAGCTACAGAGCTTAGAACGCAGGGAACCGGCAGAACCCGATCTATGGAAGAAATAGGAAAGATCGTCGGATTGATGGAAGATGTTGAGGGTACTGCGGTTCAGCCAGGAATCATTGCTGAGAGTGTCGGCAACGCAAACCAATTGATAGCTGCCATTACCGATGGATTTGGCGGCGATGCAACCAACTCCAGAAGGCTCGCAACGCAATATGGAACACTTAACAAGGGCTTTGATAGGCTTGTCAATCGTGTATTGCCTACCACTTTCACAAACAGCGTCTTTGAGTTTATCAAAGGTCAGAATATGGGCGTGGGTCAAGAGCTTGGCGTTAATGCTGATATAATGATTTCAACTATTAAGCAAGTTCTTGACGATGACTTTAATTCTGACGGAGACTACGATCTTGATAGGGAATCTGCACAGGCTATGATAGTAAGGCTTGAAGCCATGAGAGATAGGGCTCTTGGTAACGAACCTCCTCCCCCACCAGGAACAGTGAGGATTCAGTAATGCCTCAAGGACAAAGAATCAACCCTGAAACGGGCGAATTGTGGGAGCTTAAAGGTAACAAATGGGTTTCTTTGGGAATTCAAACCTCCCCGCCTAATGGCAAGGGTATTGAGCTTTTCAGAAGTATGGATCAGCCTTTTGCAACAACCGAAGCAACTGGGGGGCAAAGCGCCCAAAGCGGTCAAAGCGCCCCCATGTCATTCATTCGTGCTGCCGCGAGCAAGATAGCCGAGAATGCGGGGAACTTCCCTGCTGCGATGGCTGGGGGTTATGTTGATGCGGCCATGAACCCCAACCCGTTTGCAGAAAGGCGTGGCCCTGCTCCCAGCGTAAGTTATGGCGATGTGGTGTCCCAGATGGCTCCAGACAGCGACCAGATATTAGCCAACGTACAGCGGGGCGGGGAAATGGCATCGAATATAGCCAGTTTCTCAAGAGCGCCTATTTCAACTAGGGAAGAGGCTTTAGCTAATCAGCAAAGGATTACACAGCAGAATCAAGCCAACAACCCCTTTGCCGCGGGCGCGGGCGATGTTGCTGGCGATGTTGCATCTCTGTTGTTCTTTAGAGCTCCTATGGCTAAGAACAGGGCAGCACTAGACTCGGCACAGGCTTATGGTATACGGGCGCTAGAAAAAGTAAGGAAGGCAACTGAGGGCGACCTAACCCCTGCGGCAAAAACATTTTCCGAGTTATTTGGCAGAGGTTTTGCCAACTCCCCAATGGCTGCAACACTTACTCGCGGAACCACTAAAGCGGCAGAGGCGGGAATTGACGGGCTAATGCTGGGCGTAATGAACAGGCAAGACCCAATAGAAACAGCTTCTATTGGAATTGGGTCACAGATTGGCGCAAGCCTTATGCTTTCCACCCTTACAGGATTCAAGGGAACTGGATCTCCAGCCACTAGGCTTGCTATAGCGGCGGCAGGTACAATGGGCATTATTCAAGCATTGAGGGTAATGACTCCTATAGATGAGGCAAGCCCAGTTACAGACTTACAAGCAGCATACCCTAAACTTATTGCAGGAACTTTTCTGGGCCTTGCCGTGGGTATTATTGGTGGAGGAAGGCTCTCAGGAACCAAAGTCTTTGAGGGGTCAAGGGAGTTGCTTCCAGTATTGGCCGATAATATTCAGACTGCCGTTCGCGGATTATCCCTAGACACGATAAACAAGTGGATGGCTGATCCAAGAATAGAGACTGCGCTCACAGCCTTGTCACGCGACCCAGACACCTTTGGTGCGGCAGCGGGAAGACGTATTGAGAGGGCTATTACTAACGGCAGTATAAACCTGTCTAACACATTAGATGAATTATCGCGGAATACACGTTTTCGCCAAACATTAGAGAGTCTAAACCCATGAGCAATATAAGCCAGTACAGCACCACCGCCGGATCTAATAATGCGGCAGTACCAAACGGGTGGCCCGAAAATATGGCTCCATCTGGCGTAAACAATTGTGCCAGAGAAAACATGGCGGCACTTGCCAAAGTATACAAAGACCAAAAGGGCTCTATCGTCACCACTGGATCTGGGACGGCTTACGTTCTAGCGACTAATAACGCACACGCGGCACTAGCCGATATTTGCCTAACTGTATGCCGAATTAACACAATTAACACAGGATCGGCTACTATTGCCGTGGATGGCTTGGCGGCTAAGACCTTACAGATTAAGGGCGCGGCACTGGTAGCGGGCGACTTACCTCAAGATGTCCTAGTCCTAATTGCTTACAACTCCACTAATGACACCTTTGACGTTCTAAGCACTGGCCGAGAGAACCTAGAAGACATTGCGGCGCTTGCTCGTACAGACGGAAACATTATCGTGGGTGACGGCACTGATTGGGTTGCTGAGTCGGGTGCAACCGCCAGGACTTCTCTGGGAGTAGCTATTGGTAGTGATGTTCAGGCTTATGACTCCGTTCTAGACGGAACGACAGCCTCTTACCTCACGGCAGAAAAGTCTAAACTTGCAGGTATTGAAGCCTCAGCAGATGTGACAGACGCAACCAATGTGAACGCTGCGGGCGCGACAATGAATTCTGATTCTGACGTATCCGGTAGCTCGTGGGTTATTGACGAAGACAATATGGCATCAAACCTTGCCACTAAGGTTCCAACTCAGCAGAGCACCAAGAAATATGTCGATGACACTGTTATTGCAATTGGTGCGCTTTCAATTTCAGGGACACCCGTTGCTAACGACTTTGCTAGGTTCACAAGCGGGTCGGCTATCGAGGGCAGAAGCTATGCTGAGGCTAGGGCTGATTTAAGTCTAGGCACATCCGCTTTAATCAATACAGGCACAACCGCTGGGCTTGTACCTTTAGTGGGAACTAAGTCAGCCTCACTAACCTTGGCAGGCTTGGTAGAACAGTCCACCTCTGCTGAAAATATAACAGGCTCAGATGACACAGTTTTCCCATCTGTCGCCGGTGCAAAGCAGATAGTTGATACTCACGCTTTGCCAACTCAAACTGGTAAGTCAGGTAAGTTCTTGACTACTAACGGCAGTGCCGCTGCGTGGGATGCTGTAGATATTTCAAGCGCGATATCTGGAACTCTTTCAGCAGCTAATGGTGGTACTGGACTAACGGCATCAGGAGCATCAGGTAATGTTTTAACTTCAAACGGGTCAGGGTGGGTTTCTTCGGAAGCTGGCGGTGGCGCACCGGATTTTTTAATAATTAACGCAGGAATAATCTAATGACAACTACAGCGCAATACGCATCAATACCTGCTATTGGGTCAGGCACAACAACCACAGCAGATACTAGCAGAACAGCTCCAACCGCAGGAACAGTGGGGGTAATAGCTGTAGCTACTTCTTCTGGAATGCGTGTGGATTTTATTGACAGCATTTGTCAGGGAACTTCAGTCGCTGGGCAGCTACGACTATGGTTATGCGAAGGAACAGTGGGTGCAACTATATCTAGCATAACATTTTCGTCAACTACAGCTACAATAACAACCGCTACAGCACATGGACTAACCAGTGGCGATCTAATAACTGTTCAAAATGCATTTCCTTTAAGCTACAACGTTAAAAATGTAGAGGCGACTGTCACAAGCACAACAGCATTTACATACCCTATGGCAACTGCACCAACAGTTAATGCAACTGGTGTGGGCGAGTATGCATCCACCAGAGCAACAGCAGTTTGTCATTTGTTGAAAGAAATTCCTATATACGCAGTAACGGGAAGCACAACAGTCAACGCTTGGAATCAATCTTTAAATTCTTTAAACAACCAAGATTTCTTGCCGTTACTAATACCAGCAGGATTTAGTTTACGAACAACAGTTTCCGTTTCTCAAACTCACGCAATACTTACTACAGCCCGTGGAGGACAGTTCTAATGTCAAATAATGGATTTAATATGTTCCCAAGGCTCCCTCCTAACGGGCCTACCAGACTAGACCCGCCTGAGTACACTCAGCACGAGTTTATTCTTGCTACTACGTCTACCAAGGTTGTGCCTAATAACTGCTACTCAATGATGGTTTGTGTTGTAGGCGGCGGCGGTAATGGAAAAATGGGTACAGGAGGGTCTGGTGGGGGTGGTGGAGGTGGGTACGCTCACGGCATCATTGATGTAATTCCCGGCCAAATACTACCAACACTTACGGTAGGCGCGATAGCTGGCACTTCTTCATGCGGCTCAATTCTGAGTGCAACTGGTGGAACTACGGCTACAGGTGTAACCGGTGGAGCCGGAGGCGCAGGAACAGCGTCTACGAGCGTCAGGCAACCGTTTACAGCCTCTGGTGGAGCAGGTGGTGGTACTGATACTAATAGTTATAGAGTGGGTGGTGGTGGAGCTGCTGGTTCACCTTATGGTGATGGAGGTGCTGGTGGTTATTCATCCGGGACCTATTCTGCCGGAGGTGGCGGTGGAATTGGCGGTGGAACGGGTGGTTCGGCTACGGGCGGCGAAGGCTCCACCGGCGGTGGTGGTGGTGCGGGAAATCCCGGCGGTAATGGCACTGCGCCAAATTCAACTACTATCGGAGGGTCTGGTGGCGGTGGAACTTCTGGTGGTGGACAGGGAGGGGCGGCCAATTCAGGAAAAATCGGTAAGGCAGGCGGTGGGCCTAGTGGGGGTTACGCTCCACGGATTAGTACCTCATCTCCTTACCCTATAATGGAAGGATACCAGCCCCAGCAATTGCCACAAGGTTGGATAGATTTATTCTACAAGAGGCTAACTGGCGGCGGCGGCGCAGGTGCAACTATATCTAGTTCAAACCCTCAGTTCTATTCGGCTCCTCAGTCGGGTGGTCCCGGTGGAGGCGGTGGCGGATGCTCATCAAATTATGCTGGCACTTTTGCCGGTAATGGCGGTATCGGGGGTGGAGGCGGCGGCTTTGGTGGAAGCACTCAACCTAC
>TARA_R110000772_G_scaffold2190_3_pt1 | contig 14350 bp, 19 predicted proteins | sample TARA_R110000772 | Tara Oceans TARA_R110000772 (sample SAMEA4397948) | marine metagenome | biome: Polar Biome; feature: [SRF] surface water layer (ENVO:00010504); material: water (ENVO:00002006), including particulate matter (ENVO:01000060) such as... | depth 5 m | reverse complement strand
GTAGCCCCGATGGTGTCATCCATTGGGTCTTCGGCCGACAGGCCAGCCACGGCGTCAATCAGTTCGTCTATGTTGCTGGATTCATCCACCGCCGCACGGTAGGCAGCAGTTTTTCCTTCGGCATACACGTAACTGAGCCATGCTGCAAGTTCAAGGATACAGGATGCAGGGATCATTGCGTCCTTGTATTCATCCATGGTCTCGAAGACGATGGGCTGGAAGACGATGGGCTGGGTGCCAGTGTCAGCTAAGGCAGGGTCGATGCGTTCGGCGTAGAACTTGTTGATAAACTCGATCGTGGATTGGTTTGTTGTAGTTAGTTTATTTGTCATGATATTATTTTCATTGGGTTGGTTCTTTGTTGATTGTCTCTAAACCAGTCGAACCGAGCTGGGTGAGAATGTCTTGAACGAGTGTGCTTACATCTGCCTGATCGGAGATGCTATTACACCCGTGAATGATCGTCCCGTGGGTCCGACCGAAGTAGCTTGCGATCTCAGCAAAGGTGGAACCTCTGTGTCGCATGGCGTGGTATAACGCCATCCTCCACTGAGCCACCCTAGCTTCGCCCCGTGTCTTACCGAAGAATTTCTCGGCTGGCACACCTGACAGTTCACTAGCTCTCGTTACGAGTGCGTCGAAGTCGTGTGGTAAGGGGGCACCTAGTAGTGGTAGCTTACGCATCAGGTTCGTAGTCTACTGTGATGTCCGCAATCTGTCGGGCGATGGTTTGATATAATTCTGGGTCGTCTGCGAAGCCACCACATGCTGATATGATTGCTTTCGCAATGTGGATTCTACTGCCCTCGGTTCCCACCTTGGTGGATCGTAAGGAGCAGACGGGGGTGAATGCTAGTATAGCCCACCCGCTAACTACGTCTTCTGTTCGGGATTTAAGATCAACTGGGTGTCCGTTGACTTCTAATGATAGTTGGTTTTCCATGGTATTGGTATTGGTATTGTTGTTGTTGTTGTTGTTTCTTCTTTTATAAGAACTTTATCGCTACGATAGCAGCCCCGACTAGGGCTAGCCCCAGTAGGAGTGCTGTCCCCATGCTTAGTAGTAGCGCGGTTAGGGGGAATCCATTGTCTTGTTCAAGACGTTGTTGTTTGTTGTAGTTGGAGTCAGCCTCTTCATAGATGAGAGACTTCTTTGTTTTGGTTGGTTGGTTCATTTGATTTACATTGTTAATAAACCCCACATCACCAATGGGGTCAAGGCTTTTCTTGTATTGTTCTTATTGGTGTAAGGTGATGTTAATAGCTTCCCCGAATGGGAAGTTGGCAGCAGGTATCCCGTAGGTCAGCCACATGACTGGCGTCTCAGGTTCCCGCATCGTTGTGAAGTCGGCAGCCCTACCATCAGTGAGGTAGATGATGCCGTCGTTTTCTGGTAGCAGCCCAGCGATGTGATCGAAAGCTACTTGGAACTGTGTGCCCCCACCTCGGGTGAGACGGTTGGGCACCCGCCCACCACGAGGAACCTCGTAGTGATCTCGGACGCGGTTGGACACACCGAAGATGTGGGTGGTGTCAGGCTGGACTACCTCAAGTGCATCTTGGATGGACTCAAGGATGTCAGTGATAATCTTGTCAGACATTGAGCCTGACGTATCGACTACCACTGCCAAGCAAGTGATTGCTTTGGACTCACGCCCAGCACTGATCAGCCCAGTGGACTGGTGGATGGGTGCGTTGTATGGTTTGTTCCACCCACCTAAGGATCGGGACACTGCCCAGTCCCTCAGGTGGTCAGCCCAGTCCAGCTTGTCTTGCTGGTGGTTGAGGTCGTGGATCTTCTCAGCCCCACCTGAACCGTTCATCGTTGCCGCCTTGTTAACTGCGTCTTCAAGGAGGGTCCGTTCGTTGCTCAACTCGATGTCTCTGACTACGTCGTCAATAGTTTCACCTGCACCCACGTCAACCTCTGGTTCAGTGAGGTCACCTACCCCACCCTGTCCGACCCACTCATCACCTAGCACCTCCGAGTTGGTTGGCGGTGTGGTTGGTGCGTTGGGGTCAGGCTGCGTTGCAGCGGGCTGGGGTTCCCCGCCAGCGGTGGGTGGTGGTGGCTCGGCGTCCTTCTTGCGCATTAGTTCTTCATACAATTCCTCAGTGGACTTGTCGCCACTGATGGATATGTCGAACAGCACACCCTCGATCATAGGGAATGGCACATAGCCACACGCTGACTGCTGCTTCTCGTTCTGTGCTGCGATCATAGCGTTGATGATGTAGTCGGCTGCGACGTTAGCTGTTTCCTTGTCCTTGAATTTCTTCAACCTAATAGCGTGGGACAGCAACGCATGCAGTGACTCGTGGATCAGGAGGAAGGCAGCCAACCCTGTTGGGTCGTCCGTCTGTTGCAGACGGCCAAGGCCTGCTTGGTTGAGCAGTAACCGTCGACCATCAGTGGCACCATAAGGCGTGGCAGTGGACCACTCCCACCGAAGTGAGAGCAGTCTGCTGTATGCCATTGGCCAGTGCCTTGACACCCGCCGCATTGCTTTGGCTAGGATGTCATCCCCCTGTGGGTTGTAATCAATTAGCTGGCTCATGATTCAGGGTTCAGGGTAAGGGGTTCAGCTGCATCGGTCGGGTCGGGTGCAACCCAACAGCTTACTTCGGTGGGGTCGTTGAAGAAACATATTGGGGCTTCTCCTTCCGTCCCCCACCATTTATCTGCTGCGGCTTGCACCTCAGGGGTGAATGCCCTTGGGCACCCATCGAAGTCTTTACATCCTGCCCCATGGCAGAATGTCATATCTTTATAACACATCATTTTGTTTGGTTCCTTTCTGGTTGTGGGGTTAGTTGATTGAGACATCTTGGGCGGCAGCCCACACGATCAGCAGTATGAAAAATACCACTGCTATGCAATCTAGTGGGTTGAGTCTGTTGTTATCCTCGGGCGGGAGTTGGTCGTGGTAGCTCATGTCGTTACTCTATTGGTTGTTTCAATCCACACCTTAGCTCCGCATGGGAGTGGCTTGTCTGGACTGTATATTATTCTAGCTACCTCCTTGTCGTCATCGTCGCGGATGATAGCTGTGTGGGCGTATGTGTTGGACTTATATGTCTTGCATGTCAGCACAGGTTCTCTTGCTCCAGACTTAGCGTTGGATCGGATCTTGTGTTGATTGACGTGGATGATTGTCTTCATGTCTTAAAGCCCGAGGGAGGTTAGGGTTTCACGGGCTGTTGCTTCGGCAGCAGCAACCTTGTCCACTACGTCGACACGTTGCTCTGATGACAGCGCGGAGGCGTCCGATACGTCGATGGTCGACATCAGCTCATCAACCAGTTGGTCTACCTCAGGTAGCTGTAACCAGTTGAGTGTATGCAACCGTTGTGCTGCGGCAGCGATGTTGTCGAAGCGTGCTTGGCACAGTCGCTTACCTTCACGCATCTGCTTCACGGTTCCTGATAGCTGAGTGATCAGTTCCTTCAGTGGTGCGCCATGTGCCTCAAGGAACATGTCTTTCACTGACCCTGCTGAACTGGCTCGGACACGAGCAGCAACTTCATCTGATACTGCACCTAGCACGGTGTCGTCCACAGGTGCAGGGATGGCTAGCCATGACAGCTCAATGCTGAAGCGGTCGGCGAAGTCCTGTGCCTCAGGCCACTCGACCTCACTGGCTAGATCACCAAGTGCTTGTTCAGCTTCGGTCCGCAACGTAGGCCACTGCGATACGATGCGCCGCTTGATGACCTCGAGTTCTTCTTCGGCCTCGTCGAATATCTCTTGCACGTTAGCTACATCTTCTGCTTTCACATAAGACGCACCCCTGATCACGGGGCAAGGCAATGCACCTCGGCGGATCTCCTTGCTGGTGTTGTTGAGCAACGCTGCTGCTTCGCCGATAGCTGAATTGGTGCGGCGGGCAATGGTTCCGAACGTTCGGGTTGCTGTGGTTTCAGCGTGTGCTATACGAGCAACACGGGTTGATGTCTCCTTCAGCTTGACTGAAGTGCTTGGTGCGTGGGTGCCATACTTGGCAAGCACGATTGAGTTAATGGTATTGTTTGGTTGGTTCATTTTGTTTTGGTTCTATTGGGTTGCGCCGATGCCTTGCATTGCTGCACGGTTGGCGTGTTGTTGTAGTGGGATTTCATTTGACGTTGCGGTGGTGTAAGCCCACGTTCTTAGCTCACCTCCGACGTTGTTCGACAGGATCATCTTGTTGGCTAACCAATCGGCTTTGCCTGCGGCTACTCCAGCTTCGGGGTCGTCCGCTATCTCGCGGCGCACCATCCTGATCCCTGCATAGAGAGCAGCATACTGGTTGCTTGGGTCAAGTGGCATGGTCTCGGTGCCTGCCTTGATCCCTTCGACGGTGGCAACGATGTTACCTACCAGTTGGCAGAACCCTTGGCATGCTAGACCCGCGGCTTGACCCACGAATCCTTGCAGTGCTAGACCCAACAGGACTGGGTTGTCCAGTAGGTCTTGGTTCAGTGTAGCACGCATCGTTGCTTCCCATGCTCGGGGGCAAGGGTGGGGTGCTCCGTTCCATGGCACTGGCACCTTGGGGTTGAAGTGGTCTTGACCACCGTTGCCTTGGGTGAAGTGGAGGAATGCATAGACTGGTGTGGTATGCACACCCTGTCCTACAGCCCACGTCAGGAACTCATCCAGCTTAGGCTGCAAGGTCACGGTCATGCAACGCTCCACGATGGGTGCTTCGATGACTGCTGACCGAGTGCCGTCACCTCGACGGTTGGAGGTCAACCCGATCATGACATTGGAACCCAGCACGTGAGTACCAATGCGGGGTGCATCGCCAGCCACTGGTTGGAACAACGACCTGCACAGACTACGGGCGGCGGGGTCCCACTCGCTGAACTCATCGAGCACGAGCAGGACTTTGTCGGAACCGACCCTCGCTTGGGTCGGCCATATCTCAGGGCAGGAGAACCACAGGTCACGTGATTCCGAATCAGGAATCCCGTAGCCTAGTAGTTCTTGTGGCCCCATGCCACTGAGGTTGACCACCCTTACGTTGGCGGGTGAGATCCCATTGGCTTCGGCGATGACGGTGGTGAAGATGGATGTCTTCCCGCCGCCGCCCTGCCCCGTGATGTGGAACATGCGACCCGCCCCGAAGGCCACCTTGGATAAGGCGGTTGCTTCGGCGACTGATACGTTAGGGGCTAGTGGTGTTTGGTTGGTGTTTGTTGTAGTCATTGGTTTTTATTGGTTGGGGTTGGGGATTGCACTGATGTCATACTTGTCTGATTCCCATAACACATAGGGTGACTGGCCAGTGTAGTCGTAAGCCACGAGGTCATCGGTGTCATCAGAGAACATGAACGAGTCCACGTCCTTGATGATGTCGCCGTCACCCATGGTGAAGCGGACGTGTTGTCCTGTTGCGAGGATGTCCTCGATTTGTTTGCGTCGTTTGGATGAGTCCTTCGGGACTGGTGCGTATTGTATTGGTTGGTTCATTTTGTTGGGTTGGTTGGGTTGGGGCGGGTGCCCACATACACCCATGTTAGTTTGTGGTTTCGGTAGAGTAGATCAATCCACTTACCATCGTTGGACTCACGTTCCTTTAGTGCCGTAGCCACAGGTGGTGGCCAGCGGACGCTGTGATCATAGTCATATATGTTCATTGGTTTATTGGGTTGGGGCGGGGGTTTAACATGGTGTTAAACCCCCGCCGTGGTGGTTAACTACAGCGCACCTTCAAGGAAGGGGCTGACTTCTTCATCGGCTACACCCTCGTCCAACCAGCGTTGGAACTTGTGAGCCATACGGATTATGGATTCACGCTTCAGGGTAAGGGGTTCAGGGTACATGGCAGCGAGGACTTCCTCGCATGAGTCCATGAACTCATCGAACGAACGATGGTAATGCACTGCGTATGCTAGTTGCTTGAACACCTTGAAGCGATTGATCATCTGCCTCCTGTTGCGAACTGCTGACACCAATCGGAACTCGACCAGACCATTACGCTTCATGCGGACAGCAGCATAACGATCTTCGTGCTCCTGCTCCTCGAAGTGTGAGTCCATCTTCTTATTCTTGTTGGTGTATTGTCCGTTTAAGCGGAAGCGATACAGTGCATAGAGCAACCCCATGTAGGGTCGCACCTTAGCGATGGTTAGGTTCGGCCCACTCATGTTGACGTGACCGCCGCATCTCTTGTCGAATGCTGCGTCGAGGTAAGGGCTGTCGTCGGCGTGGGCAGTGAACTGGTCGAGCTTGTCGATGCCGTAGACATTGGTAATGCCCTCGATACCACAGCTTGAGTCAGTCTCCCACCCTGCGAACACAGGCTGGGCGTCCAGTAACTCACCTTGCTCGGTGACCTTGTTGCCGTTGTGCTTAACGTAGTTCTTCTCGACCTCAAACCCTAACCCATACTTCCACAACGCAGATGGCCCTTGTTGGTTAGTCCACCTAGCATTGCTGCGTGGTCGCGGTGGGCTGGCCAAACCATAGTATGGTTCAGGTCGGCTGGGGATGTCTCCGACTTCGCGGGAGAAGTATAACTCAGGCTTCGGTGAACGGTGGTAGTAGTGAACCACCTCACGCACATCTACTTGCTCACCCTCGGGGACGTGGCAATCCCTGACCTGACAGAAAACATAGCCGTGGGCGTTGCAGGGAACACGGAAGCTGACCCCCTCGGTAGGTCTGATACGCCATGTTTCGGAGGAGTTTACCCATCCGTCGACCCCCCTCACGTCGTCGACATACTCCCTACCGCACATCGCTCGGGGAAATGCTACGCCGCGCCAGTCGAACGCTAACTGATTCAAGGGGCAGAAGCAGTACTGGTTGGGAATGTGCCGACACACATGCTTCGGGTAGTATCTACCATCGTGACCACGCACCACTGGCATCAGGTCCGCATCGCCGTACTCGGATGCATGGTTTAATTCCCCTAAGGGGACAACCACCTCGTTAATCCCGAGTGTGTCCCAGTCATCTCGGTAGGCTGGGAGTATGGAGTCACGGGTGATGGTGATGACGCATGGTGTTCGGCCATACTCATCAGTCGCACCGAACTCACCCTTGTGCTCACCGTGGGTGATGACCTTGGTAACACCAAGGTGGTGTGTGTGGTCCGACCCACGGGGTATCACTCGTGCTTCGCCAGTGACACCAATTAGGATTGAACGGTGGTCGCCCTCTCTCTTCATCACATATACTTCATCATGTTTCCTGAACCTGTGTTCGGGGTAGGTGGGGCGCAGCGCAGCAACGGCGTCGTCGAACGTGGTTGCTGTCTCGTAGCCACCGTGTGGTTCTTCCGTGGTGGTGCTGCCGATGGTGGTGCTGCCGATGGTGGCGGCGGTGCTGATGTCTACGAGGGTTTGGTGGATATAATCCGCAGTTACGTTGGTGTAATATTGGTGTTCTTCTTCTTCAGGCATTGTTTTATTTTGGTTGGTTGTTTTTGTTTGGGTTTAACAACATGTTAAACCGTGGTTTTAGTTTCTTTGTTGAAGGGGACAATGGTTTTGCCCCCCTTTGGTGTGGCTGCCGCGGCTGCTCTTGCAAGGGCTGCGTCGTTCTCGGCGGTGAGTTGCTCCCACCCCTTATCTTCCTCGACTTCATCCTCCCACTTCCACGCCCCGTGGGAACGTAGTCTGTAGTTGTCGATCCATGTTGTCTTACATGACGGAGGTGCTGCTGCCACTGCGTAATACATCCAAGCGTTGACGGAGGTCCCATCGGCTAGGGTGATGTCAGTTAGCTTGCGGTCGTAGTGCCATGGTGTCCCTTCCAGTTGGTCGAGTCCTTCCCATGCTTCGTAGGTCATAACCCTCGACACCTCTACTTTGATGTTGTGTCCTGCCTCGTGGTCACCTTCGTAGACATATGGTATGCCGCAGTCCTCCATCCTCAACTTGAGGTCAGTGGTTCCGCAACCGATGAACTCGGACAGCTCACCACCTAGGTGTGCTTGGTGGTTGCCATGTCCACGCTTCAGGGTGCCATACACTGCGCAGAGTTCGCCGATGGATGGGATGGGTGGTGCCATCATGCCGAGTGGTTTGCCATAGTATTCAGACAACCCATCTGCATCGTCCGCATCATACTCATCCATGCGGTGTGCTGACTCACCACCTACGTCCATGTCGAAGCCACCACCTTGGGCAGCGTCGTATTCTTCGGCGGCTCGTTCGTCAGCAGCGATGTAGTATTCATCGAGTGCGTCGAGCATAACCTGTGGGAGATCCCAATCAGCAGGAACGTTGAGCCTGACCAGCTCGATGTTATCAATGGCATCGTAGACTTCCTCGGTTGACAGTTCCTCGGCAGGGATGTGAACAAACGCGCCCATAATATCCGTCACCTCTCGGACTGACATGTAAGTGTCTTGGTCAATGTCATCGGTTGCTGTGGACGCCGCCTTGCTTGCGGCGGTGGCATTTTGGCTGGTAGCTAACCCCTTGCGCTGCTTGGGGTCGGACATGTCGGCTGCGTTCTCGATGGGGTAGTCCTCGGGGCGGAGGTAATCACCCATGTCATCAGCTAGGTTACATGTTGCACGTAATGCCTCATCTTCCACAGTGTAGTAGAAGAACTTGCCGTCTTCATTCCACCAACCCTTCAGCCCATAGAATGGTTCACGATCGGTGGTGTAGTCGTAACCTTGGGTGCCACTGTAGCCACCGTATGAGTTATAAGATGAACGACCAACGGTGAAGCAGTTGTCCTTGGAATAGAACACGCCGTCTCTCTTGAACCAGTTACCGTAGCGAGTCACCCTGTTGCGGCGGTCGACCACGGCAAAGCGGGTGTCAGTCATTGACAACATGTCAGCCCAGTATCTCTTCGGCGTCTTCTCCAAGTAGCCAGCCACCACTCGGGTGTCCGACTTCTTCTTGGTTCCCAGCGTAGGCACGGTGCCATTGCTGAACAGCCAGCCCTTACTGAATGGGGCAGGGTGCATGTTCAGTTCGTTGATTGCACCTTGCGTTGCATACCTGAAGTGTGCAACGTATGGTCGCTCTTGTCCGAGGAGGGACTCAGCGTAGGTGTAGTCGGCTGTCTTAATCATCTCGCCGTCATCGAGGAACACGATACCAAACCCATCGGGGTTAGTTACCATTGCGTTCTGGATGAAGAAGTTCGGGACGTTCAGCTTTGCTTTTGGTTTGTATATAATTAAACACATAATATTTTGTTTTGTTTTTGGTTGGGTTTAACAAGGTGTTAAACCAGATTAGTTTTGGTTGTTGTATTGGTCAAGTATTTTCTTGATTATTAGTAGCCTGCATTCTGTGCAGCCCTGCTGCTTATGCACCTACCAGTTCGGTTATCTCGATAGCGGAGGTAAAGGCTGTTACCACCACGGGAGTTGACCCATTCAGAACTCACGTCGCGCTGTCTGAGTGCTGGAAGCGGGGCGGGGGCTACCACGGGGGCAGGGGCTACCACGGGGGGTGCAACATCCAGCAACACAGCCTTGTCGTCCTTGATCCACCGTGTAATGTCAGGGTGGACTTCGAGGTGGTCGAGGTAGTGCTGGAACTTGTATGCCAGATCACGGATCATGGCACGCTTGCAGGGATCAGGGTACATGTCCCGTAGAACTTCGCGGGTGCGGCGGATGAAGCCATTGAATGACAGCTTGTGATGCACACACCAGATCATTTCACGGAACAACCTGAACCTACGTAGCAACTGGTCGCCGTTCTGGACACGTGCCACACAACGGAACTCAAGCATGGCATCACCCTTGGTGTTGACCGATGCGTAGGAGGAATGGTCACCGTGGTTCCTACGCAGGGACTTGCTGCCGCCTGAATAGGTATTGTTCAGTCTGTTGCGATAGATCGCATAGATCAGTCCAGTGAATGGGCGAACCTCATCCCATCCCAACGTGCCATTGTCATGGCGTATGTTGACATGCCCGCCGCAAGTGCGGTCGGCGCACTCATCGACGTAGTAGGAGCGTTTCACGTCCTCGGAGAAGCGTTCATACATGCCAAGCGAGTAGGCATGGGTGATACCTTCAACGCCACAGCTTGAGTCAGTCTCCCACCCTGCGAAGAGGGGCTGGACTTCAACGGGAGAACCCTCGTTCCTTTCACCATCGACGTAGTTCTTCTCGACCTCGAAGCCGATAGTGTAGCGGTCGAGGAACGACCACGCTGGGTTGAGTTGGTGCTTACCATCCAACCCGATGAACTTCGGGGTGGTGTAAACGCTCACCGAGGGGGAGTAGTGATACTCATTGATTCGGTCATCCGACCCACGGGATTCGTCGTGGAGGTCGTCTCTGTTTACGTATTCGTCGCTGCGTTCGCACCAATCATAATCATCATGGCACTCGTTGACCCATCGGTCTTCGCTTGGAATCCACCAAGCATCGTGGCGGTAGACCCACTCGCCCGAATCCGTGAACAATTCCACGATTTCGTCGTTGTCACGACGAACGTAATCGCCGTTCTGTAGTGTAATCGTGGTGCGTCGGTGCAACCACTCGCAGGTGTCGTCCGTGAAACGACATTCATCTTCGCAATACCATGCTTCAGAGTCGCCGCACCACTTGATGGGGTAGTCTTCAGGGTTGTCTTCGTAGTCGTCGAGCGGGAAGATGTATTCCAGCCCGTCGACGACTACTCTTGTTTCATCCCCGTCGAGGATGAACTCATCCTCGTGGTTGCCATGTGTGATGGTAGCATGGGCATCGGTGTCGGGGTCGAACTCGTTACCCTCCCAGTCGAGGGTTACTTCGTTGTCGTTTACTTCATTGTCATTCGCGGTCGGCAGTGTGTTGCCAGCATTTGTTGTTGTCATGTTTTTGTTTTGGTTGTCTGCTAATTAATTTAGCAAGCGTTGTTTGTAATTGCACAAACAACACACGACAACCCACTCGGTTTAACACGGTGTTAAACCCAGCGGGCTGATGGTGTGGTGTTGGTTTGCTAGCCAGTAGCACACAGGCCAAGGGCAAGGAACAACCCAGCCCCTAGTAGGAGCAGGGTCACGACGATGGTGAGTGAATCACGTAAGATGATCCACAAGCCAAGGGGGTGGGATGTCACCACGTTGATGGTGAACACCCCGATTGCTACCAGCAAGGCGAGCAACGCAAGGGTGAAGGTCAATGGTTCGGTTGGGTTCATTGTTTTAGTTTGGTTGGTGGTTTAACCGATCAGGTCGAGGACTGGCACGAGGCGGGGCTTGGCACCTTTACGGTACAGCACCTTAGCTTGCCCATCAATGAGCTTGGCAGTGTTGGCGATGCACTCGCCGAAGAACTCTTGCTCGTTGCGTGCCTTGACGGTAGCAGATACAGCGGAGCGGGCGGTGTCACGTGACCCGTCGATTAGGTTGTTGGCTTGTTGCTGCAAGATGCAGGATTCAAGGTCGGCGATTAGTTGGAGGTCATTGGCTGCAACTACTGTCTTGTTTTTGTTTTGGTTTTTCATTTGTTCAATGAGTGCTTAGGTTATTTGGAACTAAACACAAGCAAAGGCTAAGGCTTGGGGTTAGGGTTTGGGTTTAACATGAAGTTAAACCGAAACCGAAACCCGAAACCCAGCCCTTGATTGGGTTTAACAGGTTGTTAATCTCACGACTAGCCTTCAACGAGCATTGCCACCAAAGCAGCGCGCTGGTTTGCTGACATGGCCATGCACTTCTTATACATGGAAGACACAACGTCGGAGTCTTTGGTCTTATTGATTGCTTTACCCTGTGGTGAACGCTTGGATTTTTGCCCATCGGTCAAAGCACGGGAAACGGCAGCCTTGTGTGATGCGGTGTATTCGCCTGCTATATCGGTAAACACGACCTTAGCGGCAGCACGAACATAAGAACCACCAAGCTCATCGTCACTACAAGCGGCGGCAAGATACTTAATGACAGTCGCAGCGGCAAGCGAGCCATGATACTTGCGGAGTTCTTCCGATAGGACGGGGACGGTATCACGCATGAACTCTGCAAGCGTAGTCCCCTTGATGCAGGAATCATGTAACAGGGTGCAGGAATCAATGCGCTGGTTGCCAGTGGTGGCAAGCACGTTGAGGAATGAACGGATAGCGGCGGTGTTGTTATTTGTCTTTTTCATTTTAGTTTAAGTGAAGGGAGGTTAATGAGTATGCCATTGGGATTAACATTGTGTTAAACCGATAGTCTCTTGCCCCTTCACCATATCAACGGGGGGAAGCAGGGATTACCCTTACATCTTCTAAATGTCGGGCGCGTTAAAGATTGCACGCGCGAGGAGAAGCGGTGTTCACTTGAACATGCAGCCTGTATTCAGATGAACACCTAACAAGACATAAGTCATTGATACACAAGGAGTTAAAGCCTAACGGAGCAACCACGCATTAGTCTCGTTGTGCGAAGTTGCGGCACAATTAGATACGCCACGGGTGGGGTATCAACTTTTTTTGCGTGAGCGTTTTATAATATAGGGGGGTCTGTGAAAAAATTTGACGGTTTTCGTCCCTTGGTATATGCTAGGCTCATGGACAAGAAGACCCCGAAGAACGTTCTCGAGCGCAAGCGTAAGTATTATAAGAACAACAAACAGCGTCGTTTACGGTATCAGAAGGATCGTTACTGGAAGAACCGTGAGGAGATCCTCGCAGCCCGTAAGCAGAGAAAACTGGACGACCCTGAGTTCGCTGCCAAAGAGCGGGCCTACCACAAGGAATACTACGCTAAACGCAAGGCCTCATTGAAGAATGCACAGGCTGACCCTCGATAACCATGAATCAAGCAGAACAAACGAGTGCCTTTTCAACGGATCTCGATAAACTCCTTACTAGATACGCAGACGAGTTTGATCTCACATATGCGTCCGCAATCGGGGTCCTGACGATTGCATTACATCGCATTATTGATGATTTGCGCTTCGACGAAGATGCCGAAGCAGAGGATATATAATACAGGTTTTTCCCTGCAAGATGCAGGATACAGGATTCAGGGGTGCCATAAGGTGCCCCTGAACTGCGTTTTACATTAATTAAATAACTGAGTCGGGGGGTGAAGACTTGGTATTTCAAACGTTGTTTGAATAGCTGAAAAATTATTAGATTAATGGGTGGGATTTTAAAATCTTCCCAATTTGGGGCTGTGTTGTATGTGCCCGTAGGGTAAACCCGTATTCAAGTCTTCAGTCCAAAAGCTCCCATTAATTAAATAAGGGGTCGCAGGATAAAGTTTTTTTGGGGTTTTCCATTTATAAATACCCTATATAAACTTTTTCTAGAGATCATTATTTAATTAATGGGAGCTTTTTGGGCTAAAGACTCGAAAACCGAGAAGTCGGCTCCGCCCCGCCACACCCCGAGAATAAGTAATTCAATTATTTTCTTGCAGAGATCCACGACAGGGGTAGTCTCACATCAAGTCGGCAACCGACCCAGATTGACCTAGGCCGATCGACTTAACCTGAACCCCTAATCATTTACCATGGACCCTGAAACCAAAGACATATGGCGTAAACCCACTGATCCAGCCCCCGACGGTGCTGTGGTCTGGATCATAGAACGCCACCATAAAGCAATTGATCCCCTATCCTATACGATCCACGCAGGTGTGGTCGAATACAACAACTCAGACCCTACCGAGTGGCGAGTAGCCCAAGGCGACGAAACTGGTCGGGGCTGGTGCTCTTGGTATCCAGAAGGGTCCGCCACCACTCTCAGTTCGGACATGTTCCAAGCGTGGGCCTTCGCCGACGAGCAACCATTGCTCCCTGACTTCCTAACCCAACCAACCAAATGAACCCTAAATCAAACCCACCCCTGTTCCATTTACCCCGACACTGGTATACTGAATGCGAAGGCCAGACCTGCACCTGCGACTGTGGGGCCAACTGGTTTGAGTGCGCCTGCGGTGGAGATTGGACCGATCGGGAAACCTACCGCCTTAGGGAAGCCCTCAACAAGGTCTACGGTTTAATCAACGTCAAACCGCTTTCCAAAAACAACGACGACCTTGAGATTGAAGACTTACATTACGCACTTGAACAGATCCTTAACCTACACGAATACCTAACCCACCTACCTGATTCCCTTAACCTGCCCCGTGGCACAAGCACAGTGAACAGGATGCAGGGTTCAACAACTAACTAACCCATGGCTTTTAAACGATACGAGCAACTTAACTTTGCCACCCCCAAAAACTTCCACACCGCACCTGACTTCGAGTCCCATACTGTAGATTGCCCATGCTGCGCCTTCAGGCACCCTGTACAGGCCTGCTACACAGATTGGGAGGAGGTAGCCCAGAAATACCAGAAGGCCTATGACGACATGTCCTCGACGTTCCTACGGGTAATTGCCGAAGCAGAAGAGGTTTGGGACGTCCCACTCGAAGGCTGGATTCAAGCCAAGAAGGAAATCCTCCTCGCTACCCTGA
>TARA_R110000772_G_scaffold4911_2_pt1 | contig 14354 bp, 8 predicted proteins | sample TARA_R110000772 | Tara Oceans TARA_R110000772 (sample SAMEA4397948) | marine metagenome | biome: Polar Biome; feature: [SRF] surface water layer (ENVO:00010504); material: water (ENVO:00002006), including particulate matter (ENVO:01000060) such as... | depth 5 m | reverse complement strand
ATGATATTAAATTCTGTGATTTAAGTTCTTTTACAATATTACCCGCTTTATCCTGTAATGATTTTGGGATATCAGCTGGTAGTACAATACCTGAAGATGTTCTTCCTTCTTGTTTAGCGAAATCTAATACAATATTAGTTTCATCAGGTACTTTTTTCAATATAATAAATCGTTTTATTTGTCTAGCATCTTCTGGTAGAGTTGATCCTGGGAAGTCTTCACAGGCTCTAGCAGGAATATCTTGATCAAAAGAAATTGCTAAACGATTTGTATTTGTTACTTCATCTCTTGGTATTACGTCAACACGTTTTACTTGACGTTCAAATTCTTTAGGAAAAACACCACTTCCAGTCCCAGCTTCTCCAGCATTTACATCTACAAATCTAAATAAATCTCCTTCTTGGATAGAAAACTCTTCATCTATTACACCAAACGAATCAGATCCACTTTCATATACTGAAGATGTTTGTATAAAATTTTCATACCAATAAGACATAGAAACCGATGCGGTTAATATATTAAATGAACCTGTATTGTTTCTTACAAAAAATGCATTTCCATTATTTGCATCTCCTCCATCTGTAATACTTGAAGTTAATGCAACTGCAGGATCAGATGGGAAATAATAAGTATACCTTGGTTCAGAATGATCAGCTGATTCTTGTCCTATATTAATAGAAGCACTTACAATTTCAGGAGTAGTAAATAAGGTTTCAAATCTACCACCCATAGAAGAAGGTGAATCATTTAATATAGCTGCAATTTCATTTGTTTCTTTTGGTAAAATTACAGAATTGGTTACATGGTATGTAGCTTTTAATAAAGTAAATTCACCTAAATCAGTTGATGATGATAAAATAGGTTGTGCACCATTAAATGGATTCCAAGTTATACTATCAAATGAGGCGGAGGTGTTTTTAGGGATGTTAATTTCAAGTTCAACTTGGCCCTCAATATTAATTAATAAGTCATTATCCCACCAAATTGATGATTGATTTATAGGAGCATTTCGAGTTAATGTTATAGATGGATAACCACCTACATTTACAACATTGCTACCACTTGATATTTCTATTGTACCTAATCCAAAATTTCCTATTGATATAAAATCTCCTCCTAAACTAGTAGGTATTTCTCTTAAATCTTCTTTAGTTATATTAGAAATAGATCCAGAAGTGAAATTATATATCAAAGTAGTACTCCCTGTTGGGTTTTGTAAAGCAGGTAAATACCTAAACCCACCAGCATATATTGGTTTTAACCCATCAAGATATTTTTGATCTGAGAATAATTGGTTATCATCTAATGAAATATTGGCTTCTTTATTTGCGTTAAATATATTTTGTAAGTCAAATATGGTTTCATTTTTACGAGTTAATTCCGTAACATTAGATCTACCATCAATTAAATACTTAATATAAACATTTGATCTATCAGGGAAGAAAGAACCTGTTTCTACTACTTCTTGAAAATAAGCAAATTTAAGTGAATTTAAATCAATTGCAGCAGTTTGACCATATGAATTATCTCCTATAGTATATGTATTATATTTTTGAGAGGTGGTTTTGCTACCTAAATAACGTGGATTAATATTACGTAATAGAGTATAATTACTATCTTGAATAGGAGCATCTAAAAATGGAGAAGCTTGTTCCGTAATTTCACCAAATGATCTACTAGTAATAAATCCTATATTAACTGGTGTTATAATGTCAGAAGAATAATCTAAATCCATATATTGAACAGATTTTCTAGCTTCTATTATATTATTAAGAGTTGGGTTTAAAGGTATAGCTGAATAAGATACAAAGGTATCATTATTAGGATCTGTATCAAAAAAACTTAATTCAGTTACTACATTTGTTGTAGGTTGAGAATAAACAGTAATTTCACTACCACTATATTCCCCTGTAAATGGTTCTCTATTATCTGTAAAATTATATATTATTCCCGAAGCTGTAATAGTATGTGCAGAGCTAGAAGGGATTAATATTTCACCAGTATATGTTGTATTTAAAGGTATTCCCATAGGAGTTGAACCCGTAATACTAACCATAGTAATAGAACCCGTGTGATCAATATATGTAAAAGAAGGTTCAAAACGTTCTGTTTTTGATCTTTCTAATATAGTTGGTTTAATTACTAAACCCGTATTAAGTTGGGTTTTAGCAGGAACATAGTCCTTTAACATTTTAAATAATGAACTATCAAAGTAAGATAGTAAATGAATAGATTCTAAGACATTAGTTTTTTTATAATATTTTCTAAAGTAAAAATCTTTTAATTCATCTAATTTAGGATAAGTTTTAGATCCTGATAGTTGAGGGTCACCAATGTAATCATCAATATCGAACCATCCCATCTGATTTTCGATATCTCTATCTATACTATCTTGTGGTGAAATTGCGATTTGTGCTACATCTAAATCAGCTGTATAATCTATAATTGAACTACTTAATACATTTTCTTGTACAGAAACAAATGCAGATAATGTTGAACCCGATATTATTTCATTATTAGTAATTCTAATTTTATTTTCATTAAGTGTAAAGGCACCTACATCAGGACCTTGAATTAAATCTATTTTACTTTCAGATACAAAACTATTTGTTGTAAAGTTAGTTATTATACCATAATTTACAGTTGAAGATCCTGTACCTAAAAATGATCCGGTTGGTGCAACCGATCCAGTAACCATTGGGTGTACTGAAGTTACTTTGTTATCTCCATCTGAACCTGAAGTAAAGTCATAATTACCTAAAGGTAAACGATAGATTAAATCATAATAAGAAGATGTAATATCGTTACTAGCATATGAAGTTGGGTTTAATACGTGTTGGTTAAATATAGATTCAGATAAGTTTGTATTCCAGTATCTAAATTCTTGATATTCACCATCAAATATTATTCCATCTTGTGCTATAATATTACTGCTACTTGCTCCTCCTAAATAACCATGTAATTGTTGATTATCTGAAGTAAAGGTATAATTTGACCATCCTTCATTATATGAAGCAGAGGTTGTTCCACTTATAAATAAACTAGCAGACCCTTGTTGTTCTATAAATCCACTATGTCCATCATATTTGCCTTGTTTTACTATAAGTTCGTAAAACGCATCTGAACCTGTATCGTTTAGGTTCATTTTAGAAGGTTGTCTATCTAATTTTAAATTAAAGAAACTACCAGTAAAGAAAGGTAAGAAAATAGGATCTGTAGAAACATGACCTTGCGAGCCAGATAAGATAAATCTTAATTCTCCATAATGATCATAAACACCACTTGAAGTAGCGATTGATTCAGATGGATATAAAAGTTGAATTCCAAATTGAGATGAAGAATCATTATTATTTACTTGAAAAAGAGATTGGGTATAGTGAGAAGCAGAAGGTATACTTGATGGTTTAAATCTAAATTCAATTGTATCAGGTACTTGATCTTGAGCTAAAACTCCATTCCACCACCCTTCAATATTATTCCAATCAACGTCCATACTTTCCCATTCATCTCCAACCATAGGCATGATTGAAGGTAACCAGGGAACTTCAACTACACTTGATGTGTTTGTAGCTAAAGCATAAACATGATTTTCAAAATATTGGGTTACTTGTTGTACATTTTTTTCTATACCTCCATACTCATGTATTCTTAAAATAGTATCTTCAATACCAAAACAGTTTAAGAGAGCTCTTAAACCACGGTATGAACCACGAGTTTTTAAAAGGTAAGGTAAATTGTGATATATACGTTTATATATTTCTTTATTTACATCATCATATAAGATGGGTTCTGTTGAAGCAGAAATATAATTTTCTACTCTTAATGAACCCGTATCTGGTACTAATGAGCCTGAGGGGGTTAAACCTGTAAATGCAGAAAATAAATCTTCGTTTGTTTTGTTTGAAGTATATAATTTTATACCTAATGAACGAAGTGTATCAGCTACTAAGTCTTTTGAGATACCATAATCAGGTCTGTTATCAGCATCCTTAATATCTCCAATTGCACGAGTATAAGTCCAAATATAATCGAAATGTTGACCTAACATTGCTACTAAAAGCTCTAGATTTTCATTTTGTGGATCATCTTTTACATATGCAGGAAGTGTATTCCAGATATAATTTCTGTTATCTTCATCATATGAAGAGGCAGATAATATTTGACCACCATAATAAGGATTATCTTCTGATGTAGAACCATACCACTCAAGTGAAGCTGTAGCTGATATAGCTAGGTTATCATAAGGTAGGGTATCGTTTGATTTTGGCCATGCTTTGCTTCCAGATTCAAAATATAAGTAATACTCGTAATTGTCAAATCTTTCAATTAAAGTATTTATGTTTTGTTGAATATTTGATCTTGAAGAAGATATAGCACTTTGATCTGTTAATGGGTCTAATGCTACTAGTTGATTTAAATCACTTTGATAGTTTTGTAATTGAGTTAACTTATATCTAAAGTTGATTAATCTTTCATTTGCAGAAGAAAAATGAACAAAATTTTCATATTTAGTGTGGTCAACATTAATGTTAACACTTTTTTCTTCTAAAACAGATTTTATTTGTTGATATGAAGAAGTTAATTCAGTATCTAATAATTCGTTTAAGTTAAAATAAGTACTAGGTACATTTGTTTTATTATTTAACTCAATATTAGTATTTGGACCCCTTAAGTACTCTACTTCTTCTTGTACCTCAGCTTCAAATTCTATATTAACATTAAAAGAATAAGGATCAGAAATTTGTTCTACAACCCATAAAGTATCTTTTAAATTATATTCACCTGGTAATGGTTCGTATAGTTTTATAAAAATACCAGGTTCAGATGTATTGCTTGTATCTAGTAAACTATTAACTCCAATTAATGTTCTATTACTTCCAAAGTTAAGGATAAAATCTGAATAGAAACTTTTAGAGTTTTTAGATGTAAGATAATTTAAATAAGAAGTACTTACAGCATTATAAGATAGATCGTTTGTAGAAATTTTAATTTCAGTTCTATCAGATGAAATCTCTTTAAGATAAAATCTAGTACCAGAATTACTTAAAAATATGGGTCTATAAAAATTATATACAGTATTATATTGTCCTATATCAAACCCAGCATCTTTTACATCTTGAGTAGGATTAAAATATAAAGTATCATATAAATTAGAATTATCTACTGTGTTTTGGACTGTATAATTTTTGAAATTATAATTAACAGCCAATAATTGGTTTGTAGCAGAATATACTTGATATTCTACTGTATCCTGATCTGCACCAAACTCACGATTAAGATTAAACTCATTTAATAAGTTAATATCTTGTATAGTATAGTCTTGTCCTATATAAGGATCTAAGGGGTTAAATACAACACTCGTCTTTTCCATACTATATTGTCGTGCTCAAGTTTACAATTTCCTGTTGTGAAGTTATTAATTGTGTTCTTAAATCGTTAATTTCATCAAGCAATGCTTGAATTTCTTCTGATTGTCCTACTACACCTATATATCCTGCACTTCTTTTTACTATTTCATCATGGGAACCAAAACTACCTCCTTGAGGTATTTCATAAAATAAACGATCATATTCAGCAAAAAATTCTGCTACAGTCATAGGTGCTTCTATCTCTACAACTTGTTCTGGTTGAACTAATTGTTTGAATTCAGTATCTACAACATTAGGGTAGGATACTTTTCCAAATACCTGTTTATTAAGTTTTATTTCTTGATTATCCATTATCTAACTACTTTAAAATAGTTACCTTTATCTTCAATTACTATAGTTTCATTTCCAACTACAGTTTTAACCATTAATTGGTAATATCTTTCGGGCTCTAACCCATCCATATAAACTGTAAAGTAATTACTACCACTGTCAGCGCTTATTTTTGTATATGAAGTATCAAAATCAACTACCATCTCATTTGTTTTAGAATCCTTTAGACCCCAATATGAAGACGTTGGTAGTACTTTGGCATCTAAATATACAGAACTTGTTTGGAATGCCCTAGTAGGATATGTATCTCTTACTTTTAATCTAAAATCGTATACTCCACTGTCTTCAAATTCACCTTTTAAGTTTGTAAAAGCTAAAATAAAATCACTTGAAGTTACAGCTGTTGTTGGTGTAGCGTATGATGAATCATCCCATTTAAATTCTAATTCAGGGGGGTATATTGTGTGGGTATCCATGGAAAAATATTGCGTTTGCACATATGAGGATGAAAATTCAATACTCGCACTGTGTTTAACAATAAATCCGTTATTTTCAATTGAACTACTGTTCCATAGTTTAACCATGTCAGTAACGTCCATTGAAATATCTTTATCACTTGTATATAAAAAAGCTTGTGATGAACCTGATTTATCTGTATACCAATCTCCACCTGCTGATGTCCAAGCATTTGAGCCTGATTCTCCTCTCCAACCCCATGAGCATCCATCAGTTGTTTTAGGTACATCGCTTACTCTACCAGTTCCCATATCCCAAGCTCCTGATATAGGGTATGCTTCTAAGGTATAGTCTAATGGTGCATTTTCAGCGTTTGCAAGGTATAATTTTAAGTTGCTTTGGAATGCCGCGTCGCCTATTGTATTATCTACAATATTGCTTATATCCGCTGATTTAAACTGGACTAGTGCACGTGTGACGGCAGGTAAATCACCTTGAGCAGATGATTGTTCATTGATTCCATTGTAATTAGAAATGTCTAAAATTTCATCTAAACCTGTGTTTTGAGCAGGGAATTTAGATTGAATAAAGGCATCTTTTTCGGAAAATATTTTATATACTGCCATGTTGTTAATTTGTTACTATTCTACCTTTAATATCAGTATCGGGGTATCTCAACTCAAATATTGATGGATCTAAAGAAGGATATAATATTTCATTTATAGTAGATCCGGGTACATCATAAGCATATTTTGAATATCCATTTGATTCACCTACTCTATTTACAATTTGTAGTTTTTTAACTGTTTGAACACCCTCTACATTATCAATTACGTTACGAATATTATTAATTAAAATAGGTTGATTAATTTGCCATTTGTCAATATCAAAATAGGCTTTAAGAGCATCAATACAATTATTAATAATTAATCTATTATTAAAATTAGGTTGAACTATAATATCAAATTCAACTCCAATATTAATTACGAATGCATCTTTAATTCTAACAGCATCTGTTAACATCCTATATTCACCCAAAAATGTTTTTAAGTTTTCTTTTAATGCTTTATCGGCAACTGTTAAATTACCTTGAGAATTACTAGATAAAAGATATAATGCTAAAGCATTTGTATCATATCTTTCTTCTTGTGTTTTATTTCTTCTACCATCTTCTTGTGAAACATATACTTTAGATATTTTACCATACTTTGAAGGTAAAGATAAAGATCTAATAGAATAGTCATCTAATGTTACAGTACGTAATTGAGTTGGATACTGTGCAATTGACTTTCTTCTAATATCTTCATTTGTATCTCCATTAGCTCCACCGATAGCAGGTTTATCATTAGTAAATGCTAAAGAACTCCTAACTGTTGATTGTAATGTAGAATCTAAATTTGATCCAAAAAATGTTACATCACCCGAAGATAGAATAGTTAATGATTGTGCCGTAACGTTTGAAGTAGCTCCTCCTCCTACAAGGTATTCTACTGTTAAAGTAGTATTTGATGGAGCAAGACCATATGTTTTTGTATATAAAAAATTAGCTGGATCCCATGCTGTAGTTAATTTATCTGTTCCATAAGGAATTCCTAATCCTATATTGTCTGAATTTGGGGTGATAATTTCATCTGGGTTTGATGAAACACCTGGTCCAAATTGAATTTCAAGTTTATTATTTGCTTTAAATCTTTTTATAAATCTACGAGGTACCTTTTTAATTTTTAAAAGATAAGGTGTAGTTTCATCATATTGATATAAGATAGGATCATTAGCAGCTATGTTAGTTTGAGTATCAAACATAGTTTCTTGAGCTAAGTAAGGTACTTCATACCATCTATTTGAATCACTATCTGTCATTTTTACAATCTCAATTATGTTAGTATCTTCTATTTCAACAGTAGAAAATCTTTGAGGATTTGTAAATGTAAAGGTTTTAGTTTTAAGTGTACCTGCTGTTGCTTTAGATTTTTTCTTTAGTAAGTAAAAATTAGGTTGATTATTTGAATCAATAGAATAAACAGATACGTCAGTTGGATCTGCACTTCCAGAAATTGTAAAATCTACTTTATCTTCTATATAAAAGAAAACACTTGTATTATTTGAAGATTGAATTTGTGACCCCTCAGACAATATCATTGCATAATTAAAATCGGGTTGTACAGTTCCTCCAGCAGTAGTAGCAGGTAATGTTTGATAAATGTCTACATATGTGGTTGCTGCATTTGTTACTTGAGGAAAATAACCATGATTATAGGCTAATGATAATAAGTTATCTCTTTGTTTAGCAAATTCTAAAAAGTTTTCTTGAACTTGATTATCACCATAGTAAGATAAAACGTCACCAACATATGATGCCATTTCAATTAACATCATTCCTGCAGATGTCTCTGAAAAGTCGTTATAAGTTTCAGGATAATAAACTTGAGCAAATTCAAGTAATTTTTGCTTGAATCCGTCAAAGTCTTTATTTAAATATTGTATTTGTTTAGACTCTGCCATTATTGAGGTTTATTTGTAATTCGTCTTCAATATTTGTATTGATTACAGTATACTTTAAATATATTATTATTGTTTTAGAATCAGGTTCTAATTCTACTCTTAAATCTTCTATTTTAACTGTTGGGAAGTATAAATCAACTCCTCCTACAATTAAATTTTCAATTTGATCTACTCTTTCTTCTGTAATTTGGTTAAATAATACTCCAGAATCACCTTCAGGGTTTTCTAAAGAGGGAGCTAAACCTAATAATCCGGCTCCAAAGCCAGGATTCATTACTCTTTCTCTTTTACCTGTTAAAATAAAATTTAATAAATTAGCTTTAATAGCATCTTCAGTAGTATAAGTTGTATTAACACCTGTAGGGCCATTAAAAGGGACACTTATACCTACCCCAGTTGAGGGGTTAAGATCTAAAACATCAATATTTTTAAATATATAGGACATTATATTTTACCGTCTTCTTTCATTTTACTCATTAAACCTGAAAAATCAGGAACAGCATCAATTGATATTTGATTTATATCTGATGTTTTTGGTTGTGATGCCATCATTTCATCTACTGTTGCTACTACTTTGGTTTCACCTCCGGGCATTCCACCTTGGAAACCAACAGCGTTTTGTGCTGTCATAGTTCCTCCATTCATATCTCTCCACCCACCTTCAACGTGTGTTTGATTTAGGATATCAGATAAAGCACCTGCTCCTTCAAATAAAGGATTAGTTGATTGTTGGGGCTGTTGTGGAGCAGTAGGTTGTACTGTCTCTGTTAATTCCGCTAGTGAGTGTTTGGTAGTTTTTTGTTCAACAACCGGCTTTTGCACTACTTTTGTTTCAGTAACAGGAGTGCTCATAATTAAAGATAATTCTTCTTTGATTACGTCTCTTACTTCTTCTCGAATAATTTTTCTAAAAGCTTCTACTTTCATGATTATAAATATTTATATATTATTTTCTTCTTCCGCGTTTACGTTTAACTTTAATTTTAGTTCCGTTTATTTTAATTTTAAATTCTTCTTTAATGTCATCTACTTGAATTCCATAATGTATTTCGGTTTCGGTATATCTTTGTCTTAGAAGTAATTTAATCCATTTTGGTAATTCTTGTTCTTCTATTTTCTCAAAATATTCTTCAAATGGAGGAAGAGTTTTCTTGGACATTGGTGTCATTGCTACTAACCTATCATAATCGGCTTGGGCTTTAGCTTTTAAACCTTCATACCATTGTTCAGTTTTATTTTTAATTTCCTCTATTTTATCAGGATTAGGGTCCATTTCACTTAAAATAGATTCTTTTAAATTAGCTATTAATTCGTCTTCAGATAATTCTTCTACTCCAGGTTGGGATAAAACTTGGTTTAATTGGGTTGTAGATGCCCCACTTAATATATTAAATTTATTTGCAATTTTAGATAATGAAGGATCGTTATCAATAAACTCTTTTAGATCATTTTTAACAATAGTTGATGTATCTAATGGTTTATTTTTAACTGAAGGGTTAGGGATAGATCTAGCAGGTTGGGCATCATCTATAGAACGAAAAGCAGAATTTCCTACTCTAGCTTCTGTAGGGGTTTGATCAGGATTATCTCTTAATCCAGGTTGTGCTGCAGCTCTATTTGATTGTTCTGCTTTTAAATTTGAAATAGCAAGTGGATTACCACCTGTTGTTCTAGCCATTTCTATAGCTGTATCATCATCTATTTCATTTGGATCTTTATCTGTAGTGTTAACTCCTAGAACTCCATTTTCAATATCACGTTTTATTTGGAATTTTAATTCCTGAATTATAGTTCCAAGATCAGTAGAGAATGTTAATTGTGTTCCAGCTACAATGAATTCATTTGAATCTAAAGCTACACCCCTTCTTCTGATTAAAGTACTATCACTTGGGTTAATAGGTTTTTCTTCTTGAATTTTTAAGGTATATCCTAAATATATTTCAACAAAATTTCCAAATACATCTTCAGGATCAACTACTTTTAAAGTATCAAAAAATACTTGATCAGCTGCTTCTAGTAAACCTTTATTAGCAGCATCAAATTTATTGAATGTATAGTATGTAAGTTTATCTCTAAGTGCTTCTCCTCTTGAATCTTCAAATACAACTCCTGTAGCTAAAGAAACTAATTCTCCTATAAATAAAATATTTCCTTCAGAATCAAAACCATATACAGATCCTGGAAGGACTAGTAAAGTACCGTCTGCTAAGGCTATTACGGTTGCATCTCCATCAGTGGCATTGATAGCATTTGTTACATCGTTAGCAATGCCATTTAATCCTCCTGCTTGGGGAACACTATTTTTTAAATTATTTAAAGCTATAAAACTATTTCTTAAAGCGTTTTCAAGTAAACCTGTAAATTTATCTTTTCCAGGTAAATTATCACATTCATCTAACTTTCTAGCAAGTTTAGCTAATTCAATAGTTAATTTAGTTATAAAATTTTGAATTAAAGATAAAGATTTAATTACACTATCTATATTTTTAGATAACCTTTTAACAAAAACTAGGGCAGTATCTAAAGCAGCATCAACATAAGCTAGTTTTTCTGTTACTAATTGAATAGCTCCAACAGGAGTAAACATAGCAGGAATTGCTTTTATAACAGCTTTTATAACTTTAAGAACCACTTTAAATACTTTAATTACTATAGTAATGATTTTTATCATCATGTTTATAGTACGAAGTAAAGCTAAGATAAAACTAACAACACCATTTACAAATTTAGTAAAATTAACTAAACCTGTTACAAATTCAGATAATAAATCATAAGGTATAGCTCCTTTTAAGATTTTATTTACATCCTCAATTTGCTTTTTAAATTTTTCTTGTACAAAGGAAGTTACATTTGTAAAAGGTAAAATTTTAGCTTGGATATCTCTTATAATTGCTACTCTTTCTAATACTTGTTGAGCATTAAGACCCCCTTCTAAAGTAGTTTGAAGTGCACCAGCATCTGTAGCTACATTTGAAATAGGTTCTTCAACTCCTTCTATTAAGGCAGCAAACTTTATAAGAGGTTCTTTTAATTTAGATATACCAGGTATGGTATCTGGGAGTTGGTTTAAATTGTTTACTAGTTCTGCTACTCCTAATTCTCTTAAAGCAGTAGTTAATCCATCTAATTCAGTAGCTAATTCCCTTACATCAGTAGTAGAAGGATTAGATTCAAATTCCATAGTAAATGATTCAAAACCTTGTACTATAGGTTCATCATCTTCATCTTTAAGGGTATTTCCATTTTTATCTGTAGAATAAGGTGGAGTTGGAGGTGATATACTTGTTATATTCATAATATATCCTACTCCTACAACAGCATCAGTAAACATTCCTACATCTTCACCTGTAACAGGGAATGATTTATCTACAGTCCCTATCATTTTAGACCCTATTTTAGGGTTATCTACTTGTCTAATTATTACTTGAGAACTTTTATGAATTGGGGCTTTAATTTCTCCTCCAGGTTGGTTATTTGGGACAACTAGAGTTATTTTCCCTATATCAAAAGGAACTAAAGGATTACCTTCTTCTAATGGATTAGGATAACCATAAACACCTTCTGTTAATTGGTTACCTTCTATAAATTGAAATTTCTTAAATACGTTAAGTAAGTCGTTTGCTTCACCTTCAAAACCAGATATGGCTTCAGCTACAGGACTACCAGGAGGAAATGCTTGGGTTGCTATAAATTGAAGTGGTGAACATAAATCATATGTATTAAATACTTCAATGGTTTTGGTTATTGGAACAATCCCTGGGTTTTTTCTTAAATTTTGGCTTCCTGAAATAAATTGGGCTCTACCTGGACTATCAGAAAAATTAACAAAAGTAGAGGAGGTTTTACCTTTACCATAGATAATATCTAAAGTTTGACGCTTTAGCCCTTCTAAAAATTTAGTAGCAGCTGTATCAGAGGATAATATAGAATTTTTTAATCCGTTAGCCATTATCTAGTGAAATTTGTAGTTGATAATATTCTTGCTAACCCATCATTTAAACCTTTTATAGCTTTTTCCATACCTATACCTGCTGTAGCTACTCCAGATATTTTAGCACCTTGACTATCTTGAGCATCTTTCATATCAGGTATTACAATTTCGGTCATAATAACACAGAATTCGTTTAAGATGTTTGCTAATTCATCACCATATACTAGGGGATGTGATGCATCTAACCCTAATCTAATTTCAGGTGAGTTAATAATACATCTTTCGTTACTATCCAAATTTATAGTTCCACCTGAGGATATACTAACTGCTTTTTTACCTACAATAAATGTTGAATCTTCTTTAGAATTAAGTAAAACTCTACCAGAATCTATAATAATTTGATTTCCTCTGTAAGGAAATTCAGGTTGATATGTAATTTTCTTTTTATCCTCCATTAGATCCAGTATTTTCTGTTGTTAAATCAGGTTCTACGTTTACAATATCGGAAACACTACCTGTAGTATCAGCATCTTTAGCTGCGATATTCGGATTATTTAATGGTACTTCTTGAATTAATTTCGTAGTACTAGCAACAGGTGTAGCATCTGCACCAAATGATGCGAAATTTGTTGAAGCTAATGCAATTGGAATTGTTTGTCCTGATGTGAGGTAGATTGAAGAATTATCTGTTTGGATGTCTTCATATATAGGAAACCAGTTATTAAAGGAATCTTTTGAACCTTGTCCATTTCTTAATATTGTTATTGGTTTACCATCTGAGCCTTCTGTGCTCCAGGGACTTTCTGTTGTACTTCCTGAGATTTTAGCTGTAGAAGAAAAACGTAATGAATTTCCAAAACGTCCTTCTATTAAAACATCACCTTCTACAGGATATAAATTACGAATTGTAGATTGTTCTGCAAGTGTTTTACCTGGTAATGGTTCTATTACTTCTTGTTGTTCAGTATTTTCAATACCATCAAGTACAGCTTCAATACCAATATTATCTTTGGTTTGAGTTGCTGTACTATTTATGGAAGGAAGCATGTTTATGTGACTTCTATTCCATACTGTAGTAGTAGAATAAAAATATTGAACTGTATCGTTATCCCCTGCTTGTAGTTCTTTAGTTGAAGGACCTGGGTATATAAGAACAATTTCGTTTAAAGCAGGTATTTTTTTTATATTATTATCTAAAGGTATAGCTATGTTACCTTGTGGAAAAATATTTCCGGGTTGATTAGATGAACGATTTAATGTTTCAAATTTAATACACCCAATAGAAGCCCATCCTCCAGATGTTTGGAAAATAGATTGACCCTCACCGGATGGTTCAATACTAACATCTATTACCCTAGCGAAAAATGATTGGTCACTATCTGTTTGAAACAGATTAGGGGTTTTAGATGCAATAGCAGAATTCCCTAATGTAGGAAAATTATTTGGCATCGATCAATGTTTCAACTTTTACTTCTTCAACTTTATTATCTAATTCTTGAAGAGAACTAAATAACATCTCTTTATCTTCATCCGAAAGAATCTCATCCGTATCGGCCATTTTACTATTCATAGCACGTTGAACTATACCTGCCATTTTAATTAAGGCATCGTCGTTTTTAATAGCTAATTCCATGTATTCCTTAATTAAAGGGACGATCATAGTAGCTTCACCTGGATCAGTAATTAAAGGTTTTAAACCCTCTATTAGTGATCTTAGTTGAACTTCTTTGTCTTTTTGGTTAGTATGTATCTCTTTTAATAAATCG
>TARA_R110000772_G_scaffold83493_6_pt1 | contig 14426 bp, 17 predicted proteins | sample TARA_R110000772 | Tara Oceans TARA_R110000772 (sample SAMEA4397948) | marine metagenome | biome: Polar Biome; feature: [SRF] surface water layer (ENVO:00010504); material: water (ENVO:00002006), including particulate matter (ENVO:01000060) such as... | depth 5 m | reverse complement strand
GAGAAGGATGCAATAGAGTGTGCCTTTGTTAATATACTTGGAGCCGTTCAACATTGTTACTTCTTTGGTAGAGCAGACAGAACACTCACAACAAACGAGACATCTTACAAACGTAATATACTATCAGGAGACGGTAGTTATGACACTAAGCAACACCAAACAGCTATCCTAGATAAGAACGGTAAGACAACTATCTCAATCAACACAGGATGGTATCCCGAAGATATGAATGGAATGTGGAAGGAATTACTACTATCTGAAACGGTATGGTTAAACCTTCCAAGTGCTTTTTTAGATTTCAATTCGTTTAAAGGAATACAGATTACCGCACCTGTAATATTAAAGACATCGAATATAAAATACAAAACAAGGTTAAGAGATAAGTTAATAAGCTACGACATGGTGTTCGAGTTCGCAGCAGACATCATAAACACGGTTAGGTGATATTATTACAGCTATACATAGATGATAAGAAAGCGGATATGTTTGAAAGCGTATCCGTTACTATTGTGGACAGTATTAAGAACGCACAAAGCATAGGAGATATGTTCACGTCCTATAGTCAGCAGTTCAAATTGCCTGCCTCAAAAGAGAATAATAAAATATTTAAGCACTTCCATAACTTTTCCATAACCAATGGGTTTGATGCTAGGAGAAAGCACAGCGCACTAATACAGTTAAACGGGGTTGACTTTCAAAATGGATACATAAAGCTGAATGATGTAGAGATAAAGAACAACAAGGCGCACTCTTATAGCGTTCAGTTCTTTGGCGAAATGACAACGTTAAAGGATCAGTTCGGTGAGGATATGTTGGAGGACTTAGGTTACTTGGATAGGTTCGACCATGAATTTAGTATTGCAAAGGTTCGGGGTGCTTTCTCTACGTCATTGAAATACGATTCAGGAACGGGGACTATGCCTATTGCAGCAGATACAACGGGTGAGATTATCTACCCACTACTTACACATACAAGAGGGCTACAATATACTACTACTAACGGACTGTTTGATATTGTAGAGACAGGAACTCCAACGAGTGCAGACCGATTAAACTACGTAGATTTAAAGCCTGCTATTAGGGCTAGTGTTATTATAGATGCTATTGTAGATAAGTACGACATAGTTTTCGCAGGTGACTTCTTGACGGGAACAATGTTTAACGATTTGTTTCTATGGATGCACAAGTCAAAAGGGGGATTGGTAACCAACGACCCAACGACAAATGTCACGCAATGGCAGGGTAATATAGAGGACTTAACAAAGACATCTTTTACCCCTTCAGCATTAGATGACCCTGCTTTAGATATAAACATCTACGATCAAGATGATGGACTAGGTAATTTTGATGATTGGGATAAGTATATAAACTTCTTTTGTTTAGAGGATTATTTTGTATCGGGTGCAAACCAAAGGGATATACTTACATATCAATTAGAGGGTGACCATGGACAGCATACCTATTACTTTGGTGATGTTACTATCACTCCTGTAGGTTCTTTTACTGCAGAATACAATGTAGTATTTTATTCAGAGATTACGGGTGTGATATTTAAGGCAGCCTACGGAGTAACAAACACAACGGTTATTTCATTTGATACACAAGACCAAGAAGCAGGGCTACACGACTTACAGTTTAGGGTATCAAGTGCAGGGCTAGATGAGTTTAATATAACCTTAGACATAACAGGGAGAAGGGACACGGTATGTACCGACGAACTTGTGAGAATATGGCAGTATGAAAAAGACGTAGCCACAGCCGAGTTAATTACAGAGGTAAAGGTAGCGTTCAATATGCCAAAGATGAAGGTTATCGACTTCATGCGGTCATTGTTTAAGATGTTTAATTTAGTAGCCTATCCAAGACAAGCAGACCTTTATAGTTCAGCAGTTGAGTTAGTTGTAGAGCCTTTGAATACCTACTATGATAATGGTATTGCTAGGGACATAACAAAGTATGTAGACATATCAAGCACAACGGTAGAACGGGTGACACCATTTAAAACTATCAAATTTGAATATGAAAAGCCTAGCACGTTTATCGCAAAGAAAACAAACGAACTAAGCAGATTCGAGTTTGGAAACCTAACCTTTAATCAAGATGATTGGGGTCCAGGAGCAAACAATTTACTTTTTGATGGTGGTGAATACAAAGTAAACGCAGGCTTTGAGAAGATGGTTTACGAAAGGTTGATAGATGGGGACAACGATAACAACACTCAGTTAATGTACGGGTGGTTCGTTAATGACTTTAGAAACTTAGTGCCGGAGCCTGAATTAGGAAAGCCTTTATTATTCTTTTTAGAAAGTAGAGCGTGTAATACTAACACTATAACCTGGGAAGATACAGGAGTAACTAATACGGTTTATAATTCAGCACAAAACGTAAACTCAGACAGTACCCAAACGTTAAACTTTGGAGCAGACAATGATGAGTATACACTAGCAGCCAATGAGAACAGTCTATTTAAAAACTTTTATGATAGATACATAAGTGGAATATACGATTTAACAGCTAGGAGGTACAAGGTTAGTGCGTTCTTGCCTCCTGAATTTGTATTCAACTATAAGTTAAACGATAAACTTTTTATTAATGCTGTTCCTTTTAACATTGAGAAGATAACAACGAACCTATTAACGGGAAAAAGTCAATTAGATTTGATTAAGATAGTAGGATATAGTGAGACTTACAACGTGAGTAGCGGGCTTTGTTATGCGGTTGCTACCTATGCAGCAGATGATTACTGGTGTTTAGAGTTTCAGGCTATTAACGGCCCTGAAAGCACCCCAAGTTTAGACTTTTCAATTAAAGAGAATAGCCAATACATACCACTAATACAATAAAAATATAAAAATATGAGTACATACAGCGTAAAAGATTCGGACGGAGCAATTAAGTACTTCGGATCAAGAGGAACGGGAGCAATAGGCGACCCGCTTTTCACAACAGAAACACCCTTCGGTTTATTTATTGCCGAGGGTTTAGTAGTAAATCATGAGCAGTTTGACAAGTATGGTAAAAATGATTCGATAGGAACGGGAACCACTCCCGAAGATATTTGGCATGGTGGCGGTGTTTATACAGGATTCCCAACGGGGGCAGCCGAGACACTAGAGATAGCATCTTCAGACGCAAACGATACATCAGCAGGGACAGGAGCGAGAACCGTTAAGATAACTAACCTAATAGATAGTACAGGTGCAGAAGCAGCAGATGTAACGGTTTCACTTAATGGAACAACTCAAGTATCACTAGGGGCAGGAACTTACACAAGGTGTAGTAGAGTGATAGTATTAACAGCGGGTTCAGGTGGTGCTAATGCAGGAACATTAACTTTAAGACATACATCAACAACGGCAAATATCTTTGCGGTTATGCCTATAGGAGCAAACCAAACATTTATACTAGCTTATACAGTTCCATTAGGTAAAACTTTATATCTACATAGAATAAATGTTCAAATGTCTAGGCTTAGTGGAGCAGCAGGAACATCCGATGTATCTTTTAAAGCTAGACCATTTGGAACGGACGGAGTTTTCAACACAATAATATCACCAACGATAACGGATTCTAGCCACTATACTTTTGAAAACAATGGCTATAAAATATTTACAGCAAGGACAGATATAAAGTTTTCTGTAGATAGTGTTAGTGATAACTCGACGGTAGTGTCAGGAGATTTGGGAGGATTTATAATAGCCGATTAATATGTTAGAGAATATAATTTACTTATTGAATTTAGATGACTTCTATGGGGTGAGTGAAAACATCGACATAGCGAAGGGTAAGAATAAAATACCCCTAACCTTTAAAGAGGGCTGGAGGGCTAGAAAAAGAACAGCGAAATGAAAAAGATAGTTTTAGAGTTAGATGTTAGGGATGACGATTTAGATTCATTAAATGCGTCCCTTAATAAAACGGAAGCAAATTTTAAGGACGTAGACCAAGCAGCAAAGAAAACCTCCAAGAGTGTTGACGATGTAGCAGGAAATGGTGGGGCTATTGCTATACTAGACAGTCTAACGGGTGGGCTTGCTACTAGGATGCGTGATGCTTTTGAGGCTACCAAACTTTTTAACTTTTCATTAAAGGGAACTAGGACAGCATTAATAGCAACGGGTATCGGATTATTCGTAGTGATATTAGGTGCCGTGGTGGTTTTGTGGGACGATATTGTTGAAGCTATTGAGCAAGTAAACAAAAAGCTATTAGAACAAATTGAGTTATCTAGGCAAATACAGGAGGGTATAAGTGCAGAAATTAATTTACTAGACAAGAAAATACTTCTTACTGAAAAGCAAGGAAAGGGTAACGAAGAACTACAGAAGCAAAGATTAAATTTAGTTAAGTTATTACAAGAGGAGAACGTTCATGAATTAGGATTATTAAATAAAAGAGCCACCAATTTAAAACTATCTTCTTTAGAGTTGAACACTAGGGAGAAAATAGTTAGGGCTGCTCTTAATTTGTTACAGGCTGGTAGTGGTGATGCCTTTATACTCAGTAAGCAAGTAGAACAATCTAAAGAGTATTTGGACTTACTAACAGAAATAACAAACCTAGAAGCTGACATAGTAGATGGTGAAATTAAAATATTTGATTTAGAGAACCCCGAAGGAGACGGGACGGTAGCAAGAGAGAAACAGACAAGCATAGGAGACGCAGGTTTGACACCTCAAGATGCCGTAAAGTTAACGAGTGCGCAAATGTTATCGGACGCTTTAAAAGACATAAGCGCAGATAGTTTAAGGGATGCCAATTTAAAACTACAACAGGGAGTACTAGCCGAGCAGAACGCAGCAGACGAAAAGAGACGTATTGCAGAACTAGAGAACGAGCAAAAACTAATGCTAGCATCTAACACACTTGGACAACTAGCAAACCTATTCGCTGCAAACTCTAAGGCTGCAAAGATAGCAGGTTCAGCACAGGCATTAATTAACACATACTTAGGAGTAACACAGGTGCTATCAAACAAAACGGTACTACCTGAACCATTTGGAACGATTAACAAAATAGCATCCATAGCAACGGTATTAGCGTCAGGTTTCAAAGCAGTTAAACAAATTAATAGCGTTAAAGTTCCTAGCGGTGGTGGAGGCGGTGGCGGTTCTGTACAAAGTGGAGGCGGTGGTTTCGGTGGCGGTTCAATACCTTCACCTGAGTTTAACGTAGTAGGTGATACAGGGATAAACCAACTAGGGCAAACTATTGAGGATGGATTAGGTAGGCCACAAAGAAGCTACGTAGTATTTGGAGACATTGAGAAAGGACAAAGAATACAGGATAACAGTATAAGGGAGTCTACTGTTTAGAAACAAAAAAATACTATTAACGTTTATTAAGAAAGATAATACAATGGCAGAAGAGTTAGAAGTTATAGAAATGTTTGTAAATGAGAACGATGAGGAAAGCGGTGTCTTTGCCGTTTCAGTTGTAGAGAATCCTGCAATCGAATCTTCATACGTGGCACTTTCAAAACAAGAAATTAAGTTAGCCGAGGTAGATAAGAAGAGACAAATCCTTATGGGGGCTTTGCTTATTCCAGATAAAGAGATAACCAGGGTAGACGATGAGGGGAAAGCCTATGCTATTAAGTTCTCAACCGAAACGCTTTCAAAGATTATCCTTTTATACATGAGGAAAAGTAAGCAGAACAACACTACCGAAGAACATGAGGTACAATTAGACGGCAATACGGTGATGGAGATATGGCAAAAGGAACACATGGTACATGATAAGTCTGCTATGCACAACCTAAACGATCCAATAGGTTCTATTATGATTACTATGTACGTACCGGATGCTAAAAAATATGCAGATTTCGTAGCAAATAAGAACGGGTTTTCATTGGAGGGTAATTTTACCTCACAGTTTAGTTTAAAAAAAGTTTCAGAACCTTGCGAGGATGCAGTATTACTACAAAAAGTAAAGGATTTACTAGAGGCAGAAGAGCAAAAGTAGAAACAGAATACCCTGTTTTACGTTTATAAAGTATAAAACCATAAGAATGGAAGCAAAAGAAAAAACATTTAAAGAAAAAATTATGGCTCTACTTAACCTTTCAGAGGAAGTAGTAGTTGAAACGCCTGAAGTGGCACCCGCAGTTGAGGCAGTAGCCTTGGAAGAGGACGGACAAGAAGCACCCGAAGCACCTGTAGAGGACGCTGCACCATTTTCAGATGAAGAAATTGCAGCAATCAAATCAGTTGTAGAAGATGTTATTAATGAACTAGCAGGAGGTGTAGAAGATGCCCCTGTTGTTGATATGACAGAAGTGCCAGAGGTACTAGCAGCGGTTGAGGTTGTTGAAGAGGTGGTAGAACTTGAAGCGGTTGTAGAACCTATCAAGCCATCTCCAACTAAAGAAGCAACAAACACATTGAATTTCAAGATTGGTGACAAAAGAAAACCATCAAGATTGGATTTTATTAAGTCACAAATTTTTAAAAACTAATAACAATGGCAACAAGAACAAGCAATCCGGTAAGTCGGAGAAAAATTAAAACGGGTGTTATCGGAGCGGTTACTACTTTAACGGCAGCAACTAGCGGAACATCTTATGACCTAACCACGGCAGGAACAGACGGAGCAGCCGTAACACTTCCAGCATTAGAGGCTGGTTTAAATTTCAGATTTGTAGTAGGATCAGCATTTGCAACTACTAACTGGACAGTAGTAAGCACAACTAACGTGATTAACGGTAATGCTTTAGTAGCAGGAGCGCACGTAGCAGGAGCAAGCGAGAACACAATTAGCTTTGTAGCATCAGCAGAATCAGTAGGGGACTGGGTAGATTTGTATTGTAATGGTACTCTATGGTTTGCTAAAGGTTCAGGAGTTACAACAGGATCAATAACATTCACAGCAGCATAAAAATAAAACAATGAGCAAATATACACAATTACTCGCTACTACTCAAAACACTACCTCCAACTATGTTGGTGAGGAAGCAGCAGGGTATTACAGCGCAGCATTATTAAGTGCTGACACAATCAGAAACGGGGCAATTTCAGTAATGCCTAACATTAAGTATAAAGAGAACCTACCTAGATTAGAGTTATCTGGAATCATTAAGGACAGAGGTTGCGACTTCGACGATTCAGGGACGGTTACTTATACTGAGACTGTTATTACTCCTGAAGAGTTTAGCGTAAACTTAGAACTTTGTAAGCAACCTTACCGTTCTACATGGATGGCAGAGCAAATGGGCTTTAGTGCTAACGATAACTTAGCACCTGACTTTTCAAGATACTTACTTAGTTTAGTATTGGACAATGTAGCAGCAGCTAATGAGGTAACTATTTGGAGTGGTGTAACTGCAACAGCAGGTGAGTATGACGGTTTTGAAACCTTATTCTTATCACAAGCAGCACAACCCGCAGCACAAGAGATTGCAGGAACTACTTTAACAGCCGGAAACATTATAGCACAAATTGCTTTAATTGTAGCACAAATTCCTAACACCGTTTACGGGAAAGAGGATTTAAACTTACTACTTCCAACTAGTGCGGTTAAGTTTTACATTACTGCAATGGCTGCTTTAGGATACTTAGACAAGTTCCACGTAGGGCAAACAGAATTGAACTACGAAGGAATCAATATTATCCATTGTCCTGGAATGAGTAACGATGTAATGTTTGCAGTAAGAGCGAGCAACTTCTTCTTCGGAACAGGTATACTAGCCGATATGGAGAGTTCAATTAGATTGATTGATAGAAGCGTAACGGAAGGTGATGACAATGTTAGAGTTGTTATGAACTACACCGCTGCTGTACAAGTTAAACTTCCTGAAGAGGTAGTAACTTACGGTATCGTCAACGGTGGTAACTAAGAACAAATAATAAATAACTAAAGAAGGGGTTTGGTTTTTCCTCACCCCTTTTTTTAATACATAAAAATAATGGCTTGTGATTTAACATTAGGAAGATTGTTTCCTTGTACCGACCAAACGGGCGGTATTAAATCAATTGCATTTGTAAACTATACTAGTGGCCTTTTAAATACGGCTACTTTTGCTACAACCGAACAGATAACAGCTTTCGGTTCTGCTCTCACCATGTTTAAGTACGAGGTAAGAAGTGCGGGTCATAGTTTTGTAGAAACGGGTTCAGATCCAGATACAGAGGGAGTAATGGTTACTCAGGTACTTACGGCAGTACTAGAGGCTCCAACCCTAGCAGATAGAAAGGAATTAAAACTATTACGATACGGACGACCTCAGATATTTGTAGAGACTTATAACGGTATCTATTTACTTGCAGGAATCGAAAACGGTTGTACTGTTCAGATTACTAAAAACTCAGGTGCGGACTTAGGAGAGAAACCTTCTTATACTTTAGTAGCCACGGCAAAAGAGAAAGCAGAAGCACACTTTGTAGTAGATACAATTATCGGAGATACGACCAACACGGTAGTAACTGTAGGAACATAATTTTACATTTTCATATATTTAGTTTAGAAGGGTGGTTACGGCTACCCTTTTTTTGTAAACAAAATCGAAGGTCAAACGTTTATAAAGTAGTATGATATACTTACAGGAAAGCGCAGCAGCGCAAACGGTTAAATTTGTTGCACGTTCTTTACAAACGGGAACGGCTTCTGTAGTGTTTACGGATGAGACTTTAAACTCTACCACTACCGATAGTGTAACGCTATTTACAGACCGTTACTACACTTATTTTTCACAGGCTATACCTGAATTAAAAGAAGATAGGAATTATATGATGGTAGTAACACATAACTCTGTAGATATATTCAACGGGAAAATATTTGTTACTAACCAAACGCCGATAGACTACAGCATTAATAACGGGGTTTATACGGAACGTAGCACAACAAACGACTTTATAGTATTATAATGGGTAAACAAAAACAAGGTCACGTACACATGGAGGTTAACCTTTCGGCATATTCTACCCCTTCGGTGGTGGAGGACAAGTCTAAGGGATGGGTAGAGTACAAACTAGAGAACTCAGACGCAAAGTATAACGTACCTAATGGATTCTATTTATATCTATATGACAGGGCAAAGGGAAGCACAACCAACGGTTCTGTTATCCTTGGTATGAAGCAGATGATATACGGTAAAGGATTAGGGGTGTTGAACGTTGGTGAAGATTCTAGCCAAATGGATGCTATTAAAGACATCATCTCAGACAGGGACTTAAAAAGGGCTGTGAGTGACCGTAAGAAGTTAATGATGTGTGCTTTTCAAGTTACAAAGAATAAAGGACGGGTTACGGCTATTACTTATTTTCCAATGAGCCAACTATTACCAGAGATAAAAGACGAAGAGGGCAACATAAAGAATTGGTTTTATACAAACGATTGGACGCAAACACATAGATACGAACCTTTATCTATTCCTGCCTTTGGATTTGGTAAGGAAAGCGGAAATGAGATACTTATAATCGGTAACTATGACGGTGAAAGCGAGTACTTTTGCGAAGATGAGGGTTACGTGGGTTGCTTGCCTTATGCTTTGCTAGAAGAAAAGATAGCAGATTACCAAATTAACGAGACTTTAAACGGGTTTAGCCCTACTACAATCGTTAACTATAACAATGGTATACCTGAAGATAAGACAAAAAGAGAGGCTATTGCAAAGGACACCACGAACAAGCTAACAGGAGTCACAGGAAAGAAGGTAATAATTTCTTTTAATAACGATTCTGAAAGTGCTGCAACGGTTGAGAAGATAGCACTAGACAACGCACCACAACACTACGAGTATCTTAGTAAGGAGTGCGAAAGTAAAATACTTAAAGGACATAGAGCAATCTCAGAACTATTAGGATTTAGTGCAGATTCAGCAGGATTCAGTAACAATGCCGAGGAACTAAAAAACAAGTTTGTTGCCTTTGATAATTTCGTTATAAATCCTTTTCAGTTAGAATTTACGGATGCCTTAGAAAAGGTTTTGTCCATCAATGGAATTAACGAGGAATTATATTTTATAACCTTAGAGCCTTTTGAGTTTATTGATACTGAGGGTATGGATAAGGAAACAGAAGAGGAAGAGACAGGAATAACAGAAGAGCCGGAGGTTACACTATCCAAAGAGAAAGACGACCTAATAGCAGATATGTTAATTGGATGCGGTGAGGATATTGGTGAGGGTTGGCAATTAGTTTCCTCGCAAGATGTGGACTATGACGATGAGGAAAGATTAGATTTAGAAGTACAGGAGTTAAACGAGGTTAAACTATCTTTAAAAGATAAATTAATAAACTTAGTTAGTACGGGAAGGGCTAGGCCAAACGCTAAAAGTTCACAAGACCAAAGCATAGGTAAAAATCATTATAAAGTACGGTACTCTTACGAGGGTGAAACATCTGTAAAGTCAAGGATATTTTGTTTAAGAATGGCAGCAGCATCAAAACTCTACAGAAAAGAGGACATTATTAGAATGGGTGATCAGATAGTAAACGCAGGATGGGGGCCAGGAGGTACGGATTTATATAGTATTTGGCTCTATAAAGGCGGTGGGGGATGCCATCATAAATTTGTTCGTAACACCTATAAGTTTGTAGGAGACAGCCCTAAGAGTATTGGTTCTTCAGAAGAAATAAGTACAGGGAAATCTGAAAGGGAAGGATACAGGGTAAGAAACCCAAAGAAGGTGGCAATGATGCCAAAGGATATGCCAAACAAAGGCTTTTTAAACTAGAGACATGGCAGAAGCATTATTCGTAACAACAACAGACCTAAAGAAATTCAGCGCATTAGCAGGGAACATCGATGATGATAAGCTAGTGCAATGGGTTAAGATAGCACAAGATACTCACGTACAAAATTATCTAGGTACAGATTTATTTGTTAGGCTAAAAGCAGGTATTATAGCAGCCGACTTAACAGCAAATGAAACCGCTTTAATTAACAACTACATTAAGGACATGACAATACATTGGGCTTTATCAGTTGCAATGCCTTTTCTACCTTATACAGTAGCGAGTAAAGGAGTATACAAACACACTAGCGAAAATAGCGAGGTAGTGGATAAGTCAGAGGTTGAAAACTTAGCGCAAAAACATACTAATTTGGCAGAGTTTTATACTAATAATTTTATAAATTACATGTGTTACAATCAAGACCTTTTCCCCGAATACGATTCAAACACAAATGAAGAAACTAGACCCGATAACAAAACATTTTTTAACGGATGGGTAATATAAAAGTAAAGAGGATTAACCAGATAAAACTGGAAAAGTTAATTAAGAAACAAATATACAAATTAGAAGCAGATGGCTCAGATAAACCTAACGAAGAGGAGCGAATTAAGTAGTGCCTTATCTTTTGTACAAGTAGACGGAAACTGGACTACAATAGAGGGTGCCGTTAATAGTGGTAGTGGGTTGTACTATTGCCAAGGTTTTGCAATTAGTGACGAGACAACAGCACTAACAACAGGGACAAAGTTAACCGTATACCTTCCCGTATCATTAACAAATATAACCGTAGCAGGGTGCGTAACAACAGCCCCAACGGGGGCGGCATTGGTAGTGGATATACACAAGGCAGGAACTACTATAATGACAACTAATAAAATCGTTATAGATGTTAGTGAGTTTACAACTAATACAGCAGCCACACCGCCAACGGTAACAACAACAACCTACACGGCTTTTGATAAGGTTGAGTTTATAATTGACCAAATAGGCAGCACAATCGCAGGAGCAGGGGCAAAGATATTTATAAAAGGAAACATAGTTTAATATGAGTTTTTTAATTAACCCTTATGTTTTTTCAGGATTTACTCCCATAGATTTTTCAGGGTTAAGCCTTACGCATTTATGGTCTATTTTTAAAACCTCGGAGGCTACCATAACCTATTGCTGTAGGGTTACTCATCAAGCAGGTTCGGGAAGTTATAGATATGTCTTTTATGATAGTAACGGTGAGATTTCTTTATCCGGCAGTCAGATAAGCACCACAACAACTCCAAACGAATCAACCACCTTACAAGACCATATAGATACTATTGGAGGCAGTCCTAACCTTCATGTAGTGGGTTGGTACGATCAAATCGGTGCGGTTAATCTTGCACTCCCAGGAGGTACTTCGGAGACGCAACTACCAAAATTAGTAGCTTCCGGTGTTTTGGTTACAAAGAACAGCAAAACAGCAATAGATTTTTTTACGGGTCTTACAAATGAATTAGAGGTTGGTAGTGGTATTTCACAACTAGACAAGGGTAATGATTTCTCAATATCTTCGGTGGCATCATCTTCTCAACTAGCTACACAAACTATATTAATATCAAGTAAGGACGTATCGAGCGCACCTAATAATAGATTCGAGTTGGCAATTGACACTTCAACTTCTAAACTAATATCCACCTTAAAAGAAGGAGGCACAGCAAATACAGCGGTTTATATTGCACAAGAAAATAACACAAACCAAAAAAGGCTAGTATTAACTAAAGATGACAATGTAGAGATACTAGGTTATTTAGATGATAATTTGGAAGATACAACAGCGATAGGTACGGGTGTTTATACAAACGATCAATTTAGGGTAGGTGCCAACTTTGCAGGTAATTTAAAGTACGAAGGAGAAGTTCAATTTATAGCAATACATAACGCAGTATTAACAGGGGCAAACGTCACTACATTAGATGGCAAATTAAACGATTATTTTAGTTTTTAATATATGAATAACACATTTACAAGTAACGAGGGCAACGAATTTAAGACGGTAGAAACAGCAGCCGGTACGAATCATTTTGTATTAGAGCCTGTATCTATTGAACCACCACCACCTCCTCCATCATCGGAAATTTTTACTTTGCCGATTGACAATTATTTAGCCAATAAAGCGCAACCTATGAATTTAGGTACATCAACTTTATACTATAACGGGAAAACTTTTAACTTTCATGTTTTAGACTATTCCAACGGAGACAACAATAAGGGGGTAGTTGTTGAATATGACGGAATAAATGACCCTATTTATGAGTTTGTTGGAACGGGGACACCCTATCCCGATGTTTGGAATCATCCCGGACTTTCAGGGGTAATACTTAATGATGGGACAATAGTGTGCGCTCAGATAAACGGACACAATGCGGATATAAACATACACGTATTTAATACACCAGGAACTATATTAGGAGGTTATACATCTTATTCAATCACAGGCTTTGCTTCAGGGGGGAAATACAGCTATCCTAATTTGTTCTTAGACAATGGAGTTCTAAGAATATTTACTAGGGTTATGAGCGTAAAAGGAGGTGGTAAAAACTACTCACAGGCGATACTAACAAAAGGGGCTACTTTTAACGATTGGGATTTTAAACTAGTTACTAAAAGCACCTACAACGATACAACAAATCCTAGCAACATAAGACACTACCCACATAAGTTAACAAACCACGGTGTAAATAACTATCACTATTTTTTAGTTAATATGCACTTTGACGGTACAAACGGGGTATACCCAAAACAGACAAGAGCAGTAGCGTTATACAAAACAGATGATTTTGTAAACTACTCCAACTATGACGGCACCTTTTCAAAGTCCAATAATAACACGCATCAAAATAATGGTTTAGGAGGTTTGAAACATGACGAGCTACAAGATAATTGTATTGTTTATGGATCAACCATAGAAGCTGACTCAAATACAGGACACGGTAGAGGTTGTGTAATTAACGATGAGGCTTTTATAATGACTGCCAAGCAAGGTGAAGCGTTAGGGCAAATAGTAAAGGTTACGGGGACAGGGATTACTTACCACGATTTACAAATACCGGGCTTTGTGGTAAACCCTAGTATATCGGGCGGCACATCACCTAAAGCACATATCTACTCAAATAGGAATTTAGATAAACTTATTATATTAGTTGAAATGACAGAGTGCGAAATGTGGGAGGTGAGTTTAGACCTTCTTACATGGGCAAAAGTTTATACATTCGCTGAAGGTTCAAGGTATGGATTGCCTAGCAATTACGAAGATATACCGACAGGCTTTAACTATATGGTTTCAGGTGGTAATACAAATGGAGAATTTAAAGCATTATTAACGAATCAAATATATTAAACAACATGGCAGTACATAAACACACTTATAAAGGAGTAGAGTATAAAACCGCAGACGTTTGTGGTGAATGTAAAGATGGTTGGATGACCTGTAACAACGGATCAGAAGATTATGAACTTCCATGTCCTGGAACACCTAACGAAGATTAAAAATGGAATCACTAAAAACAATAGGCTTTTTTATAAAGTGGTTAGCGTTTGCAGTTTGGGGAGTGACTGTAATAGATATCGTTCCCTTGCTTAGTCAGGACGGATTTAACGCACTTGAAATGTTTGAGAGTGCTAACACTACCATAACATTTTTAACGGCCTTATTCGGGCTTATATTCTTTTTATCTAAAGGCTTGGTTTTTCTGTTTGTTGAGTTACCTCACAAGAGAAAAA
>TARA_R110000772_G_scaffold62241_1_pt1 | contig 14444 bp, 12 predicted proteins | sample TARA_R110000772 | Tara Oceans TARA_R110000772 (sample SAMEA4397948) | marine metagenome | biome: Polar Biome; feature: [SRF] surface water layer (ENVO:00010504); material: water (ENVO:00002006), including particulate matter (ENVO:01000060) such as... | depth 5 m | reverse complement strand
CAGGTTGCATTTGTTGATTAGGCTGTTGATATTGCTGTGGTGGAGCTTGTTCAGCTTTAATATGTTCTTGCATATCAGCAAGACGTTGCATTAAAGCTTGTTCAGTTTCTTTACTGGCTTTATCGTTACGTCCTTCAAATTTCTTTTTAATACTTTTACTTGCATCAGCAAATGATTTACCTTTTATATATGTAGGTAAATTAAATTGTTTATATAAATCTTTATTATTTTTCATTATTTTATTTTTTTAATATATATTTACCATTTTTATTTTTTTCAATATATATTCTATCATATATTTCAAAAGGTTTACCTGCTTCAAATAATTCTGATACTTCTGAATTTTCACTTACATTTTTACCCATCATTTTTAAATAATTTAATAATGGATTAGAATTGTTTTTATTAGAAGAAGATCCTTCTTTTTTTGAAAAAGGATTTAAATCCCATTTATCATATATACTTATATACTCACCATTTTCATCTTCACCTTTTGACATTTTAAAATCTCCCATTGGGTTGTCCATAAACCATTTAGTAGTTTCACTATCAGACCAATCAACACCTGATGTTTCTAAACTATCTATTTTATGTTTAAAAGCAGCATCTCTTTCATTTGTTATTAAAGAACCATCTTCTCTAACCCCTCTTCTTTTACTTATAGAATTTTCTGTTTTATTAATAAAATCATCTACCATATTTTGTTTCATAGAATTATTTAAATAATTAGGTTTATAATATAATTGATTTTTATTAGTAGATTTACTAGGTGTATAATCACTTACACCAAAACTTTTATTCTTTTGTGGTAATCCTAAATACATTGAAAATGCATCATCTCTTTTTGGAATTTGACCATATATTTTTTTACCTGTAGGTGAATCTTTTTTATCATACCATAATAATTCTTCTTTATTTCTACCTTTATTGTTTTTATATCTATTAACTCTATCTAAATTTAATGATAAGTTACCATATCCTTGCGGTGTTATATTATTAAAAGCTTTTTCTGATTTATCTTTAACATAATTTTTTTTAAGATCATTAGTTATTCCTTCTTTTTCCATTTGATCTTTGGCTATTCTTAATTTAGATTTTTTAATTTCATTTTCACTTTTAAAGTTATCTAAAAAACCAGGTTTTCTTTCTCTAATTTCATCCCAATTATACAAAGGAGTATTTTCTTTTTTATTTTTTACTTCTTCTTTACATTTAGGTTCTCCAGGACCACCACAACCAGGAGTACTTAGCTTACCACCATCAGCCATTTGATTAAAGGTGGTATTAATAAAAGACCCTTTTCCGTTTGTATCTATCCTATTACTAAATATAAACTTTCCTTCAGGAAAATCGTAGCTGGTTTCATCTTCTTCAACAGTGTTAAGTTTACCATTAGATCCCATACCTTGTGGAATACCACCGTTAGGATTTTGCTCGTGTGTTCCACCTCCACTAAATTGATTAAATCTATCATCCATTAAACCCCCTTGAGATTTTTGATTCATATAGGAGTTTAAATCACCACCATATCCCCTTTGCATTTGCATACTTTGAGGTGCTTGCATTTGTTGACCAGATTGCATTTCCATAGCTATTCCCATATCTTGAGAAGCTTGCATTTGTTGTGGAGGTTTTATTTGAGTATTTACAGGACCTTGGTCACTATATCCTTCTGGTTGAGAATAAGGTCCAGTCATAGATTGGGTTAAAGAATCATCGTCTGGTGTATATAAATGACTATCTCTAAATGCAGTATCTTTTTCATCCCATCTAGAACTTAACTTATTACGATGATCTTCATCTTTTCCTGCCCACCAGTTATTTAAATATATATCCTTACCAGATAATTCACCCTTAGAAAATTTTTCCATATTAACAGGACCCATTGTAAGATCTCCTAATGCTAACATGTCTTGTTGAGATTCACTAAGAGCACTAGCGTCACCTGTACCAGTGTCTATAATTTTTTGAACAAAAACAGGAACTTCCATACCTTTAGATTTAAAGTAACGTTTAGTACGCACAGCAGAACCCCTAATTCTATTAGAAGCATTAGGGCTTGTGTTACCTTCAAATTGGTACTTACCTCTACCAGGTCCACCACTTTTTTGATGTATTGTAGGATCCCCTCCTGATTCCATATAAGCTATCTTACCAAGTAAATTTTTATACCTGGCAGTTGTACCTCCTTTTTCCTCAGCTATATCTCTGAGCATTTTTTCATAAATGATGTTAATTTTATCTGGCATAATTACAAAGATAGTTTAAAAGTTATATAAGTACCAAGTATTTAGGTACTTATTTTATATGATTATATACTATACAATATATTAATATCGTGCAGTACCATTTTATAGTTTTCAGTATTTGTTAATTGTAACTTTAAAAATATCCAAGGATTTCTTATTCTATCTCTACCTTCTCTAGGCACAAAAGCTTTCCAATCTCTAAATTTTCTACGTATATTATCTCTTAATACTAATGGAACAAGTCCGCTATCTTGAAATTCATTATACGCTTGAATATGAGTCAAAGTCTCATTTGGTTGATCTATATCATTTAGATATATTTCACTTTTATAAATTATATTATTAAAAACACAATCTAAATCAGCTGCTGGATTAATCATTAAAGTTATAAACGATGGATGATTAACTCCAAAATACTCATTGTATATTCCTTCATTAAATTTATGAACATTTAAATTATCGTTAGTTCCAAAAAATTTATATGAAGAATCAATATACATAGTAGGTGCATACAATTTCTTGTCTACAAACATATCAACTTTTTCATTAAATACTCTAGTTTTATCAATCTTACCTTGTAAGGTTATATAAACGTCTTTATTATAAGTATCATATCCTAATAAAACTCCTTTGTTAATTAAAGGGTTATCTATTTTAAATTCATCATAACTATGATTAGTATGAAACCAACTTCGTAATCCTTTAGAATCAGATAAACTTATTTCAGTACTATCATTTATTCTAAATAAAGCTTTATTAAGTGAATCATAATAATAAATACCTCTTGCACCTGATACCAATGCCCACTTGTTAATAGATCCAGATTTAGTTGTAATATATTGATAGTCCTGTAATACTCTACCAGTACCTAATTCTAAAGATAATCCATCAGAAGCTTGCGTTTGTACTCTAGGGTTAATAGATATTGCACATACAGCCTTGTCTTGAAAAGTATATATCTGATCTTTAAAGTTTATAGTACCATTAATTGATCCATACTTACCATCAAGATCCATTGTTTCATTAACAAGATCATCAGTCCAACTATCTATAACTTCACCAGCTATTTTCTTTTTAGAAGCTCGTATAGTAGTTCCAAACTCATTTATTTCTTTAAAGTTAGAATTAACGTTTCTACGTTTTAAAACATTTTCTTTTTGGGAATAAACAGTGTTATATTCTTGAAAAGAATCATAAGTGGGTTGATTTTCAGAATCCCAATCTAAAATTGAATTGTCATTTCTATTTTTTAAATCAACTGAAGTTTCAACTTTAAAAGAAATAATTTCAGTAAGTTGATTTACACCAGCAGAAGCTATAGTAACACCTGTTTTTGAAGCTTTAGTAAATGTAAAATCATGTACAAAAGTGTCACCAGGAGATTGTATAACTGTTATACTATCATTAACATCCGTGTAACTTCCAATAGGAATGTAATTAGTACGAAGTTTAGATTCGTAATTATTACCTCCGTATAAGTTACCCGTGTATTTAAAAGCATCTGGTTTTACAAATTCCGAAATCATAACACCATTTGTAATAGTAAAGTTATTTTCTTGATGTAGTTGTTCTATACTTCTTCTGTTTGTATTAGCAATATCTGAACCTTCTACAAATGTTATAGAGCTTATTGAATTTGAATTATAACCTCTACCCGTTGGTCTATTACCACCTGGATTATCTCCTTTTTGATCTTGAAGAATTGTAGAATAATTATTACTATATCTAAAATCAGAATCATTATTATATGATTTAACACCTTGTCCAAGAACCTGAACTTCTGGTATTCCATATATTTCATACTCTAATCCTGATCCTTGTTCATAAGAACCTTTAAATTCTCTATAAAATTGATGTAGATTTGAAGTACTTCCATCACCAGGAGGGGCAAATATACCACCATTAGTAGGTACATTTGGATCTCCTACTAAAGTACTTGTTACAGAATTTGGATTTGCAGTATTTATACCGTTTTTAAATTTACCGGAATGATTAACAATTTGAGTATTAAAATTTATTTCAGTATTCCAAGCTTGTTGATCTGATTCTGCAAGCACTCCTTTAATTTTTAATTTATGTGTGCGGTCAGGTCTTGCATCTGAAAAAATAACTTCAGGTGTATACATTTGCATCATTGTATTAAATTGAAAAAGTTGACCTCTCCAATCAGTACTAGCTTCTGCTTTAAAACCTTCATAACTTGAACCTCTTCCTAAAGTATTTGAAGTAGTGGTAGAATTTGCTAAAGGTAAACCATCTAATGATTTAAGTAATGGTATGTTATCTTCAAAAGTTCTTATTAAACTTGGGTACTTTACAACTTGTTGGTCATACAATGTATTAGGGTTAGCTTGTATAAAAGAATAAAGATGTTTATCTTTAAATACCTTATTAGCTATCATTGGATTAATTATACCTTGACAAACTATAGTTCTATCTGCAACAGTTCTATTAGCTCTAAGTATCTGATAACCTATAGGTCTTTCATCAACAGGTAAGGTATCTATGTATGTATAAAAATCAGCCTTAAGTTCTAAAGTTAATGTATTATATAAACCGTTTAGGTTATTATCAGGAGCTATAAAATCACCTATCCATTTAGGTAATGACTTTTGACCTTTTAAATTATAAAATTCAATTGATATTCTATATAACTCATTACTTTTAAAATATTGATCAGTATCATTATATTGATTAGTAGTTGATAATTCATATTTTAAGTATTTACCTTCACCACCTAATGTAGTTCCATCATTTTGATATTTATAAATATTATAATCAGGATTTATAGAATCAAAAGTTTTAGAAATCATATAACTTGCTGGAACTTGAGTAAATGGCAAAGCTGGCTTACCATTTATAATATTACCTGTACTATTCCATAAGTTACTTGTACTTAATGTATTAAAACTATACGCTCTTGTATCAATGTCTTTTAGATCATAAAAATCTTCTGTTATATTAAATTTAAATAATTGATTATCTTTAGATTCAATATGCTTAGGCACAACGGCTTCTGATCCTAAAAAAACAAGTTGCTCTAATGATATGTCAGATATTGTGCTACCATCGTCATATACGGTAATACTACCGTTTTCAGGTATAGCTCTGTCTGATATAATAGAAACTTTAGGCACTTCATTAAGTGAAGTATATTTAATAGCATAAATTATAATGTTTGTATATGATAAATCTATATTATCTATTTGTATAATTGGAATTGATCCTACTATTTCATTTACTTCACCGCCTTCTGAAGTTACATTTTTACTTAATGGTACTAAAGAAGTTAATGGGCTTAATGTTGATTGACTTAAATTAACTTTATATAAGTTATAAGAATATTGAATTACACCAGCTGTATGTGAACCACCTTGGCTAAACCCAGTTATTTCAGGTTGAGAAAGTTGAATATCACCAACTGTGTTTATTAAATCCGAATCTAAATCTATTAAATTTTCTTTATCTCCATTTTCTATAGAATGACGTAAGTTTAAAAATCTTAATTGAGCTTTACCATCTACCCAGTATATTTTTTCATTTTTAGTATTTTCAAAATTATATAATAATTGAATAGGATTATTAACAGACAAACCTAAATCACGTATATATAAAAGATCTACATTAAATATATTAGTATCGTTGTATACATTTTTTATTTCCCATGTACAATCTAAACCATTTGATGTAGTAATTAATATAATGCTATTTTTTGTAACAGTATGACCTATGATTTTATGATCATTAGTAACTGTTAAACTATCAATTTCTGAATTAGTATAATTAATAGTATTAACTATTGAATTACTAGTATAAGTAATTTGTTTAGTTGTAATATTTATATTAACATCATTAGGTATTGAAAATACTTGTTGAGTACCTTTTTCATTTGTTACAGAACCTGTGGTTTGAGAATCTTCAGATATAATTCTAATATGTTGACCTTCAAAATATAAAGACGGGTCATGCTTAGACCTTGACATATCTTGATTAATCCCATTGTAATTGTATTTTGCGCTTTTGATAGCCATTATCTTTGTCTTTTAATACGTTCTTCTCTAAATAATCCTTTAAAGCCTTTTCTAGCAGCTCCTTTATCTTGTATAAATCTATTTATACCTTTCATTGCTGTATCCCAATGATCCATTCCAGCTAATTTTAAATCACTCTCAGCTTGACCAATGTAGAAAGCATACTCTTGCTTAACTTCTTCATAAAAATCTCTAGAAACCTTTCCTAATGCTCTTAATCCAAATAAATGCTTTTGCATTATATAGTATTCAATAGCTTGTTCAAAAGATCTAGAATCAGGTATCATAGGATAACCTTCTTCATCTAAATTTATTGCATAATGACTTACGTTAATAAATCCTTCTTTTTGATTAGTAATTATATAATTATTATTAAGAGTATAAGTTACTTCACAAATAGAATTTTCTCTATATTCATTACAATGAAAGTCTGATTGAAATATATCAGAATCATAATACATAGGTTGATAGTCAGGATAATGCTTATCATTAAAGTATCTAACCCCTCTTAATGTAACTAGCTTATCAGGAATCCTAGCTTTATAGTTTTTAATTTGAACGTCTTCTACTTTTTGATCTAACATAAACCCCATTTTCATGAGCCTTATTAAATCATAAGCATAATGCATTGCTTGTTCTTCACTTATATCTGTCATAAAGGGTTGACCTATAACATTATAAATAACAGACTTAATCGATTTTACCTTTCCGTTAAACATACTATTTTTCTTTAAATTTTAATGGAGCATCATACTTTGGTTTAGTAAGATCAAACACCCTCTTGGTTACACTTCTTGAAAACTTTCTAACAGGTTTAAAGAAGTAAAATGATTTATATTTATAATTACAATATTTTTTATTATACCATATTCTATATGTATAACCGTCTGAATGAATATTGCTATGACGTACTAGAATTTTTTTATCTTTAGCTTCTTTATTTTTTTCCCACAGATCTTTAGTTGCTTTAAAATCAACAGGTTTTCTATTTACTATAACTCCTTCATCATTTTCATAAACCGTTTTTTTAATTTTTACCATGTCAATTGAACCAAATCCAAAAGGTAATTTAACACCTCTGTCTTCTACTATTCTTTTAGTAAGTTCTAAATTGAACATTCTAAATACTTTACTGAACTGATTATGAGTAAGTTCTGAATCTGGATATTTAGATTTATAAAACTTATAATAATCTTTTAATCCATGATGTATTTTAATCTTCCTTTTAACTGGTTTATTAGTCATCTGAGTTATTATCTTTATCTTCTAACAATGGGTTGCTTAACTTTAGTAACTCTTGAATTATCTCTATTCTTATAAGATCTATTAATTCTGGTGTTATAGGATACTGATCATCATCTGAAAAACAAATATTAGAATCATCACAATCACAACATTCTTGATAGTTTCTTAAATCTAAAGGATTTTCAAACACACCAGTTATAGTAACACATTCTGTAAATATAGGCTCTGTACTTAAAAAGTATAAATAACCATCTACATCTAAGAATGTTTTTATTTTATTAGTAAAATAACTATGTTCAAATAAAGGGGCTTGCTCTTTACCTATTATATTATATGTTGTAGATAACTTATCGGCTGGACCAACTCTTTGTATTGCACTACCCGTAGATAGTTGTAAAAAATTAGGAGCAGGTTTTGTAGTTCTATATATTTTATCACAAGTCAAATTTAATCCACAAGTTTCACTACTTACTTCTTCTATAGATAAACATAATGTTTGCAATGTAATATTATCATAGTTTCTACCAAGTCTATCTAAACGTTGTTTAAGATACTTAGAACGTTTTAAATTAAATAAGTATATGAGATATTCATTACTTGCTTCGTGATCATCTGAATAAGCTTTTATACCTTCTCTGATGGAGTATTGTATTTCGTTAAATGTTGCCATAGTTGTTTATAATAAAAAACCTCCCCCTGTTATAGAGAGAGGTCAATGTTACTTATTTTTAAATCCGCAAATAATGCTATTGATTAATTGAAGATTGATGTTCTTTATATTTATTCCAGTTAGATTCATTCATTTCAAACATCCTATCGGTGTCTAAGTCTTTTATTATATGCTTTCTTGTACCAGCAGTAGTAACTTGAATTTTAACAAGTTTTAAATTGTAACCTCCATTTATAGGAGAACTAAATTTTTCTTTACCTTCTAATACACCTGCATGAAAACTAGGTTTTTCCCAACCTACTAATTTACAATAAACATTTTCAAGTTGTCTAACATCCTCATCGCAGTATGTTATCATATCTTTTAATGCTTGTGGATCTTTTTTAAATACTATATCAGTCCACAAACCAATGCTAGTTTTAATCTTACCTTCAAACCCAAGATATTTAGCTATGTAATCCAATCTATTACTATTAAAATTGAATTTCTTCTTAGCTAGTTTAAGCGTGTCTAAAGACTTATAATCAATTAACATAGTAGTTATACCATGTTTAAGAGCTCGTGTCTTAATCCATTTTAAATCAAACCTATCACCGTTATGAGCAACCAACATGTCAGCTTCATTCATAACTTCTATAAATTGTTCAATTAAAAACTTATCACATTGATTTTTATCCCATGATAAATTATATACTTCATCTTCACCTAACCATTTATAAGATACACAAATAATAGCTCTTTCTTTGGTAATGTTTTCTGGTGATATATTAAGTTTATAACCAGCTCTCCAAAACCATCCAATATTAGGAGAAGTTTCTATATCATATATAAGAACCCTACCTCCTTGCTCTTGAGGTTTCATATCAGCTTCTCTAAGCTCTAATTTAACTTCAGACAACGCTTGATAGCAATCTGCTACGTTTTTATCTGTAGGGTTATCAAATAATCTTTCTGATAATACAATACCTGATTTCTTTAGGTAACCGGGCTTACTTCTTAAAAACTGTTTTACTTCTTCCATTTATAATTTATTATATTAATAATGTTTACAAAAGTACTCTATCTCCTTTATTAATCCACTTTACTGTCAAAATTTGTAATTTAGCAAAGACGAATGTAGAGGATGTCAATCTCTTGATTGTAGCTGTTCAATGTAAACAATAGCAAAGGTACAATTAATAAATGACAATTGCAAACTTTTGTTTAATTATTTTATAATAAATATTATTAGAACTTGTAATTAACTCCTAACCAAAGGTACATATCACTATCAATAGCTGTATTAAATATAATATTTTTAGTATCAAGACCAAAGTTAACTCTTGCTTTTAAATTATTACGTATAATAGATTCATTAACTTCATCATATCTTTGTAAAGGCATACCCAATTCCCCACCTATAAATAATTTATTTCTATAAGGAACTTTAATTTCTTGGGTAATTGTAGTATCAACAATCACTGTTCTAGGTTTAGTCTTATATTCAAAAGACTGTGCATCTAAAGTACCAGTTGTTTTTGAATAAACATTACCTATTATATAATCATCTTCAAACTTTTCATTATACTCTCTAATAGTTACAGCTTCTTCGTACATGCTTTGTTGTAAGCTGTCTGAAGCATTTATATACTTTGTTAACCTAACAGTATCAGATTTAACATATACTGGATAAGGCTCTCTTATAGTGTCAAATACTTTTTCTACTACAGGTACAGGTACTTCAATGTAAACAGGTGTTTCTATTGTAATTGTTTCAACATCTTTACAACCTCTTATAAAAAGTATTGCACAAGCTATTGATAATCCTATTATTATATAATTTTTAAAGCTTTGCATTTTATATTTTTGTATATTCTACTCTTAACAAATAAGCAGGATTTACTAATCCTATAGGGTATACAGCTCCACTTTCAGCTATTATTACATCTACTTGTTTGTTAGATATACCACTTGTCAAAGTACCTACTGCCACTTCTAATGTTTGATCATTACTAGCTGGTACCGTTGCTGAAAAATCAGATAGCGCTACAGTAGATAAATCACTACGAGTAATAAATACATTTGTAAAATTTAAAACATCATTAAGAACTGCATTAGAAAGTGAAAAGTTACCTGGAACAAATAAGTTTGTACCAGCTGTTCCAGTATCAGGATAAGTAACTGTAAATGAAAAACGATTCATATCAAATTGACGTGGTACATCTAATGTTACTGCTCCTACACCATCGGTAACTATATTGACAATGTAATCAGTTATATGTAATATATTTGTAGTAAATCTAGTTTCATCTCTGCCAACACCAGCATCAGAATCTAAAACCTCACCAGTTGTAGTTGCAGCTATTTCTTTTTGAACAACATAAACTTGCTTTCCATTCCATAAAGTACCTGTTAATTCGGTTTCTATAGTATCTACAATGTCTATTGGAGAAATTACATTTTCAATAATAGCTACTTGATCATTAATACTTCCTATTTGAGTATTAACACTTTGTACTTCAGTACTAATAACATCTAGTTGGTTATCGATACTACTATTTCTAGTTTTGTTTTTTAAATTCATTTTTTATATTTTTATATTATTGGAAATCCGTTTTTATCTTTATTTAATCTTTTTAATTCACTAGTTTTATAACCAAGAGATCTTTGAAAATGAGGTAAGTCATATCTTCTACCTTTGCTATTAATAAGACCCCATTGCCATTCATACTTTTTAAATATCTTAGCTACTTCAGCCCAGTCAGCTATACCGTCAGCGTCCCCGTCAAAAATAGTATCCCAACTGGCTGCTTCAAAAGTACCGTTCTTATCTTTATCTCTAAGAAGAACTATATCAATTGCAAGCCCATAATTATGATAACTATATCCACCACGTACCCAGGTTACTTTAGGTCTATTGTCTCCGTCACGACCTTGCTTATATAACTCGTTTTGTTGTTCAATACTTCTAAGTACATCTGAAAATCTTACCCTTGTATATTTAGAATTTACAGTATTACAAATCTCTTCGTATATACAATAAACAGCTTCTCTTAAAAAAGGATGAACTTGTTCAATTCTTTCTAAAGTAATCTTATCTGCGTTTGGGTTATTTTTAAGACTCTTTTTCATATTGTTCAATTCTATTTTTTAAATTGATAATTTCATTATTAAATTTTAAAGCTTTTAATTTAATCTCATTGTTTAAATCTTCAAGTTCTGTAATAGTAAATTTTAATTCAATTATTATTTGCTCTAAATCTTCTATTTCTTTATCTGATTTTAATATTCTTTCTTCATATCTTTTTTCTATATCATCAAGCATTCTTTGATAAAGCTCTAAGTTTTTAGAAACTATTTCTGATTGATTGGATTCTATGTTATTATCTCTATCTTTTAAATCTTTTTCGTTCATTACCTTACCCTTAAAAAACCAAGTAAATATTGCTATTACTGGTAAGGATAGTATCTGATAATTATCTATAAGCCATTGTACCATTTTCAATAAGGGGTTTTTTAAATTCAACATAAAATTGACTGTATTCTTCTGCGTATATTTCATGATAGGTTTTTTTTGGTATTTCTATAATACTACCTCTTCCTGCTATTATATTATTTAAAAGTCCTTTTATTCTACCTTTAAAAACCATTATTGTTTCATCACAATCATGCATGTGATTTTCCCATTTTGTATTTGATTGCATTACAACCCTAAAACTCATTCCACTACTAGTGTCTGATAATCTAGTACACAATATAGAATTGTCTTTTGGTATAGAAAAATCTATTTCTACTCCAAGGGGTAGACTTTCTATTTCTCTATACGTTATTAACTTTTTTTCTATTTTTTTAAACTTTTCTATTACCTCTTTCATTTTTTAATATCTTTGATTTATTGAGCTGTAAATATACCTGACCCAGAATCTGCAATTTCAAAATTAAAAGTTATTACATATGGTGTACCGGTGTCTGGAACATAAGTTAAAGAACCGCTTGTAATTTCAGAAAATGGGATTATTTGATTAATTGTTATTGGAGTACCATCTAAATTTATAATACCTACTGTTGGTAAACTTGTAATTTTAAGTTTATCTGCAGTGTCACCTTCTGGGTCTGCATAAACAGGAGTTGTTTCAGTTGTAAAATTAGCTGATGTAAATACAACAGTATTACTATCACTTATAGTAAAATCTTTATTACCAACACTACTAGGTGGTAAATTTTCTTCTTGACTTACGTTAACATTAAATGTAGCGTCTGCACCTGCATAATAATTAGTAGAACCAGTATCTGATATTGTAAATGTAAATGAAGTTGATATAGCTGTTGTTTGAAGAAAATCTATTCTATAAGTTAATAACCCACCTATAATATCTGTAAAAAGAATTTCATCATTAAGAAGTATTGCTACATTATTAAGTCTTATTTCTCCTATACTTGGAAGATTTGTTATTTGTAAACTTAAAGCAGAATCTCCTTCGGGGTCTTCATATTTAGGATTAGTATTAGTTGTAAAATCAGCTTCTGTAAATGTGTGTAAATTATTTTCATATATTACATTTATAGTATTGTCACCTATAACGCTAGGTTCTTTGTTTACATATTGATCTACTGTTATTGTAAATATTGCCATTGTTTATGATTTTTGTATTATTTGCCAATACACTCCTGTATTAACTATTGTATAATTTTGACCAGATGTTATAAGCAAAGAAGTTATTGCATCTGATTTTACTTGTCTAATTTCTTCAACACCATTAGTATTTATTGTAATTATGTTAGTTTCATCATAAGCTGTAAAAGTATATTTTTTATCTACCTCAACACTTAAAACTGAGGGCAGTGTTAATGTAACGGTATTACTTAACGCATCAATAATTACTATACTATCATATTCAGTTAAAACAGCATTTGCTGTTACCGTTGATGAAGTTTTCACATAATCTAATGCATTCCATTGAGTACCATCATGCACGTTAGGTCTTGCATTTTCATCCAGCATAAAGAATCCACTAACAGCGTTTGTAACACTTGCTAATGTTGCTGTAAAAAACTTATATGCTCCGTTTTTAAATATTGAAAAAGCGTCTGAACGGTTGTTAAAAGCAACTCCGTTACCTACACTAAATATTCTATCTGTTTCGTCGTTTAAACTTGTATAATCAGTATTATATCTACCGCAAGAAAACTCTCCTTCAGACCTACCTATACTTTGAAGACCCGTAACAAATGCAGTTTCACCGCTGTTTGAGCAATTTTGTCCTGAAACAAATGACGTATCTGCTGTATTTGTATTAGTTGAACCAAACATAGCAGAAACATCTCCTGAATTAATATTTGTAAAACCTGCTAGCATACAATATTGAGCCGAGTTATTATTCCTATTTCGGTTTCCTGTGACTAAACTACTTGCACCAGTATTAGTATTATCGTTTCCATGTACAATACCAAAAGTACCTGAGTTTATATTAAGTGCCCCTGTTGTAAAACTACGACTACCACTACCACCATAAGGTCCACCAAATGCATTTGAAATACTTATATCAATAGCATCTGGTCCAATTTGAACTCTATTTACACTTCTGTCAGATCCTTTTAAAGTATACCCTGTATTTGGTCCTTCTGTTATTTTTTGAAGTTCGCCTGTCACTATACCAGTTAATAGTGAACCATCCCCAGTAGGTTGTAATGCTGAGTTTGCTGTTGATTGTATTGTTAAAATGTTAACTGTAGGATCAAAATATTGATTAGTGTTATCCCAAACTAAAATCTGTCCATCTGTTGTTAAAGGTGTTCCATTAACATCATCTAAATCAGTAATACCACCTCTCCAAGAAGGTCTTATAAAATAAGATCCAGTAGTTGCATGTGCACTTATAACAACACCAATAAATATTTGAGCATTAGGTGCAGAAGGTTTAACATTTGTTAAGTATCCTGCTGTTGTAGGACTTACATATAATATGTCTTGATCAGCCCAAGTTTCTCCATAAGGTGTACCTGTAGTATCTATACCCCGAACTTTACCAAACCAAGTAACATGCCCATCTGCCCCGTTTAAAATATCTTCTGTAGTGGTTCCTAATATATAAGAAGAAGGTATAGTATTATCTGCAATAGCTGGCGTTATTAAAACCCTACTTGAAGCTCCTAGTGTACCTGCAAACATTACAGGAGTACCATTTGCAATAGTTGAACCTGTACTATTTCTAACTAAAGGAGATATTTCTTGACCTAATTGGTATGTAACTCCGTTGGCTGATAAATCTA
>TARA_R110000772_G_scaffold15072_49_pt1 | contig 14449 bp, 14 predicted proteins | sample TARA_R110000772 | Tara Oceans TARA_R110000772 (sample SAMEA4397948) | marine metagenome | biome: Polar Biome; feature: [SRF] surface water layer (ENVO:00010504); material: water (ENVO:00002006), including particulate matter (ENVO:01000060) such as... | depth 5 m | reverse complement strand
GAGCGGCTGGGGCGAGCGGATGCACCGTGGGCGACTGCTGCGGCAAAGGCATCCATTGCCAGGCCCAGTGACAGTAGGACAAGGGTTGCGAAAATCATCGTCGCGGCCTGAAGTTTTTTGATCGGGAATTCAATAGCCCTGTCATGTAATTCTTCTCGGGCGGCACGCATCCTGAGGCCGTTTCTTTGCGTGACCGCTAGCTGGCCGCTTTCGCAGCGGAATTGTCATTTGTCATCTGCGACAGGCACGGAACATATGCGCAGGATCGGATCAGGGTGCTTCTATCTGGCCGTATGGCAGAACCACCCTTGATGTCGAACGGCTTCTCCAATACCTTTGTCAGGCAGAGATGCGGGGGATTGCCGATGTTCAGACTAAAGTCGCTATTCGGGCTGGGTGATGCCATTGGCCGTTTTCGTTTCTGTCTGCTCGCTGCGTTGCTGGTCGCCGCCTTTTCTGATTTTTCCGCAGAAGCCATCATTGTCGCGCAGAAAAACCCCAATCTGGTCGAAGGCAAGATCGCAATCGGTCTGCGCGAGGAATTGGGCGAGAATAGCGCGGAAATCGAGCGTATATTGCGCGAAAATCCGAAGGTCCGGATCGGCTGGCCGAGCGAGTTTGAAATCGGTGCCGATCCCGAATGGCCCGATAATTTCTACCTGATCGACATGAACCATCCGGGTGCCAGTTCGACCTACCGGAGCTGGAAGCAAGTTGGCGGTTCCAGCGAAACATCGGAGAAGGAGCCCATATTTGTAGGTCGGCTGGATGACGGGAGCTTCGCAACCGGACTGGACGGGGAATTGCAGAAAATCATCCGGCGCAAGGCACTGCTTGCAATGGATAATCCCGCGGATTTTTTGAAAGATACCGATATTTGCGTCAGTCATGCGGACGATTATGCCTGTTCGCCACCGGCGGATCCAAGGGGGCTGGAAACAGGTCGGCCGCTCGGGCTGGAAATTCGGCTCAGCCGGAAAAATGAGCGGGCACAATTTGTCTATGTGCTCATGGTCAAGCCGGACCACGAGATCGAATGGATATTCCGGAGCGACAAGGACGAGCCTATTGCCCCCGGTGTTGTCGTTCTGGCAAATTTCAATCGCCAGCCGTTCAAGTTTGAAGAAGCGGGAGTTCATAGATTTCTGGTCATCACCTCTGAAAATCCGGTCAACGAGGCCATTTTTTCTTCCGGGAGCGAAGGCCGGATTGAAAGCAGTCAATGTCAGAGTGTTCTGGAACGTATCCTCTGCCAGGCGCTGACCGGTGCGGCGGACCCTCTGCTCACGCAAGAGATGTTTCTGGCAAGCAGCGGGAGCTGGAGCACAAGTTATGTCAATTACCGGGGCTTTGAACTCATGGCTGAATATGTCGGCGGCGGGGTGGCCGTGCCGCCCGGTTTTGCGCCCTGGCAGGTTCAGATCCGGTCGACGGTCAAATATACGCCGGAGCAGATTGAGAAGGACAAGGCGCTCGGCAGGGCAGGCAAGTTTCTCTGGAAACAGACGGAATATCAGCGCTACCATCGCTGCGGCGGATCGCTGATCGCACCGGACATCGTGCTGACGGCCGCCCATTGCGTAGCCAAACCGCCGGTCGATGGCGACAAGGTGCTGACCGCACGCGAAGTGCTCGCGGGGACACAGAGCCTTGTTCGCGGTGGACAGCCCTACAGGATTGTGTCGGTAGTCTTTCACCAGGGCTACAGGCCGGGCAACCCCCGGGATGACATCGCCATCTTGCGGATTGCGCCGAAAGGCAGGAGAGTAGCGCCGACACCGATACGGTTGGCAGATAGCCGATCCAGTCTGGCACCGGTCGATCCCGGAAGCCTGATCCAGGTCCTGGGATGGGGCTTTACCGAAGTCGTGCAACGGGGCGAACGCCATGAAATGACCCAGGCAGGACCGCAATTTGCCGAACCGGACCTCAGAATCGCCAACATGGCCGTACTCGACCCGCAAAAATGCCGTGCGGTCCGCGGCTATCGCAATGTCGTCGTCGACAAGATTTGCGCGGTGACACCGACCAACCGCGGGCCGGATGGAACGACCTACAGCTGTCGGGGCGACAGCGGCGGGCCGGTGATCCGGCAGGTCAACGGGAAAAAGGTGCAGGTTGGTCTCGTCGCCTGGGGCAAGGGCTGCGGAGCGGTTGAGGACGGGCAACAGAATCCGTCGCTCTTTGTCGATCTGGCGAAATATTCCGGATGGATAGGCCGGGCAATGGAGCTGGCGCGCACCACCAAAAACAGATCGGTGCCGCTACGTTGATTCGCAAGGCAGACACAAAAAAGGCCTGAAAAGTCAGGCCTTTTTCGATAATTATTACGACAAAATTCTACTGGTCGTCGGAACCCTGGTCGTCCGATCCCTGGTCATCGGAACCTTGATCGTCGGAACCCTGATCATCAGAACCCTGTTCATCCGATCCCATCTCGTCTGACATCGCATCGCCAGCCATCGCATCGCCAGCCATCGCATCGTCAGCCATCGCGTCTTCAGCCATGGCGTCTTCTGCTACAACTTCTTCCGTTGCAGCTTCATCGGCTGGCGCACCGCATGCCGTTACACCGATCGAAAGTGCAACGACGGCTACACTTGTGAATATCTTGCGCATATTATCATCCCCCTGAAATTTGGTGTCGCAATCATATAAAACCCAGTTGCAATAGCAAGGCCTTAAATTGCGGGTCCTTCCTGACCGGATCGAGCAATGGATCGTTGAGAAGATAGACCAGGCCCGAATCCCTGGCATCAAGCGCTTGCTTCAACGTGGAAAATGTCTTGTCCGCATCGCGCCATTGGGCCCAGATCTGGGCCTGCTGATACAGGCCATTGTCACCATGTTCTGCAATCAGGCGGTCAAGATATTGGCGAGCGGTTGCGTCGTCGCCGGTCCGGATACTGATAATCGCCTGAGAAGGTAGCGTGATCATGTCGTTAGACTCGCGGGCAAAGGCCTCGCTGGCCTTGTCCAATTCACCCATCGCCAGATAGGCGCGCCCGATATCGCCATTGACGCTGTTTCTCTTCGGATTTATTTTGAGTGCCTGCCGGGCAGAGCGGATCGCTTCCTCATATTGCCCGCCGGCATATTTGATGATGCCCTTGGAGCGGAACACCGATGCATTGAGCGGATCAAGCGACGCCGCCCGGTCGATGGCCTGATAGGCTTCTCCGAATCGTCCGGTTCTCGCGCAATAGATTGCGAAACGGCTGAACACATCGATATTGCTTTTTGCCAGGGCATAGGCCCGGTCGTACGGCTTGCGGGCGCCTTTCACATCAAGCCGACCGTAAAACAGAGCATAGCCCAGTGCGTTGAAGCCGGCTGCGAATTCAGGGGCAATTTCGGTGGCCTTTACCGCCTCGTCAATGGCCTCATCATAGACACGAATGCGTTCGCTGCCGGCCAAATACTGGTTGGCGATAACCGCAAGCACCCGTGACCGTGCCGCGCGTGCTGCTGCATATTCCGGATCATGGGCAATGGCATCGTCAAATTTTGCCAGGGCCGCGCGCTCGCTGGCTTCATCAATATGCAGCTCGAACAGGTCCTGACCGCGCAGAAAGGCATCAAAGGCGGCCAGATTTTCGGTGCTGCCGATTTCCTTCTTGCTGCTGTCCTTGCCGCTATCGCTGATCGCCACGGCCAATGCGGATGCAACCGCCGTGGCTATTTCTGACTGGACGGCAAAAATATCGGCAATTGGCCGCTCGAAACTGTCAGCCCACTGGCTCAGGCCGGTTCGCCCGTCGATGAGATCGGCTGCAATCTTGAACTGGTTGGCGGATTTCTGGACATTGCCGTCGAGCAGATAGGAAACGCCCAGTTGCCGGGCGATGGTTTTTGCATCGGCCTTGTGATCGCGAAAATTGTTCGAAGAGGTCTGGCCGACAATCTGCAGAAGTGCGTTGCGTGATAGCTGCGACCGGATTTCCGAGGTCAGGCCATCGGAAAAATAGCTCTGCGCCGGATCACCGCTCAGATTTGCGAAGGGCAGGACGACCACGCTATTTTCCCCGGCACCATTCCCGAATAGACCGGTAGCCCAAGCGACCAGCCCACCGCCCATTACGCTGGTGACACCCGCTCCGATCAACATATTACGGCGACTGGATATCAGTCTTGATCCAGATGGCTGTGGCCCGGCGGTTTGCCGATGGCCGTCGACCAGCGCCGTTTTCTGAATAGTGGCACCCGATTGTTGACCTTCCGGTTGCAAGTCCGGGTGATCATCATGAAGATTGTCGGATGCGTCATCATTTTGCGGATTTGGGAATTGTTCGGGATCGGTCAGTTGCTGTTTTGCGCCCGGCTGCTGATCGGCAGAGGCCGGTAGTGCGGCCAGATCGGCGACAAGGCGATAGCCGCGCTTGGGTATGGTCTCGATCAGGCTGCCGGAACCTTCCCCGTTCTGCAGGGCTTTGCGCAACAGCGATATCGCGCGCGTAATGCTTTCATCGGCACCAAATTCCACCTGCCAGATCCGATCGATCAAATCGCTTCGGGAGACGACCTCGCGGTTATGCTCCGCCAGACAGCACAGAACGTCCATCACCTTTGGTTCGAGATGAACGTCATCCTTGCCGTTGTTGATCATATTGCGGCTTGGATAGACACTGATTGCGCCAAAGCTGAAGCCATCGGACAGATCGAATTCCTGGCGACTCACGATCGGTTGCCTTGCGCTTGAATGGGCAGGGACATGATCGCTGCATGGCAATCTGCCGACGCGACAACAGGAGTCAATATGTCCATTAATGTTTCTCCCCGAGGTTCCCGCAACTCACTATCTGTCGTTCGTTCCTGCATTCCGGCAATAATGCTACGGCTATATTAGCCGCGATCCGGCCTGCCGTATAGCAGCTTGGCCTGAATTTGTTGATAAAAAAATCAATAAAAACAAAGCATAAGATTTCCTTCACAACAACATCAGGTCATCATCGGAACAACATCATGAAGCCGTCAGGACATTGCCGGCCGGTTCGACGATTGAGGGGTCAGGCAGAATGACCTGCTCAACACCACCAAGGAGAACCAACATGTTCAATACCAACAAAGCTCTTATCGCCGCTTCGCTTTTTCTTTCCGCCGGTGCATTTTCTACCGCCGCCGCTGCAGAGGATCGCACAATCGAAGTCAGCTATAGCGACCTGAATCTGGACCATGTATCTGGCCAGCGCGTCCTCGCCTCGCGGATCAGCAATGCCGCCGAGAAAGTCTGCGGTCGCACAGCTGGTCGCACATCGCTGAGAGAATCGTCCCGGCTGCGCCACTGCATCAAGGGTGCGACCAAAATTGCCATGGCCTCTATCAATGAAAGCGGCCAGGTTCAGGTTGCTGCACGAGCGGACTGAGACAGCGTAGCTCGCTGAACCACTCACCCCAATGCAGCGCCACCCTTGGAAAGGGCAGTCAGGAAACTGGCTGCCCTTTTTCTATTGGGTCCGCCCCTCTTTGATGTCCAGCGAACCCAAATCCGGGTAGTTCCGATCGATTCATTTCTGGAGCAAGGCGAAATAATCGTCCCAGCTCTGGTGTGGCCGTCCGGCCGCTTTTTCATAATCGCTGTCGGTGTCGAGCGCGCCCATCCGGATGCCTTCGTAGATGCCCGCGATGATCGTGCCCATGAACTCACCAAGCGTGTCGATCCGCTCGGCGCGATAATCCGCCACGCTCATCGGTTGATAATGCAATTCGGTCCCAAAGGCGCGGTTGAAATAGGCCGCCAGCTCGGCCTGGCTGATCGGTTCGCCGTGCAGCCTGTAGGTCTGGCCTTGATGCGCGGGTTCCAGCAACATTCTGGCATAAGCGAAGGCAAGCTCGTCGCGGGTGGTATAGCCGCATTTGCCATCGCCTGCGCAATTGGCGATCGCACCGCTTTTCCTGTAATGTCCGAGATAGTCGATATCCGGTTCGATATAGATGCCGTTGCGGCCGATCGCCCAGTCAAGACCGCTGGCGCGGATATCGGCTTCGGTCTGGCGGTTGCTTTGCACGACAGGGGAAAAGGCGGTGCCGCTCTCGACTCCCTGAATGCTGGTATAGACGATCTTTTTGACGCCGCTGCTGCGCGCCGCCTCGATGACATTTTGATGTTGCCCGACCCGCTCGTCGGGATCGGCCATGCCGGAAACCAGCAGCAATGTGTCGACGCCGGCCAGCGAAGCCGTCATTTGCTCGCGGTCGGCATAGTCGCCGGGGCGGATCTCGACGCCGAGCGCGGAGGCCTTTTCCGGGGAACGGGCCAGTCCGACAATCGGTTCATCCGTCATCTGCGACAGGGCGCGAATGATGGCGCTGCCCAATTGTCCGGATGCTGCGGTTACGGCGATGGTCATGGCGTTTTTCCTCAGCTTGGCTGAATTTGGTTGGGGCCCCAGTTCACGATATTTTTGTTCCGTTGCTCAGATTCTGCAGAATTGCATCGATGCTTTGCATCAGTTGCTCACATTTCTCCGGGTCGAGTGCGTCGGCGTGCGGGCGGGCAAACTGGCCGCTGTCATTGTCGAAATAAAGGCCGGATGCGTCGGCGAACTCTTCGGACAAGGCCGCGCGGACCAGAATATCGACGCCGATGCCGACATCATTTCCGCTGGGCCCATAAGCGTCTCTGACCATTTTCGTGTTCAGGAGCGAGCCCGGATTCACCGCGACAATCACCGGGCCATTGGGCCCCAGTTCCTGTGCCAGGCTGCGTGACCATATCGTCAGGGCGAGCTTGCTCTGTGCATAGGCAGCGCCATCGGAAAGGTTCGTCTCGCCAGTGAGCGCATCGAGTTCCACCGGTGACTGCGCCGCAGAGGACAGGTTCACCACGCGCGCGGACTGGTCCAGCAGGGGCATCAGGCGCCGCGTCAGCAGATAGGGGGCAATGGTGTTGACGGCAAATCGCACGTCGAGACCAGCCGCTGTCCTTGTGTCGGCAACGGCAAAGACCCCCGCATTGTTGATCAGCACATCGATCCGCTTGTGCCGCGCCGCAACCGCTTCGGACAGTGTTTCGACAGCAGCCATGTCGGACAGGTCGGCGACATAGGTCCCGACGGCTCCGTGATCCGGCATAGCGTCGAGTTCGGCTTTCGCGGTAGCCAGTTTGTGCTCGCTTCGCCCGTGCAGCAAAATATTGTGTCCCGCCGCGCTCAGCGCCCTGGCGGTTTCAAGACCGATGCCGTCGGTCGACCCGGTTATCAGAATCGTTTTCGTCATGGGATATCCTTGTTGCTGGCAATAGAAGCGCGGGTTCAGGTCGAATTGTCAACGGACGGTGAAGGCACCTCTGCTGCGTATATAGATGATGCTTTCGCCGTCGGTCCTGTTCGTGACCTTGTGAATCGTCGAGACCGTTGACCCGAAATAACTGCCGGACGGCAAGGCTTTCACTTCGTTGCTTCCCGTCTGGCTGTGGCCGACTGCCCCTTGGATGACGACGGCGCGCAAGGGCGATCCGTTGCCGTCGATTTCCCCGGAATAGCCGGCGGGCAGTTTGAGCAAGGTCCCGCTCAACTCGCCAGGATGCGGGTTTCCCCAGAGAAAGGCCATCTGCGGGGTGCTTCCGATTTCTGCGCTGTCCGGCAGTTTCAGCCAGTCAATGTCCGAAGCATCGAGCCAGACAAAATTGGAAGGATCGACGTTGATCGGCCGTTCGCCATTGTCGAAGGCCTCGTCGGCCGGTTTGACCAGATAGGGGCCGTCCTGGATTTCGATATAGGCGAGATTGCTGGTGCCTTTGGCCGCGGTAATATGCGATTCACCGGCGGGCTGGGTCCAGAAGGAACCGGCGGGCAGCCACATATTGGCGGCGGCGGGATCGTCATTGTGGACCAGCCCCTCGATGACGAGGCCGCGGTAGGTGACATTGTGGATATGCGGTGGCGAGGCAAAGCCCTCGTCGAATTTGACGAGGAAACCGGACGCGCCCGGGGCGGTGCGATCGCCCCAGAGATTGCCGGCCCGGGGGCTGGCATCGCCACGGGCGGCGTTAAGCGGTCCCCACTGCACGTCGTCCGGAACGACGGTTTCGGCAGCGGATACCGCCACAGCCGAGGGAGCCGCGTCTCGCGCGACCGCCGGTGGACAGGCCACGACGGTCGCGGAGAGTGCGGTAGCGATCGATACCAGGGTTTTCTTTGTCATTGTGCGGGTGTCCTTTGACTGTTGATTATCGATCGCCCGGGCTCAGGCCTCGATCAATATTTCGGAGAGCGGCAGGCGCGATTTGGGCAGCTTGGCATTATAGTCGGCTTCTTCGTCGCTATAGCCCAAGGCAACCACGACGAGGCTGTTATAGCCTTGCTCGCGCAGACCGAATTGCTCGTCCAGCACCCTGGTATCAATGCCTTCCATCGGGGTTGCGTCAATGCCGAGCGTCGATACTCCGAGCAGGAACTGGCCGATGTTGAGATAGACCTGCTTGTCCATCCAGTGCTGTGCGTCCTTCATGTCCTGCTTGTGGAGATTGACGAACAGGCTGCGGCCGCCATGCATCTGGGCGCGGAAGGTTTCCGGATCGCTGTCGAACCGGCCGTCCTGTTCTTCCTGGTCGAGGACCTTCAGCAGAAAATCTTCCTCGATCGCGAGGCGGCTGGCGAACACGACTACATGCGAGGCGTTGCGGATGCTCGGGCTGTTGAACGGATAGCGTTCGTCGGTCGATTTGGCGACCCGTTCCTTGCCTTCGTCGGTCGAGGCGAGGATGAATTTCCATGGCTGGGCATTGGTGCTCGACGGACTGAAGCGGAGCAGGCCACGAATCTTCTCGACATGTTCCGGTGCAATCTTGCGGTCGGGGGCAAAGGCCTTCACGGTGTGGCGGTGCTTGGCGAAATAGGTGATGTCCTGACCGTCGTTCAGTCTGGCCGGGTTGCGGTCGCCATCGGCGGGGATGATGCGCCGGCTGTCTGCCGCATCGTTCATATTGTCGGCGGCTGGGGTCTGGGTTGCGGATAATTGCGTCATGATTAGGTGCTCCTTGTTGTTGGGCACGATCATAACAATTCCAATTATTGGGGCTATCGGCTAAAAATGAAAATGATTATTTGCAAATATAAAATAATAGATCAAGCCAGCCCGCCATAACGTTCGCGGTTGGTTTCGATGATCCGCCTTTGCATGAAGTCGAGAAACGCCTTGACCCGCGCCGGAATCACCCGGCCCGGCGGGCGCACCGCCCAGATATTGGTCTCCCGCGCCACTCGATATTCCGGCAGCACATGGACCAGCCGGCCCGCCCTTATATCCGGTCCGACATGCCACAGAGCAGCCATGCCGATGCCCACTCCGGCCCGGACCAGCACGCTCATCGCCTCGCCATGATTGACGTTGACCGGGCCGGAGGCGGCGATATCGTGCAGCTTGCCGTCGGGACCGCAAAGCTGCCAGTTGCGCATGGTGCCAAGCGGCAGGCAGGCGTGGCCCAACAGATCGGCGGGTTTTTGTGGCCGTCCCGCGCGTTCGAGATAGGCGGGCGAAGCCACCAGCCATTCGGGATTGGCATCGATTTTCTGCGCCAGCAGCGAGGAGGGAGCGAGATCGCCGATCCGGAAGGCCAGCTCATAGCCCTGTTCGACAATATCGACGATCGCATCGGTCAGGTTGAGGTCGAGCGTCACATCGGGATGCTGGGCGAGAAACTCGGCCAGAAACGGCACGATATGCGCCCGCCCGAATGTTGCCGAGGCGGTAACCCTGAGCAGCCCCGAAGCCGATTTTGTTGACCGGGTGAGAACCTGTCTGGCCTCTTCGGCGGCGTCGAGCACGCGTTTGGCATGATCGACGAAGACCTCACCGTCGGGAGTCAGGGATATCGAGCGCGTCGTCCGGTTGAGCAGCTTGACGCCAAGATCGGTTTCGAGCGCCTGGATCCGCTGCGTAGCATTTGTCGGTGAAAGATTGAACTCGGCGCCGGCTTTGCCAATCGCGCCCAGCGCCGCCACGCGCACGAACAGATCGAGATTTTTCAGATCAAATGCCACATGTCTTCCCCGGCTTTCGCTTCATGATGGCGCTAGCATATAGTGCCATCAAATGGGCGTTAAAACAGACCTGGGCGTCAAAAGGGCAGTGGGCCTGGGGAGAATCCGGTGGAGATGCCGGGGCGGCGGCGAACAGGAACATGGAGTGCAAGCATGCTCGACGGCCCTGTTGCGGGCCACTATACCGGGGGGTAGCCCGTCAAAATATGGCGGATAACCAGCCGCGAAAACGCCCAATTTTCCGCATCGCAGCATCGCTGTTGACTTGGGCACGCTGCTTTCCTAAACGGACCGCGCCTTGGCGGGTCGGCCTGCTGTTATTCATGGCTCTTTTTGGCGCTCTTCGGGGCTTTTGAAAGGATCATTATGGCAGCGAGCGAATCTGATCGGGATCCCCTCGAAGAGGATGTGCGGGTATCATCGCTGGAAGAGCGACTGGTATCGGCACAGACGAGAGAGCGGATCAAAGCAGGGCACCGAAACAAAGGGCCGGACGAAAGTCAGCGGCTCGGAGCGAGGGTGCTGAGCTATTTGATCGGAGGCGTGGCTGCAGGTTTCGTACTCGGGTGGATTTTTGACACCTGGTTGGGCACAACGCCAATGTTCCTGTTGCTATTCTTCTTCCTCGGAACGGGAGTGGCCTTCAGGAAGATATATATGATTTCGAGCCAACCGGTGGATGACATCGGGACGGCATTGACAGATGATGATGATTGACGATCAGGGGTTATATTAGTGGCTACCGAAGGCAAAATTGATCCTATGCACCAGTTTGAAGTGCAGCCCATCTTTGATGGCTTCACTCTTTTTGGTCAGCAGATTAGCTTCACCAATAGTGCATTGTGGATGTTCGTCGTCCTGGGGCTTCTGTATGTTTTCATGATCGGCGGAATGAAGCGCGAGCTGGTTCCCGGTCGCTGGCAGGTGATGGTTGAGGGCGTGGTCGGTTTCATCGACAATATCATTGCCAACAGCATTGGCCCCAATGGCAAGAAATATATGCCTTGGGTCTTCACCTTGTTCATGTTCATCCTGTTTTCCAATCTTCTCGGCATGATGCCGTTCGGGATCATCCCCGGCATCCACCCGTTCACCGTGACCAGCCAGTTCACCGTAACCGGCCTGCTCGCGGCAATCAGCTTCTCGATCGTTTTGGTCGTCGGTTTCTGGAAGCACGGCTTCAAGTTCTTCAGCCTGTTCATCCCGCACGGTACGCCGCTGTGGATGATGCCGCTGATTTTCTCGGTAGAGCTTCTGTCCTTCCTCGTTCGTCCGTTCAGCCTCGCGCTGCGGCTGTTCGTGGCGATGATCGCCGGCCATATCCTGATCAAGGTGTTCGCAAGCTTCGTGGTTCAGGCCATCGATGCCGGCGGTGCCAGCTGGGGCATTGCGTTGCTCAGCATTCTCTTCATCGCATTTGTCAGCGCGCTGGAACTTCTGGTATGCGCAATTCAGGCCTATGTTTTCGCTCTTCTGACATCTCTGTACATCAGCGATGCGGAAAATCTTCACTAAGTCACTTTCAATCCTAGTTTCATAATACGGAGTTTACAAAATGGATCTCGCTTCTGCACAAGTAATCGGCGCTGGTATCGCTGCAATTGGTATCGGTGTTGCTGCATCCGGTGTTGGTAATGTTTTCGCATCCTTCCTCGAAGGCGCACTGCGTAACCCATCGGCGGCTGACGGCCAGCAGGGACGTCTGTTCATCGGCTTTGCTGCTGCTGAATTGCTCGGCCTGATCGCCTTCGCTGTTGCGATGATGATTCTCTACGCTCCACCAGAAGCAGCTCCGGTTGAAGTCGTTGCTGCTGCTGTTGAAGCACCAGCTGTTGACACGCCGGTAGCTGAAGAAGCTCCTGCTGTAGCAGAATAATCGTTTGGACGGGCTGGCTTTGCCAGCCCGTCTGACTTGCCTATTTAGCGTTTCGAACTGTCAGGTGAATAATGCCTCAAATTAGTCAGCTCATGGAAGTCTATGGCAGCCAGTTTTTCTGGTTGTTGATCGTCATTGGCATCATTTATTTCGGTATCGCCAAGAATATGGTGCCGAAAATCAGCAAGACCGTTGATGATCGTCAAAAACGGATTTCCGATGATCTTGCTGCGGCTCAGGCCGGGCAGGACAAGGCCGAGCAGATCGAAGCGGATTATCGCACCAGCATCAACGGCGCACGAAACGATGCTGCCGCTATCGTCAACGATGCCAAGGCGAAGGTAGCGAAAAAGAACGAGGCAGCCATCAAACGTGCCGAAACCGCTCTTGCGAAAAAAGCGGACGAAGCCGATGCTGCGCTGAAGACGGCGCAGAGCGCTGCCTTGAAAGAAATTGAAGCCGTGGCTGCGGAAGCCGCTCAGGCGATCGTGAAAACGGTTTCCGGTGCCAAGGTTACCGCGACCGATGCAAAGAAGGCGGTCAAGGCCGCTTTCTAAGCGCCTGCTGAAGGAGATAGAATATGCTATTGACCATTTTGGCTGAAGGCGCCGGCGCTGTCGGACCGTTGCAGGACCCAACATTCTGGGTTGCTGTCGGCGTTCTGATCGTATTTGCAATCATGTTGTGGACGAAAGTCCCCAAGATCGTTGGCGGTATGCTGGACAACAAGATTGCCGAAATCAGGAAGACGCTCGACGAAGCGGCTGGTCTGCGCAAGGAAGCAGAAGCACTGAAAGCCGAATATGAAGCGAAAACCGCTGGCGCTCAGGCAGAAGTCGAAGCGCTGATGGACAGTGCCGAGAAAGAAGCGGCGCTTCTGGTAAAGCAGGCAGAGGCTGACACGAAAGCCTTGCTCGCCCGCCGCAAGAAAATGGCCGAAGAAAAAATCGGCGCGGCAGAACGTTCTGCCATTGCCGCCGTGCGCGCCAAGGCTGCTACCGCAGCGACCCAAGCAGCACAGGCTCTGATCGCGGCGCGTCATGATGCAGCTGCGGACAAGGCTCTGATCGACAAAGCCATTGGCGATATCGGCAAAACGCTGAACTGAACCAATCCGTCTGCGCTCGGGCGGAGACCGGTTCCCACTTTCTGTTTTCCCATCATCATTCCGGATTTCCGCGTTCGCGGGAATGCCGGAACGATTGATTCTGGCATTGCGCCCGATGCCGCCCTAGATATGCTCCATGTCCAAAGCCGACCGTCCTGACCAACCCAATGCCGCGTCCCGTTTCAACGAGGACAAGGCGGCCTATGCGGTGCGCGGGGAGGGCGACACGCCCGATCTAGAGGCCGGCATGGCGGCGATCCGCGAGGTATTGAATACACTGCCGACAAGGCCCGGTGTCTACCGGATGCAGGACAAGCGCGGCGACGTCCTCTATGTCGGCAAGGCGCGCTCGCTGAAGTCCCGGGTCGGCGCTTATGTCCAGATCAACCGCTTGCCCCAGCGCCTGATGCGGATGGTCGCGCAAACCCGCTCGATGACAATCGTCACCACCGGCAGCGAAGCCGAGGCGTTGCTGCTCGAAGCGCAGCTGATCAAGAAATTCCGGCCCGCCTATAATGTGCTGTTGAGGGACGACAAGAGCTTCCCCTTCATTCTGCTCCGCGACGACCATGATTTCCCGCGGATCACCAAGCATCGCGGCGCGCAGCGGATCAAGGGCCAATATTTCGGTCCATTCGCCAGCGCCGGTTCGGTCAACCGGACGCTCAACGCGCTGCAGAAACTGTTCCTGCTCCGCTCCTGCACCGACAGCTTTTTCAACAATCGCTCGCGTCCCTGCCTGCTCTACCAGATCAAGCGCTGCTCGGCGCCCTGTGTCGACCGGATCGGCAAGGAGGATTATGCCGAACTGGTCAAGGATGCGCGCGATTTTCTCTCCGGCAAGTCCACCGAGGTGCAGCAAAAGCTGGGCGGCGCGATGGAGAGGGCTTCGGAAGGCCTCGATTTTGAAATGGCGGCGGTTTATCGCGACCGGCTGAAGGCCCTGACCTTCATCCAGGGCAGCCAGGCGATCAACGCACAGGGTCTGCCGGACGCCGATATTTTTGCACTGGCGGCCAGGGGCTCGACCGTCTGTATCCAGGCTTTCTTCATTCGCGGCGGCCAGAACTGGGGCCATCGCAGCTTCTTTCCTGCCCACACGACCAGCGTCGAGATCGAAGAGGTGTTTTCCAGCTTCCTGATGCAATTTTACGAACAGATGCCACCGCCGAAGCTGGTCCTGCTCGACCGGGAATTGCCGGACGCGGAGCTGCTGGCCGAGGCGCTGAGCACCAAGGCCGACTATAAGGTCAGCGTCTCGAAACCGCAGCGCGGGGATCGCCGGAAATTGCTGACGCAGGCCAGTCGCAATGCCGAGGACGCGCTAGACCGACGTCTCGCCGAAACCTCGACCCAGGCCAAGATTATGCGCGAGATGGTCGATCTGCTCGAACTGGACGCGGTGCCGGACCGAATAGAAATCTATGACAACAGTCATATTCAGGGAACCAATATGGTCGGCGGCATGGTCGTCGCCGGACCCGA
>TARA_R110000772_G_scaffold5252_20_pt1 | contig 14559 bp, 14 predicted proteins | sample TARA_R110000772 | Tara Oceans TARA_R110000772 (sample SAMEA4397948) | marine metagenome | biome: Polar Biome; feature: [SRF] surface water layer (ENVO:00010504); material: water (ENVO:00002006), including particulate matter (ENVO:01000060) such as... | depth 5 m | reverse complement strand
ATCGCCAGCGCCTTCCACGTACCGGGCACTATTATCGGTGAAGGCGAAACCCAGATATTCATGGAAACCGAGACCGGATCTCCCATTTCGATTACCGTGCTGAAGCGCGACGGCCTGCAGAAATTCTGGGCCGTTTCCCTCGGCGAGATTGTCGACGAGGCAGCACGGGCGCCGGTCAGAAACAGCCTGCTCTGGTACCGGCTGGCCTGCTTTCTTCCCCGCGAGCTTCCTGCCGAAGCATTGAGCGGTGTTAGCGCGGTCAATGCGCGCCAGGCGCAAAGCGATTATCGGCTGGTCCTGCGCGACCTAGGCACCTGCCCGAGATCACGACAGCCCTGACGCGGCAGAACTAGTACTGGCATTCGCTCAAGGCGTCGCTAATAAGGCGCCGAAACTCTCACTTGAAACATAAAGAGGCTTATGACCATGACTGCCCCGCTTCGTATCGCGCTCGCTGGACTAGGCACCGTAGGAACCGGTGTTATCCGGCTAATCGAGGCAAATGGCGCGATGATCGCGCAGCGAGCCGGCCGGCCCATCATTGTATCCGCCATCTCGGCGCGCGACCGGAGCCGTGATCGCGGCATCGATCTGGCGGCATATCCCTGGTACGACCAGCCTGAACAGCTTGCGGCGCTGGACGATATCGACTGCGTTGTGGAGATGATTGGCGGCTCCGACGGCACCGCCCTGGAACTCGCGCGCAAAAGTCTGGCATCGGGCAAATCGTTCGTCACAGCGAACAAGGCGATGATCGCCCATCACGGGATGGAACTGGCCAAGGCGGCAGAAACCGGAAATCTGTCGCTGCGATATGAAGCAGCGGTTGCAGGCGGAATACCGGTCATCAAGGGGCTGCGCGACGGCGCTTCGGCCAACCGGATCGAGCGGGTTTACGGCATTCTCAATGGCACGTGCAATTATGTCCTCACCGAAATGGAAAAACACGGCCGCGCCTTTGACGACGTCCTCAAGGATGCCCAGGAAATCGGCTATGCCGAAGCCGATCCGAGTTTCGACATTGATGGTGTAGACGCAGCCCACAAGCTTGCCATTCTGGCCGCATTGTCCTTTGGCAAGGCGCTCGACTTCGAGGGCGTCGAGATCGACGGCATACGCCACATCATGGCGGCCGATATCGGCCAGGCCAAGGCGCTTGGCTATCGCATCCGCCTGCTCGGCATGGCCCGGATCGATGACGGAAAATTGTTCCAGCGGGTCAATCCTTATCTGGTGCCCGAAAACCATCCACTCGCCCATATCGACGGATCGACCAACGCGGTGGTCGCCGAAGGCAATTTTTCCGGTCGCCTCATGTTTCAGGGCGCGGGCGCGGGCGAAGGCCCGACGGCCTCTGCGGTAGTCGCCGACCTTATCGACATCGCCCGGGGCGATGCCGGCACCGTTTTTGCCACGCCGGCCAGCAAGATGGAACCGTGCGAACGCGCCGAAAGTGGCAACCGGATCGGCAAGAGCTACATTCGGTTCATCGTCGCTGACAAGCCCGGCGTTCTCGCCGAAATTACCGCGGCCATGCGCGATGCGGAAGTATCGATCGAAAGCCTCATCCAGACCGAGAAAGCCGCCGAGGGATCGGTGCTGATCTCGATGGTAACCCATGACAGCCGCGAGCGGGACGTATCACTGGGCCTCGCCGCCCTGTCCAGTTCGACAAGCCTGAAGGCTGCTCCGGTAGTGATGCATTTGCTGAGTGATCAAGACTGATCAATCTCCGGTCAGAACACCGTCACGAAATTGCTGTTGATAATCTTTGGACGGGACATCCGCATTTTCATCCCCGGCGATCTTCTGCAGTGCGTCCAGGATCCGACCGCTTTTTCCGTTGCCGACAACCGATTTGAGCCTTTCAAGCGAGCAACCGCTATCCTGTAGCGAAACCCCGCAACTTCCAGAAACGACACGGGACGAATTCGCCGCCGGAATCTCTCCGCGCTGCGGTCCGTGATTTCGGTTTGGTCCAGCCAGTTCCGGAAATGGCAGTCGCTGTTCTCGATCGATATCCGAAGTGCCGCAGACCAGAATATCATCATTCGCCTGGCTGAGGAGGCAGCCGTCAGCGTCAACCGCCACCATCTGCCGTGCGTTTTCCACCAACATGGACGTCCGGTCATCAGGCGGAAGCGCCTGCCCCATCGCGCCGGACGGGATGAGCAAAGAGAACACTAAAACCGGTCTCGACATTGTAATATCGCTCCCCTATCGAGAGTTCAAAATTACCCCTATAGAAGGACTAGCCCACAATATGCCCGAAGCAAGCCAAATATTGGACCGCGTACTCGTCATGGAAATGGTACGCGTTACCGAAGCGGCTGCCATATCGGCTGCCAATTTGATCGGTCGCGGCGATGAAAAGGCTGCTGATGCCGCTGCTGTGGAAGCGATGCGCGCGGCGCTGAACGAGTTGGACATCTGTGGTACCGTGGTCATCGGTGAAGGCGAACGCGACGAGGCGCCGATGCTGTTTATCGGCGAAAAAGTGGGCCGCGGCTGTGAAGGCGAAGCGCCGGCGATTGATATCGCGCTTGATCCACTGGAAGGCACAACCATTACCGCCAAGGCGGGCGCCAACGCATTGGCCGTTCTCGCTATTGCGGAAAAGGGCAATCTGCTGAACGCTCCGGATGTTTACATGGACAAACTTGCCGTCGGGCCCGGCTATTCACCCGGCATTATCGATCTCAACAAATCCGTGACCGAAAATGTCGAAGCCGTTGCCAAGGAAAAGGGCGTCGCACCGGCGGACATCATCGTCTGCGTTCTCGACCGTCCGCGGCACGACAAGATCATCTCCGAATTGCGCAGCATCGGCTGTGGAATCATGCTGATCCCCGACGGCGATGTGGCCGGCGTGATTGCAACGTCTGACGAAGATACGACCGTGGACATGTATATGGGTAGCGGCGGCGCACCCGAAGGCGTGCTCGCGGCGGCGGCGCTGCGTTGCGTTGGCGGACAGTTCAAGGGACGCCTCTTGTTCCGCAACGACGACGAGCGCCAGCGCGCCTATAAATGGGGCATCGAGGATCTCGATAAGATCTATGACCTGAAAGAACTGGCCAAAGGCGATGTGATCTTCGCGGCGACCGGCGTTACCCATGGCTCGTTGCTGGAAGGCGTCAAGAAATTGCGCAGCGGCAAGATGACCACGGAAAGCGTAGTCATGCGCGCGTCGTCCGGCACCGTACGCTGGGTGAAAAGCGAACATCGCAAAACCTGATGCAAGGGATGTTTGCTGACAAGAACTTGCATCGGTTCCAGAAACTGCGTCACTTGCTGCTGATATTACCAATATTGGTAACAGCCTGCATTTCTCCTGTTCAATATGGCGACATCCCCCACGGCGATTATGTCGCGGACGAGCGCTGCCGGCCGGGAGTACAACCCGCGGAAGTGATGGCGGACAAGCCCTATTTCGTCGTGACCAGCCGTTTGCCGGATTGTCGGACGGACCGGGTCGCGCTGCTTAACCAGCGAAGTGAAATCGTTCGGTACGGCCGGTTTGGCGCGCCGCAGGAAATGGAAATCACCAACGCCAAGGGCAAAGAAAAATTGCGTGAGGTGATACCCTTTGCCCTGAACAACGAGCAGCAATGGTGGGATGATCTCGCGGCAGCCGCTGTGAAGCGCGACGGGCGGATTTTGCTCTATGTCCACGGGTTCAAGGAAACTTTTTTTACCAGCGCACGCGATAGCGCCCAGATTTCCCGCCTGTCGGGCCTCGATATTCCGGTCGTTCATTATAGCTGGCCATCGCAGGGCGAATTTCTGAAATATGCCGCCGATGAAACGAACATGTATTATAATGAACGCCAGTTCCGGAGTTTTCTGGCCAAGCTGGCGCAACAGCCATGGACGAAGGAAATCATTCTGGTTGCCCATTCGCTCGGTGGCCGGCTGGTGATTCCTGCGATCGAGTTTGTCGACCGCAACAGCAGCAACGCCGATTCGAGCAATATATCCAACATCATTCTCGCCTCGCCCGATATTGACCGGCAGGATTTTGAACGCGACATCGTCGAAACCGTGCTCACCATGCGCCGCGTCAACAATGACCGCCGGATCACGGTTTATGTATCAGCCAAAGATCGCGCCCTTGGCCTGTCCTATAATTTTCACGGCTATCCCAGACTCGGCCGTCCGGATTGCTTCAACCCGTTCGAGGCGGCATCATTGCGGGATCAGGGCTATCCCGAACGATGCTATGCCGCCAAGACCAAATATGACACCGAGCCGGAAAAGAGCGGGCTGACGATTATCGACACCACCGCTATCAGCCGCGGCCAGACCGGCCACAGCGACTATCTGCGCAGCGGGCCTGCCTGTTCTGATTTTGCAGCGGTCGTCAACAGAACCGAGAACAGGGCAAGCAAACGCAAGGCCAGCAGATTATTGCATGTTTTCGAACTTGTCCCTGATCCCGATATTGCGGAAACCGATGATGTTGCGGAATGTCGCCGCAACCCGGAATGATTTCGTCTGCTTTGGCCGGGATCGATGCTGCGTAATAACGGGCAACTCGAGGCGTTACTAAAAGAAGTCCGCGCTTGCACGATCTGCACAGGCCTGCCCTTGGGCCCCAAACCGTTACTGCAGGCAGACAGCGCCGCGCAGATTCTGCTGGTCGGCCAGGCGCCGGGCAGCAAGACCCACGAGAAAGGCCGCCCGTTCGACGATGTCAGCGGCAAACGGCTGCGCGGCTGGCTGGGCGTCACCGAAGAGCAATTTTATGATCCGCGCCTGTTTGCCATCATCCCGATGGGTTTCTGTTTTCCCGGCACCGGCCAGAGCGGCGACATGCCGCCGCGACCGGAATGCGCCCCGGCCTGGCGCCAGCCGCTGCTGGATGCCCTGCCCAATGTCAGGCTGACGCTGGTGCTCGGCCAATATGCGATGAACTGGCATCTAGGCGAACGCAGATCCCGCACGCTCACCGACACGGTAAAGCGCTGGCGGGAATTCTGGCCCGAGCTCTTGCCCCTTCCCCATCCTAGCCCGCGCAACATCCGCTGGTTCAAGGCCAATCCCTGGTTCGAGACCGATGTGATCCCGGTCTTGCAGAATCGCGTGAGGGAACTGACCTAGAAAACCCCCATGGCCAGCCCCGCCGATAGCGTCGCGCCGGTTTCCGCGCAGCGCTGACGATCGCTTTCACCGATCATCTTCGGCGCCAATATCTGTTCCTGGGTCTGCGCGTGGGTGCAGATGATCAGGCTGTCGATCACCTTCCTGAGACGCCAGCCGGTGGCGATCCGTTCCAGCTGGACCTTCGCATTCTCGCCGTCCGATCCGGCGCAGATCATCGCGGCATAGGGGCGCCCCTCGATCCTGCCGAGCAAGGGATAATAGCAGCGGTCGAAAAAGGCCTTCATCACCCCGGCAATCGCGGCGAGGTTTTCAGGCGTCGCAAAAATATAGCCGTCGGCGGACAGCATGTCATCGGGCCGGCAATCTTCCGCGCGAACGACGCGCACTTCGGTGCCGTCTTCCTGTCGCGCAGCTTCGGCAGCCGCCTCGACCATCTGGGCGGTGCCGCCGGTATAGCTGTAATAGACGATCAGAAGATTTTTCATCGCCTGCCCCCTAACAAGTAACAGACCGATTGTCAGCGCTTCAGGTTTCAAGCATAGCGCGGACCATGAACGCAGTATTGAACGTCGAAAAATCCCTGTCCGGCCAGAGCTGGCGCTGGCGCAGCACCAGCGCCGACGCGCGCGATCCCGGATTTCAGCCTGATGATCTGGTCACCCAATTGCTGCTGGCCCGGGGCGCCAGCCGCGAAACGCTGGAGGTCAATCGCGACCCGACGATCCGCGGCTTCATGCCCGATCCATCGGTATTCCAGGATATGGACGTAGCGGCAGATCGACTGGCCCTGGCGATCAGGAACCAGGAAAAGGTCACGATATTCGGCGACTATGATGTTGATGGCGCGACCAGCGCCGCCTTGCTGATCCGTTTGCTGAGGGACCTCGGACTCGATGCGGGCTATTATATTCCCGACCGCCTGATGGAGGGCTATGGCCCGTCCGGTGAGGCCCTGGTCAAACTCGGCGAACAGGGCAGCAATCTTGTGGTGACGGTCGACTGCGGGGCCATGGCTTTTGAAGCGCTCGACATGGCCGACAAGGCGGGTGTCGAGGTGATCGTGGTCGACCATCACAAATGTGCGGTCGAATTGCCCAAGGCGCTGGCATTGGTCAATCCCAACCGGCTGGATGAAAGCGAGGCCGGCGCCGAACACGGCCATCTCGCCGCTGTCGGCATGGCCTTCCTGCTCGGCGCTGCTCTCGTGAGGACGCTGCGCAACAAGGGTTTCTTTGCGAATCGAGCCGAACCCAAATTGCTCGAGCTGCTGGATATCGTGGCCCTGGGCACGGTGGCCGATGTGGCCCAGTTGCGCGGACTCAACCGCGCCTTCGTCGCGCAGGGCATCAAGGTCCTCGCCGGGCGGCAGAATGTCGGCCTCTCTGCCCTGATCGACGCCAGCCGCCTGAAACGCGCACCGGTATGTTCGGACCTCGGCTTCGCGCTGGGCCCGCGGATCAATGCCGGCGGACGGGTCGGCAAGTCCGATCTTGGCGTGCGATTGCTGATCACGCAGGACCCGGAAGAAGCGCAGGCGATTGCTGCGGAACTCGACCATCTCAACCAGGAACGCCGCGCGATCGAGGCCCATGTGCTCGAGGAAGCCGACGCCATGTGTTCCTCGCAGCAGAATCAGGCGGTGGCAGTGCTCTCCGCCAAAGGCTGGCATCCCGGCGTGATCGGTATTGTCGCCGGCCGGATCAAGGAGAAGCTGAACCGTCCCGCCATCATCATCGCCGTCGATGAAGAAGGGATCGGCAAAGGCTCCGGACGTTCGATTTCCGGCATTGATCTCGGTGCAGCGATCATCGCGGCCAAGGACAGCGGCCTGCTGATCGCCGGTGGCGGTCACGCAATGGCTGCCGGCATCACCATTGACGCGGACAAGGTCGATGCATTTTCGGAATTTCTCAACGACCGGCTGGCGGACAGCGTCGGCAAGGCTCAGGATGGCAAGGCCCTGTTGGTCGACGCTCTGCTTTCCCCAAGGGGCGTCAATCCGACCATCGTCGAGGCAATGGACGGCGCCGGCCCCTATGGCATGGGCTGGCCCGCGCCGCGCGTCGTGACCGGTCCGGTGCGAATCGTCAAATGCGATATTGTCGGAACCGACCATGTCCGGATGATCGTCGCAGGCGATGACGGCGCATCGATCAAGACAATTGCCTTCCGCGCGGCGGAAACCGATCTCGGCCAGGCACTGCTCAACGCGCCAAGGGGACGAAAATTGTGGATCGCGGGGCGCGCCAAGATCGATGACTGGGGCAGCCGCCCGTCGGCGGAAATCCACCTGGAAGACGCCGCCTGGGCCGATTGAGAATGGCCCGGAAGCGCATTATTCCGGTCCCGCTGCCGCCTTCTCCACTGTGATAGCAAAGATGTACGCGGGCAGATGGGCCTCACGCCACGAGCCGTTTGAGAGGGCTTCAGGAAATAAGCCCGAAAAACCGGCTAAAAGAGGGTTGACCAAAGTCCAGTGCCCCCCTAATGGCCGTTGCTCGCTGACCAGCAATTGGTATGGCCCCTTCGTCTAAGGGTTAGGACGCGGCCCTTTCACGGCTGAAATACGGGTTCGAATCCCGTAGGGGTCACCATTATAAAAAATCTTGGATTTTTTCCGTAGGCTTGCACCAAGCTCAGGCTTTTTGATCTCCCCTTAATACAGCTTTGGCCCTCTGTTCGCAGCCGACATTCAGGGTCAGCGTGTGAGCCAGTGGTAAAGCGCTCGACCACTGGAGACAATCCGGTGCCGGTTTATTTTCGGGTCTGCTGGTGTCGACCTTTGCGCCTCATGGCACCGATATCCAATATCGGCGTGTGAACAGTCGCCGGAGCTTCAGCCATCTCTGTTCTCGTGAATGGCAGGCTGCCTGACCTCTCTTCATGCATCCGGGGGATGGTCGAGCATCCGAGCAACCTGAGGAACATCACGGCTGAACCCAATCCGACAGGCCTCGACGCCTACAAGCCTTCCGAGATCTATGCGCTGGTGGATAGAGCGGGCGTGCAGAAAGCCGGCCTCGGGCTGTCGCAGCTGCTCGTGCTCTCCATTCTGGCCGGTGCATTCATCGCGCTCGGCGCGGCCGCCTTTACGATGGTCATGACCGGAACCGACATGTGCTTCGGACCGGCTCGATTCTTGGGTGGCATCGTCTTTTCGCTCGGGTTGATTCTGGTGATTGTGGCAGGTGCGGAACTGTTTACCGGCAATGCGCTGCTGGCGATAGCGGTCGTGGAAAAACTGGTGTCCCCGGGCCAGCTGCTCCGCAACTGGACCATCGTCTACATCGGCAATTTCGCTGGAGCTATTCTGATCGCGGGACTGGTCTGGGCATCGGGGCTTTTGAACGCCGGCCTCGGCGAAACGGCAATCGACATCGCCGAATCGAAAGCCGCTCTCGGCATGACGGAAGCATTTGCGCGCGCGATCCTGTGCAATATCCTGGTCTGTCTTGCGGTCTGGCTCTCGCTCGCCGCGCGATCGGCGGCCGGGAAAGTTCTGGCCATCATATGGCCGATAGCCAGTTTCGTTCTGCTTGGCCTGGAACACTCGATCGCCAACATGTATTTCTTTCCGCAGGCGATGCTGGCCGGCGCTGGCGTCGACTGGACAGATTTTGGTCAAAACCTGCTGATTGTCACGTTGGGCAATATTGCAGGAGGCGCAGGCGGTGTCGCGCTGGCATATCGGCTGGCCTATCGGAATTCGGAGAGCAAGGCCGATATTGTTAACGATCAATAAACGAACCGAGATTCTAATCTGTCAAAACTTTCGTTTCAATAGTGTATCCCTTGGTCAGACAACTCCCCCGAATTGCCGAGACGAGAAAGGAATCGTCTTGGTGCTGGCGAGTTCGAGAGTTCAATTCTCTCTCGCAGCAGCATTTGTTGTGAGGGAAGCAGACGTTGGTGTTTCGCCGTATCGATGGACCAATTTGCTCAGTCCTGTGTTTCAGTAGCGCCCGTAAAATTCAGTGGATCGGTCTAATAGATATTGCGCCGGACCCCTTTGTTATGTTTTTATCGAGACATGGAGCGACTCGAACTCACGTTTGAAAGCAGCATGATTTATGAGGTGATTGCAAAAACACCTGATTGGTTGCGCCATGATCTCGCATCGCAAAAACCGGATCTGCGCAAGCGCGCCGAAGATGCATTAACGGTCCAGATTTCAAGCCACCTCGTCCTCCCTGAGGAATATTACGATGATCAATTGCCGCTGCCGCTACCTCTGCAATGATTGTCTCGTAAACGCACGATCTCAAAAATAGTGACGATCCTCACGCCTGGGAGGAAATCATGGTCTCAGTTTGGATCAGGCACCAAGCCAGTCGGCAAGCATTGGGCAATGGCTGGAAATATCCGATCGCCCTGTCGCGTCATTAAATGCTTTTTATGCGAGGGCTCTTCATCATACCAACCCTAGTCGAATTTCGACTATCTACGCAATCTACGCTCAATCCAACAGTCGATCCGAAAACCGCCACGCTAGTTCCGTATGCTTTTGCCAAACGGGGCTATGGTTTCCCGGTAGCAAGCTTCAGGTGGTCCGTATGAATCGCCAGCCGCTTTCTCAAGCAAGCTGCGGTCCTTTACAGTGACTTTTCCACGACTGGATTTGATCGCACCATATCCCTCCAGCACATGCAGGGTCAAAGTCACACCTGATCGCTGGGCGGCGATCATCATCGCCATAAACTCGTGGGTCAAAAAAATATCATCGCCATCGGTCCGGTCGTGACACATCAACAACCAGCGCGCGAGACGGGTCTCGATACTATGATGGGCGTTGGACACAACGCTGGAAGCCGTTTGGATCATGAATGTGTTGATGTAACGCAGCAGAAGATCGCGCAGGGTCCGGCTCGCGTTTACGGCTTCACGCAAATGCGCAGCATCTATCGTCAAGGCGGCGCCACCATCGACCTGCATGAAGGTGTCATGGGGGGTTTGGGCATTGCCCAGTAAAACCGGTGCGGCGGAAAATCCTTCCCGGCCAAAAATGCCGACTTCCGTCTGCTCGCCACTATCGTTGCGCGCTACCACCGATGCAATTCCGCCCTCGAGGAAATAGATAATCTCAATCGGCGAATTGGCCGCAACCAACAGTTGCCGGTGGCCCAATTCCGAGCGGCTAACAAAAGGGGCCAATTTTGACCAATCGTCATCAGACATGGCCTGAATTAGAATATTGTTGCTATCCGAAATCGGCAAGAAAATTTCGCTTTCACTCAACTGGGTGAAGTGAAAACTGTTCGCTCCGCCGCTCCGATACCCTGTTCTTGGGAGCGATACCGATGATATTGACCCTACATTCGGTTAACACCACAAAATAAACTGTGCGATATCAGACAAATGGGAACTAGCGAAACGGTTATAACACAGTCGAAGGCACATTGATTGTGGATAGTGGATGAGCCGCAACAATGTAATTTGCGCTGCTCTTGGTCCATTTCCAGCCGCTATCATTGGCTTCGGGTCTTTGGGTTTCTTACCAACCAGGCAATGGCTCAAAATTCGCCAGCCCAGGTTCAATCCGCAGAAGCAATGGGCGATCGGTGGTCGACGAAAAAATACTAAAAGTTGAACGGCAACGCATGCGAAAACGTCCCGACTTTCTGTTCGGTATCAGACAGTTTCCCGATCGACCGAACCTCTGGGATTAAAGAGCCGCCGATGTTGCCGTCGCATCTCCGGAAGGAAACACAGATAATTCTTAAACTAGCTATACGAACGAATTGAATAAGTTAAATTACCTGAAGTCAATCAATGCCACGATTGTGATTTATTAAATCCTAAAAAGAGTTCGTTCAAAAAGATAAATTCAGAAGCACTTTGCTTTGAAAATTACGTACTAATACTAACGTTGACTCTCAACTGGTGTGTCAGCTAATTTCCAAACATCAGGGAATCAGGAAAGTTCTCAGATTGTAGGGGTCGCATGAAAATATCGGAATCGAAAGATTCCGTTTATTAGAAAGCAGGGATTGCGGTCAAATGCACTATCAGAACCCCACAACCAACATATCAAATCTCGCCAGCCGAACAGACGCACGGCAACTCGATTTTTCCGGCTCATGGGACATCGATTCTCTGAAGCAAATAATCCTAGAGGAAGGCGTGCGTAGCTCTATCCAACGAGGGAAATTTGTCTTCCGACAGGGCGAAGTCGTTGATAAAATATACCTGATTCAAACAGGGTGCGTCGCCTTTACAAGACATTGTGCGGAAGGGCATCGGCAGGTTCTGGACTTCTTTTACCGTGAGTCCGTTTTTTCTGATCTCCCGGAAAATTCTCAACCAACCACATTTTCCGCTCAATGTCTTTTGGACACTCAAGCCTACGCACTTTCCAAGGCTAGTCTCAGGCGGATAGCGACAATTACGCCCGAAATATTTCGGACCGTGAATTCATTGATGCTCAGGCTGTTGTGTCAGGCCTATGATAGCCTTTACAATATTGGATGCCGGCACGGCGTGGAGCGTGTCGCGTTCACGCTATGCAAAATATTTGATGGCTTCAATGCCGGCATTGATGTCGATTCAGCCCGATTTGATTGCAATATTCCGATCCGTCAGATTGATATCGCCGACGCTATTGGTGTTACCCCTGTTTACCTCAACCAGATTCTAAAATCTTTAAAAGAGGATGGGGTGATAGACATCAATAAAGGAACCATCAACATCAACAATATTAAAATATTAAAAGATATCTGCAACTATGAAGAATTTTCTTCAATCAAAAGATTCATATAATTGAATCAGATATATGATAATATAATCACACAACTCTTAATTTGCTGTTATTGATTGAATTTAACTACGTATGTATACCCAAAACCTCTAAAAGTGAATTGACTTGCTGCAAAGTGAGGCAATGGTAATATTTACATATTACTTTGGTAATATTTCTATTATCGTATTTTGCAATTATTATTCACTTATATTGGATTGATGTATAGCGCAGTTATTATAGATATAATATCATCTGAATAATTAATTTGCCTATATATTTGATAGATTACTGAATAAATTATTTTTAGTAATTATTGAGCGCGTTTGTCGCTGAGATATTTGGGTAAATATTATGACAAAACTACAACTACATTTCAGAAAAATAACGAAAGCTTTGTCTTGCTCTTCAGCGGTTGCAATCGTAGCCGCACTAGCTGTGCCCCACTCGGCTTTGGCGCAGGAAGCGACTGCTACGCCCGCTTCCGAAACCAGGGCCGCAGGCCAATTCATCTATTCCCGCGATGTCTCCTATGGCCACGCAATTGGGTTTCGCACGCCAGGCCGGGATCATTCGGTAGAGACCGGGCCCACCCAATTGATATTGTCCACCCTGACAACCGGGCTCCAGCCGATCAGCGATACCGAAAGTGCCGGCATCGTTGCGGGCTCCTCTCGGGACGTAGGGCTGATTGGCAGCCACGTTTCGCTTGGCGTCGATGCATTAACCGGAGGGTCGGGTACAAACAGTTCCGCCGCATCGCTCGGCAATATGCAGGGCTCCATCGTCAACGGCGCAGTAGGTCAAGCGTCTGGTGCAATTCGCGACGCTCTTGGAAGCGTCCGCGGAATTCTGGGTGGCGGACAGTGACATCGAAGCTCATCATTCGCAGCGCTGCATTTGCCGCATTCACTCTTGCTCCGGTTGCAGCATTGACAGCCCAGGATGCGCCTCAATCCACCGATGAAATAGTGGTGCCCGCAAATACTGCCGCTGCCAGCAGCGGCCGCATCGCGGTCAACATCGCGTCGGGCGACAACAATCAGCAATTGGGGGACGCGGCTATCGCTATCGGCGACATCGCACTTGTGACCGAGACCGCTATTCAGCGGCTGATCGGCCCCGCTCCGACCGACCACATCACCAGCATTACCATAGAGGATGGCGCCTTCGCTGGCACCAATGGCCTCACCAGCATCAACATAACCGCCGGATCACAGAACCAGATGGCGAATCTGGCTGCGCTGGCGATTGGAAATAACGGTGCCATGTCTGACCAGCTACTGGAACAGACCCGGGCGCCCATCGAACCGAAAGGGGGCAGCCCGGAAGGAGCCCTGCCATCCAATGACCGCATCGCTATCGGTGATACGGCCTTTGGCAACGGCAACGGCCTGATTCAGGTAAACCTCATCGGCGGCGAAGGCAATTCCTCCGCCAACACCTTCGCTCTCTCAATCGCGAGCGACGGATCACCATGAAGCAACTCAAACTCAAGGAGAAGTAAGATGCGAAATATTCTAATGGCCTCAGCAGCCGGATTGGCATTCATTGCCACACCGGTATTGGCGAATGGCAATCACAACGGCGGAGCCGATGGAGAAAGCTCGGTCGAAGTAGATCTTCGCTATGCCAACAATATCGACACCAGCCTCACCACAGACGTTACCTACAAAAAACATGTTGGGTTGATCGGCGGCGCATTGGTGCTCGGTATCGTCGACGTTGACAGCTCGGCAGTAGCCGTGACCGACGCCAAGCAATTGCAGCAAGGTGTTAACGTGAATTATCGCGAGGAAAACGAGCTGAACGGTGAAAATGGCTATGTCGACCCGGTCTTCGGACCCGGATGGAGTGAGCCAGGTTTCAACGGTCCCGCCGGCCCCAATGGAGTCGCCGAAAGCCAGATCCGCGCCGGCTTCTTTTCCCCGATCATCAACACTGTTGATACGTTCAGCGTGTCAGGTTCGGGCAACATTGGCGTCAATCTGGCTGCCGGCTACTTCAACGACCAGATGAATGCTGCATCGATTGCGGTATCCAGCAATTCTGATCCGGAGGCCGCAGGCGGTTGGGCAGAAGCCTCGACCACGTCGCTGCAATCACAACTGGGTGTAGCCCAATTTGCGACCCCTGGCACCATTCTCGATGAGGATGATCCTGAAGAAGGCGGTGCGTTCAACAACTTCCGTGACCGTAATACCGTCATGGGCGGGACCGTTACAGGGTCGGGTAACATTGGCGTCAATGCAGCTGCGGGTAGTCTGAACCAGCAGGCAAACCTAATGACGTTGGCGGTCGCCAACGACACCACGCTTGCTGAAGCGAATTCGGGTCTGATTCAGGCTTCGACGCTTTCGTTCGTGGAACAGCAGGACAGCATAAACTTGGTTAGCGGACTGACGCTTAACGGTGCATCCGGTAATATCGGCGTCAACTTTGCTGCAGGTGCTGGCAATCAGCAGCTGAATTCGCTGACTATTGCTGCATCGCAAGGTGGAGCGCCAAGCGATCCAGGTGATCCAAGCGATCCTAGCTGATCCAGCAGTCCGTTCGGGCGGTTGTGCTGACCCCAGAAGATCCCACCGCCCGCTGGGGGGAGGGCAATTGCCAAACTGGCAATGCCCTCCCTTCATCGACCAGTTTTCCGGCCATTTCCTTTAACCAACGAGTAAAGAGCTATCTGCTATGTTCCGTTACCCGGCAAATCTTCACCAGGC
>TARA_R110000772_G_scaffold78445_3_pt1 | contig 14569 bp, 27 predicted proteins | sample TARA_R110000772 | Tara Oceans TARA_R110000772 (sample SAMEA4397948) | marine metagenome | biome: Polar Biome; feature: [SRF] surface water layer (ENVO:00010504); material: water (ENVO:00002006), including particulate matter (ENVO:01000060) such as... | depth 5 m | reverse complement strand
TGTAACGAGCAACAAGAATTGGCTCATATGGATTACCACGTGGAACATCGCCAACAACTCCTTTGTGTAAAGAAGTAATGATATAGCTTTTGCCACGTTTAATGAAGTTCATAGTTCCTTGATGAAATTCATCTACATTATTTACTGTAACTGCTTTCTTACCATAGTCTACACCATAGATTGATTTATTAGCAGTTGAATCTGATTTTAATTTTCTATAGAATGTATCGCCACTTTCAAGGCCATCTGGCTTCATCTTGAGCGCAGTTTGCATAAATGCTGTAATTTCATCTTCACCGGGAAGATCAGTTACACCACCATATTGTTGGAAGTCTGTTGCTTTACGTCCAGCCTTGTGCGAGATATGAGCAACCATATTTCCTTTAGCATCAATAATAGCAAAGTCTGACTTTGGATCTCTACCACCTGGGTTTGGCGTGGAGATAATTGCAGCGCATTGCACTGTTCTCTTACCAACCTTCAACATAATATATGGATCTTTTTCTTTTTCTAAGACTTTAATCAACGAGCTTTGAGCTAATTTCAATGCAGCATTCTCTGCCGCAACACCTGAACCTTTGCCTCTACCACCAAACTCACCAGTTTTATAGAAATCTTTTGGATAGTTTAGTGTTCCTTTTGACGTAGCTACTTTTGCGCTATAACCAGTCTTTTGCATTCCAGCTTCAAAGTTGCTTAGTTCGTCTTTCTTAATTTTGACCAAACCTTTTGTAGTAGCAAACTCTTCATCGCCTTTGATTTTAGCTAAAAACATACCAGCTCTACTCGGGTCTTTTCTTAAATCTCCATGCTGTAGAACTTTCCAATCCATAGCTTCCTCTAAATATTCTTTGAAACGAAACATAATCGATCCTAGTGTTTAGTTTGTCGGTAAAGCTATTTATACTAGAAAAGCACCCTAGCGGTGCTTTCCTTTGTTATCATAATCACGTCGATTTTCGTTATTAGTACGCTTAACAGCTTGCTGTCGTCGACGTTCTACTTCTTGTGGATGATGATTACGCGCAATGTTTTCAAACCCGTTTTCACGAGCCCATACACCTAAAATATCTGAACGATGTGCTTTCATTTATTAAACCTCAATGTGTGTTGTGTACCTTCATGAACAAAGGTAACAGTTGAATGTGAATAGATTGTTTGCCGTTCTTCTTCATACCGAGTTTCGGTTTGGCAACGTGGTCCTGATGTTTTATTTCTTTCTGTGTTGAGCACACCACCGAGAAACGCACCGATAGCTCCACCGCCTTGTTCGCCTTTAATGTTATTACCAAGGGCTCCGCCAATGACGGCACCTTCAAGAAAGTTAGTGATATCGGATTTACCGTTATTACTACCTCCTGCGTCCATACACACTTCAACTGTATATGGCTTTTTAATAATCACTTGTTTATAGTGATCTTGAGTTGTTTCAGCAATTGCAGGACTACAACTGGCAAGAAACAAGAATGATAGTCCTATTGTTTTTTTCATCTTTCCACCTGTGATGTTCTAATGGTACGCGTAACTTCACTATTGCGTTCCGAGTTAATACAAGATACTGTTTCATCAGTTTCGATTACAGTATAGTTTTCTGGAAGTTTCTCACACTGACATGGAGCTTGATGAGATGGTGGTGTAGTATTAACCAACCAACTCAACGAGAACCAAATGAATGCGCAGATGACTATTACCTGTGCCATTAGTCAAGTTCATTTAATGATTGACGAGCACTTTCTTGAGCTTTAGCAATATCTGCTTGAGATACTTGTGGCTGTTGAGCAACTTTACGTCCAGCTGGATCAATAGACATAAGAACATAAGTTCTATAGCTCATACCTTCTAGCCGTACAGCTTTATCAACAACAACATATTCAGAAACGTCGATTTGTTTATATCCAGACTTTGAAACCTTTTGAGTCTCTTCAACAGCCATGCCAAAGCCAGTTTGTGAATTATCAGCAATGTAAGTTTTCATTTCCATAGAAACTTTATTGTTGATTTTATCACCTAGAGTAACTTTAGCTTGGTGCATTGCTTTGTCCATCGAGAACTGAAGGTCAGATGATAGACCGGTGCCAGCACCGTGTATTGTATCTTCATCGTCTTCAGGCAAATCAACGTACCATTCAGGGATTTCCGCAGCTCTTTCAGCCTGCACAATCTCAATCATTTTAGTTGTGGATGTGAGACCACATCCACTCAATGCTAATCCTCCAACGAGAACTAGCCCCATAGTATAATAAGTGCTTTTCATAATCCTTTTCCTTAAGCAGCTTCAGCAAATTCGATAGCAGTTTTGAGTGCATTCTTCTTACGTAGCTGGTTTCCACCAAACCAAGAAGAGTACAAACGATTGTCTTCATTACGACCTTGAACATGATCGGTAATGTATGTGACAGAATTAAATGCCTGCCACCAAGAACCTTCGGCAAATTGTGCACCGGGTTGAGATTGTAAGACGTCAAACGATTGACGAGCATTACGTGATAGAGTATCTTTACTCATAGCCATTCCTTGTACACGCTTATCAGCAGTACGTGGAAAGACAGTGTTAAGATACTCAATGTATGAGTCCGGAGTACAACGTTTTGAACCAAGGAACTCAGCCATTTCTTTGTAGGTGTCAAGCTTTTGTGAAGCAATTCCTAGTGCTTTCTTAACTTCGTAAGCATCGAACTGAACACGGTGTCCAACCTTGACAGACTTTTCAGATTTAGTCTCAAGTGATAGAGACAAAGTATTGTTACAAACCACACGAATTGGAGTAAACCGAACATCGATTGCCTTACCATATTGATGTGGATTTGAGAAGAGAAGATATGAATCGACACGATCTCCACCAAAGATTTCAAATGAGTCTTTGACTTTAGCCAATGCCCATACCATTTGACCATCTTTCAACGATCCAGCAGTATGCATCTCCATATCACCAGACATACAATACTCAGAGAAGAAGCTGAATGCATCTTCGTTTTGTACTGGATTCCAGTTTTCACCAACAGTCGTTAGAATACGACCATCAGTTTCGCGAACCAAAGCTTTTTGGCCAGTAGCCATTTCTTGGTTGTTGAATCGTACGAAGGTATCAACCTCTTGGACTTTCCAGTCCACTCCAGCTTTTACCATCATTTGGTTTGGTGTAAGATCGTTAGAGACCGGAACACCTAATCCATGCCACGGAACTTGACCGGCATACGCCATTGTTTCTACCATATGCGCCATTTATTTACTCCTCAAAATTGTGAGACCATCTATGATCATCATCATTGTCATACCGAGAAAAAACCCAGTTAATAAAATTAGTATTTCATTCGACATTATATAGCTCCTTAAGCAGCTTTTAGAAGTGATGCAGTAACATTCCACATGTCACCATTTGATACTTTAACACGAACATTCTTTTTCAGAACTTTTACAACAGTGCCTGACATAGCACCTTTGCGGCCGTTCCATTTAACAGATTGTCCAACTGTAAAAGACCTAGCTGCACGTGCAACTTTTAGATTGCGAGCATCATTAAACATTTGAGCAATTTCACTCATTTGTTCATCAGAAGCTTCGACGAAAAGAGCTTGGACTTTAGACATTTCAGATTTGTTCAACATAATATAACCTCTTTGTTTCATTCTATAGATATATTATACCATATTCTTTATGAAACGTAAACAATAAAGTGAGCAAATAATGAGCATCTGCTCACTTTTTTCAAATTAATTGCAATTCTGCGTATGCGTTGACTCTAAAAACGTCTACACGATCTTGGTTTTTATATGATTGGTGCTCGTGTGGCTCACCACAGGTATAGCCAACTGTCTCGTAAATCTTCATAGCTTTTTCATGAGGATAAGACCAGATCTTTTCAAATCCATTTTCTTGAGCAAAAAGAGCAGTATGGGCTAATAATGATTGGGCCATACCACGACGAGTAAATTCAGGATAGACAAATAGGCCACGAGATCTAAAGAGTGTTTTACTACATTGATGTCCTGAATTTATTGCAATAACTTGACCAGTATCAGTTGTTTTAATACCAAAGAACTTACCACCATATAAGCCAAAGTTACTTTCAGCGTAACGCTTTATTTGCATGCTGTATTCGGTTGCGTTAATCATTGCAGACCACGGCTTGATCTTTGGTCTTCCGGGCCAAAGTTTGTCAGCCCATATTGGATAAATTTCTTCGTATGTTATTTCTTCAATTTGCCAATTGATATGCTTTTTCAAATCAATCATAATTTATAGTTCAACGCTTCCTTTTGGTTTACAAACATAAGTTACAGTTTCCCAATCGCCATCAACTGGTACTTCTTTGTATTGTACAAGCATTGTTTCGCACTTTGCCTGTGAGTCAAACCATTGAACATCTTGATCAAGGCAAGTCGAACCTGCACAGACAGTCAATAGGATATGCCAAATTATTTCCATCATTCACTCCTTAAAGGTTGCCGGATTCTGTTTCCAAGCTCCGGCGGGCTCATCAGCGCTATGCCGCTAAGGCGTAACCTGTAGGTGCAATGTTATCATTTGCATTTACTTCTTGAAGACTCCAACATCTGTCGATCCTTAATTTCGCCCCCATCATAACTGCTCCTGTTTAACATGAAAGTTTAGACCAGGGTTCTTAGCTTTTGTGCCTTGTCCCCGTACCCAACCATCTGGGATATTCTGACCATCTTTATAGCAACCTTTTTGAGTTGGATCATTTGGATTGTGGTACCACTTAGTTCCACCGGTACCAGCTGGATTAGGATTTCCTCCGGGCTTTCTAGTTTTCCAATTTGCATTAGATACTAAAGCTCCTTTTCTACCAGCTTCACTTAACATTTGTTTGACTAATTCTTCTTTATCAATCAAACCGGCTAAACCTTGCCATGCTAGTTTGTCTTCCCAATGTCCATACTTTTCATAAAGTACTCTATGAGCTTCAGCATGTTCTTCTACTGTTAACTCAATTAGGTTACTCGGATCGTCAGTTCCTCCCATATGTTTAGGCACTATATGGTGCATGTGTTTCATGTTCAGTCTCCTGTATCTATCCTAAATATTTATACATTTAGGATCTTCTACAGAAGCAGTTATGGTGGAGGCGGTGGGTACTGCCCCCACGTCCAGCCTGCCATCTAACATCTTCAATTCTATTTATTATACCACAAAACTCTGTAAAAGTAAACCTTTAATTATAAATACTATCGAAGAGCGAAATACATTATAAGTCTACAGGCGAACTACATCTATCTCATAACATAATAAGGATAGATCGAAATGCCAGTGGCAGAAATACTCGCAGGAATCTCATTAGTAAAAGCTAGTGTTGATTTTATCAAATCAAATATTCAAACTGCTCAAGACATTGGAGACATTGCTGGTGCAGTTGACGATCTCTTTAAAGGTCATGACGAAGCACAAAAGCAAAGAAGTAAAAAATCTGGAGTTGGTGGTGTTGGCGATCAATTTGGAATTAAAAGTGTTGCTCAAGAAGTGATTGATGCTCGCATCGCTGGTGAAGCAATGCAAGAAATGAAGAACATGATTAACATGCGCTTTGGTCCTGATACGTGGCAATTTATTGTGGATGAAAGAGCTAGACGTATTCAAGAAGCAAAAGAACAAGCAAAACTAAGAGCTATTGAAAAACGCAAAAAAGAAGCTGAGTTCATGGAAATGGTTAAATCAATTGCAATTGTTGGAGCTGCAATAGTAATCGGCGGTGGAGCATTCATTTGGGTTTTGCTCGCAGCATCTAAATAAAATGGTTTTTATTATGCTCATTACTATTGGCGCTAATACGTTTCACTTTGATCATATAACGTATAAAGATCTAGAAACTTGCCAATACCACAAAGCAAAAATGGAATACCATATTAGATTAACACACTATACACGAAGTGTAGAATGTAAACAAAAATGATAGTTGCAATGTATTTAGTTCTATTTGCGTTATTCACAGCTGTTCTTGTTTATGGCGCTTGTGCTTATGATCTGCTTCACAAACAACAATCCTACCCTTTAGATGAAATCGAATTAAAAACTCGAAAGATAAAAGATAGGATAAATTTGTTTAATCGGACTTATCATGTACATGCAACTGAAGAATTGCATAGTGTATCACTTTCATCAGATCCTTACGGGCATCCGAAGGTGTACCCTTATTCCCATAACGTTGGGCATATTTCATAACATTACCCATATTAAATCCTGTGCCATGGCCAGCATCATAAATAAATTCTGCGGCCTGAAATTTCTTTTTAGAATAATGTTGACTATACGTTGACATAATATAATCAGAAATTTCGTCAATGTAGATATCTTCATCAAATTTAAAATCTACATCTGAGGTTTTATCTAATTTCAAATTAGACAGCTTAAACATAAGCTCTTCCTGCGCTTTTAATTCTTCTTCTCCGTATGAGCTCATTTAACTACCTCAGTAAAGTAAACGTTAATTTCATGTTGAATCACATCATAGTGTTCAATTGCTGCACGATGTACAGTGTTATCTTTTTTAGCTTCAGTCCACGCGATTGCAACAAATTCGTCACGTGGAATATTATAAAATTCAGTGGCGATCTCTTCGCCTTTTAGATACTTTGCTCTCATGTCCTGTAACTCCAAATTTCACGAAACATATTTGCAATCTGAAGGCAACTTAAGTGTGGTACCATACCGTCTTTGAGAACTGCTACTTCGCAGAACTCTTGAAAGGTATCAGACTGTTTTGCAACAACTTCACATTCTTCAATGAATTGCTCTTCAGCATCCATAACATAACTTGACATTCCCATTCACACCTCCTAGAAGCGGATAGATGCTAATGCTGCATCTATCTCTTCAATTTCATAACCAAGTTCTTGAGCTACACACATTTGAATAGACTTAGGTGACCAACGATCCAGCTTTTCCTGCTGACAGAATTCTACAATTTCTCTCCAGATATTAATGGGGATATTTCTAGCTTCAAACTTTTGCATAATGTATTCCTTTTCTCATTTTGTATAATAATTATACCATGATTACGAATCATTGTAAACAAAAAAGTGAGCAGATTGTGAAAAAAAGTGAGCAGATTCATCTAATGGACAAAGTCGGTAATCATAGGAAAGATTGGTTCAATTGCTTCTGCACATGCCTTTGCAATCTCACGATGTTCTTTTTGCGTCTCAATACCAGATCTAATATCAATGAAATGCATCCAAGATCGGATCGTTCCATTCATATACAAACGTGAGGTGGTAATACCTTCAGGCAATACTGCACGAGCCTGTTCTTTGGCAATGCCATTCTCAAGAGCCCAAGAATAAGATTCCTTTGAAGCATTTGCTACCTCAGCTTGTTTTTGAAGCCATTGTAACTTGAGATCACCGTCATCTACTTCGATACTAGCCTGACGATTCTTAGGGTCCTGTAGCCTTGCATCTCGGAAATGCCATTCAAGATCTTCGGTTGGATCTGCATACCTTTGACTAAACTCTTGGAATGAGAATGATCTATGCCTTAACATCTGACGAGCAATGTCTCGAGTTGTTTCAATCTCTAAGCAAGCAGAGGCCATTTCGAAAGGCGACCAGTGTCTGTGTTTGATGAGATAGGCAAGTAACCTTTCTGACGTTTCAGAGTTATTTTGATTGGAGGGATTCGAGACACGGGCGGAATAAGCGATAAGTTCTTGGATATTGTCACCGACATGTAAATTTTCTCCTGTTTGTGAATGTGAAATAAGTCTTACGTTCATTTGATTATATCTCCAATTGCAAGGTAAGCACCGTATAGAAAGAATGACCATATAACAATAAATCCAACAATGGACATATCGCAATAACCGTACTCATCGGCTAAGCCAAGTTTCTTCATAAATTTGTGTATCATAGTTTAAAGTCTCCAAACTTTTCAGCTGATATACGATCGCCTGATGAACTCTTATCAAATACTGGAGTATCGTCTACCAATGTTTGTTGAGTTTCTTCAACATCGTATAAGCGCATTTTAGCACGATCAACACCGACCACAAACCGTTTGTGCATTGTTGGATCGTTATAACGATTCTTCAATTGTTTGACCATCATCTGTCCGTCTTTTTCAAGCTCCTCAGTTGAGATCAAAGCAAACATTAGATCGGCTGTTGCGGGTAATCCAAAAGACTCGGACGTATCTTCAAGCCCAACATCTGAGTTACCATAACCAGAACGAGTCGTTTGCGTTGCAGAGAAGATCGGTAGGTTGAACTCGACTGCAAGGCCACGTAATTCTTCAGCAATTGCTTTAATGTAAGTGTATGAATTAATCGATCCTCCCATAGCTTTCATTCTTGACGAAGCACAAATATTTAAATAATCAACAAAGATAATATCTGGTTCGAATTGTTTCTTTAATTTAAGTTCATTCAATAAAGCACGGAAGTGGCCTGCATGAGCTGAACCAGTTGGATATTCTTTTACAATAAGTCTACCGGTTGTCTTACGAGCAAGGTTCTTTACTTTTTCAGTAAACATATCTTTTGACATACTATCAAGTTGATCAATAGGTACATTCAATAAATTAGCATCGATACGTTCAGCAATCTTTTCTTCAGCCATTTCCATTGTAATGTATAGAACGTTCTTACCTTCTACCAGAGCAGCAGCACCAACATGACACATGAATAAAGACTTGCCAACACCAGTACCTGCGAGAGCAATGTTAAGCGTCTTCTTTGGAACACCGCCTTTGGTAATCTTATTGAAGTAGGAAAGATCAAAAGGTATGCGATCCTCTTCAGTGTGGTAAAAGTCCCACCTTTCTTCTGCCTGTTCAACATAATCGTGACCAACGTTAGTATCGAATGCAACACCTAATGCTTTTTGTAAAAGCTCAGGCAATGAATTCTTTGTAAGTGTTTCGTGTTTACCATCAATAATGCTGATGGATTCCATTATAGAAATATAGATTGCTCGGTCTTGACACCATTTTTCAGTATGGTCAAGTAACCATTGATAATCGATCTTTTCTTTTGAAAAGAGATTTGGTACCACGTCCATGGCCATGCCAAATTGTTCTTCTGACATTTGAGCATCACCAAGCTGAATAGACATTGTTTCAGACGATGGTAGTTTATTATATTTTGCTACATACTTACCAGCTTCCTTGAACAGTGTTTTATATACACCTTGGAAATAATCTGGCTTAATAAAAGGTAGCACCTTTCGCATATACTTCTCATCAGTGAGAAGATTGCGCAATATGGTTTGTTCAATATTTGCTTGCATCATTTACTTTCATTACGAATTTGAGTTGCTGAAATTGAATGTATCTCTTCTCCTAGGTCATATTGCTTGATTGTATAACCGACATCACGACCGTAACCGATGTTAATTATATTTGGAACTATTATTATAACATAGTCTACATCATATGTAAACCTATTTAATTCGTTCTGAATCGTTTGTTTAATAGTAATTGGTGGATATGGATCGCTATCGCTTATTGGCATGCTACGAACCATAATAACAACTTGACCAGTTTCAGCATGGATCTTTTTAAAGAGCTCAGTATGACCGAGATGCCATGGCTGAAACCTACCAAGCATTTGAGATGTTGGCTTAGTGTAATCCATCATTTTTGTTTCGTTACCAATAAAGGTTTCATTGATGTGCCTATTGGACGATCGTGTTTTACATCATCTTTCTTTGCAAGGTAGTTATCAATTACAAGCATCAATTGAGCGTGTGTATCATCAAACCATTCTTTAACATGATAATCAACTTCATTCGCAAATGGTTTCATAAACATGACATTTGTATCTTCATGTTTTGAAGTTTGAATCGTATCCATCCAAATTGTATAGTCTGCATCAAACTCTTTACGTGTCCAATCAAGTGGACATATAAAGTCAGCTACTACCATTCTACCAGCTAAAACGCAACCATCAGCTAAATGCCTCATACGTTCTGCTTGTTTCAAACGACCATGACATGAAAAGTCCCAGTCATCGTATCTTGTTCGAACTTCATCGGCATTCAAATGAATGGCACCAATTAGTTCTGCAAATGGTTTAGCTAAAGTAGTTTTACCACTACCCGGCAGTCCCATCACTAAAAACTTCATCAGCTGTTAGCTCCTTACCTGTTTCTCGATCTGTAAACTTAGCTGAGCCTTCTTCAATACAGGCATCCATTATAGCCTGAAGGCATTCACCAGCCACCATTTGCAAATCTTCGTTATCAATATGAGCATTTGGATCTGGAGAAGAAACAACATGAAAGTTAAAACTTAGATTGTCGCTTACCTCGTTAACTGCCAGAGCGTGATATTTAATCACAGTCTCTGGCCAGTCACCTGTTAATATCCGGCATGACCAGTTTTCATCTTGCTCATCGTTAAGAACGAGTTCGTAGTCAACACCTTCTTGCATCAGCTTTCCCACCTTTGCATTGGTATAGTTTGCGTACTATCGTTATAGTCATCGCCAAAATAAGAACGAGATGCAATTTCTTTTTGCATACTTCCATTCTTATTATAGCGATATGTTATAATTTCTCTACGTATTACACCTTCAAGGTCAATATCAAATTCAGAAGTAAATGGACCATCGTTCATTACGAGATCTCCTCAAAATCAATAGTAGCTTTACCACCAATTTTGTAAACATCAGTAAGATAATCTTTGAAGTTTGTATCAGCAAAGATTGGTTTCCAAAACTCTTCTTCTAAGGTTTGGGCTTCTCGTACTTTAGGTTCAAGTAGTTCACCAGTTTCCTGGTCAACTCTGCAATACCAACCGTTACTCGGCTTAGCGACATATTCACCTTGCAAAGCAATGTCAAGCAGACCAGACCACTTTTGTACTCCACCTTCCCAACTAACATTGATAGGAATCTTAGACTTTTCTTTAACATAGCGTGATTTCTCCACGTTAATTACAAAATCGTAACCAACGATATCAGTGCCCTTTTTGTTTTGCCTTCGTCCTAAGATCCAGATGTTATCAGCTGAATAGTAGATACCAGTGCCGCCTGACACAATAGCTTTAGGGAACAAACCAATTTCTTGGTATGTATGATTGACTGCCACCAATGGAATATTTTTCATATTCAAATATGGTGTACACATGCGGAATAAACCTTTCAACGCTTTAGCACGTGACATATCAGCCACAGACTTTTCGTTGATAGCATCTTCCATTTCTTTCTTAGAGGCGAGGTTACCAATTGAATCGATTACGATAATAACTTTATCTTCACGATCTAAACCTTCTAATTGACCAACAATATCGAATTTAAGTTCTTCAACATTTGTAATTGGAGTATGAAGTACACGATTTGTATCGATTTCAAATTGCTCAAAATACTGTTGAGGCGAACCAAACTCTGAATCATAAAATAGTAATACAGCATCGCTATACTTTTTCAAATAAGCACTTGCCATAATCAAAGCAAATGAAGTCTTAAAGTGTTTTGAAGGACCAGCAAGTACTGTTAGCCCTGGAGATAAACCTCCATCAACTTCACCAGACAATGCAACGTTAATCATAGGTGTATCTGTTGCAATCATGTCTTTATCATTAAAGAACTTTGAATCAGCCAAGATTTCAGATGTTTTGACTTTCGAATTCTTTTTCAATTTATCCATTATGGACATACATTATCTCCTTAGGGTTAGCCACTAACGTAAATTTCATCTGGCGATCTATACCAATTCTTTTGTTGATGAAATTTAGCAAGTAGTTCATTAATTTCTTTTATTTCGGCGTCTATCTTTTTAACACTATCAAGTTGGCTAGCGTCTTGAATTGTGCTTTCAACATGTTGTAGTCGGCTTTGTGCTCTACGAGATAATCTACCACGTAGAGCACTTTCTATTAGCTCAAGTTCTTGAGGCTTTAATTTGAATTCTTTATTGTACATATATTATACCATAAATGCGTCTAATTGTACACTACTTTGTTGTGACCACCATGTACTATTTTTATTATCTTGAACAAGATAATCGGTTTCAACAAGTCGGTTGTCAGAACGACCTTCGCAAAACTTGACTACTTCCGCAGCCATGTCCATTGCAGTTGTTACTGGTACGTTTTGGCAAATGTGATTGAGATTCTTACGACCACCTTGAAGCTGGAAGTCTGTAGGTAGTGCCATTAATGATAAGCATTCTCTAATAGTCAAAAACCGATCCTCATCTGGATGCGTAAGTGAAGTTGGTCTATGCCCAACAAACGCACCAATAAAGTCTTTTGGAATCTCAATATTGTGCCACATGATATTCCCGCCTGAGGCAAGCTTTTCATGTTTCCGACGGCACTTAGCAGCTTCTCTTTCATGATCGTTATTGTCCATCCACTTTGCAGCTTCAAGTAACGAGTCATTTTGATAAATCCATTCGAGCGGATTGGTAGTCTTCTTAATAGATTGCTGAAACTCTTGATGTGTCATACCAGTCTTATGCAGCGTATATTTGTAGTACGCGTTGTCAGTTGGCTTAGCGTCATTAGCAAGCATATCCATTGGATCGTTAGCATCTCTACCTACTGATCGAATAGCATCTTCAATTGTTTTGTGTGGTCTGTTTATATATTCAAAGACAGGTACCTTTTCGCCTTTCCAGAAGAAATAAAATGTTCTATCTCTTACTTGAGAAAGTCCATGTAATAAGCTTTTTGTCTTAAATATTGAAAAAGTGTAACCATACTTTTTTCCGATTTCTCGAAGATCTTTGACAATAGGCTCTCCCATCTTACTAGCAAGTCTTGGTGCGTTTTCTCCCCAAAACACAGACGGTTGGATAGTACCCAGTATATAGTCTGCAGAAGTGCGCATCCAATCGTTAGTAGCAGATTCAGAGCTACTTGAAGGACTGAGACTAGAAAGACCAGCACAAGGGCAAACAGTGTTAACAACATCAACAGACTTAACGTCAGGGAGTTGACCGTCTTTGATAACATGGTAAGGCACTTCGTTTTTATAATATTCCAATAAGTGTGTATCATTTGCTTCAAAATCCGGATATGACAAAATGTACTCAGGTCGTTTACCGAGTACGTTTTGCATCGCAATTGTTTCACCACCGATAAGTGGTACTATACTTGCATAATTAACCATAATTCACTTTCTGTTCTTTTTCTCTATCATCGAGTTCATACTCTTGCCTGTATCTATTATTGGCGCTAATGACTTCGTCTAGAACAGAAAATTCGCCACGAGCAAACGATGAAAGTGCGCTTGTATCTTTAGGAAAACAAGCTCCGCCATATCCTTTACGACCATCAGGCCCTGGAACTTGAGTATGGCTATGACCAATACGAGGATCAGAACCAATAGCGTTTGCAATCACATTGTATTTTGCATCGTGATCATCGACGATATCTTTAAACTGATTCATCCATAAAACTTTAGTAGCAAGAAACGAATTGATTCCATATTTTACAAATGCAGCTTCTTTTGCCGTCATATGATATACTGGACATGGAATACATTGTGAATGGTTTTCATACAAATCTAAGACTTTATCTGTTTGTTTTCGAGCTCCACCAAGAACATGCATAGGCGGATTGATAAAATCATCAAGTGCATTCTTTTCAGTTAAAAACTCTGGATTGAATACTACTAAATCATTTTCATTATATAGCTCTTCAACAACATCTGGAGTTGTAGTCGACTTAATCACAATAGGACAAGAGAAAAATGCAAGCTGCTGTACAACATCGCGTACAATTGAAGCATCAATGCTTCCGTCTTCGCCAAAAGGTGTTGGCACTGCAACAAATGCTGCATCTAATCGTACCTTGTTTTTTAATTCTTCAATCGTAGTTCCATAAATTGGATCTACAATATGCTTTGTAACTTGACGAGTAGCGAAGCCATGATCTACAGCTTTCCCTACATATCCATGACCAATGATCGCAATATTAATTGACATTATAATATTCCTTGTACCACTTAACAAATTCGTAAACGCCTCGTCCAATAGGTGTAGTTGGATTATAACCAAGCTTTCGTAGTTTACTTGTATCTGACCACGTTGCTTGTGTATCGGCCGGATGCATTTCAACCAACTCACGAATTGCTTTACGATCAAGATTGTTTTCAATATGATCAACAAAGTCTACCAATTGTACTTGATCCCCAAAGCCAATATTGTAGATTTCGTTAATGTCTTGATTGTCTAAAAGACGATTGATAACAATTACGATGCCTTGTACAATATCTTCAACGTATGTAAAGTCTCGAATCATATCACCATAGTTGAAAAGTTGAATTGGATTTCCTGCAATGATGTTCTTAGTAAAATCAAACAATGCCATATCAGGACGACCCCAAGGACCATACACTGTAAAGAAGCGTAAGCCAATTGTTGAATCGATTGGAGACGTAATCATTTGCGCTTCATTCGTAGCTTTAGAGTATCCGTATGGATTCTTTGATACACCAATCTTTTCGTCTTCATTCCAAGGTAGTGGATTGTCAGCCATTACGCATGAGGTTGAAGCATACGTGATTTTAGTTACACCAGCATCGTTACATGCTTCGATAAGATTATGTGTACCTACAATATTGTTTTGAATGTAATCATCAGGAAAATCAAGAGAATGACGTACACCA
>TARA_R110000772_G_scaffold50439_2_pt1 | contig 14585 bp, 13 predicted proteins | sample TARA_R110000772 | Tara Oceans TARA_R110000772 (sample SAMEA4397948) | marine metagenome | biome: Polar Biome; feature: [SRF] surface water layer (ENVO:00010504); material: water (ENVO:00002006), including particulate matter (ENVO:01000060) such as... | depth 5 m | reverse complement strand
GAAAAACATCACCATTTGCGAATCTAAAAGGAGCAAGCATACCGCCTTGGCCTTGACGCGATAATGAATTAGTCAACGCAAGAGCTACATCTGACATTGTAGAATTAGCCCATTCAGATTGAATAGGCGTTCCACTAATAACAGGATTGCTAACAGGCAGCGTATAATTTCCTGATCCATTTCTTGGCATTACTTATTCTCCTGCGGCCTCTATAGCCATGTATTAAATTAGTTACTAATATTCTTTTTCTGGTCTATTTGTAGAGCCTAATGCTGCTGGTCTTTTAAGGTAATCTGGAATTTTATCTAACTGTTGCGCTAAAGTTTTTTGAAGTCCAGTATTGCCAAGTACAGCATCGCCAGTTTTTTGTGCGCCAGGAACAGCTAAACCTAAACCTGCAATTCTTCGCATAAATGAAAGAGGGGCAGGATCGTCTGCACTTTTAGATATTTCTGCTATATCCATTACTAATTCTTGCAATGGCCCTTGTCCATACCCAGCAGCGTCACCGCTTGACTGCAAAGAAGTTATTAACTCTTTTGAAGTAAACTCTCCCCTGTCTTTTAAAGATTTCTGAGCAGCACTTTTAGCAAGAAGATAACTTCCATATTGAGCGTCTACTGCTTGTAATTTGTCAAAAACACCACTTGGCGCACCATCACGCAAAGTAATCCTAAGTTGTTTTAAAATTTCTTGATAATCATAATCATCTAAAGCTGCGTTAATACGTTTTCTTAAAACATTGTCTAACGCTTTAAATTTTTCTGGCGTTATATCAGTAGTTAATTCGGCAAAATCTGTAACAATATTATCTAATTGTTTTTGTTGAGCTTCTGGGATTCTATTTTTTGCAGCATCTACTACATCTACAAATCTAACTCTTGCTGTGTTGCTTATAGCTGTAGCTCCTTTCCACGCATCTTCATAAGCTTCTTCAAACCCTTTTTTTAATTCAGCTATACCCGCTACGCCAGATTGAGAAACTTTTTTATTAGGGGCAGTAGCCCCTTTGTAAACTAATTCAGCAGTTTCTTTTAACGCTCTTTCTTCTGCTTTTCTTACAGTAGGAGCCATAACAGGAGTAACTTCTGCAATAGACTGCAAAGCTTTTAAAATTTTATTGTTAGAAGCTTGTCCAGGAGTTAAATAAGCACCAGCATCCATAATCCTGCGACCTGCATCACTTACATTTATACCTTTTACTGCTTTTGAAAGCACTTTTCCTGCAAGTTGGCCTCCAAGTGCGCCTATAGCAGCACTTTCTGCATTACCTGCTCTTGTTTCTCCTATGTCGGGAGCTTGTGCTGCCGCTAATCCCGTTCCAATAACGCCATCAACACCCGCAGTAACAAGTCCTTTTGCTTTTTTGCTAGCCTCTATTGCTTGCATAGCGTTTTTTGTTTTTCCTGCTACTTTTGCTGCTTTTAAAAGCGCACCTCCAGGAGCTATAATCTGACCTAACTCACCCACAACTTGCCCCGCAGTTCCCCAGCCGCTTTGCCCTGCATCTTGTCTCCAATCTTCAAGTTGAACATTAGCATTTTCAGCGGGAATGCCAGCAAGATCACGAACGCCATGATAAGTTTCAAGACCTGATAAACCTATACCTTCACCAAAATCTTCATACCAAGGTTCTTCTTTTCTGTTTTTAGTTTGTAATTCTCTAACTTTAAGAGCAACTTCTTCATTTGTTGCTCCTTCTGGCCCTTTAATTTTTACAACAGTTCCATCTGGAGCTTTCATGCTATAAACAACACTCATTGCACTAACTCCCAACCAGCTTCTTCAGGAGAAAGAGCATTTTTAACATTACTAAAAATAGGGTCACTTTTTAATTTATTATATTTTGCAAATCCTTTTTCGTATGCGTCCATCATTTCTGCTTGTGTTTGTGCTGCCAGTTTTTTTCCTTTATCCCCAGGATAATATTGTTTTATTTTTGCTATAAGAGCTGGCATCCATTGGTCTTTATACCATCTATACATTGAGGCAGGTTCGTTAGAGCGACTAGGTGATGCTTCCATAGCAATTTTTAAATCTGCATCAGTAGGGTTTATACCTAAATTGTCTAATATTGGCTTTGCCGCTTCTATAGTAAGATTAGTCATCTGCATTCCAGTTGCTTGTTCTTCCTCTAAGCCAAATATTGGAGCCATATAATCAGTTGCTATTTTTACAGGATCATAAAAAGGCCCACTTGCTGCCATCATTTGTTCTGGTTGACCTAGCAGCCTAGTTATTACATCACCTGTAAGTAAACTTTGAGTCATTGCCGTGTCGCGACCCTCTATTTCTTCAAGTTGTTTAGGAGTAGGCGGTTTAGAAGTATTTTGACTTCCATAAACTACTTCTGTTAAACCTGGAAGCACATCTTTAACAAAAGCTTCTGGCATTAACTCATTTGAAGTTGAATAATAATTTCCATGCCCATCTTGTTGCATATTAAGAATATCAACTCCTCCTTCTTCATTTGGCACATAATACGCTACATCATTTCTTTTCATTTTTAATTTTTTGAATGCCTCAGAGTTTTCCCCTGCACTTACGCCAGCAGCCACTTTAGCTGCTTCAACATCACGGTCATTTTCAACTGTTGCCGCTGTTATTTTAGCTAATTCTCCTGCTTCAAAATTTGATTGAGCTTGCTCTGCAAGGCTGGCTTCTAAAGCTAACCCTTCTAATCGAATTTCTTCTTCTGCTGCCAATACCAAGCCAGCTTGCTCAGTCACATCTACGTCTAGCTGTTCAGCATCTTTCCTTGCCTGACCTTCTAAATAGCCGCCTACAAGCTGATTAGTTACGCCCTCTAACTGCTCACCCCAGTTAGGCTGTGTTAGCGTAGCCCATCTGCCTTCTCCTACCATTCTAGCTTGAGGCATACCTTTACCTCTTAGACTTGCAGCTCTAGCTCTTTGTGAGGCTATGTTAGATTCTTGGCCTTTAAATGACCTCGCCATAGCTTCAGCATTTTCTCTTTCTGATTGAGCTTTTGCTGCATCCACATAGCCACTCACCATACCTGAAGTTGTTCCTGCGTTCACAGCCTGTTGGCCTACATTTGCAAGGGTAGGATTAGCTGCGCCTGTATACGCATTGTTACTTCGCGTAATAGCTGCAAGCATTCTTTGTCTTTCTAGCTCAGTCATTTTATTTCCCTCCACTTGCAGCCGCAAAGCCACCACCTATACTGCCTGCTGCACCAATCAAAGCATTCATTGGATTAGCGGCCGCATCAGCATTAGCTTGTGCTACACCAGCTCCTATAATATCAGAAGGGACTGATGACTCAGCCTGAGCAAAACTAGGCATTTGAGGCATTCCAACTTGTTGCCCAGCTAACAAAGCATTAATCTCATTAAGCTCAAATCCTCGCAACTGCATTGCTTCAGTAAGTTGCTGCTGACGTATTTGATTGGAATACTTACTTTGAGTCATTGCCTGATTAAAGTTTTGACTATTAGCTCCTATAGCCTGATTGTATCTGTTCTGTTGCTGACCCATCATTTGATTATACATTTGTGAAGATTCAGCCATTCCAGCTTGGTTAGCACTCCACAAAGCTTGATTATTTTGATCGTTAAATTGCTGTCCTTGACTTTGTATCTGATTTTGCCATGCTGCATCTCCAGGTTTTAATCCCTGATTCCGCATTTTCATTTCTAAAGAACCTCTTTGAGATTCTTGTTGAGGGGCAATGCGAGACATAGCCTGCCCATATACGGCATCTTCAGCAGCTTGACGAGTTCCGTAAGCATTGCCAATGTCAGGCTCAGTTAAAGTAAAGTTTGTTTGAGGCGCATACCCGATAGGGTTAATGCCTCTTAAATCCATTTGTGTGCCAAACGTACTTCCCATACGTCCTGTAAGCATTCCAGCAATATCTGTTCTGCCGCCTTGAATAGCTACTTGCTTGTTATATATGTCCTGAAGCTCAGGACTTAAAGACATAGTATTTGCCCAATTAGTAACTGCCTCCCCAGTAGCAGGATCAATTCCAGCAGTAGCGTCCCAAGAATTGGCTCCCCACGGAGTATATTGCGTAGGGCGATTAGCATAAATCTGATTGCGAATTACGGCCTCATTTTCTTCGCCTTGGCTTGCCGCAAGCGCACCAAAATCTGGCGTATCATTTTTTCCACCCATGTTATTCTCCGCTTGCCGCTACGTTAGTATAATTGTTGCCCCATCCAACAGGATTAGCATATCCTGATGGAGCTTGTGGCCCTGTGCCGCTTCCAACATAAAGATTGTTCATAATTTTAGTTAAAAATGGCTTGTTGTCAGCCCCCAAACTAGAACCAAAACCCTGAATAAAATCATCAGGGCTATTTTGTCTTGCCCAGTTAAATTGGTCAGAAGGATTAACCCCATTGGCATCTGACTGGCTCCAGTTTGTTATTTTTTCTTGATCGGCTTCACTGCTAAAAGCAGCAAGCGAGCTTAACGAGTTTAATATCCCTAAATTGCTAGTGTCTCTTGTAAAGCCTTGTCTAAGTTTAAACGTCTGAGGAGGTGGCTCTCCTCCGCCCATTGTAACGGTAGGCAATCCTTTCCCGTTATTTGCCCAGCTCCAATCATTTTCGCCAGCCATCCAATTTTCATAAGGATTACTTTCTGCTTCGTATGCGGCTCTTTGACTATTACGCTGCCTGTTTAAAAACCCTTGTTGGTCGCGCATGTAATTAGCAGTTTGTTGCTGATAAAATTCATCATTCCCGCCTTCAACATTAGGCATTCCCCAAGGGGTATCTTGGCCTGGCTGATAGCGCTCAAAAGCACCATAATCAACATCGTACCCGCCCCAAGCGTTATCTCCTTCATTCTTGTTTTTAAAATAATCCCAGTCCCATGATGTGTCTGCGGGAGGCTGCTCAGGATAAAAATTAGGATCAGTAGAAGGCGGAGGAACCTCTCCAGGCTGAGTCGGAGTAAAGGTTCCAGGAGGTTGACCTGTAGGAGGGCCGCCTGTAGGAGGCTGAACTGGCGGCTGAACTGGCGGCTGAACCGTAGGAGGTTGAACTGTAGGAGGCGGAACTGGCGGCTGATATGAAGGAGGTAAAGCTGTAAATCCATCATTAAGATCAGAAATATTTGGCGTTAACGAAGCTGCTGAAGGCAATATCCCCAGCACAAATTTTCCAAGATGATTAGTATAATACCCAGTAACTCCATTTCCAGGTCTAAAATCATTTCCTCCTACTCCAGAAGTGCTTCCAGGATCAGAAAAACTTTGATATTCTCCTATTTCTGGGTTCCAAAGAGTCCATCCTTTATTATTGTCCCATGCCCCACTTGTTTGCCCTTCAAGAGCAAAATTGTTTTGGTTTGCGTTTACCTGCGAATAAGGAGACATATCAATAGGATCACGAAATCCAACATTAGTTGATGAGTCAACGGTGTTTGCAGCATTGCCTACAATTACAGCTCTGTCTTGAGCATCTTCATCTGGATTCTGAAATGTTCCATCTTCTACTCTGGCTTTGGCCGCCTTACGAACTTTAACAAATAATGCTGACTGCTTTTTAGTGCTTCCAATGTTTTTATTAAGCCATTGTTGCCCAGCTTTTATTTGTTTAGTATCAAAACCACTTCTATCTTCTCCTCTAGCAATAACATGAGCAGCTTGTTCAACATTACTCATATTACCCCAAGTTTTACCTGTTACTTGCGATTTCATTATGCTGCTTCCTTTTGTTCTATGCGTTTAGGCAGCCAAGGATTATTTTCTCTCGACATGCGTATTATTATATAGTCTACACCTTCTGCGTATCCGTCAGGAATTCTAGCAACTTCTTCAAAACCCATTTTTAAATCAAAATCATAGGCTTTTTTATTGCCAGCAGGGACTGTTCCAAAAACATATTTGCGGTCACACGTTACATGAATATGAAAAAAAGCTTCTCGCAACAGTCCTGCTCGTATACACATAGGGTTATCAATGGCTATATGAGCCTGACACCCTGATTTAGTCCAACTATCCATAACAACAATGCCAGAAATAACACCTGTAGCCTCATTATAAGCAACTAATCCTTGAGAATCCTCGACTCTCATTGGGGAGGCTCTTTTTGCCATCCAGTCCCATTCAGCTTGATCGGTTAAAGGCTTAAATTTAATCATTATAAATAACCTCCAACATTAAATAATACGTCCCAACCTATTATATTAATCCGAGTGCTTGCACTGCCTGACATGCCTACAGCAAAAGATCGTCCTATGCCTAAATTTCCAGAAATAAAAGATTTCCCTTTTAAACTAAAATCCCATAAATCTGAATCCCATACAGCGCTGTCCCAAACAGTTACTCCTAATGCTGCCGTAACAGGCGGAGGAGATATATATTCTTCAAGATTATAATCATAAACAGCTTTTACTGTCAGAGATGCAGTGCCAGCAATTAGCCCTATTGTTCTTATAAAACCAACGCGAGTAAAATTAGAATGCCCAGCAGGGGCTTGGAAACTAGTTAAACACCTAAAATTAATAGGCGACCCAACAAAAGACGCTTTACGCAAACTAACGTCATAAAATGTGCCTGTAAAATTTTCATCGCCTACAAGAGCCATTTGTGTATTGGATTGTGTTGAAGTAAAAGTAGAAGTAAATAACCCGCTTCCAGAAATAGGATTATCCATAACCTCTGTGCCAATAGAAATTGAATGTTTTCCTGCTCCATCATAAAGAGCCGCCTCAATATTTCCAACTAATCCACTAAAACTAGAATCTCCTACTATGCTTATAGTAGAAATGTCAGTAAGAGGAACAAAAGTAGAAGAATAACTATTATCTCCAGAGCTAAAAGGAGTAACAATTTCTGTCCCTGCTAATAATTTATAAGTTCCTACGGCAAGTCCAACTTCAAAAGAAATTGAATATCGCTCGCCCGCCTTTAAGTCCGAAACAAGATTAACTTGGTAAGTCGTTTCGGCTATTTGAGTGCCGTCACAAACAATTATTAAGCCAACTACACTCCATTCTGCGCCAGGAGGAACAGTGGGAACATTTTGCCACAGATTAATTAAAGGATTTGCTTTTATTCTATAAGAAATAGTATAGCTAGTGTCTGAAACAATAGCAGTAGCTAAGTCTGTTTGATATTGGGTTTCAGCAATTTGGCTTCCATCACACTGAAATTCAAGAGCAACAGGAACAGTCCAAGGTGCTGGAGCTGCTGGATTTGGAACATTTTGAAATTTATTGTCATTTTGAATTTCCCTTCCATCTACAGTGCCGTCATTAATGTAAACAACACCATCTGGGCCGCCCATTATGTAATCACCGCCCAAAGAATCAGCACTAAATATTGGTACACTTTCCCAGAATCCCCACGCGCCTGTCTGAGTATTCATATTGTATTGAATATAAGGTGTTGAGCTTGGTTTAGGCGTTATGATTTGAAGAAATCCATCAGAAGGATTAACAACCATCTGCCATGAAGGAGATGCATTACCTTGCTTAACATCTGCCCTTAAAAATCTGCTTATTTTTCTAGAAGGCATGTTCCCCGACAAGGGTTCACCGCGCAATAAGTTATTAAGCGATAAAAGGCCATAAGTTGATAACACATACAGATCAGGGCCATAATCAACGGCAATCCTTCGACTGTTAGGTGTCTGCCCTATAAACCAGTTTCCTTTTGTACTCCAAGGAGTGCCTCCTGTTGGAGTAATTTCTGGGTCTTCACCTTGATAAATAATAACATCACCACCACGGCCAATAGCAACCATCATGTCATCAACGCCAATTCCACTATCTACAGTCCAAGTAAATAACCCCTGCAAGTTTCCACCATGAGGCATTTTAGACCCAAAGTTAAACTTAGTTAATTGCCCAGATATTGAAGCAACAGGCAAATACCAAGCATCATCTTCATCTTCAAGAATTACCCAGATGCGCTGTTTAAACACCATGACAAAAGCCACGTTATCCACAGGAAATGGCTGTTCTACTGGAGGGTCTTGATTGTCGAGGTAATGCCATTCCCCCGCTCCAGTGCCAGAGATAGGCTGCGTCCATACATCAGTGGCTTCTTCATACTGCCAAATGCCATTTAAACCGTCAGCATAGAATAAATAATGCCCTCTAAGTCCTGCTCCAGCAGCATCGCCTGTAAACTCAGCCCATACTCCGTACCCTGAAGGATCAGAAGTCTGTACAAATGTTGCTTTTCTAACAGGAGTATTAGTGTTAAATAGCGTTACGTCCCAGATTCCTTCTGCTGTAACGCCAAAAATACGGTTGTTGGCTTGATCTTGTATATTGGATTCAAAAGGGATAATTGTTCTAACATCGTTATTAACTGCTGAATCAACAACACAGCCTGTAGCCCATTCCCGATAGCCTTGACGAAGCCTCATGCCATATTCGCTAGGCATTAGGTTATAAGTGTATATTGCGTCTTCTGGCGGCATTAGCAGCAAAGAATCAAGAGCATTGATGCCCCCTACTGCTGCGGGAAAGGTGTAGCTAGTAACAGTTGGCTGGGCAAGTTGATTACCGTAGCGACCTAATGTTGTCTTACGCTGATAAGTCATATAAAAACCATTGACAAAACAACTAGCTGTTTTAAAAACATTTAAGCCCCAAACCCAGTATCGCCAGTATTTCCATAAGGAGTTATATAGCGCATTCCTCTGGAGCCATAAGAAGCATTAAGAACTTGTGCGCCTGTAGATTTACCAATTCTTCCGCCAAGCAACGTATCAAATTCCATTGCAGCAGCAGAATAATCAAATCCTTTAGCTTGTAAAAACTTTAATTTTAAAAACTTAATAGACAACAAAGGGTCAAGGCAGCAAACATTAGTCCCAGAATTTATGGTATCTCTAGTTGCAGTGTCTGCCCCTTGTTCTTTTAACCAACTTCTACTAACGTATTCAAAGCTAATATCTAAGCCGTCAGGCGGAGGATTAGGAAATAAATCAAATTTGCCATCTAACTGCCGAAAACAAGCGTAGATAGTTTTATTAAATAGATTTCGCCCTTTAAGATATGTCCATTCTTGAGCAGACAAAGGGCCGCCAATAGGCAGCCTTCGTGTCTTGTCCCAACCTGTCTGATCTATCATGTAATTAAAATCATCAGGCAAGTCATAAGAGCCAGTGTCAGCGCTTGTAGTAAGAATAGAATAGGTCTTTATTAATATAGGCCAATCATTTAACTCGCACAGCTCTTGCCCAGAAGAATTTAATAACCCGACCATTTGGATAAATGTATCGCCCGTATCTGATGCTGGGTCTTCAGAGGGCAATAATCCCATCTCAACCGCAGCTCGGTTGATAATAGTATTCACTTCCAAATATCGGGCCATTTTTTATTCCTTTAGTGGTGCTTCAGCTTTTTTAGGGCGGCCACGCTTAGAAGAAGGTTTTTCTGGAGCATTGTCTTCAAGAGCTTTAAGACGCTCTAACAGCTCTGCGTTAATATCGCGCTGTTCAGCTAACGCTTCACTTGCTAGCCCTTCTTTAGCGTTGTCTAAATACTTCTGAGCTTTTTCTTTTAAAGCGTATACGCCTCTAATATTTTGAGCATTTACATCGCTCATAGCAACAAGCTGCTCTAATGTTAAAACGTGCATAAACTTTAGTTCTTCTACCTGAGAACCTTGTATAGCAGGCCATTCAGACAAAGGCGTTCCTTCTACAACGTCTTGGTTTTCCCTTGCTTGAAAGTTTCTCCAATGTTGAGGAAATCGATGCTTGTCAGCTTCACGGGCAGGACGCTCAACAACACTATCCCTGTTTCCAGGAGACATAATTTTAATATAAGGAACGTCCTCATAAATTGGCCTACCTGCTTCTTTAGATTTAGGAAGGCTATGACGGGCAAAAGTATAAAACTTTACTACCAGTGTTTCATCGCCAGCGTTTGATCCTCGATTCATTGCTAAATCGGTTTGTCCGTAATCTGCTTCATTTAACATAGTTTTCGCCTTTTAGTTAAACCCTCTGCGGGGTTTTGAGTAAAGGGGCAAATGCCCCAGTATTTTTAAGGTACTGCTACCCAGCCAGCACCTAATGTAGCTAAAGTGGCATTGCCCGTTGAAACAGGAGCTGCGCCTTCAACAGGAGCGCCTTCTACATTATCAGGATTTGTTGCAGCATTAATTGAGCCAAATTGCATATAACCACTAGCATCTCCGCCAGAACTTGCCGCACCAGCAGGAGTATAAAGAGCTTGAGTTGTATCCCATGTTGTCGCTACGTTTCCAGTTCTAGAAACATTAGCATAACACCCAACAGGACATGCTCCTTGAGGCGTTCTTGGCACAAGAATCGATGGCGCAAAAATATTATATCGTTGCTGTAATAGTGTCCAGTTATAACCAATACTATTTTTGCCCGTAACTTCAGGCAAAGAACCTCCGCCTATATTAATCCCAATGCCAGAATTATTTCCAGCATTAGGATTGGCTCCATTATACCACTGAGCATTAGGCGTTCTGGCTCTTGCTACATCTCCACCTTGAAGGGCAGAAGAATAAAAGTATGTTGCATTAGGCATAAGCTATTTTCCTTATACTGAAACCCAGCCTGTACCTAGTGCCGCCAAATGTGCTTGACCGTCAATAGTAGGGTAAGCATCGTAAACAGGAGCATCGCTTACATCAGCTTGGTTAGTAGCAGTATTAATAGACATTAATGGCGAAACAGCACTGCCATTGCCAGAAATTCCACCAGAGCTTGCTGCGCCTTCAGGCGTGTACAAGACTTGAGTCGTATCCCAAGTTGTTGCTACATTTCCGCTTCTTGGCACAAAACCTACTCCACCAATTACTTGTGATACTTGAGGAGTTCTAGCTGCTGCTTCTTGGTCTAACAGCGTCCAGTTCATGCCAATGCCATTAAAACCTGTTTCTGCTGGTAAAGCTCCGCCAGCAACGTCAATTCCAAGACCGTGAGCATTAGAAGCTGCTGCGTTACCGCCTGACTCCCAAACTACTTGTGTAATTCCCGTTTCTGTCTGCCTAGAACCAGCAGAAGTTAAATCGTCAAAAAATGTAGGACTTGCGTTATATGACATATATTTCTCCAAAAAGAGGGGATTTTACCCCCTAAAGAATAGGAAAGGGCAAATGCCCCCTCCTACTCGGGCGAACTTCTTATGCTGTCAGATCAAGACGGCCTTGAAATTGCGCTCCGCTACAAGTCAAGTTACCAGCCCATGCAAGAATCTGCACTTCTGCGTCTTGGTTAGTTGCATATCGACGGTTAGGTGACAGTGGAACCATGTTACGCCCAGAATGAGGACGATAATGGATGTAATCGCTGTTTAAGAAAAACGCTGTTCCAGCAGGACAAGCATTACCAATGCCGCCATCAAGAACCACATCAGAATCCATAAACTTGATGCTTGCAAAACCAAGGCTACCAGTTTCAGGAGAACTAAAACGCTGTTGCGCTTGCAGTGATTCCATGTAGGTACTCCACACAGAGTTATCCGTCATAATCAAATCAGGGCGATCAGTGCCGCGAACCTGCTGAACCCAAAGATCATTCATAAATCCTTGAATTGTAGTTACATCAGGAATAGCACCAGAAGAAACGATCATATTGCGCCAAAACTCATTACCAGCAGTAGCGCGGTTAATGCCGCCATAAGTACCAGTAGTAGGTGTTTCAGAAACAGCCAGATCAAGTCCGTCAATCTGTTTGCCGCCAGCAGCAGTACCATTAGAGTACAAGCCAATAGAAATCAGGTTAGAAAGCGTTGACTCAGCTACTGAAAGACGAGCATCAAGCAAGTCGATCATTTTTTCTCGGCCAGCGTTTTGCAGCATTTCAAGACCAGAAATAACTACTGGAACAGCAGCCTGTTTAATCTGAAAAGCAGCAGCACTAATAACGTCACTTACGCCAACAGGCAAAATGTCGTAGCCAGAATACCAGCCGCCATTGCTGTTTTCAGCAAAAGAAAGTTCTTGAAGAATCTGTGAACCACCAGAAAAGGTTTTAATTTTGCCTTTCTGAGACAAACGCATAAGAACAGCATTGTTTTTAGTTACGTTGTCGGCAATAGTTTTACTGCGCGATTCAATTGTAGTGGCAAGAATGTCACTAATGTTTGGATTTGCCATGAGGCTATCTCCTAAGTTAAAAGGTAATAAGGTTAATTACACTTTATTCTGCCGCTTGAATGGCTGAATACTTAGAAGGAACCGCTTGAATAGCCCTTCAGTTGTAAGGCCGCTTGAATGGCCTTTTGTTGCTTATTTTCTATACAGAACCTCACATAATTGGAACTGTACAGAGAATATACATTTATTAACTACATTCGTCCAGCATTATCCCATGCAAGGTTTAAAGCTGCTTCAACGCTGCCAGGAGTATTGCTCGACATAGACCCGCCTGAGTTACCGTGAACACTAGAGGCTGCTCTCTGTTTCTTTTGGACAGATTGCTGCGATACCCTAGCATGGATTATCTTAGAAATTTGAGGATGAGATACGCAAGCCGTATAATAGGCTTCATCCATTGACATCTGTCGATTCCGATTGGCAGCCATATCCATTAAATCAGCCATCTCAGAACGAACATCATTATAAAACTCATTCTGAGCGCCAAAGTTATTTACTTCTCCAGCAATTTGATTTTGAACATGCTGCTGCTGCTGTTGTTGTTGCTGCTCAAACTGCTGCATGTGTTGCTGATAAGGTGCTACAGCTTGCTGAACAGCCAATTGAACTTCTGATTGCCGCTGCACTTCTGGAGGAGGAGCTTCGCCAACTAACAAAGAGTCTAAAGTCCGTATATCCACACCAAACTGCTTAATAATTCCAGCTACAACTTGCGCTTTTTGAGGGCCACTTCCCATTTGCAGTTGAGAAGCAGACTGCAACAGTGCTGGAAGAACTTCATTGCCTCCGCCATGCATAGCAAATAGCTGGGAATAAGGCGCAAGCGATCTGTCCATAGCTTCAGCGCGCTTAGAATTAGCCCCAAACTTCTGAGCCATTCCTTCCATGCGCTGCTCATTACGAGCAAGATGCTCTTTTATAGCTGGAGGGGTATTGGCCCATTCTTCTCTTGCCTCTGGAGATAATCCAACAGGAGATTGATCGAGATTTGCTGCTTCTTGGCTAATTGGCTCAGGATTTTCATACTCAACTTCTTCAGAAAAGTTATTTTCATCTTGTGCAGCAATAGGTTCAACAGGCTCGTCAACAGGATCATATAAAAGGCCTTCATCTGATTCAGTTGGATCGCCAGCGCCATTCACGGCATCCCATGCAGCCGCCAATTCTAAGTTAATGTCGTCTGATTCTATTTCTTCATTCATTTTAATTCGCCCTTTCTGCTCTGATTATAGTTTCGTAAATCTCTTGTTTACGAGCTAGTTTTTCCTGAGATGTATGTTCACCTCTTAGGATTCTTTCTCGCTCCACTCGCTTTTTATCGAGGAAGTTTTGATCGAACTCTGCTGAATTTACAACATTATGTTTTTTATTATGCTCTCTAAGCTGATTTCGATCAGAAATAACAGAGTGATCTATTGGGGATACAAATGAAGCTATATCACCGTGAATATTGTGACTATGAGAAGAAGGCCGATAATATTCTTCTGCTGGCACTAGCTTTAAAGTTATTGGATGCTGAATAAAACGCGCCATTATTCCTTTCCCTTTAACCGAGCTTGAGTATACATTTCGTCCATGTTGTATTCATGGTTTACTTCTTGCGAGGCTATATCAAAACGAGCCTGAGCTTCCTCGACAGCAATGTTTGCTTGCATGTTAGCTTGTATCTCAGACATAGAAGCTTGCATCTCACGCGCTATTTCCATCAGCCTGTTCTGAGTTTGTTTTTCTGCAAGAGTCATATCTCTTTCAGAATCCATCTGCATTTTCTGCATTTCGCCCTGAATTTTCATTTGCTGAGTTTGAATATCAGCCTGAGACTTAGCTTGTATCTTAGCCAGCTCGCCCTGCTGCTTAACTTGCGCTCCCTGCAACTTCATTTGCTCAATCTGCATTTTTAGTTGTTCTGGGCTTGGGCCTTTATTCTCGCCTTCTGGAGGCGATTTCTTAGCAATCTCAATAGCATGATCTAAAGTACCTTCAAGATATTCTGCTCCTTTATAACCAGCAAGGCTCCATTTCATCAGTTCCATTAAGATTGGAAGTGAACCTGGAATAGCTTGAGCAGCACCAGAAGCGGCCTGAATATACTGAGACATAGCCATTAAAAACTCTGACCTTTCTGATTGAATTTGAGCATAATCAACCATAGCAATAGATTCTGGGCGTATTTGAACGCGCCATCTAATATCTTCGCTTTGCATTAGATCAAGAGCAGGAGCAACTTTTGGCTTGTCATATTCAGGCAAAAAACCTGCATTAGACTGAGTAACAATGCTTTCTTTGCTAAAATGTTTAGAAATTATTTCAGCTTTAAGTCCTTCAAGATCACTGGCAAACCGAGCAAATTCCTCTTGTAAGGCTTGAATGCCAATACTACCCATCTTGGCTTTTATAGCCTGAGTGCCACCAGAAGTATACTGATCTGTATTCGCGCCACGCATAATGTCGCTCATGCCTGTTATTTCATATAACTGTTCTACTTTAGTTTGCTGCACAGCTTGTAGG
>TARA_R110000772_G_scaffold74599_2_pt1 | contig 14606 bp, 24 predicted proteins | sample TARA_R110000772 | Tara Oceans TARA_R110000772 (sample SAMEA4397948) | marine metagenome | biome: Polar Biome; feature: [SRF] surface water layer (ENVO:00010504); material: water (ENVO:00002006), including particulate matter (ENVO:01000060) such as... | depth 5 m | reverse complement strand
GCTGGTCTAATTGTCTGTAGATATTCATTCTATTGCTCATAATTATAGTTTTATATTATTAACTGATTGTAATCTTTCTATCTGTTCTGTTTTTATTAAATTAGAGTTAGTTAACTCTTTGTTTTTGTTCTCTAAAGCTTTTATACGCTCTAGTAAGAATTTTATCAAGTCTTCGTTCATGTCTTAACCTTTTATTGAGTGAATAGCCTTAGCCATTAATTGTAATTCCTTTAATACTAACTTTAATGCTTGTTTCATTTGATTGTTTTAGTTATTTTATATGTTTTAATGCAATAATCAAAAAAAGATATTTCATTGTTTTTAATTAAAGCATTATACTCTTTTTTTAATTGATTATACTGCTCTGGTGTTACTAATTCTTTTATATTCATATATTTAATAGGGGCTTTTACACCCCTTGTTTAACTTATTTTTCTGTTTCTATTGTTATTTGTTTTCCAATTGAAAAATTATTATCCCATCTTGAAACCGTAAAAGCATAATTATTTGTTTCTATTAATATTAAATCTTCACTATTTTTGTATTGAGATAAATTTATTAATTCCCATTTTCCGTTTACCTTTCTATCAATAGAATATTTTTTAGTATTTTCTAAAATTAAACCATCAACAATTTTAATATTGTTTTCTAAATCTTTTAATAATGTTCCGAAATCTTGATAAGTTGTCATAATTTTTAGTTTTTAAATGTAGCTGTTATGTTTCTACACTACAAAGATAATACATAAAGAATATACTAACCTAATTTATTTGCATTTATTTTAAAAAAAAAGAGAAACTAATTTCTTAGCCTCTCTCTTTCAGTTACTTAGGGTTTAACTTTTCTAAGTGTTTTTGTAATCCTGCTAGTGCTCTCCATGCTACTTTAGCTAAATGAAGCGTTCCGTCTGTGTCGTAATCATTCTCCGTAGAGTCTATTAGATGCCTCATAAGAGCGTCGTACTCGTCACCAGACTTACTCCTATCCCATGCGAGAGGCTTATCTGGATTGTGTTGTTGCTGACCTGCAAAACTGCATTTAGCGACTTCTGCTATAGCGTCTGGAAAGTATTTTAATACTCCACTAAATACAGGTGTTTCTTTTCTTAATTTAGATACGTCCTCTACATAGTCATTACTAAAAGAAGCCGTTAACATCTCTAAGTCCTCAATAGTCATTGAATAATGAGTTCCTTCGTTACCATTTTGAGCTATTGCTCTCTCTCTACTTTCTTTACATTTATTTTTACAGCTCATTTTGTTGTATCTTTATATTAAAATAACTCTTTTATTGGTAATAATATTCCTTTTGACGTATTAGAGTCTCCTCCTTTTTTATCTCTATCTGTGTTAAAATACTTTCTACATCTATCCTTTAAGTCTTTAGTCTTAATTAAGTGTAAGGTTTCTCCAAAAGCAAAGCAATAGTATTCGGCTATGCTAGTCGATATTCCAGACCTTTTCCCTCTACTCCAGTACTCTACATAAACATTACCAGTAGAAAGTGCTTTTAAATCATGCTTAACCTCTATAGTAGAAGAGCTAAGTATATTTCCTAGCTCCTCCTCTTTTACTTGACCTACTTTTAAATCGTATTTAAAGTCATTATTATAATCCATTAATCTCTATGCTTTCTACCTAACATCATAGGCTCATTAATAGCGTATTCTCCTCCGAATACTACAGCACATCCTATAGCTGGTTTCTTAAAGTTTTTACCGTATGCCATAGCGTAGCTTCTAACATCTATTCCACATCCTACAGCACATCCAAACACTTTATAATTAGCTCCTACTATAAACTCTGTAAACATCTCTGTATGTCTATGACCTTGTACTGTACTCATCATATCATCCTTAGCTTTCTTAGAGGCTCTACCTGATTCTCCATGTATGTACTGTACATTATCGTAAATAAATTTAGTATCATAGTTCCATTTAGGAGTCTCTAGTACCTCTGCCATACCTTTAATCCATCTTTTAGGTACACCTCCAGAGAATGCTTTTCTAGTCACAATACGGTCATGATTTCCTATACATACATCCGCTACAGGGAAAGCTTTATACCATTTACTTAATCTTCTTATCGCTAAGTCTAACTCATCACCCCCACCTAATCCGTCAGGGTCTGGCTCATGAAAACTACTATAGTGATTGTCTATAACGTCTCCTATAAATATAACCTTATTACAGTTATGCTTAGCGTAGATAGATTTACAGTGGGCTAAGTACCCATCCAAACAAAAAGGTTCGTGCAAATCACCTATAACTAATATCTTAGACTCTACTTTTACTAAGTTATCGTAAGCTTTTTTAATATTACCTTTTAATCTAGGTCTAAAATCTTTCTTTTTATTTGCCATAATCAACTCTGGGTTTTAATTTCTTTGCTCTTAACTTCTCGTCTATTATTTCTGAAATATGATAAATTTCTAAAGCTAAACGCTTATACATATCTGGGTCGCTATTGTGCTTACCAGTAGAGTGTAACCACTGCAGACGTGTAGCCATTTGGTCTGCTATAGCTACTAGTTCTTTTACCTTTTTTTTCTTTAATTTCTTAGTTGTTAGTTGCTCCATAAATCTTCTTTAAGTCTTTGATTAAATTAGCTACACATGGTGAGCAGTTAGAAACCACTCTTTTGGAGTTAAATATATTGTTAAAAATACCTACCAGCTCTTTCTGTTCTTTTGGACTTACAGAGCTTCGCTTAGATTTAAAAAACTCAGTCAAGTAATTAAAGTCTTCATTCGACAAGTCATTTAGAGACCTATTAGGAAATAATTTATTTAAGTCCTCAGCTCTTTTAGCACATCCGCAGTCATCAGCCCCTAAAGCACCAGCTACAGTCTCAGCTACTACGTCTAAGCCTAAAGCCTTTGTTACATCTGTTATCTTAGTTCCTAGTCCTTTGTTTGCAGACTCTCCTAGTATATCTAGAACTACTGCTTTTTTAATTTTCATTTTCTGAGCTATTCTAGATGGGCTTAATCCCTCTGAGTTTAGTAAGAAAATCTTTTCGTTAAAATCCATTTTTTAAGGTTTAAATTAATAATAAAGCGAATGTATGCTAAATAAATGACATACACAAGCTTTTTGTTGTTTATTTTATAAGATGGTAGTCTCCGTTTAAAAAATCCGCATAATCTTCGTAGAGGTGCTCTGCTATAAGTAGTTTACATCTTTTAACAGATAGGTAAATAGTTCTTACTCCTAATCTACTCTCATGTGCCAAAGTCTTAAAGCTTTTACCAGTCTTTAAATACTTCTTAAATAGCTCGTAATCGAACCACTTAGCTTCTCTTTTAAGTACTTCGTACATCTTATCCTCTAATCTGCTACAGGCAGGAATAAAAGGGTCTACACCTTCGTCTATCCAGTTGTATTTCTCTTCAAAATCATACTGACTACCTAAGAATGAAAAATCTATATTTGACTTCTTTTTAATGTCATTTAAAATTATGCTCCTAAGGCAGAAAAATACATATCCTTTTGAGACTTTACCTCTAGAGTTTATTACTTTATCATATAAATTATCGTATCTACTTAATCTTAAATAAACCTCCTGTACATAATCCTCTGCATAGTTTCTGACATTTATATTATTACCAGATATAGCCTTAGCCATTTTAATATACTCTTTATGGTATTTAGTTAAGAGTCTTAGTGCTTCGTTTGTATTCTTATTCATTTTCGTAGTATAAAGTTATTACTATAAATGCTATTGCTAATTGCAAATAGACGTATTTACCTTTTTCGTCCTCATGAGCTGAGTAAGAAGCTCCGAATAATAGCCCTTTAATAATAGCTACTTCTATGTCTCCTTCTTTTCTGGTTTTCATTAGGTTAAACATCATAGCAATAAAAAGTACTACTGAAATAATTATAGTGTATATCATTAGAATTTAATTTTAGATTCTGGTTTGTTTTTTAGTGAAGGTATTATAATATCTCTACCAGCTATAGTAAAGCCTATATTACTAGGTAACATTCTTAAGCTTACTGGTGAGTCCATAGAAGTAGGACGTCCTCCAGTCTCCGTCTCCTTTACTTTCTTTACATGAATATCTGAGACCATCCATCTGGTAGGGTGTTGAGTATATCTGTGAATAGCTATAACATCGTCAGCTCTATTACCCCATTTACCACCGCCTTCTACATCCGCCATACTTGGAGGCTTAGGAAAACCAGCAAACTCATGGTCTTTATCATGCGTACGTCTTAAAGCCTCTGTAACAGCGTGACAATTTAACCACATAGATACATTTTCATTTTTACAGAATAACCTCATTTCAGAAGCTATTTGGTAATCGTATTCGTGACCACCAACCTGTTTGAGTAATTGAGAGTCTTTAGCTAAAGAGTTATAAGGGTCTACCAGTAGTCCATCGTATTTCCATGCATCTTTAATCTGCTTAGCCTCAGCCATTAAGCTTCTAGCTGTGTAAATTTTATCTACTGCTATTATTTTAAAATGGTCATTAATCCATCCTAATTCTATATCTATAACTGCATCTGGTATTTTCTGAATAGGTAGCCCTGTTCTAAATTCTATTAATTTACGTGCTATACTGTAATCTGTATTTTCAGAAGAGAAAATTAACCATTTAAGGTCATGCTTCATAGAGTAAGCCATCATTAAATATAATATAGTAGTAGTTTTTCCAGTGTTAGCGTGACCTACACAGATATTAAAAGCACCTTTTTTAAATCTTAAGTATTCGTCTATAGCTTCTACATCTAAAGGTAATCCTTGTTCTATACGGTCATATTTGACGTCTAGTAATTTACCTTTAATGTGTTCAAGACTTGTTATCATTTGTTAATAATTTAATGCTGTGAATAAAAAAGGAGGCTTTTACACCTCCTTATAATTTAACTAATCTGCACCTTAAAAAGGTAAGTCTGGAGTAGCTCTACCAGAAGTAGACTGCTCAGAGGCAGAAGTCTGTCTCTCTACTTTGTCTGCTGGTTTAATAGTTCCATCCGTCCAAACTACTTTCCCATTACCTAAGTAGATTCTAGCCTCTTTAGCTTCTCTCTGCTCCTTAGTCTGCTCCATAATAGCAGAAGCATTCTGTCCGTAAGGGTTTGTAGAGTCATCTAAGAAAACTGTTACATTTGCCCATCCTTTTTCATTAAATACTAACTTGTCTTTGTTGATTCCTAAACTGATAATTGCACTCATAATTTAATTGGGTTTTAATGAAGCTCCATTGCTTCGTTTGGTAAAGATAAACCTTTATTTTGATTTACCTAATTAATTACTACTTTTTTTTAAGATAAATCTCCCTTTTGCAATAAAGCGAACAACTCCTGTACTTCTCCGTAAGGCTTAGAACTTAGATACTGCATTACTTTATTGATTGTTTCAATCTCGTAAGCAACTTTAGTTGGTTGTTTTTGCTCTTCTACTGTTTCTGTTTTCTCTGTTACTTTTTTCATTTTAAATTGATTTTAATTTAGTTAATAATTCTGGTGTTACATTAAATTTACTTTGAACTTGTTCTATTGTAGCAGAACCTGCTTTTAAGGCAGTTATTACTTTTACATAACTACTACTACTCTCTGTTAATAATTCCTTCTTAGGAGCTTCGTTACCATGCTTATTTAAAGCGTCAGCATCTGCTGTATTGTCTATAGCAAATAAATTACCTAAAGCATACTTTTTACCATAAGAAGAGGCAGAGCCATATTTTTGAGGTAAAGACATTCCTTTTTGATGCATATCAATTCCTACTATTGCATTAGCAGATATAGACTCACCATCTATATTAGATATAGTTGCCTCACTTTGTAAGATACCTTCAGCTAATAAGCTTTCTGTAATCACTACATAAGTATTATACTTTTGATTTAAAGGCTTTAAAGCCTCTAAAACGTCTTCTGCAGACCTGTAGCTATACTTTCCAAAAGCGTTTGTCTGTCCTTTCTTTGCTTTTAGCTCTGTCTGGATATTACTTAATACTTCTCTTAAATTCATTTTGTTGGGTTTTAATTATTACTCTGCAAATCTAAAAACTATTTATTTAATACACAAGCTTTTTTATCTATTTTTTTTTCTATTATCTCAAATAAATATGTAAGTGTTTGAACCTCATTGCATTGAGCTTGGTAATTTTTTCTTAAAATATCGTTTGCAATCTTTGAAGGTATAACTCCTTCAACTTCTAACTCTATTTCTTGAAGAGATTTATAGGCAAAGAATAACTGTGCCTCTAATTTATTAGAAGCTCTTTGTAGTAATTGGTCTTTAGTTAGTCTTGTAGTTTCTATCATGCGCCGAAGATATAACAAATATCTGAGATACGCAAGTAAAATCGTTAAAAATTTTGATTATCTTTAAGGTCTTTTAGTTTGTCTCTAAACTCTTCAAATACTTCTAGCCATTCAGCTTCTGACATTTTGTAGATTTGTCTTGACTTAATAAGTAACTCTTCTGCTAATTCAGCTCCTAAGGCTAAAGAGTATTCATATTGTCTACCATATTGAAAGCGATTGCATTTTCTACACTGAGCATGTACATTCTGCTCATCATATCTAGTAGCTAAAGCTCCACGTCCTATAAAGTGTCCAGCGTCACTCTCTGTAAAGTGTATAGGTTTATCACATGATATACATTTGCAGTAACCTGAGTCGTTATCTGCATCTCTTCTACGTATGTATTCATGAAAAGGTTTATCTATCTTAGTTTTCCAGTATTTTTGCGTCTTCTTTTTAACTGCCATAATATAAGGTAAAAAAAATAAGAAAGCTCCTACATTGTAAACCCTAAAAACTCTGTAGAAACCCTCTTATAATACTTTCTTTAAAAACACTTTTATTTATTTTTGAAACTTTAACAGAAAAAACTTGCGTATGTCAAATTTTTATACGTACTTTGCCCTGTATTTCACTCTGAAGGTTACTACTTCATAAGTATCTACTCTAAAAAAGACTCTTCTTAGTAAGACTCTTCCTCTAAAGACTCCGACTTTAGTAGAAGCTGACACCTGTAGAAGTTGCTTTTAGTAGATTTTGTCTATTTAATATATTTATCTACTACCTTTCTAGCAAAACTTCTAAAGCCTAAAACATCTATAACTATAGCTCCTAAAACGTATTTATACCAGTCTGGTAGCTTATCTAGGTTCTCATAAGAGACTCTTATGTCTTCTGATAGGTTTATGTATTCAGAAGTATTGTGAGCTATTATAAAAGGAGTTACTGTAGCTATAAACACTGGTACTAAAAAAAGGTATGTAATAACCTCATCTTTCCATGTATTAGATTTTTGTCTATTAGTTATTAAGTCTATCTGATTGTCGGAATCTGTGTTAGACAGAATCCTGTCCACAGTAGCCTTAGTCTGAGCTTCTACTATAGCAAAATCTTGTTTCTGCTTTACTGCTTTTAACTCTGCTTTACGTGCTAAGTAGTCCTTACCTATTCCTAATAGGTTTCCTATTATGTTAAATATATTCATAATCTCTCGTATAATTTTTTTATGTAATCATATTCTTTAGCTACTTCAAAAGAGGGACAGGCTTTACTAGAAAACTCGTTATGTCCATGTAATGTAGCGTCTTTATAAGAAGCCATTAAATTAGACAGTAAGTTATGTAGTGAGTCTTTCTGGTCTTTAGTCCTAGTGTCTTTAGGGTTTAAATCCTTGTCACAGCCTCCTACATAGGAAACACCTATAGAACCTCTATTATGTCCTCTTACATGAGCTCCCTGTATCTCTTCTGGTCGACCTCTTTCTATTGTACCATCTAATAGTATTAAATAATGATAACCAATATCTGACCATCCTCTCTCCTCTACGTGCCACCTTCTAACTGTGTCTAAACTAATATAAGTACCCTCTCTAGTTCCTGTACAATGTACTATAATTTTATCTATTTTTCTCATAATTTTATTTATCTAACCAATAAGATTTAAATCCAGTTCCTAATACAGCTAATAAAGTTGTTAGTAAGGATATTATCATCCACTTACCAATACGGTAAGCAGATAATAAAATTTCCATATCTTTCTCTATTTGCTCTACTTTAGATATAGTACCTATTTTAGAAGTTCTCTCGTCATCTAATAAAGCGTCTGATATTCTCTGGACTTTCTTGTCTAAGTGGTTAATTTTGTCTCCAAAATCATCCATTCGTTCTCTATCCTTTACGTTCATTTAGTCTACTAACTTTATAACCTCATCGCCTCCGTCTCCTTCGTCACCTCCTTCGTCTCCACCGCCATTGCCTCCAGTTCCTTTTATTGGTGTATTTACTTTCTTTGATTTTTTAAATAATTTGTAGCCTACTAGTAAAAGAATTGCTACTGATAAAATAATTGCGATTGTCTTCATAATTTGTTTATTTATTTATATTAAACTACAGTTACGCTGTAAGAATAAAGATATCCTCCAGCAGCTGTTATTGTAGTGTTATTTGTCCTTACATTTAATCCATTATCTGTACTGCTATTTACAGTTATAGTGAAAAAAGTTACTAATAGAGCATTCATGTTTTCATCAAAAACAGTTAAATCCATTCTTAATCTAACATTACTTCCACTAGTACAAGTTACATAGTAATTAACAGTAGAAGAGCCTATAGCAATACTACCATTCATATCACTAACTACAGCGTCAACCGAAGCGTCAGAAAGGAAAGCTACCGTAGCTGATGCTGGTGGCGGTGGTGCTATTCTATTAAAAGTACCTATACCAAAAGGTAGGGTTAACATCCTATAACCTTGTTGAGTTGCTGTTAATTCACTCTGTAATCTTAAATTACTTGAAGAGAAAGCAGCATCCCAAGTATCTGTTATAAATGCTTCATACTCATAAACTCCTGTAGAGGGTAATGAATTAAATCTAGTGTTACTGAAATTAAAAGAAGCCCCAGAACTTAATGCCATTGGACTAGCTGGGTTTAAATCTTCAGGAGCAATAGCGTATATGTATGTACTATTATTAGAACGCATCCTAACTCCAAAGTACCAAGCCCCTGTCCATGCTGTAGCTGCTACTGCTAATACTCCTGCTATAGTAACTTCAAAAGCATCTACATTATCAAACTGTGGCCATGCCGATGGATAAAAAGAAGCAACGTCATGAGTATCACTAGTTTGGTAATTTGTTTCACCTATAGGGTCTACTGCTAAGTGTTTGTATTTTCTAAACTGACCTAATCTGAATCCAGTATTTGCAGGAGGTACTCCTCCTACTCTATCTATATAATCCCATTGATTAGAAAACGTGTTAGCGTTAAAAGTTCCTACAGATACATTTAAACCACACTCACCAATACCCCAGTCGTCTGAAAACTTGACTGGCTTGAACCTACTCCATTTATTAATTAGCGGCTCAGTACATAAACCACCCACACTAGTCTGTCCAGAACCTAGTTCGTTTTTTACTAAAGTTACTGATATATTTGTTTCGGGTAAAGCCATTTTTTAGTTTTTAATTATTAAAGTAACAGATTTCGGAGTGATAAGACTCTCTATACTAGAAGCTATACTATCCTCAATAGAATTAACTTTCTCCTCACCCATAGCTGATTTTACCCAGCCAACTACTTGTTCATTTGTTAAATCTTCAAAAGGAATAAATTCTACAACGTTACTAACATTTAGTGATTGTGTTCCTATATTTGAAGACGAGTAGTGAGTGTCGTCTGGAGAAAATCCTTCAGGAGCTTCTATTTCTGACACTCCTGTAACCCTCCAGTGTACATTATACACTAAGTTTAAGTTATCCCCGCTCTGAGGATAACTATCTACTGTTCTGCAATCCCAGTTATAAGTAATCATATTATTTGTTTTTTAATTGTTTAATTTCTTCTTTTAACTCCTGTATCGCTTTAATACATACTGAAACCATTTCAGCATAGTTTACGGATAACATTTCCTTGTCTTCGTCTCCTTTTACATATTGTGGAAATACCTCTCTTAGCTCTTGCGCGATTACACCTGTTCTAATTTTTTCAGTATCTTGGTCGTTTCTTGTGTAGTCAACAATATTAACTTTCATTAATTTATCTAATACATTTGAAGTTGTATTTATTACATTTTTTAATCTTTTATCAGAATAAGCTGTAACCTCACCACCTGAAACAATATAACCTGCTGTTTGAAAATTACCTGAAGTAGCGTTCAACGAAGCTATTGGAACAGTATTTAATCTTCCCCAAGTAAACCCTCTATCGGTACTTCCTGTATCCATTTGTGTTTTTATAGAATAACCTGGAACAGTTCCGTAATGATATACAGAACTATTACCCATAGATATTTTATAGCTTTCTGAAGACCAAAACCTTACTCCGTTACCGTCTCCTGATTTTACATTGTAGTAGGTAGCTGCTACAGTTCCACTAAATACTGCATCAGAGAAGTTAGCTGAACCATTATTTTTTATTGACCATTTTACAATAGTATCAGCAGCGTTTACACAAAATACACTAGCAGAGGTGTTGTCTGTCGATGGTTTTATTTTTAAAACATCACCACTAGCACCAAACAAATCAAGTCTAGTTGCCCTTACACTAGAAGCAAAGGTTGAGTTACCACTATTATCAATTATTAATGATTCTATTGGATTACCACCACCACCTGTAAAAAACTTTAAACCTAATCTTCCATAAATATCAGTCGAATAAGCTTCTATTTTAGCGTTAACTGCATTTCCTTCACTAGAACCATCGCTTGTATAAAAATCAATAGCCCCTGCTGTTTGACCAGACGAAACGCCTGTTCTAGTTGATGTCAATCTTAATCTAGGCTCTAAGCTAGATACGTCTAATAATGCATTAGGACTAGTCGTTCCGATACCTACGTTGCCGCCAAATTCTAGGTGCATTATTGTACCACCTGATTGCGATTGAATTTGAAAATCACTAGAAGTATGTCCAATGTCCCAATAATAAGAAGTACCTCTACCGAATCGTATTTTAGGAGTACTAGAGTCATTAACTTCAAGTTTCTGACTAGGACTAGTCGTTCCGATACCTACGTTGCCTGAACTGTCTATACGCATTCTCTCAGTAGTAAGCTTATTAGCTGTTGTTATATCTCCTGTTAGAAATTGTAAAACATTACTATCTGCCCATATCTGCCAGTCTAAAGCGCTTGCTGATAAATCCTCTAAAGTTAAATGAGGTCTATAAGCCGTATTCCTTATACCTGAAAAATCATTTGCTTCATCGGCGTAGTAAACATGCATCGGTTCTTGAGGACTAGTTGTTCCGATACCTACATTTCCTGTTCCTTTTATAGTTACCCTCTCTTTTGGAGTAGTTCCAGTCGCAAATATTATATCTCTATTAGCTGTACTTCTAGTTTGTAATACTAAATGAGAACCTTCTGAAGGTCTTACTCCTCCGACCTGTCCACTTGTTGTGAATATTCTAGAAACAGAAGACGATACAACAAAATCATTTAACTGGTCTATTACTAAGCCGCTACTTTTTACCTGAAAAGCTCCATCAGGACTAGTCGTCCCGATGCCGACGTTGCCTGTGAATATACCATCAGTTGCATTTACACTAGAAGCGAAGGTGGCTGATTGGTCAGAACCAAGACGTAAGGTTTCTATTGTATTACCGTTATACGGTGATGTTGAGAAAACCATAGCGCCACTCACTACAGTGGTACTTGAATCATTACCTGTTTCACACAATACCTCTATCTTAGCTACATCTCTAGCACCTACTCCTGAAGTATCAACATTATAAAATCTAATTCTACCTAAACTATCGTCAGGCGCCCATCCAGTAGCTTCATCAGACCTTATCTCTAATTCTCCTGATGATACAGAACCTAATGCATATTGACCTATTCTAGTCCTGCCCCCAGAACCGTCTACTAAATAACTAGAACCATTTGAAAGCTGGTTGTTGTTTGTTAAATTAGCAGATGTCCAAACATTATAGCCGTTCCATTGTAGATTACCTGAATTATTACCTAATGGTATTCCAGTCCCAGTAGGTGAATTTCCACCTTCATGAATATAAACATTTCCAGTTCTTTGAAATCCATTAACTTGAAGTACTGCTGCTGAAGCCGTAATTTGAGAACCTCCTAAGTAAAGTGTATCTCCAGTATGTGTGCCTGTAAAAGTATCTGTAGTGTTTAATAAGTAACCACTTAAATCTTGGTCTCCTGTGTTTGTTCCGCTTAGGTTAGCTGCTCCTAGTGTTCCGCCAATAGAAACGCTACCACCAGCAGTTATGCTAATTCTGTTAATATTATTAGTTCTGATATGTAGGGCGGTATTAGACTGATTAGATAAATATGCCCCAGTACTACTAAACTGTAAAAATCCTACATTTGTTCCATTTTCAACAAACCTAATATAAGGATTAGCATCTGCTTCAATTTTTAAAACTTCATTAGAGCCTCCGCCATTTAAAGTGCCACCTGCTAAAGGTAGATAATCATGTGTATGTATAGCTGGTGCAAAAGTAGTAGGCTTGTCAGTAATATCAGCCCATAAATGTGTATGAGCCGCTGGTGCTAATACTCCTGCTTTAATCTGTAATTCATTACCTACATTAACCTCAAATTGAGTTGCATTAATTCTTAAAGCTACATTTGTGTCACTAGATTTATATAATGGAGCAGAAGCTGTTAAAAGCGATAATACGCTACCACTAACTGCCCCTGAAACATAAGCTATAACATCTGCTGAAGCTGTGATATTTCCGTTAACATGTAAGTCTCTGTCTATTGTTACTTGACCTGCTGTAACTGTAAAAGGAACTAATTTATTTGTATTAGCTACTATGTTTGATAATTGAACGTCTGTTATAAATCTATTATTTGCGTCCTGTGTAATTATCGAAGGTGAGTGATTTGCAGGATGCGTGTAAACTGTGTCTGTATAATTGTCTGGATGTATATTAGACGTGTTAGTTAGACTCCAGTCTATATGTTCATTATCTACGAATCCAGCTAAAGTGTCGTGATTTAAAACCACAGCTCCAGTAGCTCCGTCTACACTAGAGACAGCATCTGTAGGAGTTGCTAATAAAGTAAAATCTGCTATAGTTCCAGCAGTTCCTCCGTTATGCATGTAGGTTTGATTTTCGTCAGACCTAACTACGACGTCTCCTTCTTGAGCTGTTAAAGCTAACATAGATACCTGACTATTTGCTATTTGAACAGAAGTAATAGCAGTAGCTGGTAAATTAGTTATGTGAATCGTACCAGCAGATAATGCCGTCCAGTCTATAATCTCATTACCTGTAGGTATTTCACTTGTTAAAGCATAATCACTCGAATCTAAAGAACCATCCGCTTTTAAAAACTGAGAAGATAAGCCTGTAGGAGTTTTAAATCCAGAAGCCTCTACATTTACAGAAGACTTAATAGCTATTTGAGATATAGACAAAGGAGTTACGTTACCTAATCCGTCTGTTATTTCTTTTAAAACAGTAGTTAAATTTCCATTATCAGCTAACTTTAAAAGAGAATCGTAAGTATTTCTTATTTCTGTATTAGTTAAAGTGCTCATATTTTATAGTTCCCACCCTCCGAAAGTAGATTTTTTAACTGGTTTAATATCGTCGTTATTATTTGTTAAATACTCTGGAAAAAGAGTAGGATTAGCACAAAAGTAGTCTATTAACCTCTTAGCATAGTGCTGAGCTGTATCTCTAGTAGCCTCTGTCATTTGCTCCATGTCTTCTCTAGTCAGTGTATTACTATTTTCAGATGTATGTTTAAATACTCCTTTATTATTAATAGTGTATTGACTGAAAGGTAGGTATTCTAAGAGGCTGTACTGAGCTAAAATAGGCTTTATATATGTAGACACTAAAGATGCGTAAGAACCGCTTAGAGTGCCTCCTATGATGTCTGACTGTAGTTTTTCGTACAAATTAGTCCCTATTAATTCGTGCACATGAATATCTTGTGCGATTTCGACATATTGAATAACTTTGTCAAAATCAATATTACCAGACAAAGGTGTAAACCTTACCAAGTCTTCTCTGTTTATAAATAACGCTTTACTCATCTTATTTTTTTCTTTTTTTAGTTGGTTTTACGTAGCTAGGATGGTGACCTTTGTCAGTTCTATCTATCTGAGCTTCTGCCACCCTTTTGTCGTTTTTCCATTTACTTCTCTTAGGGTCAAAATTAGTCTCTTTAATCGCTTGAGATACAGAGGTTTTTTTAACTCCATTCATAGCACCGCCTCCCCAAGCTTCGCCGTTATTCTTTTTACGTTTAACATAGATGCGTCTCTCGAATTTATGGTAACAATTTACACCGCCTTTGTGTTTCCAGATACTATATGGTTGCTTATTGTGACCTAGCTCAGAATTTACACCGTCAGACTGCATCTTTATAATGTCTTCTTTACGATAAAATCTAGATGCTGACTCCATAGCTCTACAGAATCCTCTTTGTTTTCCTCCAGAACTCGTCCCATGTTTACGAGAACCTTGTACATAAGCATATCTCACTTTTACAAAGTCGTTATCTTGTACAGAATCCTTTGTTCTAGTATCAGATGGAGCTTGAGACGATAAGTTAACCTCATGAGAGTTTAAAATCTTTTCCCAGTCTTCGCTCTCCTCTTCATTCTCATCTACTCTAGCATCTATTAATTCCCACTCATCTTCA
>TARA_R110000772_G_scaffold32742_1_pt1 | contig 14644 bp, 23 predicted proteins | sample TARA_R110000772 | Tara Oceans TARA_R110000772 (sample SAMEA4397948) | marine metagenome | biome: Polar Biome; feature: [SRF] surface water layer (ENVO:00010504); material: water (ENVO:00002006), including particulate matter (ENVO:01000060) such as... | depth 5 m | reverse complement strand
TATTTAGCTTGGTTCACTGCCTTACGGCAGTCTTTGATGTTTATGTCTTTAGACATGATGTATGGTTTACTGCTCAGCGGAATTGCTCAGCCCAATCAAGGTACGGCTATTTTCAACCAATATCCAAATTAATTTCACCTGCCATTTTCCTCCGCGAAAAGAACTGCGCGCAAAATCACGCGAAATTCCCTGCATCATGTGCGCATGTATGATCGCGCATACACGAGGCAATTTGACAGGTTGAAATCGACAAGGTTACGTAGTAAAGACTGAAGATGAGATGGAATAGAAATGCTGAAGCTAGACCCCTATAAGGGGTAGTTAAGGTAGAGTGTAACTCTAGGTGGGGGGTTGTCCCATGCTCACGTTCATGCACATAATATCCATGCGTTAACGTACACGTTGAGCCAATGCCACTTAACTAGCTGTTACTCAAGGAGTAAAAGTCCAAATGTAGTAGCCAAATCACAACAAAGTTGTGGTAGGTTTGGAGAAAAAGGCGTTTCGGGTTAGCTTTGCTAACGTGTGCAGTATAACATTATCCCCGCGGTAAACATTTCTCACAAAATTTTTAACCAATCGCTTTTTGGTTCGGATCACGTTTCTAAATTAACCTTTTATAATGCTGTCATACTATTAACACCCTAAATATCTCATGTTAAGTATATATTCTAATACGCTCGTTTACAATACTTTTACGGAATCTGTTAAACCTTTGCTTTAGGGTTGACTTTTAAGAAAAAAAGTAGTACCTTAGCACTATTAGCGAGTAAGCTTATTAAATTGTTTTGTGTATACACATAAAGATACAAGGAAGCTTATTATTTATAAAGTAGTATACGCAATAGCTATACTTACTTCTGTAAAGGACCATATGGGTAAGTTTAAGTAACAGAATAAGCATTATATTTGCACTAAACATTCAGTATGGCGAATTTAACAATTACTATTACAGAGGCTGTAACCTTAAACGGGGCTTCAAGGGGGTCTACCAACACCCATGTAGAGTCTGTTACCCAAATAGATCATAGGATTGTTTCTTGTCTGCATTCTGCGGAACAAACGGTAGTTCTTTTTGACACGGCGGTAGCTGCTGGAACAATGGCTGACGCAACGTTAGACTACCTTAGGTTAACCAACCTAAACGGTACCAATTTCGTTACTGTACGGGTTTCTGGTAATGGGGAGGAGTACTTCGTAAAACTAGAAGCGGGTGACAGTTTTTTGCTTAACAACTCTGTTATGGATGCTAACGCTGCAGGCAGCGCCTCGGTATCTTTAGCTAATATAGACTCAATAGGAATACAAGCAGATACAGCTACATGCGATGTAGAGGTCTTTGCTGCAGCATAATAAATAAATATGAAAGCATTATACGACGGAATGGCTAAAGGCCGATCATACGGACACGGTGGATCTTACAAAAATTCTCCTCCGATGACCCCTGCTCAAATAAGGGCAATGAAAGAGCGAGCAAGAAAAGCTATGGAGGCGGACGCTAGAAGAAGAAACACTGAAAAAGATTTTGATGAGTCTTTGTTTAACGCCGCTATGGGAGGGCGTATGTATGAACATGGTGGTACTCATCCAACGGAAGAGGAAAAGGAGAGGAGCGAAACAAACGAAGAAAGAATAGCACGGCAAACAGCTGGAGACGCAGCTTTTGGGGATTGGGATGGTAAAGACGCACGAGATAGAACCCCTTTAAATGAAGAACAAATTGCCCTAGCTTTTAAAGGCTGGCCAGATGACGCACGTGAACTAGCTCTTAAAATGCATGAAGCTGGCACATTGGACGGAGGCAGTTTCGCTAAAGTAAAACAACGAGGCGAACCTCTCAGTCTTGAGGGATTTAATCAAATGGCTTTTAAAGACGGGGACGTAAGTGAAGGATATTTAGTAAAAAACTTAAATAAGGATTACCGAAAGCTATTTAAGAAAGACGGATCGTATGAATTAAAAGACAGACAAGTTGGCAATATTGTCCAGAAAGGCGCCAACGAACTGATGGCGAGAGGGGTTAACATCCCAGGCCGTAACCACAAAAATGTGGACGTTAATGCATTTAGAATTGGTGTAGATAGATCCGAATACTATGGCCCAAGACCAGTAAAAGACGAAGTAATAGAAGAGGAAGTAGTAGAAGAGCGTGATGATATGGAAGTGGTAGAGAAAGTACCACCAAGGATTATAAAGAAAGAAACATCTAAAGAAATAGTAGAAGAGGACGAAGTAGTAGAAGAAGAAGAAGAAGAAGTTCCTGCTACAACACCGAAGCCCAACTTTGGTGCTATGCCAAACTTAGGCGTTACAGTAAGGTCTGACCGTTTAGGACGTGGTGATCTCCCAACACAATCTGAGATGGGTTTATACGGAGAGGACGCTAGACCTATTGGTAGAGGTATTAAGCTTATTGAAAAGCCTACTAATGAAAAAGGAGGTAAGCTGTACGCTCAGGGGGGTAAACAAATGTCTCCAGCCCTTATGGCTTATCTGAAGAAGTATCAACAGAAGTTTGCGAGGGGAGGACATTATAGAGTTATACGTTAAACCCTTAGCCTTTATCTTTTCTCCCAAGGCAAGGGAGACTGTAAGTACCTTAATGTAATCACGTACTCTTGAATCTGAGCGTTATTCATTCTTAGGGACTGATGATTCTTCATAGAAGACTTCGTTGGCATAAGGGGGAGCAATACTATTACTGCTAGCGTTAATTTAAGAAGGTAATTTTTCATAGTATATAAATTAAAGATTAAAGATTCAGTCGTATATTTGGACTGCTGATCTTAATCTACAACATAATCTCCGTAAAAACAAATTTCTATGGCAAGTAAGTTTTTAAAACTTGAATAAGTTTTATTTTAACCCTATACGGAAAAGAAAAGATCACGCTAAGGAGGCGGAAAAAATTAGACTAAACAAAATTAAACATGAAGCTAGAGGTAATAAGGTTCAACAAAGGTAAGGACGCCACTAACGGACTACTATTCGATATAACAAATGACAAGAGAAAATTTTTATGCTACACTCTCGAAGATGAGAGCCGCACTAAGAAAGTGTGGGGAGAGACTTGTATACCTGAAGGAGAGTACAATCTCGGTCTTAGGACTGTGGGCGGCCTCCATTCCAAGTACTCCAAAAGGTTTGCTGACATACATGGTGGGATGCTTCAAGTCCTTGATGTTCCTAATTTTACGCATATTCTTATTCACTGCGGTAACACTGACGAGGATACTGCTGGCTGTCTACTACTTGGTGACTCGCAAGAAAACAACAACATCAAAGAAAACGGATTTATAGGTAGATCTACATTAGCATACATGAGGGTGTACCCCAGTATAGCTAAAGCTTTAGAAGATGGCGAGGATGTAACTATAACGTACAGGGATTTTGAAACCTCACTTCTGCTATCTAGAACAGAGTTGACAGATTTTTTTGACAAATGCTAGATCTAGCACTGTGAGCGACGTTAAAGAACGCTCTAACCCCCAAGGTTCCTGTAAATGTCCTGCACGAGCAACCGAGCCTTCTGCGTTAAAGCGTACCGCACCCTGTAGTTGTATTTTGTCTCGGACCGAAACAAGTGATCCTCTAGACTCTGGGAAGGCGTAAGCCTATCAAAGTGTTTATATACATACCCCTCTTTAATTAAAGGTTGTATAACCCGTTCGCCGAGTTTTTTAGCGCTCCCACCGTATTCTTCTGAAGCGTACTTAAGGGTCCAGAACTCTAAGTCATAAGCCCACAGCATAAAGAAAATTTCTTTTTGAAAGATGTCATATCTTTCCTGCGTGGATAAAAGGGTGCTTCGTAAGCTTTTTAGGTAATTCCTTTTTACGTATCTTTGATTTAGCTTCGAGTGCTCTCGGAATAGTTTTTTTTTGGAAACGCGGCTTTTTGGCATAGGGATAAACTAAATTATTTGTAAAGATATGGAAGAAGATGGATTTTTACTGGAGATTCAACAGATATCTTTCGACTTAGAGAGAGTGATTGAAAAATATGGAGTAAGGGACAGGGTAATGCAGCTTATGGTTGTTGGGATATTAGACGAAGACATTATAGGTGACACAAGACTAAAAGCTATATATAGCTACCATATAGAATCAGACGATGAATTAAAAAGTATAATTAACTTTGTAACCGACACCTGGAAAGAGGACGAAGATGACGACGAAGATATAGACCTAAGTGATCTCCTAGACGGAACGGGCGTAGAATTAGAATAAAATGGAAGGACTTATTAGAAAAATTATTATAGGGAAAGACCCTAAAAACGCCATGGCCTATTACATAGGAATGAAAGCAGGTGGCGGGGAGGTGTCTACTATAATTCTAGATGATAAACATCTGCATAAATACGGAAAGACTAGATACCTAGTTTATCTGAACGTAGATGACTGTCAGGTTTTATGGAAAGGCGTTGATGACATGCCCTGTATTATTGAGTACAACTTAAACTTTTAGTATGAAGTCTATGAAAGGGTTTATTGTTGAGATCCCGAAAAAAACAAAAGAGTCTGTCACTCTTTCGGGGGGCGTGGAAATTTTTATGGACACCAAGTATGATGAGTTTCGGCATAGGATTATGGACGGAAAAGTAGTAGCTCTTCCCGCAAAGCACAAAACTAAAGTTAAGATCGGGGATACAATATACTTCCATCACCACGTAGTAGTACAAGGGGGTACCCCTCTACCTGGACATGAGCATCATTACACGGTTGCTTTTCATCCTGATATTGCTATGGACTCACAGGCTTTTGCTCATAAGTGCGAAGAGACAGGTAAGGTTAGCAGTTTATCTTCTTGGTGTTTACTTGAGTTTATAGAAGAGAAACATAAGGACGACTTAGAGTCTAAAACAATAAAGATAATAAACTCTAAAAAAGCCCCTACAAAAGCAAGGGTAGCCTTTGCTTCTAAGGAGTGCGACCACCTAAATGTTAAACCTGGAGATATAGTTGGGATTGAGAGAAATAGAGACTACGGGGTCGTCGTAGATGGAAAGAATTATTACAGAACCCGCGCAGAAGATCTTATGTATGTCGAAAGCTAAATTCACAACAATAGGGGCTTCCAGAAGCCTTATGTCTAGTATGGAGGTTGCAATTAACAACATGATACAAGAGATAAAAAAACCTGTTGATCCAGAGATCAACGGAAGCGCAAGAAAGGCGGAGCTTCAATCAATAAAGCAAACCGCGACAGATTGCAAAGAGCTTATTATAGAGAGACAAAGGTTGGGCCAAATGGTTAAGGACCTTGAAACAAGCGGCGAGATAAGCGAAGCTAAAGATTACTCTGGAGGGTTTGCCGAAAGGTTCTCGAAATAATGTGTAAAACTACAGAGAATAAAGAATGCAAAGAATGCAAGGAGATATTGTCTGTAACGAAATTCCATAAAAATCAGAGGGTGTGTAAGCTATGCCGATTAGAAATAAAAAAAGAAAAAAGGAGAGATAGTAAAAAGCAGTTAGTTGCTCTAAGAGGGGGTAAATGTGAGGTTTGTGAATATGACAGATGTGTAGCGGCTTTAGATTTTCACCATGTAGATCCAGAGACTAAGGAAAACCATATAGCCCATCTTGGGATGAATTTTAAAGCTATGGTGGAAGAAGCTGAAAAATGTATTATGGTTTGTTCCAACTGCCATAGGGAGCTTCATGCGGGGCTAATTAAGTTGTAACTTTACGGTATGAAGAAATTATTATTTATCTTACTCTTGCTGCCTACGTCTGTTTTATCTCAGTGTAATCAGCATGTCTTTAGCTCTGTAGGGGCTGAGAAATGGACAAACTTTCAGTATCAGGACTGCGATGGAGGCGCTCATTACTTCGGGTTACCAGCAGGAGGATATACTATAATATACTGTGCTGATATAGGAACAGCATTTGTTTTAAATGGAGATGGGTTTGTGTATCCCTTATTAACAGATCATCCTAACTATCCCTCATGCATACAGCCTCCCCCTTGCTTAGGAGACTTTGATGAGAGCGGAGCTGTTGATGTAAACGATTTATTAACCTTTCTTTCAAACTACGGCCCATGCGAAGGCTAATATATATACTTGCTCTCTGGGCGCCTATAGCCTCTGCACAGTGTGATGTCGCTATAAGTAGCTGGGATGCTGCGTCAGGTGACATTTCTGTTGAAGCTATTAGCAGCATAAACTGCGGGTGTAACGAGTTTACTACTGAAGGGAATACCTGCGAGAATAGTGGAAGCTCTCACATAACTAACAACACATCGGTAAGCCATATAGTCTTAGGGTTACATGTAGAGGGGTTAGACTACAATTGGGGGTGTACCTCAACAATTAATCATCCAGGGTGGACGTTTAAAGTGTTTACACTTTTTGGCAATCAGGTACTAGAGAGTGGAGATACATGGAGTGCTAACGTGTACGACACTTCTTTAGCAAGTGAATGTTGGACTGAAATATTAGCTAATGATACTTTATGTACTGAAATAGTTGTATGGCAAATTAACTTATCTCAAACAGCTACAACAGATAACGGAGGGTGGGCCGTAAATCCTAACGTTGCGGCTCAGACTCAGAACTATCCTGACGTAGATCTTTTAAACAACACTGCCATTAACTGTGCTCTTCCCGCGTGCGACACTGTATACGTGGACGTTATAGAATATGTAGATATTATAGAGTACCTATACGATACTATTGTACTAGTAGAAACAGATACTCTTGTTCAGCTTGAGTATATCTATTTAACCGACACTATGTATGTGGAGACAGTCGTGTATGAATATCTCTATGTTTACAATACAGACACTATAACTGAATTTGTCGCTGAGTCTGTATATATTGATTGTTCTACAGGCGAAGAATGTGACCAAGTGTTTTCATGTGACGAGACCTCAATTTTTGCTCCAAATGCTGTAACTCCAAACGGAGATGGCTGGAATGATACGTGGATGGTCCTAGCGGACGGGGGGTGTTGGAGTCAGTGGGAAACTCGCATTTACAACAGGTGGGGTGGGTTAGTTTGGATCAGCGCATCTAATATGGATGAGTGGGATGCAGACGTTGCCGCAGGGGTGTATGTGTACACTGTAACAGCTCATAACGCTGTAAACGAGAGCGTGTTTGAGTTTAACGGAACAATAACAGTGTTATATTAGCATTATGGCAAGAGACTATAAAGACGAGTATAAAAAGTTTCAAGGCACTGAAAAGCAAAAAAAGCTAAGGGTTATAAGGAACCGCAATAGAAGGAAACTAGAGCGCTGTGGAGTAGTAAAGAAGGGGGACGGAAAAGATATACACCACGTAGGGGATGTGTTAACCGTAATGGATTCCTCAAAGAACCGAGGGATTTTAGAGAAGTCAAGGTTGAAAAAGTCTAAAAGAAAAAAACATAAATTAAATAAAACATAAATAAAATGGCAGAGTATAAATGTGAGTGCAGCGATGATATTATAGATAAATCAGGTGTGACAATAAAATACATCGAAGGAGAAGGGGTAGCGCATGACGTTCAGTGTGAAAAATGCGATAAGTATATGACATTAGCAAACCCCAAGTTAGGCGCTCCAGGATTTAGATCAAATAGATTTGGTCAAACATTTTGAGCTCTTTATTAGATCTAGACGAATATGATGAACCCGCTGTTAAAATTTGTCCCAACGGTACAGAAGGTGAAGTTATTGAACTCGGTGGGCTACTCATTTGCCTTCCAAAAAGGCCACCGAAAAAACAAATTTCTGGACATAAAGAATCAAAGTCTTTGCAAATGTGGGGAAGGCTACCTATGCCGAAGGAGCTGTCTCGTATTCGTTCTATGGATGAGTGGGCGGAAACCCCAAGGGAGTTTAGAGAAAGGTTTCGTCCATATATCGAGGAAGAGTTTAGGCGTAGGCGTGAAGGTTTTTGGTTTTATAACAACGGTACAGCTACATATATTACGGGGAGGCATTACATGATGATACAGTGGACCAAAATGGACATTGGTTATCCGTATTTTCTAAACTTTCAAAGAGACATATTCTTACATATGGCGGCCTGCGAAGCAGACGCAAGATGTATAGGTCAGATATATACTAAGTGCCGTCGTAGCGGGTACACAAACATATGCTCTTCCATGTTGGTGGATGAGGCCACCCAAGTAAAAGATAAGCTTATAGGCATACAATCAAAGACTGGAAAGGACGCCCAAGAAAACATCTTTATGAAAAAGGTTGTTTATATGTTTAGGAACTACCCTTTCTTTTTTAAACCAATCCAAGATGGGACTACTAACCCTCGTATGGAGCTGGCTTTTAGGGAGCCTTCTAAAAGAATAACAAAGAAAAACAAAACCTCACAAACAGGTGAGGCTCTTAATACTGTTATAAACTGGAAAAACACAACAAACAACGCTTATGACGGAGAGAAATTACACCTGTTGTATCTGGACGAGGCTGGAAAATGGGAGAAGCCTACTGATATAAAAGATGCATGGCGCATTCAAAGAACCTGTCTTATAGTTGGTAAAAGAATAGTAGGTAAAGCTATGGTTGGGAGTACCGTAAATCCAATGGATAAAGGTGGCACGCAGTACAAAGCGCTGTGGACAGACTCAAATCCTAACGAACGAAACGCTAATGGAAGAACTAGGACGGGTCTATATAGGTTGTTTATACCTGCTTATGAATCTCTAGAGGGGTTCTTTGATGTGTATGGAATACCCGTAGTAGAAACCCCTGACGATCCTATACCAGGAATCGATGGGGATCTTGTTATATCAGGAGCTAAAACGTATTTAAAAAACGAGCGTAATAGCCTAAAGCATGACGCTTCAGAGCTAAACGAAGTGGTAAGGCAATTTCCTTTTACTACTGATGAGGCCTTTAGAGATAGCATTGAAGGAAGCCTTTTTAACATAGGAAAGATATACGAGCAAATCCAGCACAACGACGATCTATTCCCTAACCCTGTCGTAACTGGAAACTTCCAATGGAAAGGAGGAGAGAAAGATACGGAGGTAGTGTTTTCACCAGACCCTAACGGAAGGTTCCGTGTAGCTTGGCTTCCTCCGAGTGAGTTAAGCAATAAAAAACTATTAAATAAAGGCAAAAAAGTTGCCCCAAACTCAAGTGTAGGGTGCGGGGGTGTAGACTCTTACGACTTAGACGCTACTGTTGACGGCCGAGGGTCTAAAGGATCTTTGCACCTATACAATAAATTTAACATGGAGTACCCTTCTAATACTTTTGTTTTAGAGTACGCATCCCGCCCACCTTTAGCTAAGATTTTCTACGAGGACGTTCTAATGGCGGCTGTGTTTTATGGGTATCCTATATTAATAGAGAACAATAAATACGGTATTGCTAGGCATTTTGAAGCTAGAGGTTATGATGGGTATTTAATGGATCGACCAAAGCACCTACTAGCCGCTAATAGTTCTGTGGTAAAGTCCAAGACCAAAGGTATCCCCTCAAACTCTCAGGATGTTATACAGGCTCATGCTCATGCTATAGAGTCTTATATTCACAACCATGTAGGCGTAAACTATGATACGGGTTATATGGGTGACATGTGTTTTAATCGTACCTTAGAGGATTGGATTGGATATCAAATAGATAACAGAACTAAGTTTGACCTTACAATTAGCTCAGGGCTTGCTCTTTTAGCAGCTCAAAAAGTTAAACTAAAGAAAAAAGCGGTTAATTTTTCTGATAGCCTATTCCTAAGGAGGTTTAAGGTTAATTAATAATAACCGTACGTGTAGTATATTTGCAAAAATGCGCTTATTAAAAAAATAATGTATAGCAATAAGAAAAAGGGTGGCAAAACAAAAGGGTTCCCAGATCCTTTAGCAAAATCAGAAGAGAAAGCTATACATGAATATGGGCTAAGCTATGCTAAAGCTATTGAATCTCAATGGGGTAGCGACGGCGATATATCTTCTTTATATAAAATAAAAGAACAAACTTTTAGTAAAAGCAGAAAGTATGCTAACGGAACTCAAGACACAGCTCCGTATAAAAAGATGTTAACGTCTTTAGATCCTAACGGTAATAGCGGCACTTTATTAAACTTAGATTACACTCCAGTTCCTATATTGCCTAAGTTCGTTAAGATTGTAGTTAATAATATCTTATCTAGAAACCCTCAACCTAACGTCGAGGCTATCGACCCGCTCTCTTCTTCCGAAAAAGATCTAGAAAAAAAGAAAGTCGAATCCGAAGTGTTAGCTAAAAAGCAGTTAATGGAGCTTAAGGATTCAACAGGTATGGAAATATCTGGGGACCCAAGCCAAATACCAGACACTTTAGAGGAGGCTGAGATATTTATGGGTACAAGCATAAAGACTGATGCTGAAATCGCCGCTCAGATAGGGACTATGATGACCTTAGAGTGGAATGATTTTAACGATAACATCTTACGAAGATGTGTAGGGGATTTAGTAACCTGCGGAATGGCTGTCGTTAAAAGAGATAACGATCCTAACTATGGGATAACGACACACTACGTAGACCCTAGTAGGTTTGTCCATAGCCGCACCGAAGACCCTGGAATGAATGACCTCCTGTATGCGGGGCACACAAAAAGAATTAGCATTCAGGAATTAAAGAGGTTAGCGGGGGATCAGCTAACAGAAAAAGAATACGAAACCATAGCGCAAAAAGTTTCAGATAAGTTTGGGAACAACTCTTCTCTTTTGAACTATAGAGAGACAATCAGTTCGTCTAGCTCTTCTTCTTTTGGTTATGACGAGTATATGGTTGACGTGTTAGATTTTGAGTTCTTAGCTGTAGACTGTATTAATTTTGAAGAAAAAGAGAACAGACACGGAAACACTGGTTTTTATCAGAAGCCATCCGACTACAAGCCTAAGCATGGGTCTATATATGATAGAACCGCTCATTCAATGGAGGTTGAAACTGTATATGGTGGGAGTTATATTTTAGGTTGCGAATACCTATTTAACTATGGCTTAAAGAAAAACGTACCAAAAAACGTTCATGACATATCTAAAGCAAAGATGTCATACTCTCCTATTGCGGTAAACATGAATGAGATGTGCCCTAAGTCATTGGTTGACAGTTGCGTAGGGTTTGCAGATATGTTACAGCTGACACACCTTAAGATCCAGCAATCAATAGCTAAAGCAAAACCAGATGGTTTAATTATAGATATTGAAGGCTTAGAAAACGTACAGCTAGGTAAAGGCGGGGACTTAGAACCTCTTGAGCTCCACGACATATACGAACAAACAGGTGTATTTTACTACAGGAGTAAAAATCCAGAGGGTGGTCACCAGAACCCACCAGTAAGGGAGATAGGTAACAACATTCGAAACATAAACGAGTTAATAGGAATATACAATCATTACCTAAGCTTAATTCGAGACGCAACGGGTATAAATGAGGTGATGGATGCCAGTTCTCCGAAAGCGGATTCGTTAGTAGGGGTTCGAGAGCAGGCTATGCAGGCGAGCAACAACGCTATATATAACATTACCAACGCTTCTATGGTATTGTTTAAAAAGGTTTGTCAAGACGTGGTTAAGTGTCTACAAATATTACCTGTTGAGTCTGTGGTGTTTAAAGCCTATGCCAACGCTATAGGCGAAAACAACATGAAGGTTCTTTCTTCTTTTCAAGATTTATCTATGTATAACTTTGGGGTGAAAGTAGTAAAGGAAATGGAGACTCAAGATAAAGCCGCTTTAGAACAAATGATACAAGTATCTCTAGGTCAGAAGGAAATAGATCTAGAGGATGTCCTAGCTATAAAAGACCTTAAAGATATCAACCAAGCTCAGCGACTTCTTATGGTTCGAAGGAAAAAAAGGATGGCCTCTATGCAGCAGCAGCAGCAAGCTATGCAGCAGCAGCAGCAGCAGGCAGCCATGCAAGCAGAGCAAATGAAGCAGCAAGCAGGAGCTCAGATTATTCAAGCGGAGGCTCAGGTAGAGTTACAGAAGATTCAAGCCAAAGCCGCTGCAGATATTGAGGTAGGAAAAGCTTTGCATGAGTTTAAAAAAGAAATAGAAATGATAAGGGCTCAGGCTACGTTAGGCTTTAAAACAGATGATAAAGAGTTTAAGGAAAAAATAGAAGTTTTAAAAGAAGACAGAAAAGACGACAGAGTAGAAAAACAAGCGGTTCAACAATCTAAGCTCATGTCCCAAAGACAAGAGAAGAGAGGCGAGCTTGAGGCTCTTCCTCCAGACGAATCCAATCAATCTGTTTCTCAAATATTAAATCAGTAAAAATGCCTATTACATTAAACTTAGATATAGCCCAGGAGATGGACATAACCGCCCGTAAAGGCGACAGCTTTACCTTTGATATAGTTGTAAAAGACTCCGATGGAACCGCTAAAGATCTTTCCTCATATACCTTTAATATGGATGTTAGGCTTTCCTCAGACAAATCAACTAGAAACAACGTGTTTCTTAGTACCTCAACTTCAAAGTCTAAGGCTCCGATTATTATTTCAGGATTAGCAAATGGAACCATGACGGTATCTGCTACGAGCGTGGCTATGTCTAATGTAGAGGCGGGTGCCTATTTATATGATATACAGGCTAATTTATCCACTACAAGTCAGACTTGGTTTTATGGAAGTTTCACTGTCAATGCAGACATTAGCGACTATATCTAATGGCTATTACTGTTACCCTTAAGGGCACCCAGCAAGTTGACCTAAGCTTCTCTAATAGAGTGTCTATTTCTGTAATTTCGGCTTTAAGTTCTGGTAGCTCAACCCTACAGGTTAACCCTCCACAAGGGCTGTCCCTTTCTGGACCTACAAATGCATCATAAAAAAAATATAAGATTATGAGCTACATAACAAACAAAAAAATTAAAAAACAAATTGATGCTCTTTTAGGTGAAAACGCAGCCTATCAAGCAGGTAACGTTTGTGTGACTAACAGTAAAACTAAGAGGCAAGATATTAACAGATATTGCCGAGTTAATTTCGTTAACCCTATTAAGGATTTGGATAAGGATTTTTACGATCAAATTATTCTACAATAAACTAGCTAAACAAACAAGCAAATATGGCACAACAGATAGGGGAGAAGATAGAGGTAACATTAGACTTAAAAACAATAGGCCTAGGTGCAGCTGGATTAGGGTCGTTAATAGCTATGTGGTTTGCGCTACAGGCAGACATAACTTTAGCCAAGGAGTTACCTATTCCCCCTGACCCAGAGATTACACGGATGGAATTTGATATGAAGGATAAATTAGTTCGCCAAACAATTATGACAACTCAAGACGATGTAAAGGAAATTAAGGCAGACCTTAAAAGCATTGAAGATAAAATTGACGCTTTGAAATAAATAAAATCTATGAAAACAGTATTAGCAGTACTCTCTGCACTCTTTTTATCAACTGCAGTGTATGTATCCATTCCCGAAGAGAATAACATCCCTGACTTAGGCGTGTGCGTAGTAGAGTTTAACGCAGGTTTTAATTCTGCTAATAGAGTTAGATGGATGGATCAACTTAGCGACTGCAAAGGCGCGCGCGTAGATATAGTTGTAAAACCTAAGCTACAGGTAAAACATAACATTGTTGTTGTGCCAACCGTTATTATATTTAACGATGGGCTTGAGGTTAAACGATTCCAAGCAAACATCATGATGGAGCTTTCCGCTTCTAAGGAAGAGGTGCAAGAAGCTATAGACGATATTCTAATGGGCTCGTTTTAATGAAAGTAAAAAAGAAAGATTCTAAATTAACTTTAGCGGGGGTTTCTGGATACAATAAACCTAAAAGAACTCCTAGCCACGCGACTAAATCTCACGTTGTTGTAGCTAAAAAAGGCAGCGAAACAAAGCTTATACGATTTGGTCAGCAAGGCAAGACGGGGAGCCCCGACGGTAGCAAACGAAACAAAGCTTTTAAAGCTAGGCACGCTAAAAATATAGCTCGCGGAATTTTTTCTGCAGCCTACTGGGCCAACAAAGTAAAATGGTAACAGCAATATTCTAAAAAAATGAAAACGGTTAAGAAAAACGGCAAGGTAGAAGTAGCTCCTCCCAAGGGTTATCATTGGATGGAAGAAAGCGGACGGTACTACTTAATGAAAGGTGAGTACGCTCCACATCCAGGAGCGGTAAAGAAAGCAATGTTTAAAACAACTACGCATTCAAAGGGTGAAAAATAAGGCAACCAAATAATAGTTATATTTGCATATAAATAACTACCTACAATGGCAACGACTACCGCGATAATTTCTCTTAACTCCCAAGATATAACGGGAGATCCGTTAAGCTTAAGCAAACAAGCAACTCTAACTAAAGCTAAAGAAGACGTTGGCCTAAATCAATTCACAGGTATTACAACCCTGGTTTATGCTTCGGCTCAGACCGCTACTCCGCTTGTGCTTGCGGCTTCATATGCTGGAGCTGATGACGGCAGCTCAAACGATGTCGCACATAAGGTTTACATTCGTAATACATCCCAATCCTCCGTTGACTTTATCAACATTGAGATAGGTTCTTCTAATGTTTCTTTAGGTAGGTTATACGCAGGTGATTGGGCTTTCTTGCCTTGGGATGGACATCACGATATAGACATTGATACTAGCGGGGCTCTCACTATTGAGTTCGGCGTCTTCTCTCAATCGGCAGTAACAGCTTAAAAAATATATAAAATGGCAACCACAACCGCAGTATTAACC